>Ga0180437_10001140_pt1 | contig 46379 bp, 70 predicted proteins | sample SS_ome_4_FD_132410 | JGI IMG/M metagenome (GOLD analysis project Ga0180437, IMG submission 132410) | Hypersaline lake sediment archaeal communities from the Salton Sea, California, USA - SS_3_D_1 metaG | ecosystem: Environmental > Aquatic > Non-marine Saline and Alkaline > Hypersaline >... | reverse complement strand
TTATCAAGAAGCTAGAAGGATGGTAAAGAGAAAAGAAACATCTTGGAGTGAGATGGAAAAAAGAAACAAAGTACTGCCTACAACAATGTCCAAGTTTCGTCAATGGGTTTCTAGTTAAAAGGGAGAAAAGACATGAAGTTAAATCAAAAAACTCTCTCCACCTCCCAGCCATTTGTCCGAATGTTCTGGAGAATGAATGAAAGAGAATTCAAAAATGCCAACATCTCTTTTCGTGGTATTCCCGGGCAGGAAATCACCATTTTTGTTTCCGGCATCCCTCTTGCCATTCTTGAGAACCGAAGAGGAAAGAAAGTTCTCTCTATCACCAGACCACCTGAGCAGCAGAAAGCGACAAAAATCATCTTGACAAATCTTCTCAAACCTGCTAAGATCGTTCTTAGTGGTGGCAAATATGAAGAAGAACCTTGGTTAGTGAAAAAAGATCAAGGGAAAGCAAGAGAAGTTCCGAGAAATGATTGGCTTGAAGTAGGGAGGTTTGAATAATGAATGCGAGAAAAGCAAGAGCAACGACTGCAAAGGCGAAGAAGCAAAAGATTAAGGAAGAGTTAATATATGCACATAAACACATTGAATGCTCTTGTAAACAGGAGTGTTACAGCGTATTCTTCGCCCGTCGGCTGAAAAAAGAGACAGCCTATACTCTTTTAGCTGAAGGGTATAGGGTTTTTACACGAGTAGGAAAATCAGCAAGCAACGACAATTGGGCCCGTCTAGGTACCGGCATCTCTTGGGAGTAACACTATGACTAACCAACACCAGACAGATAAAGAAATCTGTGCAGAGATTCTTTCAAGAGAAGAATCTCTGAAGGAAGAAATCAAAGGGTGGAAATTCAGAGAAAGAGCCGCATCTGCTGAACTTCATCGAGCAATTAGAGAAATCCAAACTCGAAGAGAAGAATTCGCTAGAATCAACAAGGCTAGGTTTCTTCTTGAAAACAAGATTACTAAAGTTGAAGAAGGAAAGAAAGCAGAAAGAGAAAAAACAATCTCCTCTGCTCCTCTTCCTCTTCCACTGAAGAGATATCTTGCTTCATTGTCTAAAGAAGAATTCGAGGCAACCGTCTTATACGCTAGAGAGGAAATCGAAAATGCATAAAGCAGAGCGCGCGCTTAAGCTAGCGGAGTTGCTACAAGATTCCTATATTAGAATACTGGAAATAACGCGATCAAAAGCGTTAAGTGATTGGGAAAAAGTCTCAGCAATTCAGAAGGAGCATGTGGAGATTATGGCGAAAATGGAGGCTTATTATGACCAGAAATGAATGGTTAGCTCTCATTCAGAGAGACGCGAAATGGAATGTGCGGAAAGAAGTCCAAGAGTGGGAATTTCAGGCGGGATTAGTCTGCAAAGCGGTCTATCAGAAAGCTGTTCTTGGATCAGTAATCTTAGTTTCCAAGCATGAATACGAAGCAGTTAACTTTGGTCCAGGGGAAGAGGTAATAATGCGAGATCCGGCTTTTGGAGTCCGAATGAATCGACCGCCTAGTAATTCGGATTCTTGGGATAACGTTTGGCACTCAGTGGCAGAAGCCTGTTGGTTGACTAAATCAGCCAGCGTCGCACCAGTGGCAGCTTACCTAGCCTACTGTCGTGGCTGTCGTGACTGGGAACCAACGCCGCCACACTACCAGGAGCTCCCACCAGAGCAGCAGCACGCTTGGGAATTGGTAGCTCTGAGAGCTAGAAATCTCGCGACTGAAGCTAAACTAAGAGAAGAGCAAGAAGAAGGCAAGAAGATGCCTATAATTCCTATCCTGAGGAAATTGTCATGATTTTGTTAGATTGGTTTATCTCCATTGCACCTTTACTATCGCCACACTTTATAGTAGCCTTTTTATTAATCCAACAAGGTCGTATGGTAGGAGTCAAACCAGCAAATTGGGTGCCCGATAAGTGGCTTGGTTTAGGTCTAATGCTTGTCATCTTATGGCCTATAGGTCTAGTGTTCTGTTTGCCATTAATTGGTGGCTTTAATGGCGCGATAATTAGCTATCTCTGGAACATCTTAACCAAGGAGCGATAAAATGAAACCAGAAACCAAAGCACTCTTAACCGCCTTAGCTTTTTTCCTTTCCTGCGTTCTTTTTGCCTTAGTTCATGATTCCGTGGCAAGTTCTGTTCCAACTTCTCCCTCTTATCTCTCTGCTACTGAGAAAAAGGAACCAGTTCTGACAGACCAACAGAAAGAACAGAGAAAACGGATGAGAAGGAAGATTGTTGAAAGAAAAGGAAAAGGAGAACCTGGGAAATGAAAAGTTATTTCATGTCAGCTAATGTCTTCGAGAACAGGAAGCAAGAGCAAGTAGCACTAGTCATGGCCTTCGGTAGTCACATTACGCCTAAAACTGCAATACGAAGAATGGCTAAAATAGTAATTAAGAGAAAAGAAGCTACACATGTGGCTATAACGGCATTCAATAATGTGAGGTAAGAAAAATGCCCCGCTATTCAATAACAGCCCGTTGTGACCCGGAGGTAGCTGCTACCATAGCCCGCTTTTTGGTCACCAACGGCTTGCCACCAAAGGCAAAATCCGACATAGTGTCTTATGCCCTCAGGCAGATTTTTGAGGCAATTGTTCAAGATTATCCAGAGCTTCAGTTTAAAAATATCACTGAAGCTCAAAATTACTTGACAAATTGCTTCGGAGTCGCTACAATACCGACAGTCAAACCAAAGCTAATTCCAACGCCCGTTGTAGAGCAACGATTAGCTCACGACCGACTAGGAGAGGAAATACTTGATCTCATTGACAGGGAAGAAACAGTCATTCAGATGCCAAATCCAGAAGACCTGGTAGAGGACTAAGGAGATGAAAAAGACTAAAAGAATATTCACTTGCGGTGATGCAAAAGACTCTTGCTTAGTTGCTGATAGGTTCACGTGGAGTCTAGGCCGCTATAAAGGTTGGTGGTATTGCCGATATTTTGAATGGCTCAAACAGCAAACTGCTTGGAGGAAGAAAAGTTGAAAGAGCAGAGATAGAGGTGTTTTATGAGTAGTTGGATCAGGGGAGAGCCACCACGGAAACCAGGAGTGCAATACCTGCTAAAGTTTCCAGGTAAGGCTATCTGCTCAGGAAGACATAGGTATGGAGAACCAGGGGAACCTCAGCATAACGTGCGCGGCTGGCGTTGCGATTGCTGTGGACGGTTCGCAACCCCAATAGCATACAAGCTCGTTACTTAGAGGCTGGCAACAAACTGCTTGGAGGAAGAAAAGTTGAAAGAGGCGAAGGAACCTACTAGAGAACATCGGACTATTGCTTATGACTATTTTTCAATAGATCCACCAATCGCTAATAGGTTACGACAAAAACTATTCGCAGATGGATACACACGTACATCTATCAGCTGGATCAACATGCGTTTACGTGAAAGAGCTGAAGTTTACGCTGCTTATAGGGATAAATATTTTCCAAGGGATGTTATGGTATGAAAGAACTTTATGCAGGATTCAGCAGGAGGCAAGTGGTAGCTTACAGTGACATAACTTTCATGGTAAAGCCATGTGCCCAACGAGCTAAAAGGTGGTGGCCCAAGGGCTGGCAGCAGGCCAGAACAAGGGAATTCTGGACGCTTCATGCCCGGATGGTCAAGGCCCTCTATTAAAAAATCAACCCAGAGCTTATTTTTTCCTTGACAAAAGAGAAAAAATAGATTACAATACCTTACACTAAAACCCAAAACCAACAGGAGAACACAATGAAAGTAGGAGCTAAAGGAGTAGAAGTAGAAGTAGGAATTCTTGATTATGGTGTAGTTGAATTGATGGAGATGGAAAATGTTGGAGAACAGGTTGTTCATGAAATGTTCTTGGCAACGGCCAAATCCAAAGTACAAGCCGTTATTCGCAAAGCCATAAAAGAAGGGAAGGAAGTAGCTGAGATTCAGGGCATCGTGAACGAATGGTATCCTGGAAAGGTTTACCCGAAGGCAAAAAGGGATCCGAAAGCAGAGTTCCTGAATAAATGCCACAAGGTAGCCACCGAAGGAACAGAAGAGGAGAAACAGGCGCTTCGTAAAATGCTTGCTGCTCTGGAAGTCTAAGAAACAGCCGTGTCTAGTTCCCTGTTCTGATCATGAGTCAGATCACAGCTAGACCTTCTTGTTGCCAGTCCAGGATGTGAAAGTCTCTGGACTGGCTTTTTTATCGAGAAATTAACCCAGGTAAAGGAGGGTTTAAATGGTAGAAGTAGCGAGAACGCAACAATTTGACAAAGAAGGCAATGTAGTCCGCGAGTGGGTCAGATCTAAGGCTGATGGTTTCAACACAGATGATTTAATAGCAGCACTCAGAAAAAACAAACCAACCTTCAAACGGAAATTTGCTCCACCAAAAACTAGTAACAAAAACTTAATGCTCGAATGGTGCATAGCTGACACCCACATGGGAATGCATTCTTGGGCAAAGCAGACAGGAGCAAACTATAATCTGAAGATTGCTAAAGAACTAGTGCAAAGAGCCTCAGAGCGCATCTTCAGTGTCTTCAATGATCTTGAGGAAATAGTTTTAGTCCTTCTTGGAGACAACCAGCACTCTGATAACAGAAGTAACGAAACTGAAAGAGGGCATAATAAAGTTGACGTGGATGGTCGGTATCCAAAAGCAGTCGACTATACCATCGAAACCTTTTGTGCTGCTATTGACCTAGCTCTTCAGCACGCACAGAAAGTCAAAGTAATAGTTGTATTTGGTAATCATGATTACCATAGTGCCATCTGGCTTCAAGCACTGTTAAAATTTGGGTATCGAAATGAGAAAAGGGTAGTTATAAATGACTCTCAGCACAAGATGAAGTTCAACCAGTGGGGGATCTCATTCTTTGGTTATCATCATGGCGATACAGCTCCGGCAACTAGGTTAGTGGATCAACTTTTAACACATATCATTGATCACGATATAATAGGAGTTAGAAGGAAGCTATTGAGAAAAGGGCATCTTCATAAAGAAGGAAAACTTTATCCTCCCGGACTCACCGATCACAATGGGGTGACTATTGAAATCATGCCAACAATAGCCGCACCAGATGCTTGGAGTAAAGATGCTGCGTGGGCTAGTATAAGAGCAACAAAAGCTCAGCTTTTTCATAAGGAGTTCGGACCGCAGCAGTCACTGGAAATTCCAGCAATTCAACTAATGGAAGGATTTTAAGATGGATTATTTGAAAGAAGCTATGCTTAATGATGGGATTATAGAGAAATTGAAAGAGAAAAAGAAATTCTGTAAAGACTGTGTTCATAGTAATCAGAAGCTAAGGTGTGCGATAGAACGCCGTAATAGGGCAGCAAACATTAATATAAAGAGGTTCAGTGACTTAACTCCTCCAGAGCCTACATGTCATCATGAAAGTTGTTTTGAGACTAAAACAACCAAGCACCCATTTCTGGGAAACCTTACAGAGACTACGAGAGTTCAGGATTGGGACACCTTAAACCAAAATTTCAATTGTGAACATTATGAAGAAGGAAAAAGAATTCCAGAAGCATAGAAAGAACCTAAGTGAAGAAGATCAATTTTCAATAGCTCTTGATCATCATGGTAGCTGCTGTGACGTTGATCACAAGAATGATCCAACAGGAGAGAATCACAGAACGATTAATGTAGTGTGCATTCCTTTTCAAGGAAGTTATATTTCTCTTAGTGTCTGTGAAGAGTGTCAGAATGAACTTAATAGAGAACAAGGCTTGTGGAATCTCTGTGTCTGCACTCAGTGCGGAACTGTGAAGTGGGTTCCGAGAAAAGTAATGGAATCTAAAATAGTTCTTCTTCCAAAATGCCCGAGATGTAAGAGTGAAAACTGAGAAAGAAGCACTAGAGTTTATATACAAGCCTTTAGATAAAACCTATGTCTTCGAAGAACCATATCATGGGATAGATTTAAGAAGAGTTGATTTTCTTATAGATCATTCAAATGTACATATTAACCAACATAGGTTTTACTCAACCGAAAATCCGTATTTTCGGTCTACTAGGCATAACTGGACTACACGAAGAGAAGATGAATACCTAGAAGTCCAACAAGCTTGTATAGACAAAGCTGTACGAGTTGTAAAGGGAGTGACTAATGAATAAGCTAACTGAAGAAGAAATATTATCCTATATACGTCCGCGAAATAGCTTAACAGGAGTGGAGGCTATTACTAGAGTTTACTTAGAATCATTAGATTTAGACACAATCCCTGAGCTAATAAGAGAAGGTGAGTTTCTTGTAACAAAAACTGGTTCCGCGTACAAATTTGACTCTTTCACTCCACGATCTGGAAGCATCTATTTTAAGCCGTCTTTTGCTGGGGACCAAGTTCTTTTGGGAAGAATAGGAAGAAAGCTATTCTTTTCTAATGGCCGGTGGTTTGCTGGAGGAATCGGAACTACTGAGGCAATAAAGAAGGTATTAGCAAATGGATAATAAGCTAAGCAGTATTAGCGTACGTATGGCATTTATTTTTCCTAGGAACAACTGGCCCTACCGTAGAATGCAAGAACTTACGGCTCTTAGTGCTGCTCTCGAAAAAGCAAGAAAAGTCGCAGAGAGAAAAAATGTATCACACTAGAAAGCGTATTGGTTCCATGCTCTGCTATCCCTTTGAAGAAAAGCGACTCCAAGGAGGCTGGAGAAATGCATGGAACCAGTGGCCGGTAATAGTGCAACCTAAACTAGACGGTGAGAGGTGCAGATACAAGAATGGCTTATTGCTCTCCTCAACCGAAGATATCATCTATTCAGTGCCCCATATCCAAGAGGAACTAAAACGGCTAAACTGTCCTTATGAATTAGATGGAGAACTCTACTGTCACGGAATGGAATTTGAGGATATTCATTCAATCGTCAGTCGAACGGTTAACCTTCATCAAAAGCATGAGGACATTGAGTTCCATGTCTTTGACATAGCCACTGATGAAAAGGATACCCAAGTAGAAAGAATCACTAAGCTTTGTAATTGGTTTGGGACAATAGAATCTGAAATCATTGGGAGAGTATTCACAACCGTAGTGAATGATCTTGAAGAGTTAATTAAACAATATGATTCATTTTGTTCTAGTGGCTACGAAGGAATAATAATTCGCCATCCACATGCTCCATATATCAGACGGCGTTCCACAAACGTCATGAAATTCAAACCGAAGCAGAAAGATGATTATAAAATTATTGACGTCAAGGAGGAGCATACAATAAATGGCGAACCAAAAAACCAACTGGGTAATTTTGTTGTTGGCTCGGATACTGGTGACATTTTTGACGTGTATAGCGGTCTTAGTGATTTTACTAGGAAGCAATTATGGGAATTGGTTCGCACTCATGGAAAAGATGCTGTCATAGGGAAGACTCTAACTGTACATTACCAGCACAAAAACAAGAATGGAGTTCCAAAGTTTGGCCGAGTGAAGGATACAGAGATAAAATCTATTTGGAGTTTGACATGAGCTCAGCGCTAATAAGATCAATTGAAATCTGGGAAGATAGAGCACTTGGAATTGAACACAGAGATCTATGCCCATTGTGCCGGGAATATCGGGCCTCTTGTGCTACCTGTCCTATCAGAGATACTGATGTCTGTAAGCTTTGGTATGCTAGATGGGATAGGGCAAAAAATTGGCTCCCAAAAGCTCTATATGCGCAGAAAATTCTTGATGCCCTAAACGAAAAACTAGACGAACTCAACTACGAGGCATTAAATCATGACTAAGAAAGCTAAAAAGAATTGGCTGTCAGCATTGTTTCCTATCTATTCTCTTGGTTTCTGCTATGAAACAGTGAGAATCTTCTGGAGAGCTGGAAGAGTTAAGGCGACTATGTATTTTGAGGTGCCTAGATGAAAGAAATCGAACCAAAAGAAGGTAAGTACTATTGGGTAACAAACATCAATGGTGAGATCGAAAAAGCACAATGCCTTTTTGTGGCTACAAATTTTGCTTACTTTGCTACTGCGGATGATCCACGTTGGTCGGTTTGGAAAGATGAAATTATAGCAGAAGTTAAGCCTTGGTATGCACGAATAATAGAATGGGTGAGGCATGAAAAGAGGAATTGATTGGAGTGGGAAGAAAGTGTTCGAGTACTTGCTACTAGCTAAAAGAGCATATGGAAAATTGAGCTGCTTTAATTACGTACTTGATAATGAAGCAACTAAAACCCAAGCCTTCTTAGTGCATTGGTACATCTGGGAAAAGGACGTTAACCTATGTTCAGATTCACAGTCTTAGGCTCCGGTTCAGTTGGCAACAGCGTTCTAGTTCAAACCTCAGAAACAGCATTTCTAATAGATGCTGGCTTTTCTGGTAAGGAATTAGAGCGTCGTCTCCTGCTAAGAGGCTTCCCAATAATTAACCTAAAAGGAATCCTAATAACCCACGAACATGGAGACCACATAAAAGGAGCAGGAATAATCGCGCGTCGTTATGATATTCCTGTCTGGTTTAATGAGTTAACCCATGCAGCAAGCGAAATAAAGGTAAAGAAGATTCCAAAATTAAACTTCTTCTCTCATGAGGATGTTTTTGCTATTGGAGACTGCCAGATTCTCCCATTCAAAATCCATCATGATGCAGTGAATCCAACAGGCTTTATGATTTTCCATCAGCCTACTGGAAAACGCTTGACTTACTGCACAGATTGTGGTAAATTGGATGAGTTGATATTTAGCCGTTTCGCCACTAGCGACGTGGTGATAACTGAGGCTAACTATGACGAACAGCTTCTACTAGAGTCCGAATATCCTGAGTGGCTTCAAGATAGAATTAGGAGTCACTTGGGGCATTTGTCTAATCAAGATATCAAAGAATTATTATATGAACTAACTTCAGAAAGAACTCATACAGTAGTTCTTGGACACATCTCTAACAAAGCCAATTCAATCATAGAGATTGGAAAGCTTCAGCACAAGTATAAGAAGAGATCCAGCAAGATGAAAGTCAAAATAGCAACCCAAGAAAAAGGAACAAAATGGATAGACGTGTAAGCAAAAAACTAGATTTCACTGCTGAGCAAGCAAAGCTCAGAGAGAAATTCAAGGCCAAAAGAAAGAAAGTAAATGTCCTTCTTACTGGAGAAACAGGGTCAGGAAAAACATTTCTTCTATCTACAGCACCAAAAGAAAAACCATGTCATGTGGATAGTTTCGATCCAGGAGGATCTGTCGGCCTTCGCTCATGGGCAGAGTCAGGGGACATTCTTATCGATGACTCTTGGGAAAATGACGACGTAATGAATCCTACCGCTTTTACCGAGTGGGAAAAAGAATTTGATCGTAGAGCCAAAGGAGGATACTTTGATCACATTGGCTGGTATATGTTAGACTCATTTACCAGTTTTTCTAGGGCTGCAATGTATGATGTGTTGAAAAAAGCTGGCATTCCAGGAGAAGCCCCGCGTTGGAAACATGATTACACACCACAAAAACAGCACGTAATGCGTTGTATGTCAAAGATGCTTAGTCTTCCTTGCAGTGTAATCGTAACTGGTCATCTAAAAATATTACAAGACGAGGTGACCAAGCAAGTAGAAAAACGTCTTATGGCTACTGGAGATCATTCAACCATCCTTCCAGGACTCTTCGATGAAGTCTGGGTAATGGATCCAAAAAAGAAATTAAAAGGAGGGGCAGACTATCGAATTTTAACGCAGTCGACTGGCGTAAACTTAGCGCGATCAAGGCTAAGTGCAAATGGGCTGTTAGAACCCTACGAGACGCCAGACTTAGAGGTAATAATGAAAAAAGCTAAAATTATTTAACGGGAGATTAGCATGGGATTGTTTGGAATTAGTCAAGAAGAGTTGGAGAATGTACCAGAACCAGATGTATATCGTGGAGATGAGCCGGTCGAGTTTGAGATCGTTGAGATAAAAAAGGGAACATGCAAGAAGCAGAATCCCAGTGACAAAGAGCGTCCGTGGGTTATGATGACCTGCAAAATTTATGGTGATGACGAAGGTTTGTATCTGCCATTCAAGGAGTTCGTTCCAACTGTTGATCCAAATCAATCAGATCCTGAGAAAAGACAGTGGTCTGCTTTGAAGGTAAAACGCTTTCTTCACTGTTTAGGAATTGAAGACGTTGAAGACTGGAATGAGCTTATTGGTTTGGGTGGAGTAGCTAAACTTAAAATTGAGATCTCAGACCAGTATGGGGAGCAGAACAAAGTAGCTCGCTGGATTCCGGCTGATTGAGTTAACCAAACCAAGAGCCAGAGTGAAAAGTTCTGGCTCTTTTTATTGTGATTAGAAAAACCAAACTAACAACTGACATTCCAGTAAGTACAAAGGAAGCTTTACATGAACTTTGTCCAAGAGGGACGTTAGTCAAAATAATCCCGCCAATGTTAGTCTTAGTAGTGGAAAAGATAAGGGAAATCGGAGTATGGAAACTAGTTCATCTATTGGAAAAGAAAACAATAGCATTGGTGGAACATAATGAGAGCTGATGAACTAAAGCCAAGCTTTCTTTCTTTATCAAAACAGAAGCAGCTAGACCTAATAATCCATTCTCAGAATCAAAGAGTCGCCCCTTTCGAGAAGAAGAAAAAAGCCAAAGAGAAAACTGACATCAGTATGCTTCTTTCTTTTAGTCAAGAGGAGTTGAGGGAATTAAAGGAGTTGTTATGAATGAGAAAGATAAAACCTACTGGAAAGTGCGAAGTACTCTTTTAGAAAAAGTTCTCTTTGTTACCTTCTCAGAGGAGAACTTTGCAAGAGTGATGAAGAAACTAGAAAAAGATCTTGAGAAGAGACTGAAGAATGACAAATCTTAATATCTTCTCCGCCGGTTCTTTCCTTCCACCAACAGGAATCTTAGCCAGCGCAAAACTAGCTATTGTAGGAGAGTATCCAACCTATCGGGAAATTCAAGTTAAGGAGCTCTTTGCTGGAGGAACTGGACGAATTCTAACTAAAGCTCTTTCTCAAGTAGGATTAACAAAAAGTGATTGCTATCTAACCTATGTAATCAAAGATCTTGATAATGCTTGGCAATCCAGATGGGATTCCAAGGCACATGAGTTTCGTCCGCAAGGGCAGCAATATGTTTCTGCTCTTCAGCAGGAGCTATCAGAACTCAAGTCAAATTTCATTGTAGCCTGTGGAGAGATCGCTCTCAAGGCATTAACAGGTAAAACTGGAATCTATAATTGGCGTGGAAGCGTAATAGAATCAACTCTAATTCCAGGAAAATGGGTTATACCATGTCTTCATCCGTCAACAGTGTTGCCACCACAATGCATCTACCTAAATCAATGGCTCATAGGTTTTGACATAAAGCGCGCAGCGGGAGCAGCAAGGAAAAAAACCTATACCCCTTATAAATGCATCATTGAAACAGATCCACCTTATTCAAGAATTCTCCATTACATCTACTCTGTTCTACCAAAAGCTACTTTAATAGCTTTTGACATCGAGGCGTATAAAAAGCAAGTAGATTGCATTTCCTTCTCTACTACGCCACGTCATGCTATTAGTATTCCATTCTATTCCTCTGAATCAGGAAATCTCTGGAGTTCTGAGCAGGAGCTAGAGATCTGGAAAGGAATAGCAAAAGTCCTTGAAGATCCCAAGATAGAAAAGGTAGGTCAGAACCTTTCTTTTGATAACAGCTTTCTTTTAAACCGTTATGGTATTTGTCCTGTTAATTGTCATGACACTATGGTAGCTCAGCAGGTTGCTTGTCCTGATTTCAAGAAAAATCTCGGATTCATAACAAGCATACATACAGAACTACCATTTCACAAAGACGAAGGAAAAGACTGGGATGGTGTATGGCAGAATAGATGGGCTTACAATGCAAAGGACTCCTTAGTATGTCGAATAGCCCTCAAGTCTCAACTCAAGGATCTTGAAGAGCAGGGGAATTTAGTGACATATGATCGTCAACGAGGGATTATAGAACCCTTGGTATTCCTCCAAGAGCATGGAGTCAAGGCTGATGTTGATTGGATCAGGAAAAAGAGCCTAGAACTAGAAGTCGAGATCCATAGAAAGCGAGAAGAGCTTGATGAGCTTGCAGGACAAGAGCTAAATCCTAACTCACCTAAGCAGCTAAAAGAATACTTTCATGGAAAGCTAGGTTACACGCCTTACAAGAACAAAGGTAAGATCTCCTACAATAACATAGCCATGAAAAGACTGAAGAGAAAAGGGGTAAAGGAAGCAGAAAAAATACTAGACATCCGTAGACTTAGGAAACAACTTGGCACTTATGTCAAAACTGAGTTGTTTGATTCTGATGGTCGTCTTCGTTGCTCTTATAATCCAGTAGGTACTAGATACAGTAGGCTTTCAAGTTCAGGCAATATATTCGGCACCGGCACCAACATGCAGAATTGGCCACATGTGTTATTGTGGTGTCTAATGACGGATCCCCACTATGTTGGTTACGCTATGGATCTTTCTAATGCTGAAAACAGAATCGTTGCTTATCAAGGAAAAGTAAGAAAGATGATTCAAGCCTTTGAAGAGGAGGTAGACACACATTCTTTAACTGGCAGCATGATTTTTGGTGGTACTTGGCAGGAAATTAAAGCAGAAGATACTGCTAAGATTATGTGCGATCTTGGAGATGGGACTAAAACCAAGCGCCAGTGGGCTAAACCAGTAAATCATGGCTCTAACTATGGCATTGGTTACAAAGCACTAGCTCTAAAACTAGAGATTCCAGAAAAGGAAGGTCAGTTTCTTTTGGGGAGCTACCACAAAGGTTATCCAGAGGTTCGAGAAATATATCATGATAGCATAAAGGCGCAACTCTACAAGAACAGAACCATAACTAACCTAATGGGTAGAAAGACTGTGTTCCTTGGAGAGATAAATCATATGCTTTTAAAAGAAGCTTACTCTTGTATTCCACAGGGAACCGTTGGGGATGTTATCAATGAAAGAGGGATGAGCTATGTCTATGACAACCCAGAATTATTCAGCCCAATTGAATTACTAGGACAAGTCCATGACGAGATACAATTTCAAATCCCAAGTCCTTCCCACCCCACTAGACCAGTTAGCTGGGAGGATCATGCCAAAATGGTCAAGCTTATTAAAACCAACTTGGAAATTCCACTTGTTGCCCACGGAAGAGAGTTCGTTATCCCAGTGGACACAACTCTTTTTAAGCGATTTAAGAATGGAAAAGATCTTACATCCAAGCAGGTGGATCAAGAGGGTAGCAAAGTTGCAAAGCTGCTCGAAAAAACCTGGGAAGGAGTGAAAGAGAAGACAACTAAGAAAGCTAAGGAGATGTGATGGAGCGTAGATTAGAAAACTGGTTAGATGGTTTTCTTGAGTACACGGAAAATACAGAGCCTCCTTACAACTTCAAGTTATGGACAGCAGTAGCAACTATAGCTGGAGCTCTTCAACGTAAGGTTTGGCTTTCCTGGGGAGCACATCTAACTTGGTACCCAAATTTTTATATTGCTCTAGTAGGTCCAGCAGGCCAAGCTAGAAAAGGCACAGCTATTGATCTCGGTTATGATCTCTTACATGCTCTTGGAATCACATTAGCTCCACAGGCACTTGCGTCACCACAAGCTCTTATAGAAGTGTTAAGAGAAGCACAAGAGATAGAAGCAGGAGAGAAAGGCTATAAAAAGCAAGCTGCTGTATCTGCTTTTTGTGATGAGTTCGTAGTCTTCTTAAGAGATGACAGAGAGATGCTAAGAGCACTTTGCGATCTCTATAAGTGCTATGAATACTGGTCGTACAAAAGCATCATGCGAAAGGAGACTGTTCTTGAAGGAGTTTATTTAAATATTCTTGGAGGTATAACACCCAGCTTATTACGCGATACACTTCCACCAGAAGCAGAGGGTGGTGGACTTCTCAGTAGAATTATTTTTGTCTACGAAGAAAAGGGAAAACCTTGCGCTTTTCCAGCACCAACAGAAGCACAGCAACAGATAGGATTAGACCTACAAGAAGACCTAGCTACCATTCATAAATTGGAAGGGCAGTTTAAGTACACTAGTAAGTTCTTTGATCTTTATGCTGAGTGGTATAATCATCAATATTATCATTTGCCTATTTCAGATCCACGCTTTGCTGGATATTGCTCTAGGCGGCAGTTACATATCATGAAGCTTGCTATGATATGCAGTGTAGCTAGGAGTAATGAACTTGTTTTGAAGCCTGTGGATTTTGAAAAAGCCAGAAAAATTTTGGAGGTGACTGAACGAAAGATGCCTATGGCTTTAGGCGGATCAGGAAAAAATCATCTCATGCCAGTGATTCAGGAGCTTAGGGATTATGTTATAAAGCATAAGACAGTAACATACGGAGAGCTTGTTGAAGCCTTTCTTCGTGACGCTACTGAACTAGAAATTAGGAGCGTAGTTACTGCTGTTGGAATGCATGAGATGTTTAAGCTCAGTTCAAATGTTCTTGAAAAGAGCACGAAGATTAGTTATATGGGAGGGTAGAATGGAAGAGTATGAGACTAGAGAAGCGGCGGAAATAGCATTAGAGGGCATGAAGCACAAGTTTAGGTATTGCTGTTTTCTTCCCAATAATTCATGCAATGATGCCTGCATGGCACATATCTTGCCTAAAGTCAGAAAACGTACTAAGAGAACTGTGATTCAAGATCCAATAGATGGCGGCCTTAAAGCAGTTCATGTGTCGGTCTATAATGTGTACAAACCAAGCTGCAAGAGGTTCACATGAGAAAAGTGCTACGTATTATCCTTGATTTCTTGGAGTTTGCCATCATCACAATATCTGTTTGCTGGCTGACTGCTATTGCATTTGCCCTATTACTACGATTTCTTGTATGAAAAAACTAACTAATCTTCTTCATCTTCTACTATGTCAGAAATCACACGAAAACTCAGTGGAAACTCTACTACAAACAAGAGCAGGTCCAACTAACTGCTCTTTCTATGTTGAGGACAGCCGAGAGTTTCCACTTAAGGCTCCAGAGCATATCTTCTGGGAGAAGATAGCAAAAGATCTGATGGTAGCTAATAGAATAGTAGAGCCAGAAGACTGTTATTTACTTCTGCAAGACTTACTAAAAGCCATGCGGCCCTTGATGGTTTTTCTTGAAGGGAATCCAGGAGTAGTAAAAACAACTAAGCGATTATTGGAGAGGATGACATGAACAAAGAGCAGGTAGAATATGCAATCTATTGCAAAGAAGAAGAATTAAATAGTGCTTATTGTCCTCACAGTGATAGCAAGTGCCGTTCCGATTGTATAGCAAGGAAAAAAGGAGTATGCTATGAGATAAATGGCGATTGGTTTGTAGAGGTAGGTACATGCAAAGAGTTTTCCGGCTAGCGCAGAGCCTCTAAACAAAAAAAGGGAGAGAGCCAATGCCCCCTCCCTTTCTATCAATCAGCTCCTCCAAGCAGATCTAAAAATCTCTTCAACTCAGTATCTCCTTCTGTAACTTGCTTAACATAAGAATCAGTCAGAGCATCCATTCTTTCTCTAGTTGACTTATGCGTCTTAATGTCCTTTCTCAAAGCAGTAGTATAGTCTCTCTTAGCTCTGCTTCCATACTTAGACAAATGCACAAGCTTCTTAGTTGCCTCTTGTTCTACATCCATTCTTGAGATTTTCAATCCTAAACTACTGAGAACCTCGTCACTAAAGTCAAGATCATGCCCACCGTAATCCTTCCCAGTCCAGCCACGTTTCTGAGCATAGGTCCAAAGAGGGCCACTGTTTTCATTGATGTCTCCGGTAGCAACTAAAGCATTCCCTATTCTCTCTGTAGAATAAGTGTAAGGAATGCCAGGGATATTAGGCAACAAAGTATTCGTGATAAACTTAGCCATGCCATCAAAGTTCTGAGCTTTTTGAAAGTCATTCCGTGGTTGCTGATGCTTCATGACTGTCTGATCAAAAGCCGCGTTCTTGTTAAGAAAGCCACCAACAGCTAGACTAACTATTGGATTCATTCCAAACGGAAAACTCTGTGCATTATCACTGAAAACGGTAGCACCCGGAATAAACCTTCCTGCGCTAATTGATCTAGCTTGACCTGTCTTCGGATCATTAGCTAACCTAACTTGAGCATCTGGACCTATACCAAACAGCTTTTCTTTCTGCCATTCTGGTCTCAGATCTTTCTCTAATGCCTTCTGCCCTTCTGCTTTGTCCTTGTATTGCAACTCGTACATAGCATTATTCGCAGCATTGATTGCTAAGGTAGCCGCAATCAATCTCTCTGGATGATCAGCAGCTACATTAGCTAAGAACGGGATGATTTTATAAGTGTAACTAATAAAAGGCATGAAGCCCCAATCCCTAACAAATTCAACTCCACTAGGCACATCAGAGTAATCAAAGAATCTTCCGTTAGCAATATCAAGAGCCTCCTCAGCAGTCCTTCCTTTAGCTAACTCCTGACTGATAACACCAAGTTTAAAGACTTCATCTTCCCACTCATACAGAGTCATAGGTGCTTTAGCTAACCCTTTCACTCCTTTTCCAGCTTTACTCATAGTGGAGTAAAGTACCTGCAAAATCTTTGGAGTGTCAGCTCCTCCAGATGAAAGCCCACTAGTGGCATCAACAAAACCCTTGATATTCCACTCACCACTTTGAATACCGGAATCCTTCAGTCCAGCCTTGATAGCTAATTGAAAGGTTTCATTCTTACTAGCTAGAGCAGTGATTCCTCTTGCAATAACATCCACAGGATTTCTACCATCCAAACCGCAAATAAGAATATTAGTAGTCGTATTAAGAGTATGTGTGGCAGGATTGTATGCAGTTTTAGCAATCTTCCAAGGAAGCATAAATCCTCTTTGATAGATCTTAGTCGCCGTTTCTGCCCACTGTTTCTCAAACCTCTTACTAGTCATTCTCTTGAGCTGCTTAGCTATATCAGGATCAACCCATTGCCCATTTAGTTTTCCATATCGAGCAATACCACTAGTAGTGTAAGAGTCTGGAAGCTTAACCTTTCCAGCTTCTCTCATCTCTTTGTTGAAGATCTTAGCACTAACATCATCAGGCTTCTTGAAAACAAACCTACTATCTTCACTAAGATCGCTATACATCTTTCCAAGGGATATATCCTGACTAGCTTCCCTAAAAAACATCCCAAGACGTAAAGCTAGATCTCTACTCTCACCCATAGCTTGTCTTTCGGCTTTAGTATAATCCCTATTAACAGTAACCTGTTTTCCTTTAGGGCTTCTAATAACCTCCCATTCCTTCACAGGACCAGTAGCTCTAAGTTCTCTTATTCTATCCGCTTGCCTTTCGTGAGCCCAAAGCTTTCTACCGTTAGCATCCAATCCCTGATAAACCTTGTCTCCCTCCTGAAACCTATCAGCTTCTAGTCCTATCTTTTTCAGCTCCCTGTCAAGACTAACACTCTTACCTCTTCTTTTAGCCCAATTAGCTTGAATGCTTTTAAAGGTAGCACTTCTTTTTAAGTTTCTTAGTCGTTGACTAATTCTTGGAACATAAACTCTGTGCATCCACTGGTCACCGTGCTTAGCAAAAAGTGCAGGATCAAAACCAGCATCCTCCAATTGGACTCGGATCTCTCGCATAGCATTTTGTACTAAAGCCGCTTGCTCTTGAAGAACTTTCGGTATATTCTGCCAGTCGCCTTCGCGCTCTATGAAATCACTCATCATATTACGCTCATCAGCAGAGAATTCTTTAGTCAACCTATCAGTAAACTCTCCCCACTCTCGCATCTTAGCAGCAGTGGCTTTTTTAAAAACTCTAGGAATCTCAGCCACCTCTGGAGCCATTCCTTCTGTGAGGCGAAATTTGTGTAGTGGCTGTCCTAACCCTCGCCAAATAGGGGCATCGACAGCTTTCCAAAGTTTTTTGGCTACCTGACTGCCTACTATTCTAACTCTTTTGCCACCTTTCATTCTTCGATAAATGGCACCACCACCAAGAACAGCATTAAATGATGCACCCCACTTTAGATATTTCTCTGGGTTCCAAAATATCTCTCCATCCTCTTCATCCCAGCCAGTCATAAGTGGGACACCATGAAACATAGTTCCACGAAGAAAAGCAGAATCAATATAGCCAGCCTGATTTCCAAGATGTGCGGTTACTATTCTTCCAAGCTCATCAGTGTTTCTTCCTGTTACGCCTATCTTGTCAAGTGTAGCTAAGATCTCATCTCTATTCGGTTTAAACAGCCAGCTCTGAAAGGTATCTTTTCCTAGCGTAGTGGCCTGCTGTACATCCTTAGCCAGGAGCTTTCCATCACTGACTGCCTGTTGAAGATTTTTGATGAAGGTTTGCATTCCTGCTTGTGGAGTTTCCTCTAATGCAGCTTGTTCTACAATATCAGCAATCCTATTCTGCGCCTCAATAGCTTGCCTAGTATCTCCAGGGAGCATCTCTTGCTTAGTGACAGGCTCTAGACTTTTTCTTACCGCAGCAGGATCAATCACTGTCCGGCCTGTAAGAGCTTGCCTAGCCATCTCATCAACGTCTGGATCATTAAGTGCATTTAACTTAGCGAGTCTCCTACTAATAGTTGCATCAGCTTCTTCAATAATAGCAAGATGCTTTTTCCATGTTCTTGGCTTATGGGTAGCACTAAGATCATGCTTCTTAATAAACTGCTCAGCTTTCTCCTTAGCGAACTTAGGATTCACAAAAGCATCATTAATAGCTGTGGTTCTTCCAACCTCAGTCAACCCTTCAGGAGTTGCACCCTTAGTGGCAATATAAATATCATTGGTAGTGGCAGGCTTTTCAACTATAGCCTTCTTCACTTTTGGCTGGAAACCGCTCTGAATTTCTTTGCCTGACCCAAAGTTCTTTCCACTTTCAACAGGAAGTCTGTCGTTTGTTTTCTTAGCTAAAATCTCAATAGGCTTTGGCGGTTGAATCAGCTTATGTGCACTACCTGCTGTCTCCTCTGGTGTAGCTCCTTTGGCTACACTTTTCATTATATCATCCACTACCAAAGGATTCCTTAATGCCCTATCCAAGTATCTCTCATAAGTCATACCACTAGCTAAGCCGAACATAATCGGAAGCACTGTTCTAAGTGTATTCTTCGTAGTTTCCGTGTATCCGCTGTTAGTAATATGATGCTCACTAATCTGAATGGCTGGCTGGACAACAGCTATTTCACCTGCAACTGTAGTTGCAGCATTCGTTATAGCTGCATCAAGAGCAGAATAGCCAGGAGTCTTAGCTACTGCCGCAGCAGTGTTCAAACTCTTCAGGCTTAAAGTTCGCATACCAAAACCAATACCACCACCAGCAGCACCGGCAAACAACACATCTGGCTCCATCTCTGACATAATGCCTCTGTAAACCTTCATGGATTCCTTTTGCTTAGCTAAGCTATCATAGCTAGCCTGAACCCACTTATAGGCACTGGTGTCTTCCATTCCGGCAGCTTCCATAGCCCTAGCTGCCATAAAGTGTGGAACTTGAGCCAATCCAGTCAATGCCCTTGCTGGAATGCCAGCAGTGTGTTTCAACACATCAAGAGTACTTTGCCCAAGCTGTCCAAGATTCTCACTCATAGTTTGAGACTTGAACTTTTGATAAGCTTTCCTTGGATCTGCTGCCTTGAGTTCTTCAGTTATTCTAGGTCCAAGAACTTTTTCAATTATTCCAGGCTCATTAGTTTCATTTTCTGCTCCTGTTCCAACTTCAGGAGACGCTTGATTAGCTCTGATTTCTTCAAGAATCTTAGTCTCCACAAACCCTGCGAACTCTGGATCTGCCTGATATTCAGGCTTAGAAGCAGCAAGCTTTTTGGCATAGAACTTACCAAACTCTTCTTGCTCTTCTGGAGTTGAGGACACAAAGCCCTCAACCTCAGAGAATTCTTCCCAATAGGTCATTTCTTATTCTTCTCCTTTTGATACTCTTCCCACAGTGTATCAACATTACCAAGCTTAACTTCTTTGGTCTTCTCTGCGCCAGTTATAATATCCATCTGTTCATCTACAAGCTTGTTTCGCTGCTCCACAGACAGCGTATCCCAGCGAACAGCTACATTCCCTGCTAAAGTGTTAGCTATCTTAGCTCGCATCTGAATGACATCAGTACCTTTCTTGCCTCTCGGCTTAGCTTTTCCTATGCCTTTTACAATACTAATGTCTTGGAACAACTGGCTTTCGGTAATATCACCTTCAGGGCCGACCTGCTCTCGCATAGCTGCAATGAGTTCCAAGTCTTTACCTTTACTCTTAGGCTTCTTACCTTCTTGAATTCTAGCATTCAGAGTAAGCAATCTGCCAATATTAGTCTTATCAATAAGAGCTAAGTCCCCAGCTTTAGCTTGATCAATATTAGCCAGAGTAAAATTCTGCATTCGATCAATAGCAGCGCGACTTCTCTTGGTATCAATCATTTTCTCTGCCCATTGATTCTCCGCAAAAGTTTGCCTCCTTTCGGCTAAACCAAGCTGCCTACTCTGTAAACCAAACTGCTGCTTCTTTTGTAAGGCATTTAGAACCATTTGAAACTCTTGTGCATCTTTAGCACTGATCTGTGTTAATTGCTCTGGGGTCAAGGCTCTTAAAGACGCTTGCGATCCTGACCCCAAAGCATCTGATAGAAAGGGCTAGTGGAGTTTTGCCCGCCTCCCTGAGTTGTGTTTTGCAATTCTTGTGGAGCAGTCTGCACAGCATTTTCTGCTCCTGGATCTGCTTCAGTAGGAGCCAGTGTGCCTGTTACAGTGAGTTCTCCTTTTGGCCCTATCTTAACACCAGTAGTCTGAACACCTTCTCCAGTTAAGCCTCCCAACTGCTCCAACACTGCTTGCCTTCTAGCCGCGTCTTCAGATTGCTTATCAGCCAAAACATTTGATTCATTCTGCTGTACAGCCATGCTGCCCATTTTTGCCCCTATGCTATCAGGAGCTACCATCTGTGCTCCGGCTCCTAAAAGTTTAATAAGCATCGGATCTATAGTACCATTAGCCATTTATCTCTCCTTATAAAAAACTTGCAGCAAGCCCAATGACTCCACCCACAACTGCGCCATAGCCACCACCAACGCTTGCTCCCAACGCAGCGCCACCCATAGCACCACTAAGTGCTTTGCTAGTCTGACTAGCCTCTCCTTGCTCAGTAGTAGCAGCGGCGCCATTTAACGCACCAAGAATAGCTCTCCAGTATTCAAACAGATTAAGATGCCATAAGGAATACTTCATTCCATAATTCATCTTGTGCGCATCCCAGTCTATTCTTGCGGCTATGTAAAGTTTCTGCATCTGAGCAAGTGTCATAATAACACTTTCATTCCACTTAAGATGCTGAGCCCACATATTAGCACTCATATCAAGAGCCTTAATATGCAGCTCACTAGAAAACTTATTAATAGCTTTTATTCTAGTATCCTCAATCAAAGCTCTGCCAGCAGCAAAAGCACTACTTTGAACAGCATTGATATTCCTCATCCCACTATGAAACCTAGGATAGATATTAGTATCAATGTCATCATCTAAATAAGCCGCCTGTCCACTGATTGCCTGATTGATTTCTGGACTAGCTAAGATTCCATTATAAGTCTGCTGCCAAAGCAAATGAACATTAATTCCAGCCATGAACTTACCAAACATACCCCAAAGACTAGGAAAGCTAGATAAATCATAGCCATCAGAAAAGAAACCAGCGTCAAGATCTACGCTAGTCACTTGATCAAAAGGATTGTTTCCAATAGCAGCAGCAACAGCAGCTTCTACTTGTGGAAGAGCCCTCCCATGAGAGGACTCTATGTAGGCAGCATAACGGATAGTCTGTTCGCCTCCACCATCTCCTCCCATCTCATACCTCCAAGCAGTAATTAGAATGGACTAACTTAAATCCAACTAGTCCACAAAGCTCTTTAATTCTTTCCACGTTAGTTGAAAAAGTAATCTCTTCGCATTCTTGTCGTTTTGCGAATTCAACAAACTTAATCCAATCAGATTCAATTATATCTTGAGTAATCCTTCTATACCCATAGATATGAACAACATGAAGAGATTTCCTTCCGCTCAGTTCATTCTTTTGCATCTTGGAAATACCGATTCCAACTATCTCATCGGCTGGAGTTTTAATAACCCAAGCCTGATACTTCCCCAAGAGTAATCCTTGCAGAAGAGCTGTGAAATATTCTTCTCTGTAGCTAGACCTAACACCACAAGTTAAGCTAACAGTCCTTTTGATCTCATCCCAAAACAATGAGATTTGATCATCTTGTAATTGTAATAACATTAAGATTCCCCTTGCTCAAATATTGGACCACGCATAAATCGCCTGTCGCTTCTCTGAACACGAATGTTTATGTAATCTATCTGAAGGTCATCGTAGACTGTTTGCTTTAATCTAACTCTGAACTCAACACCACTAACTGTTATTCTAGCAGCTCCTTGCGGATTAAGCAGAGTCCAATCACTAGTTCTCCAAGCCTCATCATGTACATAACGAAAGTCAAGAGCAGCATAGATGTTCTCAGTAGAATAAGTTCCGACTTCTAGCCAAGTGATTGTCTTCAGACCTCTATGTCCTAAATCAAGCACATCAGTCATTATGCTCATTGGCACACTGGTCAGAGCGTCAGGACTGATGGCCCAGTTCTTTGTTATGCCAGTGAGCGTAGCATAGCCACCACCAAGACCAGAATCAAAAACATAACCAGTGGTTCCATCGCTTATAAACAATCTTTCTTCCTGCTTATCCAAGACAAGGAAAGGATTAGTCATGGTGGTTAAGAACTCTTTAAAGCCTAGATTTTCTGGCCCTTCAGCAGTGAACCTCCACAGCTCATTATTGGAGCTGATAAAATAATGAATAGTCTCAGTTCCGCAAACACTCCAAGGACTCTTGATTCCGATATCTCCTATGTCTTTAAACCCCCAAGTAGCAGCAGGTTTCTCTACAGGAAACATCACACAGATTCCATTATCTCCGTAAACTACTGCAAAATCTTTTAGCTTTAAAACCCTCCATGCCCAACCACTCCAACGCATTGGGCGGTCACCAGCTTCGTTACTTCTATCCCTTATGAAGTTAAAGTCACCAATTTTACTCCACTCAACCCAATTACTCTTAGGTGGAGATATAATAACACCGGTACCAAGAGAGCTATCACTTCCAGCATCAACTCCAGATCCTACGCCCACCGTAGCGGAAATTACAATAGGCATCCTAGGAACTGCACTAACTCCAGCACCAGTTCCAACACTGGTATTCTGAATTGTAACATGTCCAACGCTGGCACTGACCCCAGAACCAGTCCCAAGGTTACCGGGATTATGATCCTGATTGCACTTAAAAATCACTCCATTAAGAGCATTAGGTGGATTAGGATCTACTGGAGGTTCCCAGTATCCATTGGTTTGTCCAGTCAGAGTAATAGTTCCACTAGCTATTGCAAAATAAGAAACAATACCAGTGGGAACCACACTCTGTCCGGTTAATGCTATAGTAGCAGAGGAGATAGCATAAGTAGTCTCAGCCATTATTCTGGATCGCCATTATAGACTTCAATATCAGCTATCACAAACGCGCCACCATCAAGCGCAGTTTGATCACTAGAAAAATCTATATAAGCCACAACAATATCATTAGCATGGGTGTCATCATAAATAATTGCCCCGCTTGCTACTATACTACCACCAGAAGCAGTCCAACTTACATCACTCCAAGTTACCTCACCTCGATTCTGCACGTCATCTTGTGAAACACTAACACCACTAAGTGTTGCACCACCAGCAGTGTAACCGTTAGCTGTAGTCAACTCATCTGCACTCACATCAGAGTAAGTACCATCATTAACTCTATCATAAGAAAAGCCACTTTGCATCAGAATAATCTTAAAAACATCACTAGTGCAATCAACTCCACCTTTTAGCATCTCATATCTGAATCTATTGCTAGTCTGTGTCGCCATTTAATATACCTCAACTTGTTTTGTGAATTCCCAAACAGGGCTATGTGCTGCCTCTGCATTAACTCGTCTTACTATAGTAGCTACACCATCCGTTATTGAAATAGGCGTAGTCAGCAGTGTCCAATTAGTGCCAAGATTAAGTGAATAGATAATATCTTGGTAGTCATTGAGTGTATAACTTTCACCACATTCAGTATAAACCACCTGATTATGCCAATACTGCATGTCAACAAAAGCATGACCAAGGTTATATCCCGGAGAAGAGAAACTAAAGGTTGTGCCAAAATCCTCACTTATTCCAAACCCCTCGGTGCCGTCATTATGCTCTGCTACCACTGTTATTTTCTCTCCTTCTATCACAGTAGTACGATATAAATCAAACGTTGCTTCACTCACCGTTATGGTAGAAAAAGAAGAGCCGAAATTATCAGACACATAAAGTACTCTATCCGTAGAGGATGTAGGAAGATTGAAGACTATATGCTCACCATCCGCCGTATCAAGAGCCCAACCAAAAGCAGTAGCATAAATCGTACCAGTGTCTAGTGAGTAGTCCTTACTCCACACCTTGGTCAATGTAGTTCTGCCAGCATCAGATTTCCAGAGTTCGACTTGAGAGATTGTTGGTGAATCATATCTGACAACACCAGCCCAAATATAACCGTCTGCTGTAATCCTGACTTCTACGTTCTCGTCTTTACCTGTCCCAAGAGCAGCACTAAATGGAAACTCCCATTCTCTATCAAAAGTGACTCCAGAATTCTCTGATATTTTAATCTGCCACTTATTTATGTATATGCCATTCTCCTTATAAACTTGAGCCACACAGACTACAGTTTGGTCATGACAATCCATCACATTATGATACCTAGATTGATCGATTAAATAAGGAACTCCAGTATCACCATCACAATCCCACACATCCGTTTCTGTAACGTTCCAATTAAGATCCCAGACGTATAGGCGACCAGCATACTCAGCAGTTTCGTTATCTGGTACCTCTCCAGTACAATAAAAAGCTAGATAATTCTCATCTAGTCTAGCAGTGTTTGGGGCTGCAAATATAACCTGCCAATCTATTGGATCTCCATAACTCCAAGCACTAGTATCGAGATCATAACGCATAGGAAAAATACTTGGTCTGGCTCCAGAGGCTTCCATTGATACTATCCCAATAACACTATTATGAATATCAACACTTGGCTGATACCAAGGATAATAGCTAATAGGCTCTTCCGAGTATGGATTTTTATGCCAATGACCACAAACATGTGGCTCGGTTGGATGCTTATGATACGAATAAGGAAGCTCGCCTTGTTCTTGAAAATCCCAGACAGGATCATGATCTTTATCAACATGCCAGTGTGGACAAGAGTGTCCTGGTATTGCTACTGGAGATGGAAACAACTCCTCAATCGGAACAGTAATTGGAGGTCTTGGAACTCCTGGCGGGGTTCCGGTGTTCCTAAAACCAACTACTTGCCCAGTGATGGTGATTGTCCCACTGGCTATTTCATAGTAGCCAGCCTCTTCTGAGAAACCTACACTCTGACCAGTTGTGGTTATTACTCCAGAATCAATCGGATAAGCAATAGATAACCCGACACTCTGACCAGTTAATGTTATAGTTGCGCTAGCTATTGCATAGTTATTACAAACACAGTAACCTACGCTCTGTCCAGTGGTAGTAATAGATCCACTGGAGATAGGATATGAAATCAGAAGACTGGCTGTTTGTCCTACTAGAGTAATAGTCGCACTACTTACTGGGTAGCTAGTGTTTAGACTTACTGTTTGTCCAGTAATAGTAATCGAACCAGAGGCTATTGGATAAATACCGCCAGTATTAAAGCCAACGCTTTGGCCGGTTAATGCGACACTAGCACTTGCTACAGGGTAAGAAGTCAGCAGACTGACACTCTGTCCTGTTGTTGTTATAGAACCAGAGGCTATTGAATAATAACTAGTATAACCAAAGCCAACACTCTGACCAGTTAATGTTATTGCTCCAGAGTCGATAGGATAAGAAACTAGAAGACTTACGCTCTGTCCGGTAAGAGTGACTGTGCCACTGGCTATAGCGTAACTAATAGTGTTTCCAGTTACGCCTACGCTTTGACCAGTTAGTGCTATTGATCCACTAGCTATCGGATAAGTTGTCTCCGATCCACCTGCCTTTGTCCACTCAAAATCAGTAGAATTCTGCCAAACAAAGTCCGCAGAATCATGAAACACAAAATCCGACATAAATTACCTCATAAAGGCCAAGGATCAAAACCACCAGAGCCTTGACGTATCCACTTAAAAGCAACTATTCCAAACGGGGTTTCTGCTCCAGCGGTATGCGAATAGATCCAGATATTAGTGTAGGCACTGCTCTCCGTGTTGGCCGCCATCCCGCACCATGTCAGTCCGTCATAGCTGTAAAAACACCTGTAAGTGAGTGAGTCTCGCACTACTCGTAAAAATATAAGTTGGCCATAGATAACACCAGGAGATGATACTCCTACAGCAGATGATCCATTCCAAGTTTTTATTGCAGATTCACCTGAATCTGTATCTAAATAAAACTCTGTATAATTACCAGAGCTATAAGAAGTATCATTATCATTGAGAACAATTCCAGCCTTAGCTTGATTGTTAGCTATACTAGCATCATGTCCCATTCCCGCAGACATTGCAATTGTGACGCAGTCTCCATCACCTAGTGTCACATCTTGCCGTAAAGAGCAAACTTGACTTAGTCCGGCCTGGAGCAGCAACCAGCCAGGGCGAGTGGTAAGATCGTACCGGTTAGTGGACGTGCCAGTCTCTAGTAAATCGACTGTGCCAGAGCTAGGCCCTACTGCTGTCCATTTCACATCTAGTGTAGTACTTTCAAACTCGTCATCCAGAGTGTCAGCAGACGCTTTGCGACTATAAAGAAAGTGATCTCTGTTATCCTCCTGTCGAATCCAACGTTTGGTTCCTGGATTCGTATCAGGAGCTATGACTGAAGGATAGGATTCTGAAGCGCTGCTAGATGCATCTAATACATAAGTATCTGTAACTTTGCCTTCAACGACAACCATAGCAACATCGCCATCAGTAAGATCGTCGCCATCATATTTATCAAGTGCTCCAGTGCCACCTCCTGTATGTGAAGTGGCACCCCAACATTTAACTGCCATAGCATCTCCTCTAATCAGCCACTAACACAATGTCAAACCCGCCACTGATCGCTGCTGAGTTAGTATCAGTATTTACGCGAAGTTCGATATCTGATTTAGCTGACACTTCTTTCGGAACATCATAAGTAAAAGGAATGTGACTTGTTCCAGTGGCATTAAGACTAAAGTCTCGTTTCAGTTGAAATATACCGCCTTGCGCACGAATTCTGAGTTGCACGTCATGAATAGAATCCTTAACCGCTCCAGCTAAACTTGCATACCAGCAACAAATATAACCAGTGTAGCCAAGTGGGATAGTATAGACGGCCATCAATGTTTGGTTATTATCACCATGAATAATAGCTCTCACATCAGTAGCAGTATCAGGAACGCCAAGTGTAATATCACCATTCACGTAGCAATAAACCTTACCAGCAAGATCACTTGTTCCATCATTTCTCATCCTCCACACTCGCATAAGCGGAGTTGAAAGAGCTGCTCTTGTTTGTCCAGTTAGTGTGACCGTCTGAGTAACTAGATTGTAGTTTGCATCACAGCCTTCGATATAAATATCCTCTGTGTCAGAGTTATCTGAACTACTAATACTATCGATATCTGCACTGGTGGAATAAGTATAGTTCATTGGAGAGGAGCCATCGTAAAGAGCATCATCTGCTCCGTCCCAGATAGTCACATAACCATCGCCAGAATCAAAGTCTCTAGTTTTGCCGAATTTATGGACAACGCTACTTCCAGTAACATTGCCCATAGCGATAGCAAGAGCGTTTTCAGCATCAGTAATTTTCAGGTTACCATCCGCTGATAACTCTCCTGGCTGTCTCTGGCCGTTGTTAGATAAAAAATTCATCACAGAGTCCAGCTACCAGATGATTGGAACACGCCAGTACCAGCGATTGTTAGAGTGCCAGTATTACCATCAGTAATGGTAATGTCCGCTGGTGTGTCATCAGGTAAACACAAAGCTACCAATTGTTTACCAGCATCAGTGTCATCATAAATAATAGCATATCTAGCAACTATACTACCGCCACTTGCTGTCCAACTAATGTCAGCGCAATCAAAAGTAACAGTACCTCCGCTTTCTACCCAAGTCACACTAGTTAGAGTAACACCGCCGGTAGTGTACCCATTGCCATTTGCTACCTCATTTGCTAGTGCTGAGTAAGCATCATCTGTCTGCGCTGGCGTGTGGGAACTTGTGAACAATGCACACTTAAAAGTATCGTTATCAAGATCACAAGTTCCATCTGCCATTCTCTCTGAAAAGCTATCATAAATATGCCATGTGCCGCTCATTGTGCGCCTCCTATTCCAACTACTTCCATTACTTTTTTAGTTCTTGTGCTATCGGAGCTCGTTCCGACGTTACCTGAACCATTCCTTACTTCACTAAATTCAAATGAGTCATCAATCGATGCGTTATCACCAATAGCAATGGTGGGATTATCGTCTCCAGATAATGCCTCAACATAGTTCTTCTGGGTCTTATAATTATAATGACTGGAAGTCCATCCAGTTAAGAATTGAAGACCGCCAACCACACCAGCAGTAGCAACTGGAACCCATTCGCTATCCTTGATTTGTTGAACTGCTCTATATTGAATATTTTGGTTGACTATTATATGATACTCTTCTCCATCAGGAGCAGGAAGTTTAATGTCAACCAAGGGTGTGTTCTTAGCAGCTTCATAATAATTAGCTCTATTAACACTCTCTGCCACTACGTACTTCTTATAGACTTCCTTATTAGCACACCCTGTTAGCATAAGAAATGCTAATCCTATAGTCAAAATCTTTTTCATGGGATCACCACATTAGGGGCAGTTAAAATAGCCTGCCCGTTAAAATTACATACACCACTAGCAGATGCCATTCCATATGGATCATCTGCTGACCAAACTAAACTCTGCCCATCCCTGTAAATTGCCTGCTTTCCATTAACCATAACAATAAAATTATGAAAATCCGCAGCACTCCAAACATGCCCTTCAGTTAAGCCAACAAGCTTTTGAGTTAAAGTCCCATTACTCGCCACCTCAAAAATCTGAGTAGCAGTAGCTAAAATAGTAACCTGAGCGAATTCAAAAATTTGAGGGTAAGGAAATCTAGGTGCAGGTGAGATAGTACTTATGTCTAATCTATTTTGCGTATCAAGAGCAACTAAAGTCTCCTCACTTGGAACCATACCAGTAGATAACACAAGAGCCTGTGAACCTCTCTTATTCTTGCTGCTGCTTCTCAATCCTATGGAGAGGCCCTTTTTGTAGACATAATTAAATTCTCTCATAACTTACCAACAGCAAGATCAAGCTCATCCAATTTCCGAGGTGGATTAGCATTAACTGGAATTCCGGCAGATCCTTTAGAAGCTAAGGAAGCTGTTTCATTTAATAGTTCATCAAATGAAAGTCCAGGTTTATCAGCCTCTAGTTGCTGCATAGTTTTAGTAACTAATTCTTTCTTATCTTGAAGATCAGGATGCCTCTCATAAAACTCCTTACTCGCTTGAGCAAGTCCAACTGCTTTCTTTGCAACCACTGAATTAATCATAGGTAGCATCTTAATAGCTTCCTGAATAACTAACTGTTTCAGGTCAGCCCAAGCCTCATAGTCACCCTTAGCTAACTGGCTAACAAGCTCTCTTTCTCTATCCATTCATAACCTCCGCTCGTCGAAGATCATCCTCGACAGTATCTTTATCAATCCCAGCAAGCTCAATATCAATTGCAGCTAAATAATCCTTAGCTCCTTGAGTGTTGCGATAAGAATTCTCTAACTGAAACAATCCAGCATTAATAGCTATATGCTCAAATTTAGAGAACCAATAATTAGTATCTGTGTCCAAAGAAGGGAAAGCTGTATCAAACTTACCCCAAAGCTCAAGCTGTCCTGCATTAGTTAAGGCCGGAGCCACTAGAATCCCTTGCTTAAGAACTTGAGTTCCATCAGCCAGAATTTCCGTAGCATAATTCCCTATTACATCTGGAGAAGTCCCATCAGGAATTTCTCTTGTGATTCTCATAGTCCAGTATTTTGGATCTCCAGAATCTCCATCATAGTAGGGCTCGGTTCCATAAGTTTCTTGAAACTCTAGGGGAGCCATATATTCCAACTCATACCTACCATCAGCAGAGTCTGCATACCAAACGCTCTCTATTGTTCTATATGAGGCTACCTCAGTAAAATACGAGGCACTAGATTTTTGTGTAAAATGCAAACCAAAGTCTTTATCAAATTCGACTCGCCTATCAAGAAACTTGAGACCAGCCTTTAGAAAATAATCTGCACCGTTGTTTGTGAAGTCGTTGTTTACTAAATCATAGCGACCACTAAGCTTAGCAAACTGAGTTCTGATCTCAAGAAGATTCATAGTACTCCTTGGGAGGGTTTCCCCTCCCTAATAGAATCATACAGTATTAGCCTGATTAAAGCCGTTCAACCATCCCCAGCCATTAGGGAAGTGATACTCAAGACCACACTCAGTCAGATATTCACCTTCCTCACCATCAGCAGTGGAAGTATTACTCTGATCAATGTACCTAGTGTCATCAATATAACGATACTTAAGATTCTTAGGCTCAAAGATAAGCATGGAGTTTCGGGTAGCTGCATCATAAGAGAACAGCGGATGTGTTTTCATGTAGATGCTACCAAATGGAGTAATCCACTCCATCACCCTAATGCCATAAGCCAAAGTAGTTGGCATTAGCTGAAGCTGACCAGAGGCTTTTGCAAGACGGTTGATTCCAAGAATTGTACCAGAACCACAGATAGCCATTTTCTCAGCTTCACCATAACGGAAGATCTGCTCTAAAGTAGAATCAAGCCACTCCTCGCCACCTGTTAACCAAGCCTTGCCAGCGTAGTTAGCATCTGTTACATAGTTAGCATTCACGCCGTAACTCTTAACAGCCTGAACTAATCCTCCTGTTGTTCGCTCTGGCTTTCCATTAGAGCCGGTCCCTTCTGTAGCAATACTAAAAAGAAAAGCCTTCTCCATTTCAATACCATGCAGCTCAAGAGCCTCACGTTTGGCTTCTGCCCACTGATCATCGGTGCGCAGTTTGGTCTTCTTGGCAGTCCGCGTCATGCTCAGGGGCGTCCTAAAGATCTGGCTATAGTTATAAATCTTTGTAGGATTATAAGCAATAGGATCAGGCATTACTGCCCCTTCAGCATTGATGTTGCCAACTACAAGGATAGCATCACAATCACTCAGATCTCCATTAGAAGAATTGTCATCAGCCTCTAAAAGCTTCACGCTAACTCGTGAGTTAGCTCCATTCAGCAGAACACTAGTAACCTTAGCGTTCACGTCAACATCCAAATCACTGGCATCCCGCAAAAGAACCTGATGTCCAGCTCGAATCTCCTCTGCGACAGCTTCTGCACACTTAACATAAAGAGCCTGTCCAGCAACTCCACCACTAACATAAGCAGCAGTCATTCCAGAGTCGGTGTAGACATTTGTTACTGCACCACCCTGAGAAGCCAGTGCTTTTGTCCACCAGTTAAACTCAGGATCTGTCAAAGCTTCACTACCAATCTGACTGGTGATTCCAGTCAAAGGCATTGAACCATTTGGATACAAACGAAGAATCATTTCTCTCCAACTCTTTGGCCTCTGGTCATCTACCCAATCACCATTACCACGCATTCCTAACATTACAGTCATTAGTTACACCTCACTTACTGTTAAAGTTATACCTTGAAGAGCGACATCAGTAGAAGCCGCTGTAGTTGCTGTCAGGAGAACATAGAACGTTTCACCAGCCGCTACGACCTCGCTCAGTCCCGTTTTAGCAGTTGCAACTGCTGTATCTTCTGTTGCACTAATTTGAGTTATCGCCCCTACACTAGCATCAGCGACATCACCAGCAGCAGAAGTGTGTTTTCTTAGATCGGCATCAAGAGTTGCTGTGTTACCAGCGCTCTCAATTTGACCGATTACCTTAAATCCTGTAATTGTCCAACCTACTCTCAAATCAACAGTAACTGGAAGAACCAGAGTAGCTGAAGTTTGACTAGCAGGACAAGTAGCAAGAGAGATGTTATCTCCAGCTCGTACTGTCCAACCAGCAGTAGTACCAGCCTTAGCTCCTGCAATACCTTGCACATATTCACTGGTTCTTATTAAACTTGTTGGAGTTACAGTTCCTCCAGACTGATCTCCGGTTAAATCTCCAGTTACATCTCCGGTGATATCACCTGTAATATCACCTGTAATATCTGCTGTTATTCCATTTAAGAAGGTCACAGGTTGATCATATTCAACCTGTATTCCCATCTTAAATAAGCGTCCAATTAAACTCATTTAACCTCCTTAGCGGCAATGTCCTATGTTAATATAATCAATATCAACAGTCTTACTAGTCGTAGTAGTAGCACAAGCAACCACTGTGAAATACAGGCTAGTTCCAGGAGTAATACCACCTGTACCACTGAGGGTTTTTACATGAACGCCATCGACATAAAACTTAAGAACGTCTCCAGCAATGTCACTTTCTACTCGCAATACTTGATACGTATCTGCTACCGGAAGAGCCGTGATAGCTGCATTTCCTGTATCATCAACATCAGTATCTACCGCCACTGTCCACCAAGTGTCAGTCGTTGCATCAGTGTCATAAAGAAAACCAAATGCGTCACTTGCTGTACTTGTGATAACATCAGCAGAGTTAGTAAATGGTTCCTCAAGAGTTGTTACATCAGTAAAACCAGCAAACAGACTCATAGTGGCAACATTAGTAACACATTTAAGTCGAACTTCACCAAACAAACCGCCTGCAGCAGCGGTCATTGGAAGATGACAAACTATCTGTGAAGCATCGGCAGCAGTTGTGCCGTCAGCATTACCTGTTACTAGTCTAACTGTACCACAAGCAGCAGCATTAATAGCAGGATCAAGAGCCTGAGCATCACTTCCTGAATTCTCAATCCAAGGCCCATTTGCTTCTGTCAAGGTCTGCTCAGTAAAGTCGTCAAAGACTTCAAACAAACCAGCAGTTGTTACTTTTGATTTCCACTCACCTGCTTCAGGCCAGAACCGCAATTCACTACCAGCAGCACCAAGATTCCCAATGCCAGTAACAGTTACTTTTCCAGTACCCACACTAACTAGCTTAACTACATATTCTCCACTAGCCTCATCTACGTTCGGTGGAGTAACAGTAGAGCTTGTCGTTGATGTTAATGTAATCTCTACACGATGCTCATAGGGATACATCGTTTTGTTGGCATCACTAACGTGTGCAACCTGATCGAGAACCTGCTCCCTATGCTCTCGTTTAATTCTTGTTTCAGTCATAACTGTTCAAAACCTCCATCATCATTTCTTGTTGTTTAGTTAACTTCTTTGGAGTTGCTTTACGTTTGCCTTGCTGCTTAGGCAAAGCAGGTTTTTTGTTCTTTCGTATAGGCTTCTCTTTAAGGGTTTTCTTCAATGGCGGGAGGCCAAGAAGTTTTCGAGTTTCTTTGGCAGCTTCTTCCAAAAGTTTTGCAACGGGGGTATTCGGATTATCAGATTCAATCTGCTGAGCTACAATTTGAACCAGTTGTTTCTTTTCTGCTAGGTCACTATTCTCAGCGTAAAACTGATTGACCATCTGCTGCGTTCTAACAGCTTCAGTGGCTGTCGTTGCAGCAGTCTGTGGGACAACTTTCTGAAGAGCACCTACGGTTTCTTTCTGAGATAAAGAAAAGGCTTCAGCGAGCGTGCGCTTAAAAGCGTCTGGATCTTCGAGAGCCGCATCAAAGTCAAGTTTATCTAAGAACTCAGTAAGTGAAGGAGCTTCTTCCTCACTGGAAGTAGGTGCTGCTTCTGGTTCTTCTTTAGCTACTTCTGGAGTTACTACCGTGTTTGTTTGTCTTTGTATCTGAGTTAAAAGAGCTTCGATCTGAGCATCTTTTGGATCCTTTGGTTCAGGTTCTTTATCTGAATCTTCAGAATCTCCTTCATTAGAATCATCCACAGACTCATCAGCCACTCCAGCCTCTTCCACACCTGAATCATCTGCATCTTCGTCAACTTCCGTATCTGCTTCAGCGTTTTCAGGTGGCTCTTCTCCAATATCTTCATGCTCTTCCACCGCTAATTCTTCTAATTCTTCTGGTGATTCTATGCCTAGCATAGCTACCATATCCTCAGTTTGATCTATTACATCAGGAGTTTTTTCTTTTGCCATTTCTTTTAATCCTTTTTCTAAAAAAGCTGCTTCCGACTGTCGTCGTGATTGATATCTATCACCAAAATCTTTAAGCTCTGCGACTGCTTCATCCAGCTTGCCTTGAGTTAAGAAGCTCCAAAATCTCGGTGTTTTTGAAGGAAGATTACCGTATTGGTGATTTAGTGAAGCAGCTACAGTCTGTGCTGCTGCTGGAAGATCGTCAAAAGACTCTCCAGTTTGCTCCGTGTACTGTGATTTTAGTTTTCCCAGATCGCGATCAATGACCCTTTTAGTTAGCTCTTCAGCTTCCTCGTTAGTTAAGACTAAAGGAGATGCTTTTAGGGCTTCGATAGCATCAGCTTTCTGAAGTCCAATGAATGGTTTTAGCTTAGCTAATGTACCAGGAGCAACCTCAAGATTCTCTAACTCCTCAATCTTCTGCTGACCTAAATCAATACCTCCTCCAATAGTCACACCACTTTGCGCTATTGCTTCACCATTCTGCTGAGGTACATAACCTTCAGCTAACACACCTCCTTCTAGTTGATGAATAAAATCATAATCTATAACCATACAACGCTCACTCCAGTCAATCTTGGCAGATAAGGTGGAAGTTGGTATCAGGACAAAGCATAGTGCGAATAGCGTCAATGCGACCCTGAGCCTTTTTAATCTCTTTAATATCATCAAGTTTCTCTAGGTCATTACGAATAGACTTAATCTCCGCTTGCCAGTAGGTTCTATAAATATCCCAACCTTCAGAATTAAACATGATGCGTAGGTCATTCTCTTTCTTCATCCAAGCACCTCCTGAGTCGGAGCTAGATTTCCTTGCTGAACCTGAGCGGCCACCTGTTGATCTGGCTGAGCGGCTACTTGTGGCACTTCTTGCCGTTCAAAACGATCAACATTCTTTGCGCCAAGATTAACAGCAATGTGCTTAAAGATCCTCACCATATCAAAACGCTGAGCTAGTTCAGGGCTATTTCCTAAGATCTGGTAAAGCTGAATCCAAGCCTGCGAGAAATTTCCACCAGGAATGCTTCCATCTCTTGGTCGAACATTGTAATCTATAATCAGATCAAATGGACTGACTGAAATAGGATCAGTTGGACCAACACCAAAATTCTCAGACAGCTTCTCAGGCCAACTTCCGACAGTTTGAATGTAAGCATCTTCATCCATAAACTGCTGAACATTAGATGCAAACATCATAGCCATGTCTTGAAGAGCTTGATAGCTAGTAAGTCTAGCTACTCGCTCGAGGCGACTAACTGCACCAGCCATTGTTCCCTGAAACTCAGCGCCAGTTAATCTCTCAGGACCGCCCTGTCTTAGATTACCCATCATTGGATTATCTGTTCCGCTGAGACTCTGCATTAGTTGACTGATGATCTGACTATCAGCCATGTTGCCACGAGTCACATCATGCACCTGGAATTGTTGAATCGCGTGTTGAACACCTTGACCCCAGTGAGGTCTACGAGTTCTAATTAGCTTTCCTGGCTCTGGATCTTTGAGGTCGTTGATGTTGACTATCCCTGGATCGACAATAAACATGTCATTTAGTGCTTTTCTGACATTGGCGATATGGCTGTTGAACAACCAATTCAGAATATCTTGAAGTCCATTAAGAACTTCTAACCGACTTATAGGAGTTGCGCTGTAACCATCGCTCTCGCTAGCACTTACTACTATAGGAAACTTACCTTGTGCATCACCAAGTTCTCTTGCCCGAACAATAATACTATCAGCAGCTAATTCAAACAACCAAACCTCTGGGTAGTCAGAATCGCCAAGATTCCAATCTCTGGGGATTAGCTTAACATAGAGTGTGATAGTGTCAATAGTGGTTTTATAGGTATTAGAGACACTATCTCTCTTGTTAACTCCAGTTTTCTGTGTTCGTCTGGAATTATCTGCCTGCAAAAGGCTTGATTGACCAGTCTCTACATGACGAAGATAATTAACATTAAACAAGTCATCATCGTTCTGTTCTTCAGACAGCAGATTCATTAAGTTAGTTGAATTCAACCAACCTACGAACTCTCCGTCTTGAACATTATTAACTGCTACTGAAGGATCAGGAAGATATAGATAAGGGTCGATGTTGATTAACGCATTACCTTCGTGAAGAGTAGCATCAATCCATTCAATCTCTCTTCCAGCTTGAGTCATCCCACCAAGTGCTCCTGGTACAGTTACAGGTCTAACAATAGGTTTCTTCCCAGTAGTAACTTTCCATGTAGGTGCCGCAATACCAATCCCATAAGCAAAGTTATCACGAAACATTGTATGAAGAGCTAATGGAACTTTTGAGTATTCACATTGCTGTTGAATAACTCTCTCCATAAGCATAGCTCCTATGACGCTTTCTGGATTATTTCCTACATAGCGGAAGATCGGATCTTGAAAAAATGCCATAACCATGTAAGAAAGCATTGTCTCAAGAATGGCATAGGAGTTAGGAAAGACAATTGAGATAGGTCTTTTCTCTGCTCTCTTGGTGTTGATTGTTTGAGTTTTGGTGTCACTAGCTGAGAGATCAATATAGGTAGTTAGAGTCTTGTCTATGTCATTCCAAGTTGAGAACCTCTGACTAATGGCTGTATGAGAGTCAGTAGCTCTAGTTAAAATCATAGCTGCTAACTTATCATGTATTTTCGTTCCTGGTTTTAATTCAACTCCTTCAGGATATCTCTCTCGATACTGAGGATAATCTTTTCTCTTAGCTGTCCCCAAGCGATCTTGGAGCGTTAGGGAACCATTTAATCTTGGGGGCATAGGTTAGCTACTCCGCAGTTAGTTTTAATTTACATGATTCATTAATTTTGTACTCTCCTTCTTCTGCATACTGATCCATTATCTGCAATTTTGACTCAGATAAGATCAGAACAACAATTTCGACCTTTGAGCCAGCAGGAAATCCGCACAATGGAACTTTTAGTACACAATCATAAAACTGCGAATCTGAATCACCTATATCATCCCATCCTTCATACTCAAATAGCTGACTAGCAATGTCCATTTTAATTACTCCTTAGTTATTTTATCTACCAGATGTCCTAGCATATAGCAAAATGCTTCATCATTTTTTGGATCAATTGGAATGCCAACATGTTCAAATAGATAAATTACCGCATGACTTAACTCGTGAACAAGAATAGGGATGCTTGAAGCGTAGATCAGATACTGCTCGCCATTTGTAACCATCTTCCCATAGCCCACATCTTCAGCTTCTTGATAAAATAAGATCTTATGCTTCCTCTTAAAAGCTTTCTGCGTCTTAGCAACCCAAAGGACACCAGGATATGGACGAAGTTTTATCTTTTTCATTTTAGTCTCCCGGACTAAATTCAATCACCTCAACCACCACTAAAGCATGGAGCATTAAAACTCTCAGGCCCTTCTAGTGGAAAGATCTCTTTAATGTGCTTCCTAAAGTTTTCCGTAACAACTTCTTGATCCTTAGTCGCTTCCACCATCTCATACGTCAGCTCAAAAATATGCGGCTTGCAGGGATAAATCTCACCTTCAACACCTTGAACTATGTAATCATACATAGAAGCAACATGCTGACCTTCAAGAGTATTGATCATCCAAGGATGGTTACAATGGCTGGAAGTCCTTCTCCACATAGCGCCAACTTCTGACATATGCTTTTGCTCTGCCTCTCTTAACCATTCCGGCCACTGCTCTACTGCAATGTAATTATCTGGAGTAAGCTGAAATGCTTCAACCTCTAGCGGCTTCTGTCTAAATGTAGGCATCAGTTATTCCTCTGAATGAATACGAAAACCAAAAACTACCCAATCTTCTTTTTGGTGATAATTAGTTACGTAGGTTATAGTAGCGTAGAATTTATTAAGAGTATAACGTCCTTTTTTATACTCTCTAAATTTCACCACATCACCTTTCTGGAAACCTCTATCACCATTATAACGCACTTCAAAAGTCTTCTCTCTGTCTAAAGCAGCTATATAGTAACAGGACTCCAGTTTCAGCTCATGTCGCATCAATAAACCCTCCAATCATCCATCTTATCTTCATTATAGATATCATCGTACTCTTCTTCATCAGGCTCAAGACCAAAGTCTTCTGGATCAAAGTAATCCTTGTCCTTCTCCATAAGCTCAACTATATACGCAAATGCATCCATCACATCCCAAAGCTTTGGTCTAGGAAAAGTCAAAAGCTGCTGCTCTAGTTTATCACAACAATTCTTATTGTGCTTAATCCAACCCTGCCTATAGTAAGGCGCAAGAGCTGCTACACGATCTTCTTTCTTTCCTCTAGCATTAAGCTCCATGAAGCGAGGAAATACTCCCTCAACACGCATCTGGTTCTTAAATGGCTGAACGATGAACTCACTTAAACTAGTCACCTCCACCGCTAATGTACACGCCCGTAAATTTTTAACCATCTGAAGACTCTGCTTGTAGATGTCTTCTGGGTAGAATTTTCCAGCAATCACATCTCTAAGGTAAATTTTGTGATTTTGAAGATCAACGCTAATTCCAACAATAGCACTATCTGCTGAATGTAATTTAACTGTCTTAGCTGGGTCAACTATTACTACTGTTCTAAGATGACGGTACTCTTTAGAGGCTATTAACTCAGATGGCTCGTAGTAGTCAAAATACTCTGACTTAAAAACAGCATCTTCTTTGGAGATAGCTAGGTTTCTGTTCTCTCTATACCAAACATCAAGCTCTCCATCTTCTTTGTAGGATTCGTAATCAGCCCTGATTTCTTCATCCGATACCAGAGTTGGTGCATTGGATTTTAGGGAGTCATCACATAACTCTTGATGAATAGATAACCAACCTGAATTGTCTAGTAGATGCTGAAGAAGAGCATCTTCGTGCTTTAGTGTGTCAATATAGACTATCTGATAATCAGGATTAACACGACTAACGCATTTGACTAAATCAGCCCAAAACCAACTTTTTCTTTTTGCTCTCTGCTCATCACTTTCGATTGTATCTGGATCTTCAAGATCATCGACGATGATCAGATCTGGTCGATAGTTGGCATGAAGTAAGCCACGAACCTGCTGTCCAGAACCACGAGGAAGAATAAGAATCGAAGACTCTGGATCAGGATTAGCTCCAATACTGGCGACCCAACTTTTCTTAGAAAATGTCTCTTCTATAACTGCATTTGTTTTGGATTTAATCCCTCCAAAAAGATCTCTTACCAAATGATGAGCCATTAACTCACGTTTTAGGTTCTCTGTTTGGATCATTGAATTCTCTGCACTCTTTGAGACATAGAGAACATAATGACATTGCTGGAAGAGGATTTTTCTAGCAGCAAGAGCTAGACCCACTATTGATGTTTTGCCAATTCCACGAGGAGCAGCGATAGCTATTTTTTGTGCATTTGAATCTATAGCGTCAAAGATCTCATGATGAAGAGGTGAAAATTCTGCTGTGAAGCGTCTTGGAAAGAATAACTTCGCCATCGCTTCTGTAGAAACTGAACACAGAGCCATTAGGTCTTGTAGTTCTTCTTTTGACGCCATGTTCAGATCTAGCATGGTTTAGTTCCTCGTTTTAGTATCTATAGTTTCCACAAGCATCGATAAGTTTTTGATGGCCTAACATTCCACGCTCTTCTTCAGTAAGCTCCACCACCAGAGGCCCCTTACGAATTGTTTTCCAGACTGAGTATGGAATGTCCTCTGGTTGGCCTTTGCCATTTCCAAGATCCCAAACGACCTTCACAATTCGCTTAGCTGGATTGAAACGATTCCAACAATACTCTTTAACAATCCCATCTCCCCAGTACCCAACATTGGGATTTAGAGCCCTAAAAGCCTGCCCTGTTTTGGGATTATTATCATCATCAAACATTCGAGTCTGAAAAATCTTCTCATCCTCATTCATTTCTAACAAATAATTCTTTGCCAGAAGTGCTGGAATACCTACAATTGATGCCACAATTCCTGCTGTAATTGGATCCATCTTATCTCCTTTCTCTAAGAATAGTAATAACCTGTGTCCAGGCTTCTGTGTTTTTGATAATAACTTCTTCTAATCTACTTTGTCTCTCTTCACCTTGTTCAATAACATGATCCTTCCATTTCAGAATATCACTCTGAAGTTTCTCATATTTCTCATCTCTATTACTTTGTCTTTTATAGAGACGATTAAGAAGAACAGTTACAATAGCAAGTGCTAATCCAGTTGGTCCATGTGTGGAGAGGACTGAGGTTAATAAGTCAATCATTACGCAATTGTGCCTGACGGATTAAAAATAAAATCTCTCTTTCTCTTCGCTGAATCCAAGCATTAGCTAATGATTTTCTATCACAACGAAACACGCCAAACAAACTAAGTCTTCTGGCTAATCTAAACATATCAGTCTTCCTCATCCTCCACCATTAGAACTTCCCCAGCAACTTTTAAATTTTTAGCTCTTCTTTTGATATCCTGAAGGTCATCGGCAGTAAAATGTCCGTGAAGATGTAGATTTTGCTGCGGTGCTGAGTGCCCAGTTCTATCAAGAACTTTATCTGCTACATGTGCTTTTGTGTGCCAAGGAACTCCCTCCTCAGGAGAGGCGGTTAGAATACTCTCATAAACATCAGTAGCCAACTCCTCAAGAGCCTCTAATCTGTTCTTTGTATTAATAATATCTTCATCAGCCTTGTCTTGCAGTTTAGCAAGAGCCTCTTTCATCACTTTAGAATTCCTAACATTACAAACAAGCTGTGGAGTACAACCTAATCTCTTTCCAATATCTTTGTTACTTAAGCCCATCAACATCAGGCGCTTCATTTCGTGATGCCTTGGTGAGAGTTCTGTTGGTTGCCAGGTTTTCGGGCTTTTCTCTTCTGGCGCTATTTGACCTGACATGCTTTCCTCCGGGTTGAGTTTCTCTTGAGTTCTAAGGAGAGTATACAATATTTTTCGCTGTTTGTCAAGAGGAAAGTTAGTGTTATAACGACAAAGAACCTGGGTAAACCTGGGTTAGTGGGATTTTTTAGATATTTTGTATTGTTGGCACATATTCATATCTATCTCCCCATCTTCCCCATTAGGGGAGGGCAGGGTTAGCAAAATTTCTCTCCTCTCTAGGTTTCGCTCTCTTACTAGCTAGGCTCTGACTAGGTGAGGCTAGTGTGGTGTAGATGCTAGGGGTTGAAGCACTACCAGGGGTTGGTTTAGGTAGTTGGTTTTCTTGGTGTTCTTAGAAAACTCTCTCTTCTCTTCACTTTTCTCTTGACTCTGTTCTAACCATCGTCTACAGTAAAGTGAAAGCAAAAGAAAGAAGAGGGGAAGAGAAAGAAAAGAGCTTAATAAAGCCTGCCTCCTTCAGGATCTTTGAAAACTGAATAACTAGTAGTTAGAGTCTAGGAGCATGTTCGTTAATAGCACCTGCTAGGCTCTGACTAGTGGTTAGGCTAATAGAAAAGAAAAGAAAGAGTGGAGGTTGTTATGAACACAAGCAAAACTAGTTGTATTTGTTACTGGAGTGAGTGGCTCTCTGAGGATCAGGTTGTTAGATTGATTTGTAACTTCACAGGGTGGAAGAAGAGAGTTCCAACAGACGAAGAGCTGGAAGGATTGATCTTTTTGGCCGAGGAAGCAGTGGAAGGTGAGGGGATGGAGATCTTATAAGCTCTCCTTTCTACTCTTCTTCCACACTCAGGTGGGCAAGAGTAGACAGAAAGCAGCACAACAAACCCTAAACATGGAGAACATTATGATATCATGTCGAGAATATGCAACGAACATCAGAAAAATAGTGAAAGAAGATGGGCTTCCATCATGCGTTAGGTTTAATTTTGGTAGCCCTGAAGGTGGTGAGCCAATGTACTTTTATGTCAACGGCGGTAATGAGTACCGACGCAGGGGCGGTAACCACATAAACAGGAGTCATCCAGTCCCAAAGGGATGGGAACGGCTGGTGGAGTTTGTGTTCGCAGACTACCCAACTGAAGACGAACACGGAAACAGGTTGATTTTTATGTGTAGGTAAGCACTCAAAGGAGGCTGTCATGAAAACGTTAGTTAAACTACTGACATTGCCAGCTATGCTTGTTATCTGGACAGTTCAATTTTTCTTCTCTCTTCTCAATCCTATCAACGAAAGAGAAGAGAGAACAGGTGAGAATTTCAACGAGTGGCTCAACAGAGAGAACTAGGATGAAACTTAGAATAACCTGGAAGTTTGGAAAAGGAAGTCAGGAGAAGCGTACTTAATGGAATTAGAGTTAGAAACTTCTGCTGGCTTCTTAGGAATGGTGGTAACAAAAATTACCGAGTGGAGGTGGTTAGATGAAATGGTTAGGAATTTTGTTGGTTTTGGTTCTCTTGGCAGGGTGTGACGGGCCGCCGGAGATGGAACAGGGAGCACGAAAGGCAGGGCAAACAAGAATAACGCTTGAGGAACTGGAAGCGGGCGGGCATATTTGAAATGTCTCAAGGCAGACAGTTGAGGCAAATGAGACACTTGAGACAGGGGGGTGCCCTCAAGAAAAGAAGAAAAGAGAAGGCTTGATTTCCTTGTCAAGTCTTTTCTTTCAAATTACAAAATATATAAAAATCTAACGGAAAAAACTTAGTCATTTCAGTGCTTTAGAAGCTCCTAAATATGTTTATATCAATATTTTTTATATATATTTAATATATAATTAACTAAACTGATGAATAAAACACACGCAAAATCAGTCACTTAAAACTAACTTACTAAAATCATTAAGCATCCTCAATTAATCTCCAACTATAGGAGGGGGGGGGTGCTCAACTGTCTCAATCGTCTCACTTGTCGCACCTGAGACACTACAAAGGAGATTCTCATGACACCAAAAGAACGCTTTGACCAAACCTATCGACACTACAGAATTGATCTAAGAAGAAGTCAACACTGCCCTAATACCTATTACCACATCATCAGGCATTCACAGGTCTTCATAAATAAAAGATTAATTCATCTAAATGAATGCCTTTCAAGCACTCGTTGTTGGAGATAACAATCAGAAAAAAAAAGTTGAAAATAAACAAAGAAAAAATCAACTTTTCCTTGACCTTTTCTGGAAAATCTCTTACAGTAAGGTAAGAGAAAAGAAAAGAAAGGAGATAAGCGGGCTTAATAAAGCGACTCCAAGAAAAACAGCTCTTTGACAACTGAATAAAAATGCTAAACAGCAATTAGAGCAGGAAAGCATGTTCGTTCATAGCACCTTTCCTTCTCTGCTGGCTGGTTAGAAAAAAGGAAATCCTAACTACCAAACCATTAACTGGACAGAGAAAGCTCTGCCAAGGAGGTTAAAGTGAAGAATTCACGCGCTTCTCCCTAGAAAAAAAGAACTTGGTGCCTCTTGCTCCAATGAAGGGAAAAAGATGTACTTCAAAAAAGCCGCAAGAAATTCAACCAAAAAGAGGTAACATCAATGCTGAAAGTAGCAGGGAAAACCTGCTAGTTAGAACCTTAGCTTCTAACCGGAGAGAGAAAGATTAGTTTTCTCTCTCTAGTGAGCAGCTAAACTTTTCTTTCAACCTAGAACAAGAAAAGATTGTGCTGAGGATTAGAGTTAATACCGGTTAACACTCCTTCGGATTCTTGATTCTCCTTGGAAGAGAAAACTGCTCAAACAAGTCAATCGATTGCAAAGAAGAAAAGTTTGCAAATGGTGAGGGAAAGAATCTTTTGGAAGTTGGCAAAAATCCAGTAGTTTTTGATTAAACTCAAGGGATAAGTCCGCCCAGAGTGTTCTCAACCTCACCATTTGCAAACCTTCTGAGGTGAGGAGGGAAGAAAAAAAGAAAACTTCTCTCTTAACTTCAGCAGGAGGAAAGAAGATGAAAGAAAGCTTTAATTTTACTAATGCCACAATCGCCAAAAATACAGCTCCAAGATTGTACCTAATTATCACATTCTATCTTAAAGATGGCTATAGTTTCCTACGCAAAGCAATCTTTAACCAATCGTTAACACTTAGTGAAAGAGAGCGATTATTCTCTTATTACCGGAAAACTCTGGCTCCAAGTGGACAGCTAAGGGAGGAAGAAAAATGAAACCTATTAGAATCAGCCCAAAAAGTATTCAGAGCCAAAAAACCAATCGTTCTCTTTCTGCCAAGAGAACAACACCAAGAAACTCCACCTCTCCACTTAAGTTCAAAAAAAGGGAGAACAGCATTTATTCCATAACCCATAATCGGAAGTCAATTAACTTTCGCAGAGTAGCTCTTAGCACGAGCCTAGCAGGGTTCAGAGAATTAAACAATAAACCTTGCTAAGAAGGAGATCAGAATGAAAGCCCATAAGATCCAGATTTATTTCGGTCTCTCTCGGCCCAATGGAACCGAACTTACTCTTGATGAATGGCTTGGCTTTGAGTCAGGCGTTCTTGCAAAGTCCATCCCAGGCTTCACCGTTACAGAAAGTATCGGATACTGGAATGGGGAAAAGGAAAGAAGCAAAATAGTTACTGTCATAATAGAGACGTCATCATTAGTGCCCACAATAAGGATGGTGGCAGAAGTTTATAAAGACCGCTTTGAGCAAGAGGCGGTCTTAGTTACCGAAGAGTTGGGAATACGGACTACTCTCATTTAACTTAAAAAGCAGAAAGGAGGTGATACCAAACGCACTACTTGAGATAATCCTGATTATTGTAATCATTCTTAGTCTTGTTCTGCCTTTCATTGTAGATCGGGACGCAGAAGAGATAGGAATGACAAACTCAGCCACAGTTGAATTTGTCTTAACCTAACCAAAGCGAAACAAGGAGAGAAATAAAACTCTCCTTGTCTGCAAGAGATGACGACTTTTGCACTGAAGAGCAAGTCAACACAGGAGGAAGAAAGATGAACGTTAAGATAACAAAGTTGAAGTGGTACCAAGACGCCCTTGCACTAACACCCCTCGGATCGGCCTATCATCTCATTGTAAATGGTTCCGGTGATCAGCAACTTTTAACTCTCTGGTTCTACCCTGCTTGGCCTTCAGAGGCAATGAGAAGGCCCCTGAAGTTCAAATTAAACAATCACGGGGATAGAGAAGAGTTGAAAAGATTTGCTTCCTTTCACCATGAGCAAAAAATCAAACGCTGTTTGGAGAAAGAATTATGAAATATTCAAGAATCGCGACCGAAGCAGCACAGAGCTTCTTCAGTCGAAAACCTTTGACAAGTGCAAAGAACTTCACTAGAGTTGTAGTGGGTAGAATCTTCACTACCTACTATCTAAGAGAACATAAAATCGCCCAACTTCATAACAACAGTGGGCATATTCAAATCAGGATTCCCTACAAAGAGATGCAAACTATCTTTCTTCTCGGTCGTTTACGTCCTTTGCTGAGCCAATTTGGCGCTAAAATTAAGCCTGTGGGAACAGTCTGGTTTCTTGTTTCTTCGGACAAAGAGGAAACTCCTCTAGCACCTCTCAAATGGTACACTGTACCAGCAGAAGAGAAGAAAAACAAAACAACCTACTACGGTTGCCCGGCTGGATGGAAAGTGAGAAGATGAGAATTTCAAGTAATCTATTTCTCTTAATAGCATTAGTACTTATTCTAATCTCACTCATAACACCTTGGAACACACCTTCATGGGCTTTGGTTAGATTCTTTACTTCCATCCTTAGCTCAGTTTTTAGTCTGGCGGCTTTTTCAAAGAGCTGTCCTGTTTGAAGTTTTAACGAATTATTTTAATGGAGAGAAAAATGAAACGTACACCAGAAGAAAAACGCGCTCTTGCTAATATTCTCAACTCTAGCTTTCCGAAAGTTAGTCCAGCTAACAGATTCATGAAGAAAGAGCATTTCAACCTCGTAGAACAGAAGGTCTATAACCAACCCAAGACACCAAGAAAGTTGCGGGGAGGAAGATTTTTTGTTCTGAGAGAAAAGACCAGCTCTGAGATAGTTCAGTGGGCAAAGAACTATCTTGAGCTAAAAGGCTATCTCAAGAAACGTTCCAGGATTTCCTACACTACTATCAGAGTTCTTCACTAAAGCACCAATCTTGTCCAAACTCTTAAAGAAGAGGACGAAAAATGCCTCTTCTTTGACGGATTGAACAAAAACTAGGGAGAAAAAGATGGAAAGGAAAACAGGATTACTAACTATTTACAGCCGTCAAAAAGGAGAAAAGACATGAAGTTAAATCAAAAAACTCTCTCCACCTCCCAGCCATTTGTCCGAATGTTCTGGAGAATGAATGAAAGAGAATTCAAAAATGCCAACAT
>Ga0180437_10001138_pt1 | contig 46468 bp, 33 predicted proteins | sample SS_ome_4_FD_132410 | JGI IMG/M metagenome (GOLD analysis project Ga0180437, IMG submission 132410) | Hypersaline lake sediment archaeal communities from the Salton Sea, California, USA - SS_3_D_1 metaG | ecosystem: Environmental > Aquatic > Non-marine Saline and Alkaline > Hypersaline >... | reverse complement strand
GATCACGCCGCAGGACTCATGGGACTCCTTCAGTATTTCCATCTAGCGGGCAGGAAAAAAGCCCTGGATATTTTCCTGCCCAGCGGTGTCCTTTCGGGTTTCCAGACCCTCTTTCACTACTTCCATATTTTTCAGGAGAAGTGGCCTTTCCGCTTTCACCTGCGTCCTATCATGCCAGGTGAAGTAGTAGAAAAATCCGGCTTTCGCCTCTCGGCCATACCCAATGACCATCTGAAAGGCAACCTGCGCTATGCGAAAAAAGTTGGTATGGATTGTGACAGCTACAGTTTCCGTTTTTTGGAATCGGAAGACCGTCCCGTCATTTACACGGCCGACATCGATTCGTTGGAACATGTGACTTCCGAGCTCAACGGTGTAGCCGTATTTATCTCCGAATGTACCCACGTAACCGTCGAGGCCGTCATCCATGCAGCAGTGACGGCCGGAATTCCCCGCATCATCCTGACCCATATTCCTCCTGAACTGGACGGAAAGGATTTGGATGCGTACGATGCACCGGAATGGATGAATATTGCCTTTGCCAGCGATGGACTCAACATCGAGGTATGAATGGCAGAACAGGGTCGAAAAAATAAAAAAATATCTCTATCGGAGACATTGGGATTGATCGGGAAATCCGAGGCGTTCTTGCAGGTCTTGGAGAGTATTCGGCAGGTGGCGCCCACCAACATCACCGTTCTCATAACCGGCGAGAGTGGGACAGGCAAGGAAATGATCGCCAAGGCCATTCATCAACTCAGCACGCGGAAGGAAAAACCCTTGCTCACGGTTAACTGCGGTGCTATTCCCGAGGGAATCCTGGAAAGCGAACTCTTCGGCCACGAGAAGGGATCCTTCACCGGTGCCGTGGAGACGCGGAAGGGGTACTTTGAGCTGTCCGATGGCGGCACTCTGTTCCTGGACGAGATCGGAGAAATGCCAACAGGAACGCAGGTGAAACTTCTTCGGGTTCTGGAAGAAAAAGAGTTCATGAAAGTGGGCGGCTCCAGGATACAGCATGTGGACGTCAGGGTACTGGCCGCAACCAATAAAGACCTGGAGATCGCCGTTAAAAAGGGAGAGTTTCGGAAAGACCTCTTCTACCGCCTGAATGCCGTAAAAATCAATGTCCCTCCCTTGCGAGAGCGGAAAGAAGATATCCGGCTCCTGTCAGAACAGTTTGCCCAGGATGTATGCAAAACCAATAACATCACTTTTGAGGGATTCAGCGAAGAAGCTTTTTCATTCCTGGAGGATCGACCCTGGCCGGGCAATATTCGTGAACTCCGCAACGTCATTGAGCGTATCATCGTCCTGGAAAAAGGTCGCCTCGTTGACAGTGCCATGCTGCTGAACCATATGGGCGAAACCGTCGAAACGGAACGGAACCTTCCAGTCGTCGTCCATAAGACCACGGATCAAGCCGAACGGGAATTGATATACAGGGCTCTCCTGGATATCCGAATGGCGGTCGAAGACATCCACACCTATCTGTTGGGCCATCGATCACAAACCGTCAACGCGGCGGGCTTCCGCTTCGGGCCCGATGCCGAAGTTACAGCCCAGACCGATGTACCCACCGATGAAGAACTATCCTTGAAAGATGTGGAACGAACGGCCATCGTAAAGGCGTTGAATCGCTTCGATGGAAATCGACGCAAGGCTGCCCGTGCCTTGGGGATCGGAGAGCGTACGCTTTACCGAAAACTGAAGGAGTTTGGTCTTGAATAGACAAGATAGACACGTCCTGATTACGGTTTTTTTCTTTATCGGAACGATGCTTTTTCTCATAAAATGCGGTTCCTATTCCTTCTCAGGATCGACCATACCGGCACACATCAAAACCGTAGCCGTTCCTTTATTCGAGGATGAAACGGCAGAAATCGGCATCGATCAGAGCCTCACCGACGGGCTCATCGACGCCATCACCCAGGACAACACCCTGAAGGTTTCCGGGCCCCGGGGCGGTGACTCTATCATCAAAGGAACCATTCTCCGGGTCGAAGAGCGTGCGGGGCAGTACGATGAGAGTGAAACGGCCTCGGATTTCAGGGTGACTCTGACTGTAAAAATCGTGTTCGAGGATGTTCAGAAGCGAAAAACTCTATGGGAGGAAACATTCCGTCATTGGGGGAGCTACGATAATTCGGAGACGACTCGGGACGACGGCATTCAGGAAGCGACAGAAAAAATCATCACAGATATCGTGAATCGTATGGTTTCCGGATGGTGATGAAGCACGCTAAAGAGCAAAATCCTGATCGAAATAACGTGTCCCGTCGTTTGGACGAGCCCGTCTCTGTCCAGAGATCGGTATTAGCAAAAACTATTAAAGGTTAGACATCCAATTCTTAAAAACACTTGCGATTGGCCTTCCTTTTTCATACATTTTGATAAGAACCGAGTCAACAACTTCCTTTAATATAAGTGAGTATAACCGATGACCGACGAAGAGAACATTCAGTATTTGGAGGCCCGCCTTCGAGACAATCCCAAATCCCTGCATTTCGCACGACTCGCCGACTATTATCTGAAGCAGGGACGTATCGACGAGGCCATCCAACTCTGTGTGGAAGGAATCAACCATCATCCTTCCTACGTAACGGGCAATTTCATCCTGGCCAAAGCTTACCTGGCAAAAGGAGAGCGTGAAAAAGCCGAAGCAGAGTATAAAAAGGTCCTTACTCACGACCAGCAGTACCTTGCCGCTCATCGCGAACTCGGCGACCTGATGGCCAAAACAGGATGGGAAAATAAAGCCATCATGCATTACAAGACCATACTTCGCATCGATCCCCTGGATGAAGAAACACGGCAGATGTTACGATCGGTCTCGGGCGAGGGTCGAATCGCAGCACCCACCGTTGAAAAACAGAAGATCGAAGAAACACCTTCACCCGCAGTTCAAGAAACACCCAGCATCGAAGGAAAGTCGGAAGAGGATTGGAGCAAAGAACTCGAAGACGTATTCTCAGCCGAAACGACAGAGCAAGCTGATGAAGTAACCACTCCGCCTCAGGATGGTACGCCCGAGAGTCCTACAATCGAACTCCCTGAACTGGAGGAAGAAAAGGAGGACGTCGAAGAATCCATCTCCCTGGACATCCCCGAGGATACGGTTGAGAAGGATATAACCGAAAAAATCTCCCTCCCCGCTGCCGAAACCCAGCTCATCGGGGATGAACCCGTCTTCGAGCCGATGGAAGGACCGACTGCCGAAGACATGGAAACACATGTGCCCCAAAAAGAGCCGGAGCCTGAGGCCAAGCCCGACGAGAAGGAATTCTCATTCGACATAGCCGATGTAGCCACAGAGATGGACGACAAGGAAGAAAAGCAAGAAGACCTCTCAGAGGACACACTGCTGGATATTGGCGAAATGCCCCCGGAAATCCGTAAAGAAGAAATACCCCTTACGCCGGAAACGATGCCTGATACAGAGTCTGAAAAGGAAGCACCTCGGAAAACACCATCGGAAGACGATACATTTGAAACGCCTTTAACAGCCGCTGAACCGGAATCCACCGACGAAGCCAGGGAAGCGGAAACCGACACTGCTTCGGAAGAGAAAACGGAAACAAAGATTGTCAGCCCCACTTTGGGTGAAATCTATGCGGCCCAGGGACAATACGCCAAGGCCATCAAGATCTACGAAACCTTGATTAATAACAACCCCAAGGAGGAGTCCCGATACCGCGAGAAGATTGAAGCACTCCAAAAGAAACTCGATGATAGCGGTTCGACATAAGTCAACAACGGTTCTGCTTGAACCAGTATAAACACTTCGGATTTAAAACAGTGACGCCATCCAGTCGCTTACCCTGAGCATGGGTCTAAATCCCGTGGCCTATTTCTCAGACGATACTCCATGAAGATATTTACCGCGTAGCACGATGAAAAAACCTGTCTTCCAGTTGTTCTCGTCCATGTCATCCATGAATAGTTTTTTCTGCTCATCCTTCCCCAATCAAAACGATTTATCTGATGTGAAGAATATACGTCTTCAAACACCGATTTCATCCCCAACCGAATGCAAAACAAAAACTTTGACAACTATATTACTAAATTTTCGTAAAGATGAACCGTGGATAATTCCGCATCGTTTAGAATGTTTGGGACTTATATCAGCGGTCGACCTTTTATGACATCGACTGGACATACAGCTTATACATAAGAGCGAAACGATCCTGAAAAGGAGTGTGACATGAGAAAAAGCATGTGGATCCTTGGAATCCTGCTCCTCCATCCTTATATACTGAAGAGTCAGGTGATCTTTGAGAATCCTCTGAGCCCCCGGAATGCCAATTACCAGATGGTTGTGACGCTGGATGTCGAGAAAAAGCAAATCCAGGGCCATCAAGTCCTCACGTGGACCAACCTCTCCCGCGATCTTGTTCAGGAGCTCCAATTTCACCTGTATCTGAATGCCTTCAAGAACAACCGATCCACCTATTTCCGCGAAAAGGACGGCGATACGGGTATCTTGGGTGAAAAGGAAGCCTGGGGATGGATAGACGTAGACACCCTAATCGCGAACGGTACAAATCTCACGGACCGGATCGAATTCATACATCCCGACGATAATAACGAAGACGACCAGACCGTGATACGCATACCCTTGTCAAGATCAATACGCCCGGGCCAGCAAATCCAGGTTGAAATGGATTATCTCGCTCAGCTTCCTTACGTGTATGAACGAAACGGTTATCGCAAGAACTTTTTCTTCGCAGCCCAATGGTTTCCCAAGATAGGCGTGTACATCGACGGTGCTTGGAATTGCCACCAATACCACGCTCGCTCTGAATTTTTTGCAGACTACGGCGTCTACGAAGTCAGCATAACCCTGCCGCGGGAATACGTCGTCGGTGCAACCGGCACGCTTCAGAATACGAGCGAATCGGGAGCCAATAAGACACTCACCTTCAGGGCCGAAGACGTCCATGATTTTGCGTGGACGGCCTGGCCTGAATTTCGAGTGGCCAAGGAGACGTACAAAGATGTCGACATCACCATCCTGTACGATAAAGACCATGCCTCCTCCGTACCCCGATACATGCGGGCCGTTGAAATCGATCTCGACTTTTTCTCCCAATGGATCGGCGAATATCCATACCCCGGCATCACCGTGGTCGATCCGCCGACGGGTTGCTCGGGCGTCTCCGGGATGGAGTACCCCACACTCGTCACGGCGGATACATACTGGAACATTCCCAAAGGACTGCGATTCCCTGAAATCGTCGTTATCCATGAATTCGGTCACAACTGGTGGTACGGTATGGTTGGCAACAACGAATTCGAGGAAGCCTGGCTGGATGAGGGCATCAACACGTATACCGAAATAAAAATCTTTAACACATACTTTAAAAAAGACCGATCACTCATCGATGTTCTGGGGATTCGCGTCGGTGAACTCGACTTCAATCGTGCCCAATACATCGGGATGACGCGGCGGGACTACTCGGTCAAGGATGCCTGGTCATTCATCGGTAAGGGTACTCGGACGTTCTTATACGTGAAGCCGGCCCTGATGCTCTGGACGCTGGAAAACATCATCGGGCAAGAGACCATGGATCACGTCATGCGGACGTTTTTCCAACGGTGGAAATTTCGACATCCTAAAACCCAGGACTTTATAGACATCGTGAATGAAATCACGGGTGAAAGCTACGACTGGTATTTCGACCAAATCCTGAAGGAATCGTACGAACTGGATTATCAGGTCGCATCGGTATGTACGAAGAAAGTAAAAAAACCGATGGGCCACTTCGATCATGAAGGGGAACGAATCGTCTTCCCAGATTCGGGAGAGCGAGAGCGCGGGCGAAGCATCGACCAAGGCTTGAAAGATTCCCAAAACCGAGACCTGTATGAATCCAGGATTGATATACACCGTCAGGGAGAGGTCATCATTCCCGTGGATGTTCTTATCGTCTTCGAGAAGGGAGATAGCGTTCGCCACGTGTGGGATGGCAGGGATCGCTGGATCCGGTACGATTTTCTAAGGCCGACCAAGCTGGCCTATGCTGCCGTTGATCCGGACAAAAAACTGCTCCTCGACTCCAACTTCGCCAACAACAGCCGAACCGTCAAGTCCCAACGAAAGACTTTGAATTATCTGAATACACGGTTTCTCTACTGGTTCCAAACGATGCTTCATCTCTTCGGATTCTTTGGTTAAGGAGAGCAGGACATGAGTATTTTCGATATATTCTTAAACGGGATTAAAAAGACCATCGACAACCTGAAAATGTGGTTTATTCTATTCGGAGTACAACTGGTTTTCGCCGTAGTTCTGCTTCGGCCCCTTGGCGGTCAACTGGATAAAATGCTCGGTCACAGTCTGATGGGACAGGACGTACTGCGGGGAATCGGAATGCAGGTATTCTTAGAATTCATCATAGACTACGGCCAGTCCGCCTCCATGGAGGTGAAACTAATATGGATCATCGGTCTTATTTATCTGGTGACCTCTATTTTTTTAAACGGGGGGATATTAGGCGTTTTTGTTCGAGACGAACAAGCATTCTCGGCACATCGATTCTTCGGGAATGCAGGTCGGTACTTCGGCAGATTCCTGCGCCTTTTTCTGTTCTCCATCGTATTCATCATCGCTGCGCTTTTCATCCACAGCGGTCTCGGGGCATTGTTCAACTCGATTGCCGGGGATTCAGAGCCTTTACGGATTCTTTTTTTGATGATTAAGACGGGGATTTTTATCTTTCTACTTTTTTTCATCAATATGGTCTTCGATTACGCGAAAATTGGCACCGTCTTCCGGGATCGTAAACGCATGTGTAAAACAGCTCTGCAATCGTGGGCATTCGTCTTCCAGAACCTGGGCCGGACGCTGAAAGTGTACTATCTGGTGGCTCTGCTCGGCCTGTTGTGTTTTGTTATGTATTCTCTCGTGGGTAAGCTCTTTGGCCCTTCCACCAGTCTGGGCATTCTCCTCCTGCTGATCTGGCAACAGATGTATGCATTCTGCCGCATCGGTGTACGCTTGAATTTCTTTGCGAGCCAGACGATCCTCTATAAAGAACTGACAGAGCCGTACCTAAAAGCCTGGTTTAAGGAGGATGCAACCTAGGGAACATCATGGATCATATCACCCATGGGTAATGCTGATTCGGGAGAGCGACCCGCTAAAAATCGGGTCATCGCCGACATGTTCAACCGCATGGCCGACATCCTGGAATTCCAGGGTGAAGACCCCTTCAAGGTCAACGCGTATCGCAAGGCGGCGCGCGTCATCAAAGACCTCCAGGAAAATATCCAGAGCTTGGGTAGGGCGAATCAACTGCAATCGATTCCTGGCGTGGGTGCTGCCCTAGCCAAAAAGATCGATGAATTCTTGAACACAGGACGTATGTCCAAATACGAGGAGATTGTTCAATCGGTACCGCCGGGTTTGATCGACTTGCTGGGAATCCAGAATTTAGGCCCCAAGACCCTGGCCCTAGCCCATGAGCGACTGGGCATCCAGGACCTGAACGGCCTGAAACGGGCCATCGATGACGGGCGTTTGGCCAACCTTCCGGGCATGGGACAGAAAAAGGCAGAGAATATCCTCAAGGGAATCGAACTCCGGGAAAAAGGATTGGGGCGTGTTCCGTTGGGCCAGGCGCTTGCCCTAGTGGAGGATATCATTCACCGCCTGCGGAAACTCCCCAGCGTAGGCCGTATCTATCCGGCCGGCTCCATCCGCCGTATGCAGGAGACCGTCGGGGACATCGATATCCTGATCGAGACCGAGGAGGGAGAAACGATCGTGAAGACATTCACATCCCTTCCTCAGGTCACGCGCGTGCTGAGTTCCGGTAAAACCAAGGGCAGTGTCCTGGTGGAGGGCGATATACAGATCGATGTTCCCGCCATCGACAGGGATTCTTACGGCAGCGCGCTCCAGTATTTTACCGGCTCCCAGGCCCATAATATCCGGCTGCGCGGCATCGCTAAGCAAAAGGGCTTGAAAATCAGCGAATACGGCATCTTCCGTGGAGAAGAAAAAATCGGCGGCGGGACGGAAGAAGAAATCTACGAGGCCCTGGGTATGCCGTGGATTCCTCCCGAGATTCGGGAAGACCGGGGCGAAGTGGAGGCAGCCCTGGGGGAAAATCTCCCGGAACTGGTGGATTTGTACGACATCAACGGTGATCTTCACGTCCATACACGATGGAGTGACGGCACGGCCACCACCGAAGAGATGGTTCAGAAAGCCAAAACTTTGGGTTATTCCTTCATCGCCATTTGCGACCACTCCAGGTCTGCTGCGTATGCCGGGGGATTAACACCCGAGAGACTCGAAGAGCAGATCGGTAAAATTCGTGCTCTCAACGAGCGGATGGAAAATTTCCGAATCCTCGCCGGAACCGAAGTCGATATCCGGAGTGACGGGTCGTTAGATTTTCCCGACGAACTGCTGTCGCGACTGGACATCGTTATCGCGGCCATCCATTCGGGATTCAAAAAGAACGTGACCCAGCGCTTGATCGCCGCAGCTCAGAATCCCCTCGTAACCATCATCGCCCATCCCACAGGCCGACTCATCAATCAACGGGAAGGGTATGACGTCGATCTGGAACGGGTCATGCAGGCCTGTTCCGACACCGGCACAGCCATGGAGATCAACGCCTGCGGAGAGCGCCTCGACCTGAACGACATCCACGTCCGGCGTGCCAAGGAAGCCGGTATTCGCCTGGCCATCGGCACCGATGCTCATCATCCCGAAGATTTAGCATCCATGCGGTTGGGATTAGGCGTCGCCCGAAGAGGCTGGCTAGAAAAGACCCATGTGATGAATTGCCGAACATCGGAAGAGCTTCTAAAAATGAGGACAAAAGGAACGGGCTTTACGCCCGGAGTTTCATAACTGGATAATCTTAAAACCGAAACGCACGATCTATACAATATATAGGGCTAAACGTATCACCATGTCCAAGATCATCATCGGCATCCACGGCCTTCGAAACAAGCCGCCCAAATGGATACTCAAGCATTGGTGGAAAAAATCCATTCGTGAAGGTCTAAAAAGCATCGGACACCCGCATGGATTCTTCCGATTCGATATGGTGTACTGGGCGCATCATCTCCATCCCAAATCCTTAAAGCCCTGGATTCGAAACGAGAACCATCCTCTGTATGCGAAATCACGCTACCGGCCTGGCAGAGGAAATAGAGAACAGAAATCCCGACGGACACGTAAAATAATGCTCGATGTTTTGGACAAGGAAATGAATAAAATCTTCCTGAACGATGATCTCACCTTCAATTTCGAGGCCATCACGGACCGGATTATTCGCCGTTACTTCGAAGACCTGGATGCATACTACACAAAAACCATCCGGGACAACAACAAAAACGACCGTCCGGTAAAAGATCTGATACGGGAAGCGCTGGCGCGAGTACTCCGACGACACCGGCATAAGCGAATTCTTCTCATCGCCCACTCTATGGGCAGCATCATCGCTTACGACGTCTTGAGCCGGGATATTCCCGATATCAAAGTAGACACGCTGGTAACCATCGGCTCACCCCTGGGCATACCCGTCATCATCCGTAAAATTCACGCAGAACGCCACGACCATAGTTTGGAAGTAAAACCCCGAACTCCCGAAAACATCACGCGATCTTGGTACAATTTCTCCGATCTCGACGATCACGTCGTACTGGACTATACCCTGGCCGATGATTACCGCAAGAACTCGAAAGGCATTCGCGCTGTGGATCATATCGTATTCAACGATTATGAGTTCGACGGCGAAAGGAATCCGCACAACGCGTACGGGTATCTCAGGACACCGGAGATATCCGATGTGTTACATCATTTCTTGGGCGAGCGATGAAAAAACCGATGATGATCGACGGACTGCCCGGTTAGTGACCAGACATTGAATTCGACCGTACGGTAGACGAAGGCCAAACGACCACACCAATCGATGCAATCCTCGAATTCCTACGACCTCCCGTACTGCCCTACTTCGATATATATAATAACAAAACCGACAACAGAAAAACGAACGTGTATACAGCGGGTATGTTATTCTTCTTCAGTTTGAGGCTCTTCCCCCATGAGGACAATATCGATACCCATGACCTCGGGCTGTTCCGACGTTAATGTGATGTGCTTTGCATACTTGGGATTTTTGCCTTGCATGGGATCTTCGGCGAAATAGCCGAGGACCTCTCTATAACCTTCTTTTCCACCCGATGAGATATACTTCTCATCCGTCATCTGCGCGACAATGACAACCTCTTCACCAAATTTAACTAACTCCATACGCCACGGGCACGTATCCGGCGGCCAGCATTTAAGAGCCACGAGGTTTACAGGCACTCCATCTTTGGTATAGAGTCCCACACACAAGGATTTACTTTCTCCCTCTTCTTCCGGTGGTACATATCCACTACTTATCACTCGACCGGAAATCGAGCCTGTTCCCGTCTGTTGACATTGGATAAAGAGAAAATAGCTCCCAAGAAATGTGAGACAAAGCAAAAAAACGGTTAACTGTTTCATGACTCTTCCCTCCTCTGTTGATGTGTGATTCGTGATGACTCATCGGACGGAATGAAGCGCTCCCAAAATGGCCTGCGCTTCGTTTGCCTTACGATGGTCACGATCTGCTCCCTTCCAGGAACGCATGACTTTTTTCAGGTATTCGACGGCCTCTGTGGTATCCTGACGTGCGGCATGAAGTTTCCCCAGCTCGAATAACGATTCCGTCCAGAGTCTGCCTCTCCAGAGACCGCCGGCACGTGATGCCGGTAGAAACGACGTGAACACTTCGCCCGCATGATCGAGAATGGCCTGGTATTTTGTCAGAGCCTCCGTTTGCTGCTGCATGGCCGTGCAGAAAGCGATCTCTTTTTGTGCCATCCAGTAGATGGGATCGCCGCTATGAAACTTCCTGACCTGGCTGAAACATCCGATGGCTTCATCATAACCTTCTTCTTCAAGGGCAACCGCGCCAAGAATATAATTCTCAAACGATGATCTGCGCTTGGTGAAAAAGGGATCATCGCTTTCCAATGATTGAATCTTTGCTATAATGTCCAGCGCCTTCGACTTCAGTCCCATCTTGGCATAGCTCATCCCGACAAACGCGAATTCGAAGAAAGGCGAAACACATAACCGAAGCGCCTGCTCCATTTCACGAATCGATTCGGCCGTCCTGCCCTGTTCACGTCTTATCTCTCCTAGTAAATAATGAAAATAGGCTTCCTCTCCCGGATTATTTGCTTCCCGACAAAAACTGATTCCGGTAATAGCCTTATCAGCAGCAGTCTGCAATTGGCCCTTGAAATAATGAAAAGACACAAGAAACGCCTGGGTTCTTCCTTTCATCGTATTCGTGGGATTATTTAAAATCGATTGAAAAATGCTTTCCACAGAATCCAATTCTCCCTTCATCCAGTATGCTCTGGCCATATAGCTGTCCGTGGTCAGGTAAGAAGGACGAATGTCTTTACTCTTTCTATAGAAATCCAGGGCCGCATCAGCCTTCCCTGCCATGGCACACGCGAATCCCGAATTGTTGTAACACGTTGCCTCCAGATAAGGATCCAATGCCATGGCCTGTTGATTTTCCAAAAGTGCGGTACGATAATCCCCAATGAACATGGCCAGATGACCCAGGGTGGCGTGCCCAAAGGCATCCGTGGGATACATCAAGGTCCATTGCTTGGCATAATGGAATGCCTTATCATAATCCATCTGAAAATAAACACCATAGTAATTGGTCAAGATCTTAAATCGCTCCCTGGCCGTAACGCGGTCGATGAAAGGCAAAATACGACGGTGATAATACAAAGCCTTGTCATGCTCACCCAATTTTCGGTATAAGTAAGAAAGAGAGCTAATGGCCATGACAAACGACGTGTCAATCGCGAGGGACTCTTCTATCAGTTTTATGGCTTCGTCGAATTGCCCCTTCGATTCGAGCAGCGTGCCGCGTGAATAAAGTTCCAGGGCTTGAAGATAGGGTGTTGTCATCTTTTCCAACGGTAGACTCGAATTGGATATCGTTCGTAACGATTCACCGAGCTCCTTTCGGATATCTTCCGCCAGCTCATCGGCACCCGAAAGAACATCCTCGATCCGTTCCACTTCCACACGCCGAAGCATGACCGCTTCCCCCGTCTCTGCATCGATAATCTTGCTGGACAGGATATAATTCGATCCGATTTTGCTAATCCTCGGCACGACAACGATGGGTGCGCCTTCGCGTTTGGCCACGTCGACGGATGTTTTTTCATCCAATGTATAATCGCCCGATAATCCCATACGAACCAGGGCGTCGGTAATTCGATAGTTCGGAAGTACGTTTATGTACGACGACTGTTGAAGTGTCACCCGAAAGGCTTCGGTCAGGGAATGGTTAAATACATCCTCGCTCGTAAGGTTTTCAATCTCGGAAACGAGGACATAACCATTCGAACCCAGAGATACAGGCGTTCTTATCAAGAGATACCAAACGAAAAGAAATGCGGAAAAAACAACGGGTACGGCAATGGCAAACCGTCTTCTCCGGATGAAGCGGGTTAACGTCTTGAGGAATTTAGACGGAGCTTTCTCTGGAAGAAGCATCGCTCCCGGAGCCCGGGCGGATATCAGGGTATTCAGTGCTTCTGTAATGGATTGAAACCGGCTCTCGGGCTCTTTCACCAGCGTTTTTTTAAAAAAGTAGTCTACTTCCTTGGGAACATCGCTTTCGGAGATCGCATGAAAGTCCGGCTCTTCATTCAGGATCGCATAAATCACAGCCTGATAATAATCCCCTTTAAAGGGTAAATGCCCGGTAAGCATTTCGTACATCACAACGCCCAACGACCACATATCGGACCTGTGATCGACTTCTTCACCCCGGGTCTGCTCAGGAGACATATAGGCAACCGTACCCATGGCCATGCCGGTTTTGGTGATCCTGCTTTGCCCGGCTAGTTTCGCCAGTCCAAAATCCACGACCTTGACTTCTCCCCTATCCGTAATCATGATGTTGCTTGGCTTGATGTCACGGTGAACCATACCGGCTTCATGTGCCCGTTCCAGACCCTGTGCCACCTGAATGGCTATGTCAAGGGCTTCTTCAACGGCAAGGGGCCCACGTTCGATCTTGGCCTTGAGTGTCTCGCCCTGGTAGCAGGCCATGGCGATGAACAGCAGGCCGTCGTCGGTTTCGTCGATTTCATGAATATTGCATATGTTGGGATGATCCAACGCCGATGCAGCCTGCGCTTCGTGAATAAACCGCTGCTTTGTATCCGGGTCTCTCGTTAACTCCGAAGGCAAGAACTTAAGAGCCACATGGCGTTTCAGCTTCGTGTCCTCGGCCTTATAGACCACCCCCATGCCTCCGCCGCCGAGTTTCTCCAGAATCTTATAGTGGGATACTGTCTCTCCTACCATCATCGACGGATAATCCCTTCATCTGATATGAAAAAGAAAAGCCGAGACCTAAAAGTGCCCCCACACCTTCGCCAGCCTGGCTCTCTTGGTAAGCGATCAAAACCAAGCCCTGATGCGTTGACTAAAGCCGCCATTCTCTATTCCTTAAATAGGATAAACAGCTTACTTTAGAACCGCCGCTATTTGCCCCCGGTTTTTCGGGGCTTACTTTTGCCTGTACAACTGACTATTTCTTATTGTATACGGCCCCCTTCAGTCAAATTGAGAAAATGATCATGATGATAGAATGCGTGCAACGCATGCCAACACTAAAGATTATTCAAAATTTATTTTAAAAAGTCAAGGAAAAAATGAGTGTCAGATTTTTTTAACATGATATTCATGGAATATTATATTCTTCGGCAGGCCGTTCTTCATCATCAAATCGGCACATCCAAGACCATCGGATCGCTCCTGGGCAGTCTCACCCTCGTCTGAAGGGTACCTGCGGTACAATAGAATGCGGATATCGAACTTAACCGGAAGAAGCATAGACACGATTACCGTCCGTAAACATTTTATCGACTTCTAAGACTGTAACGCTGTGAAAACGGCATGTTCGCCGGCGACGTCGAGAGACCCAACGGTGTTTCATGTTGCTTAATCTTTCTATATAATAGTATGATGTTGGTTGAGAATTATACTCGGACGAGTCGGACGGCATATTCCTGTGAGAAATCTTGGCCGAGATGGTGAGTATCCTCAAATTAAAGACCTCCCAGAGGCAGGTCACCCTTGGGAGGTTTATGATTGACTTATTGTTTAGTATTTTTAGTATTTAAAAACCTCAATTGATATAAAAGCCTTCATCGCTCCTGTCCCAGTTTCCCACATCATCCACTATCTTGATGGCTAAATTATTCCCCGTATGCTGTAAATCGGCAGGATCCAGCCGGTACGTACCCGTATTCTCGATATGACTTGCGAATTCTATCTCATGTTCACGCCCCAAGATCATGATAAATAGATCAGCCCACGATCCGCTGATTTTTTGGGTCGACCAGGTAATCTCTTCAGGAGTGCCATTATACCAATGCTCACCACCGTTGGGGCTCATCAAGGCATCTTCGTAATAACGGCCCTCCGCACGTTCCTCATTCTCCGAAACCGACTTCTTACAGCCGACCAGCAGACACGCTGCCATGAGAGCTAGCACAGCAACGTTCCCGTTGAGTCTCCCATTCTTCATGAAACACGTCCCTAAATGTGTAGGTTAAATTAGAGGAAAGGTTTAATAACTTTGCTAAACCAGTCATTAAAAACGTAACTGGATAACTGAATTTCGCGAGTGTTCTGGATCGTTCCGAAAAATACACGATACACCCCCCGAAAGCCTAAAACCTTCGGAGGGTGTGATAACCATATGGACAGGCAGCGCGTACCGCGGTTCCGGCGCTACCGCAATAGAATCATCTTGCGAACCTTCTCGAAATCCCCTGTCACCATCTTGTAAAAATAAACGCCCGAAGACACGGTTCTGCCCTCCGTATCCGTTCCGTCCCACTCCACTTGCAGCCGGTTTCCGTCCAGCCGAAATTCACGGATTTGCTTTCCCAGAAGGTTGTAGATGGAAATCGTCACGAGCTGGGACTGGACCAGTCGGAACCGGATGGTCGTGCGCGTGTTAAACGGGTTCGGATAGTTTTGAAGCAAGTCGTACGTGAAATCCACGATGTCATCACCTGGCGAACCGTCAATGTCCGTGGAGAATGTATACGCATCGGCCGTGGTGAGGGGATTTGGATAGTTTATACTCACCACGTCACCCCTTCTGAAATCAGTTTCCCAAAAAACAAGATTCCAGGTTAAGTGATCCTGTTCGTTAATGTTCCAATTCATCGGTGTTTCATGATACGGTGTATTCAGGATCCAGCAGTACATCCGGCCATAGGGATTAAAGGCGTAAAAGGGTGTGTCCCCCGGCTCCTGCTCGCGGTCGAGTATCACGAAATTCACCTGACGGTTATCGTCCACATTCCAAACTTCGAACGGGATGCGCACCATAAAAGGATTACCCGAGCCCGGGTTGGGATTCATCGGATGATCGGCTAAGTTGTATTGCCTGGCATCGATGAGTGTGGCCATGGAACCCGTGCCTTCCCGAACATACACCAGTTCAGCGTTGGGATTCTCGTACTCTCCCGTAAACCGTAACTCATAATCCTCACACAGTTCTTCGATATCCGTCGTTCCATAACCGAAGATATCGATCGCCCTGGCCGTAGGACCACCCCAACCTTGTCTGAGGTAACTGCTGATATCGTAGTCACCGTTTCCCTGGACGCTGTATTCTTTAAAATCCATCAATTCCAATGCTTCGAAAACAAGCTGGAACCCATCGACAACCGGAGATTGGGTTTTTCCCAGGGAGAGTGGCTGCCGATCTAACAGGACGGTTTGTGTGCTCATATCCATCACACTGTAGGACAACCCGTCCGTACCATCCCCCGCAAAATTCACCCGGTACGTATGCCCCGTGAATACGTTGGGATTCCTGATGATGGGAGCCACGACTGCATCACTGGTCCCGGTAATGTGGTTTATCTGAAGCGTATCGCCATAAGCCGGGCCTTCCGTATCGGCCTGGTATACGTACTCAATCACGTTCACAACGCTCTCCGTGCATCGTGGAGTCGTTCCGGAGTCGGCATTGTACGTGTAGGCCGTTACAGCATAGTAATACGGTCTTCCCTGGATAAAATAGAGATCATCGAGGTAATCCTTCCCAATACGAAATGTGTACTGAAGGCCGGAATCCGATCCCGCCTGCCGGATCACCTCTTCTTTCACGTAGCGTACCGGATCGATGATCCCCTCTGTGATCTCCGTTACACCATCCTCGACGTCGAACGTGGCTATGCTCATGCCATTATTGAGGAACGGGTTGGAGGAATACAACTGGTATACATTGTATCCCTGAAACGCGTAACCCTCACGGCTGAAACTCTCGATTTCATCTATCGTACCGCTATCTACATCCCAGGTTAACACGATAGACGTGTCTTCATCGGCAAAGGATACGACGGGTGCGGGAGGCACGGGCGGCGCACTCAAATGGATATCATGGTGTTCATCCTGGACGATCACATCGTCGATATAAATACCCTCCGTCGCGATCTCTGCGTCGCTCTGGAACCGGAATCGTATACGGAGCGATGTTCCCGGTGTGTAATCCGACAAATCGTATGCGTACTCATACCAGTCCATGCCAGTTGGGAGCGTTCCCAACGCCCCTCCGCTCCCGATGAAGTCCAGTACTGTCCAGTCAGAACCATCGTTGACTTCGACGTAGAATCCGGTGACTCCGTAATTCGGACATTCGTACCATGCCCAGAACGTGAGCTCAGCGTTTCGTCCGATGACGATGGGTTTTGATGTCAGTGAATTGTCGGTCATGTTGTTGTCATAACAGTACTGCCCGATGTTGCCACAATACCAGCTGTGATTTCCCGAATGCTTTCGCGCAGTTGTCACATGCCACAAATCGGGCGTTCCCGAATGCGTCCAATTCTGGGTGACATCTTCCATATCGTCCACAAATACGACATTCCCTACGGTCAGATAGAACCGATCCGTAAACTGATATCCCCTCTGTGTATTGAATTCCACATCTACGGGGGGAAATGCCAGAGATCCGCAAGATGCATCCACAACGGCCTCCAGTGCCAGCGAGACCGTCTCCCTCGATTTGAGGTTCCCGATGTTTACGGTCGGACTTGTAAATTGTACGATATCGTTGGGACTGGTCATACTTACCGAAGCCTCTCGTGCAGAGTCCAAACCCGCATTCTGAGCCAAAAGTTGGATGTGCACCGTCTCTCCGGGCTCGACGACGCCGTCTCCATCACCTGCGGTCGAATCGGAAACCGTGTAAGAGACAAAGGATAGCACCGGCGTTGCACCCGTCACGCTCAACCTGTCCTGCCACTGTCGCCCCTCTTCGTCCGTCATTTCACAATCGAGGTAGATGACCTCTCCGTTGACGACGTTGGAATCGACTCCGAATGAGAACGCATCGGCCATCATTACCGATTCACCCGGCTCAATCAACGGAACGGCCACCGTGCTGTCCTCCAGCGTGATCTGCCCATCTGGATGATGTAAGATAACGTCAATGCCCCTGGCCGTATCCATACCTACATTCTCAAAACGGACATCCAATACAACGGACGTGCCCGGTTTCACGTAATCGGCATCCGAGCCGTTTGTGGAGAAAGCACTCACCTGGACAAACGGTCCCTGGGCCTGGACCACAATCGTATCCTCAAAGGGAATGTAGTTGTGGGCCGTCACTGTAATATGGAGCGGATCAGCCGGACTGGCCCCATCGACTTCGAAACGGGCCTGTCCATCGGCCCCCGTGGTCAGCGTCTGATACACCGTGGTCTCCTGCATCAAACAAACAAGCGCATCATCCACCGGAACCCCGGAATCATCCGTGACCGTCACATTGCACAGCCCGTTTTCCAAGGGTAACTCCGTAGGATACGTCACTATCAACTGACCGGGTTCATCCGTCCATATAGGCATCTCGGGATCACCTAAAAGGTTCACTTGGTATTGATGCCATCGATACACATTCTCCTGTCCTGAAAACGGAGCGTATACGGCCTTGGCCGTACTCAACGTCTGACCGATATGGTATAGACCGTCCTCGAAGAGCACCTTAAAAAATTCCTGATCTAACCGATCAGAATATCCGTATTCCGGGTTGCCCGGACTCCCCCACCCGTACCTGGAGTTTCCGATAAAGGCCACGCCCCCTCCAACGGGATTGGTGATAAAGTGCTCGGCAAAACAATCATAATCAAAGGCAGCGGGCCAGCAGCCTATCGAGTAGAATATGCCATAGTTGGGTGCGTTGGAAAGGCCGTTGATCTCCGGAACTCCCAGTAGCCCAGATCCCAAAGACACACCCGTATACCACGCATGGTTCGAATGGTTGATAAAGTGCTGTCCCTGATTCAAAGCCCTTAAGACCGATGCCAAATCGTCGTTCTGCATGACCGTGTAGAGTTTTGTGATGGGATCGAACCGGGGCGGCACGTACTGCTCATCGATCAGGTCCTTGGAATCCCCGGAGTTGGTGAACGGATCAGACCAGCACACGCCCGCTAAAAACAGCATGTTCAAGGCATGATCCGCACCGGCATATTTTTCGTAAGTCAGAATCTTATCCACGAAGGCTGCGGCTTCTTGTGTATTTTCCACGGAAGCCCTTCCTACAAACACATCGGGGTACAGGTCGATATTGTCATCAACCTCACCATATATATCATTCCGATTGGCGTTCCAGTCCCCGTCCAAATCCGCATAGTAAAGATCGCAGGGGATCCAATTATCCGAGAAATCCCCATATTCACAATCCATGGCAAAAGCTTTGCGATCGGGAATGACGCCAGTATCCCCCCCCAGAAGCACCCACACCGTTCCCCAATATTTGTGAGCATCTATGATGAAGTTGCGGATGGACTCCTGGACATCCCAGCCAAAATAATTCTGTCGGATCCAGGATACCGTAAAGATATCCGCAGACAAGCCCTTCTTCAGCTTCCAATCGGCCAGGGGTCGGAACTGTGCCTCTAAATCTTCCGTCGTGATAATCACATACGCATGTTCCTCTTCCTGCAGGTTGGACGATGCGGACATATCATCAACAGACGGTTGAATACCCGCCTGAGGATTCACGACCAGACTACGTAGAGTACTTTGCTGAATCGATCCTGCATAATTCGACCGAACAACAGGGCGACGGAGCTCGCCTGTCTCTTCGTACACGATTTCAAGGGCAATCCTGGAGCATAAGACCAATCGCCTCTGGGATGCGAGGTACCGAACCGGATGGATCACAACAGCACCCACCTGATATCCACCCACATAACCCCTGTGAACGACCTCGACCATTCTCTCTGGAAAAAGTTGCGATGACGCGTACGTTTCTGGATCGGGCGGCACAAACTGAACCGCCTTTTGGGATAAGATGTGGGGCGGCTGGACCGGATACACGTCGTACTCTCCCGCGATCTCTTCCTCTTGCACCTCGTGGAGCACGACACCGGCAATCGACTGACCGGGCGGAATCAGAAAACGAACAACCTGGACAGGAAGCTGGGGTGCGCCCACCTCCTGTGTGAAATCCAAATCAGTGTATCGAACAACATCGTACCCGGATATCTCCTCAAAGCGAAGTTGGTCAATCTGAAAAGTAAACGTATACGATCCTTCATCTGCCATAGCCGAGTCTGCACTCAGAAAGAAAATGAGTGCGCCAAGCAAAATCAGAAAAAAGCCGTTCCTCTTCTTCTCCATGGCAACACCTCACCTTTGGATTGATCATGCCAGATTTAAATAGTGAGAATTTTTATCGATGTAATCACGCTTGGGAATCGTGTATTATCTCCCATATAGTATTACGTTTCAAACGATAAAATCCCTCATGAAAGGATGACATTTTTAATCCTAGTATCAGTGCCTTTCATCATGACCGAAAAAGCGATAGGCCCTCGCTGAGCACATCGGCCCCTCTGTACATCCCGCGTTTACGTATTTTCATCCCAAACATGTCATCATTCATCCCATATTTGTTTTCCACCGACTGAATATTGGGTATTTTGACGCATGAGTGAAGCGGATGAAAACGACCGTTCTCATCTTTCTGGAATAGAAGGAGGAAAAACGATGGATTTCTGTAGAAAGATGTTTACCGTTTTGCTGATCCTGCAGGTTCTGGCCATGCCCCTGGTTGCCCAGGAAATCATGCAGGCCGTGCGTCAGGGAGACCTGGCCCGAGTAAAATCCCTCATCGAAGCGAACCCGGAACTGCTGAATACCGGCGACCAGCGTCAATGCCGACCCATCCACTGGGCCACCAACGACGGACGCATCGAGATTGTTCGTTGGCTCCTGGATCAAGGTGCCGATATCACGGTCCGGGATGCGGACGGGGATACGCCTATCTACTGGTCTGCCGATGCGGGCCGTACAGAAATCGCAAAAATCCTGATGGCCCACGGCGCTGTCATCGACGACCGCAATAATTATGGAGATATCCCCTTGCATTATGCCGTCCGCAGGGGATTCCTGGAGACCGCGGAGTACTTTATCGAGCAGGGGAACGACGTGAATCTTCCTAACAACGACGGTACCACACCTCTCCATCATGCCGCCAACATCGGGCATTCGGAACTGACCAAACTCCTGATCACAAAAGGCGCCAACGTGAACGCGAAGGATGGGGGAGGCTTCACGCCTCTCGATTTGGCCGTTGACGGCGCTTACAGAGACGTCATCGACCTTCTGGTCGACAACGGCGGTGATGTACAAGCCGACGGTGACGAAGGTCACATCATCCTCCATAAGGCTGCTGCTGCCGGTAGTCAAAAATTAGTCGATCTGATGATCTCCAAGGGCGTGGATATCCATGCACGGAATGAAGACGGCAACACTCTCCTTCATTCCGCCGCTGCGGGCGGGCTCGTCGACATGGCCCGACGTTTCATCGAGCAGGGATTCGATGTGAAAAGTGTCAACCGATACAGCTTGACACCCCTTCATCTGGCTGCTAGCGGCAATCATGAGGAAATGGTGAACATGCTCATCCAACGAGGCGCGGATATTGGAGTGAAAAACGACCACGGAGAAACGCTGCTCCACTGGGTAGTCAAACAAGGACATACCGATGCCGTGCGAATCCTGCTCGATGCCGGGGCCAGCGAAAAGGTTAGAGACAGGAACGATAATACTCCCCTCCATGGGGCCGCACGATATGACCACAAAGATATCGCCGATCTTCTGCTTTCAAAAGGGGCGGATATAAACGGCAAGAATGAAGACGGAAGTACGCCTTTGCACCTGGCATTGGCGGAGGGAAACAACGAGGTCATCGACCTTTTAATTACCCGAAGCGCCGATCCGAATAGTAGCGAAACAGACGGTGACACACCGCTTCACGTAGCAGCCTTCAGCCATTTAACGGATGTCGTCGATGAATTGATTGCGCGAGGAGCCAAAATACAGGCAAAGAACAAAGACGGCTGTACACCCTTGCATTACGCCGCCCGCACATGGAACAACGGCGATGTCATTCGGACATTGATCGAGAAGGGGGGAAATCTCAACGCCCTCTGCCACAAAAACAGAACACCATTGCACGAAGCTATCATGGCTTGGCGTACCGAGAATGCAAAGATCCTGATCGAAAGGGGTGCCGACTTATCCATTAAAGATAAAGATGGTAAAACCCCTCTGGCTTTGGCTTCCGACACCGGCCAGACCGAAATCGTCCAGCTCTTGAGAAAGAAGGGCGCTCTTTAAATCTCTGTTTTATCGACTGGTTTCGTGGTTATTCGAAGTAAAAGGATTAGAAAGTTTATTCTTATGACAGGATTTAGAAAGAAATCTATTCTGGAATTTTTATATCGTTACATAGATCGTTGGAGTAAATAGAATAGGAGTTGGAAAATGAAGCGTACAATCCTATCTGCTTTTATCGTCATCGCATTTTCAAGCTCTGTAGCGGCAACGGATTGGCCTCGCTGGCGGGGACCCAACGCCAACGGCATTTCCGCCGAGAAGGGATGGAATGCCCAAGCCCTGAAAAATGTACGCATCTTATGGGATATCGATATCGGGCGAGGCCATTCATCTGTATCCGTGAAGGACAACTATCTGTACACGATGGGCGGCAAGATGGTGATCACCGGAAAAGACACGACGTTCACCGATATCGTTTACTGCCTGGATGCCAATACCGGAAAGGAAATCTGGCGATACTCCTACCCGACACAGTGGCAAAACTTTCCGGGGCCGGCATCCACGCCCACCGTCGATGGTGACAAAGTCTATACCTTCAGTCGTGATGGCGATCTGTTCTGTTTCCACGCAAGGAACGGCCGTGTCGTCTGGGGCAAAAACATCGTCTCCGAAGGCCTTGCGCCCATACCCGACTGGGGATTCTGCGCCTCGCCGGTTGTCGAGGGCGATCTCCTCCTAATCAATGCGGGGAAATCCGGCCTGGCCCTCGATAAACAGACCGGCCGTATCGAATGGAGAAGCGAGAACACACCTGGGAACCTGGCAACACCCGTCGTATTCGACCATCAGAATCACCGCGTGGCTGCCATTCTCGGCAACAACACCCTTTATCTGATCGACGTTAAAACGGGGAGTGAGATCTGGTCCTATCGCTGGGAAACATCCAACACAGATCCCATCCCGTTCGGAAACAAACTCTTCTTGACCGGATACGACGGCGGTGCGGCGGTTCTGGAAAACGGGACTGAGCAGCCAAAAGTCATCTGGCAGAAAAAGAGAATACGCTGCCGTACGTGGCAGAATTACATCGTCATCGACGGGTATGCCTACGGATTCGGATTGGTGCGAAGAAAACAGCCCCTCCAGTGCATCGATCTGGCCACGGGCGAGGTTAAATGGCGTCAGGAAATGGACGACTGGGGATCTTTGATGGCTGCCGGTGATAAACTCATCATCCTGGATGGGGACGGTGACTTGAGGATTGCCAAGGCATCACCGGAATCGTACCAGGAGATTTCCAGTGCAAAAGTCCTCCGGATGGAACATTGGCAGAGTTATCCGCAGAATGAACTAAAGTGCTGCTGGACTACGCCGGTGCTCGTGAACGGTAAAATCTACGCCCGCGATACCTGGGGCGGTCTGGTATGCGTGGATGTGAGTCGATAACTGTGTGCTCGTTGAAAGGATCTGATACAATGGGACGGATATCCAAGAGGATAAAATATAGACGAATAATCGCTCTACTCCTGTTTGCATTAGCATGGATGACGATAGCCGACACCTCATGGGCTGGATGGAGTCATCGGGTTCATATCAACTTGTTGAAAGAAGCCATCCGCATTCTACCATACTTCGAATACCAGATGTGTATCTACTACAAAGATCATCTGATGGAGGGCGTGGTCGAGGGCGAAATACAGTACAGATACCGGGATCGAGGGAAGGGTCCTCTCTGGCTGAATACAACGGATAAGAAAGAACTGGAATACTTGAACGGCATTCCGATTCTGGAAAAAGACATCGAAGCGGCCGCCCATTACTTCTGTGAAAAATTGGAACGATGCAGAGCCGACATCCGGAATGTCAACAGGCGATACGGCGACATCCTGTTTGAATTGGGTTATTTCCTCCATTCTATAAACAACATTCTGATTCCCCATTACGAAACAGGTCACTTTCCTGAACAGCGTCTGGCTCAACAGACCGAATCCATCAACTTACGAACTGAGCACGTCGAAGAGATCACGGACTTGAAACCGTGGCTATCAACGATGCTGAAAGAGAAACTCCGACTCCGAGACGAATGGTCAAAAACAGCAGGGGCGAACGATCGGGAGGCTTTCATCGAGCACGCCCATCGCGCAAACGAGAAAAACATATACGTGCTGGCCGGGATCCTTCGGTATGTCCTCCGGGATTGCTTTGGCCCCGCCGATCCGGAAGTGAGGAAATCTTTGGGCGAGATGCACGAAAAACAGCTCCAGGCCGATGGCGCGAGAAAACCCTGGGTGGAATAGCCGGAGACCATTGAAATGACGGGATATCTATTCATGAATAAACTTTACAACGGGGGCATGCCATGATTGGTACGAAGAAAACCATCGCTGCATTGCTGATCTCCGCCCTATGTATCGTGACAGTACAGGCTCAGGGAATCCATCAAGCTGTACGGCAGGGAGACCTGGCATCGGAAGCAAAACAAAATGAAGTGATTCGTCTACTCAAATAAAAATGATTTGGCCTTGTTTTATATGAGTGTTTATCAATAATCAAGATAATAGGAATAGGATATTTGGATGAATAACAATTTTGTGTATAGGATACTTATACTTACCATTGGTTCTATTCCGATTTCATCTTTCACTTCTACTAATGAATTTAAGAGTATCACTGCAAAGCGTTTGGAAGATAATCAAGTTATCCAGCTTGATGGTATACTGACCGAAAATGCCTGGCAGCGAACAACGCCTGTCTCAGAGTTCTTGCAGCAAGAACCGATAGAAGGCGAACCAGCTTCGGAAAAGACGGAAGTCTTCATCGTCTTTAATCAAGATCATTTGTATATTGGCGCCATACTTTACGATTCCGATTCTGAACGGATTCTTGCCTATCAAAAACAACGCGATGCAGACCTGAGTACGGACGACCGATTCCGCTGGATTCTGGATACATTTCGGGATGGTCGGACAGGATATTTCTTTGAGATCAATCCAGCTGGGATGATGGGTGATGGCTTATTAGGTAGCGGCATTGGATTCGAGCCAAACCAATCCTGGGACGGAATTTGGGAAGCTCGTGTTGCACGTTCTGTTGACGGCTGGTCAGCTGAAATCTGTATTCCTTTCAGAACATTGAATTTTGATCCGGCGAATGATGAATGGGGAATCAATTTCCAGCGGACCATCCGCCGGAAGAACGAAGAAACACTCTGGTCCGGGCATCTTCGGAACCAAGGTTTGTATTTACCTGTGCATGCCGGTATCCTAAAGGGTATACACGATGTATCCCAGGGTATCGGTCTGGAAGTCATTCCCTATGCGAGTGCGGCACGGAAGTATGCTGTAGATGAGGATCCTCAGATATGTAATCCCGCTGATATGGGTTTTGATGTTCAGTACAGCATCACATCAGGACTTCGTGCTGCACTTACCGTGAACACGGATTTTGCCGAGGTAGAGGTGGATGAGCGCCGCGTAAACCTCACCCGGTTTCCACTGATTTTCCCTGAGAAACGAGATTTCTTCTTAGAGGGATCGGGAGTGTATGACTTCTCCGTACGCAGTGGCCCCTTGCCCTTCTTCAGCAGACGCATCGGATTGACGGATGATGGAGCGCCGGTACCTATCCAATTCGGACTGCGGTTCGGAGGGCAGACGGGCAAAAACGAACTCGGATTCCTGCAGGTACGGACATATGCGGTCGACGGCATTCCATCGGAGGATTTTTCTGTCGCACGCGTGAAGCGTACGATATTCGAAGAGTCGAGTATCGGTGCGATTTATACACGGCGTGCGGCTGTCGGGGCCGTCGATTCTCTGGATTATCCGGACCGGCATACCGTCGGTGTTGATTTGGACCTGAAAACATCCCGATTCTTGGGCGACAAAAACATCCAGTTCGAGGCATTTGCTGTGTGGCATACGGATCCGGAAAAAGGTGGGTTTGGAGCGTTCAACGATTTTTCAAGTCGGGGAGTTAGGTTCAATTTTCCCAATGATATTCTAAGCATCTGGACGTCTTATCGTGAATTCGGCGGCCAGTACGATCCCGCAGTCGGATTTCGGTATCGTACGAGTATCCGAAGGTTGAATCCGGGTATATCGTGGAATCCAAGACCGACTACATCGGCCATAATTCGAAAGTTCGAATTCGGAGTAAATCACCTCTCAATCTGGGATTTGTATGGCGGTCATGTGGAAACGCAATGGACAGATTTAACCCCATTCGGTATGCATTTTGAGAGCGGGGATGGATTCACTTCATATGTACAATCCAAGTACGAACGTCTGGATGATGTTTTCGAAATTCATAATGGTATCATCCTGCCCGTCGGAGAATATCACACCGTAAACTGGACGCTGCACGGATGGTCGGCAAGTCATAGAATGGTTTCGGTACAAGGCTCCGTGTCTCTGGGCGGATTCTGGTCCGGGCAGCAGGATGCGTATAGTATTGATCTTAGCGTGAAACCATGGGTTGGTGTTCTCTTTTTAAGCCAATTTGAAAAAAATGACATTCGTCTGGTTGAAGGCCATTTTTCGACGCATCTGATTCGGTTTGTGGCCGAATGGCACATGAATCCCCGGATTTCTTTCGTGGGTAATCTTCAGTACGACGATGTGAGCGAATCGATGGGTTTGTTCGCACGTTTGCGATGGATCATCCGTCCCGGAAGCGATGTGTATTTCGTGTACACGCACAACTGGATCGAAGATCCGAACGGATTTGATCGATTCCGGCTGGAAACGTATTCCCGGGCTGCGACAATGAAAGTGAATTATACGCATCGGTTTTAATTGTTACCTGAATAGGTTTTCAACGAGATATGAAACGACAGATTATTGGATTTGAAAATGAATGAAAGGTATGAAACCAAAAGAAATGAATTCAGGAAGATCGAACGATGAAACAGACATCGAGGATCCGATCAATCGCCCATTTTATCTTGATAATTCTATTTGGCTGCTCAGGGAGACAGACCGGTAATGAATGATTTCAGAAATAGGAACCACCCGATACCCTTTCTTGATCTGTCTGGGATTGCAATGGCACGGTTCAAGAAATCAGCAGAACCTGGACATGCGGTCCAAATGAACGCCGGACTACCCCGAGCCTCGTCGACGGATAGAGATAAGGTCCGTTCGGGTTTGCATCCTTGACCGTTTCCATTTGATTGTTTGTATTAAAAAAAGAAAGGAACAGAAAAATGAAAGGCGTCATAACAACATGTGGATGTATTGTCCTCTTTTGTGTTATGTTGACCGCCGTCGAGGGTTCGGATTGGACCAAATGGCGCGGTCCATACGGTAACGGAATATCCCCGGAGAAAGACTGGAATCCCAATGCGTTTGACCGAGGCATTAAGATACTCTGGGATATAAACGTCGGCATGGGACACTCTTCCGCAGCCGTAAAAGGAAACCGGATCTATACGATGGGCAACAGACGAATCATCGCAGGAAGCGACACCAACTTTGTGGACATCATCTGGTGCGTGGACGCGAAGACGGGCAGAGAAATCTGGCGTTACTCGTATCCTTGCCAGGAGGGACTCGACCCAGGTCCCGGCTCGAGTCCCATTTTGGATGGCTCCCATCTGTATACCATCAGCCGAGAAGGCCACCTGTACTGTTTTGATGCAGAAAATGGCCGAATCATCTGGATGCGCAATGTCATCTCCGACTCTCTGGCATTGGACAATGGCTGGGGATTCTCATGCTCCCCCGTTATCGATGGGAATTGCTTGATTCTCAATGCTAATGAATCCGGAATAGCCTTCGACAAGAGAACGGGCAAGCTGTTGTGGAACAGCGGAAAAGCAGAAACATGGTTCTCCACCGCGGTCTTGATGAATATCAATCAGAAACGAATGGCCGTCTTTCCGACACAGGATACGGTTTATGCCGTGAATCTCGAAACGGGTAAAGTACACTGGTCCTTCCCCTGGGGACAGAACAGTTGTGCCGATCCCATCATCATCGGAAATAAGATGATGCTGACCGGTCCGGGCAATGCACTGCTGGAGTTGTCGGAAGACGAACCGAAGGTACTCTGGGAAAACAAACACAGCAGGAGCAGTTTCCAGAGCTGGGTCATCGTGGACGACAATGCCTACGGATTCGGTTCCCAACGGAGAAAGGAACCTTTCTGCTGTGTCGACATTAATACGGGTGAGCTGAAATGGGAACAGGACATCGGAAACATGGGCGCTGTGATATCAGCCAACGGCAAACTCATCATATTGACCCGAAGCGGCAGAATCATCATCGCGGAAGCCACGGCGGAAGGATATAAAGAGATCTCCAACGCTCAGATCGTTCCCATGACGGATAATACGGGCATCAATAACAGAAGACAGTGCCACTGCTGGATCAATCCCGTTCTCTCCGATGGACGTCTGTATGCACGAAACACGTTCGGCAACCTGGTATGTGTGGATCTGAAAAATTAACCCAGCTTTCGATGTTGTGTACAAAATGATTCGAACGGACTAATGATCATACAAACGAGACGTGATTATTCTGGTACGATGCCCTTGAGTGATGAGAGTCTGAGACTTGGAAGACGGGGTGCTAACATCGCTTATGCAAAGATTATTGTAATGGATGTTTTGAACAGTCTCTTCATCGTCGAGGCATCCATGAGGAGCATAAAAAGACACAAAAAGCAAAGGCCTCTGATTTCCACTTTCGGAACCATCGTGCCGATTGCCCGATCAATCTTTAGGAGCCGGCCATGGTATGGTTCAAAAGGTCATTTTGGGTAACCATACACTATTTTTTCGTATAATACGTTAAATGGAATATACCCAAAAATCGTGTGACCAAAAAGGGAATAAGGAGGAACAAAAAAATGAGAACAGTATTCATATTCGCATTATCAATGTATTTTCTCAATTCACTCACGAGTTACTCTCAAACGACACCCGTACCGGAGGGGGATGGAAACGGGGCCTCCCCTCATATCATTCCATTTATTCCAGAAAACGTGAAAATCGACGGTTCTCTGGAGGAAGGAGCCTGGCAGCGAGCGCTTGTGATCGACCTTCCATACGAGACGGATCCCGGGGAGAATATCCCGGCTCCCGTGACGACCGATGCCCTCCTATTCTACTGCGATTCCTATCTGTATGTCGGTTTCCGCGCCCACGATCCCGATCCGTCGTCCATCCGAGCCCGATATACAGACCGAGATAATATTGGGAATGACGATTACGTCGCCATCTTCTTGGATACGTTTAACGACGAAAGACGCAGCTTTGTGTTGAGAAGCAATCCCTTGGGAGTCCAATCAGACGACATAGAGCTTCCGGGTGACCAAAACGGAACCAGCTGGGATGCCATCTATGATTCTAAAGGCCAGATCACCGATGAAGGATACGTGGTGGAAATGGCTATTCCCTTCCATCAGCTCCGTTTTCAGAGAAGTCAGGAAGATCAGGTCTGGGGTTTTAATGTGATGCGATCTTACCCCAGAAGCAAACAACATCGTCTCGATCACATCCCCCTGGATCGAAACAATGACAGCCCCCTGTCCCAATTCGTTAAAATCGAGGGATTCGAGAAAGCGCGACCGGGAAAAAATGTAGAGATCGTCCCATCCTTGGTCGGAGCCCAAACAGACCACCGGCCTGACTTTCCCAGCGGAAGCATGGAAAAGGCCAGCCGCGATCTCGAACCCGGTCTCTCCGCCCGTTGGGGCTTTACCCCGAATTTAACCCTCAACGGAACGGTGAACCCCGATTTTTCCCAGGTTGAGGCAGACGCCTATCAGTTGGATATCAACGAACCGTTTGCCCTGTGGTACCCCGAGAAACGCCCGTTCTTCCAGGAGGGATTCGATTATTTTCAGACCTTAAAAAATGCCGTGTATACACGGATCATGCGAAATCCTCTGTGGGGTGCAAAGCTATCCGGTAAAGAAGGAGGAAATACCCTCGGCGGCTATGTGGTGCATGACGAAGTCACCAATTTCATCTTTCCGGGAAATCAGGGATCGTCATCGGCTACCCTGGATATAAAAAATATCTCCACCGTCCTCCGGTACAGGCGGGATTTTGGCCGGCGATTGACGTTCGGCTTGATAGGAACCGACCGAGAGGGAGACGATTACTACAACCGTCTGGCGTCTTTGGATGGGGATATCCGGATCACTAACTCGGACCGGGTTCGATTCCAGGTCATGGGCTCCAGCACTCGGTATCCGAATGAAATGGCAGAAGCCAACAACCAGAACAAGGGAAATTTCAACGATTACTTTATTGCCTTCGAATACGATCACGATGCCCGCAACTGGGGATGGTGGCTGGATTATGACGATGTGGGATCAGGCTTCCGCGCAGACCTGGGATTCATTCCCATGGTGGATTTTCGGAATGTGGAAGGGGGTGTCAATTACACGTTCTACAACAAACCCGGAGGCTGGTGGACCACTTTTGGCATCTACAGCCAGTTTAACTACTACGAAGACCGAGCTCAACACCCCTTGAGGAGGAACGCTCAATTACTCTTTAACTACCAGGGTGCCATGCAGTCGCATGCCCATTTTGCAATTTATGGGACAGAAGAATACTACAATGCCAGGATGTTCGATCTGACCTCTTTCAGTTCCTGTTTTGGTTTCCGTCCCATCAGGGATATCTGGTTTCACTACCATATCCTTTTCGGTGATCGGATCGATTACGACAATACCCGGCTGGGCAAACGGTTCCGTCTCGACCCGGAAATCGACCTGAACCTCGGCCGCCACATGCGACTGTATTTTTACCATCTGTACGAGCGTATGTCCGCGGATGATTCCAGGCTATACACGGCGAACATCAGTCAGATGACGGCTGTGTTCCACTTCAACGTACGTCTGTTCTTCCGTGCGATCCTGCAGTACGTCCAGTACGATTACAATGTACCTAACTATACGTTTGACATTGATCCGGAGTTCAAGCATTTATTTTCCCAGTTGCTGTTCTCCTACAAGATTAATCCTTTTACGGTATTCTTCCTGGGGTACAGCGATAATCACATGAGAGGTTCAGAACCCGACTATCATTTAAGACAAAAAAATCGGACATTCTTCACGAAGCTAAGTTATGCGTGGGTATTATAGGATGATTTTAACAATAATGGGTAATATGATCACATCTTCATGAGATAGGCTATTCCGATGACCAATCATAGAATCCAATCATGCGGAAAGGAGAGGGTGCCATGAATCGAAGATGTAAAACGGCGGTCGCCATTTTCATATCCTGTGTCGTTGTACTGCCTCTGTTGGCCGATGAAATCCACGATGCGGCCAGGGAGGGAGACCTGGAAAAGGTCCAATCCATCCTGGAAAAAAATCCGGGTCTCCTGATGGCCCAGGACAACACCGGTATGACGCCCCTGCACTGGGCTGCCTACAGTGGCCACGAGGTGGTATCCCAATACCTCATCGATAGAGGGGCGGACATCAACGCCAAGAAGCACAACGGCAGTGCACCCCTCCACGGTGCGGCGTTCTACGGTCATCCAGGAACACTGAAAATACTGATCGAACACGGTGCCGAGATCGACATCAAGAACGATACCGGGTATACGCCCCTTCTCAGTGCCTCTTCGGCAGGATACATCGAGAATGTCAAGCTGCTCATCGACGCAGGCGCAGACATGCATTTATGTGTCGAAGGGGGCAACACCATTCTCCATCAAGCATGCAGTGCCGGCAGGGTCGATCTCGTTGAGCTGCTGCTGTCTCGAGGTTTGGACATGAACATCCAGAACGATAATGGTTATACTCCGTTCGACTATGCCATCTTCGCCGGACGCCTGGAAGTCGTCAAAGGGCTCATCGAAAAGGGTGCCGACGTCAACGCCATCGACGAAGAGGGAACCACGCCCCTATACAAAGCTATCAGCCGGAGTTATGGAGAGATCGCTGAAGTGCTCGTGGAAAGCGGCGCCGACGTAAATCTCACGTTCGAAGACGGCGAAACCCTGCTCCATGCTGCTGTCGATGGCGGAGCGAAGGATATCGTCAACCTCCTCGTCTCCAACGGCGCTGATGTCAACACAGCGGGTGAAGACGGAAGAGCCATGCTCCACAAAGCGGCCGCGGGCGGGCACAAAAAACTCGTCGATCTGATGATGGAGAAGGGCGTCGACATGCATACAACGAACAACGACGACGGAACCCTGCTCCATTCGGCGGCAGAGGGCGGTCTGAGTGACTTGGTATGGACTTCGATTGAAAACGGGGATGATGTAAACGGGCGGAACCGGTACAGTTTGACGCCGCTCCATCTCGCAGCGGATGGAGGACATAAAACCGTCATCGACCTGCTTGTCGCCAAGGGCGCTCAGCTAAATAGTAAGACTGACAACGGTGAAACACCACTGCACCTGGCTACTAAAAACGGCCATCACGAAACGGTTGAATTCCTAGCATCCCACGGTGCCAATGTCAACGAGACCGACCGGGACGGCAATACCCCCTTGCATTGGGCAGCCAAGCATAATCAGAAAGAGGTCATCCAGGTTCTGCTCTCGCAAGGTGTAAAAATCGATGGGAAGAACCGGGATGACAGCACGCCCCTCCACATAGCCCTGTACAGCGGACATCGAGATATAGCAGACCTCCTGATCACGGAAGGCGCTAGCGCCGTCGTCCGGGAAAAAGACGGCGACACGCCTCTCCACCTGGCTGCACACACTCGTTTCATCACCATCGCTGAACATCTGATCGAAACGGGAGCACAAGTCGATGCCACCAACCAGGAGGGATGTACGCCCCTTCATCTGGCCGCCAGTACATGGAACAACACTGACGTAATGAAGGTTTTGATAAACAAGGGCGCCAACATCAACGCCTCAGATAAAGACAATAGGACACCGCTTCACACCGCCATCAGCGGTTGGCGTAAAGAGAACACCCGGTTCCTGATCGAACAGGGGGCAGACCTGAACGCGGAAGACAAGGATGGAATGACACCCCTGGACGTGGCCTTTGCTGGAGGGCAGGAAGACATCATCGCTTTCCTGAAGCAGAAAGGAGCCCAATGAATCCGATCGCTCATCCTGGATTGAAACGTATCGTAGACGAGGGAATACTCATGAGACGAAGACACATCATACTATCCAGCCTAATCGTATCGTACATCTTAATAAACAGCGCACAGGCTACGGACTGGCTCCGTTGGCGAGGCTCCGACGCCGACGGCATTTTTAAAGAAACCAACTGGAATCCCAATGCCCTGGATAACGGTCCCAAACGCCTCTGGAAGACAAATCTTGGCATAGGATTCTCCTCCATCTCGGTGCAAGGGAATTACCTGTATTCTCTGGGTAATAACGTGGACGATGATGGAACACAGCGGGACATCGTATACTGTCTCGACACCCGAACGGGAAAAGTAATCTGGCAGTATAGCTATCCATGCGATCAGGGCGGTTGGCCGGGCCCCAGGGCCACACCCACCATCGATGGATCTCGGGTGTACACTCTCAGCCGTTCGGGCCACCTGTTCTGTTTCGACAACAAAACCGGAAATGTTCTCTGGAATCGAAACATCATCGACGACGGCTTGGCCATCGATCCTGATTGCGGTATATCAGGATCGCCCGTTGTCCATGGCGACCTGCTCATCCTCAACGCCGGCAGGTCGGGTCTGGGCATCGATAAGAGAACAGGCCAAACCGTGTGGGACAGCGGACCCCACAAATGCGGATTTGCCACTCCGGTTCTTTATCGGAATGGAAACAGCGACCGGGCAGCCATTCTGGGCCGTACCCATCTCTATTCCATCGATATAAACACCGGCAGAGTCGTTTGGTCGATTCCCTGGAGAACACGATACGAAGAAAACTCGCCCGATCCTGTGATCCTGGGAAATCGGCTTTTTATCTCAACCGGTTACGGAAAGGGATGTGCCCTATATACGCTAAACGGCAGGCAGCCCACGGTGGTCTGGCAGAATCGGAATATGAGCAACCATTTCCATACATGCGTCATCCTGAACGGATACATCTATGGCATCCATGGTGTGACTGGAAAAAATTGTTCCCTGCGGTGCCTCGATTTCAAGACAGGAGACGTGATGTGGGAAAAGCCGTTTGCCTTCGGTCCAGTGATGGCAGCCGGCAATAAACTCATCATACTGACAGAAACGGGTCATCTTCACATCGCAGAAGCGTCTCCCTTGGGCTACAGGGAAATTTCCAGTGCCAACGTCATAGACGTACCCTACGACCGTTACCGTGCCCGGACGAAACAATGTAAATGCTGGATACCTCCCGTTCTGTCCAACGGACGGATGTTCGTTCGTAACAGCTGGGGTGATCTAATCTGTCTGGATATGAGATAAACATCTTGAAAAATCTGGTTTTAAAAATAGGGAGGGAGCCATGTCTATGCGTACTATGAGTAATACTGGATTCATACTCATCCTGTGTGGAATTCTCCAAACTGCGTCCGGGTCTGACTGGCTCCGATGGCGCGGCCCAAAAGGCAATGGGATCTCTCCGGAGACCAACTGGAATTCGAGTGCCCTGGAAGGCGGAGCGGATAAACTCTGGCAAATCAACGTGGGTAACGGATGGAGCGCCGTAGCGATCCAGGGCGAACGACTATATACGATGGGGAATCGAGACGACAAGGACATCGTTTACTGCTTGAATACGGACACGGGCGAGGAAATATGGCGGTACACATACACTTGTCCTGCCGGTAACTACCCTGGCCCCCGGTCCACGCCCGTGATCGATGGCTCGAATGTCTACACCATCAGCCGGAACGGTCTTCTTTTCTGTCTCGATGCCCAAAGCGGTGCGGTGAAATGGAGAAAATCCATCATAAAAGAATTCGGAGCAAGAAGCCCGGGATGGGGATTTGCGGCTTCTCCCCGAATCGAGGGCGATAAACTGCTCCTGAACGCTTGTACCCACGGGATCGCCCTAAATAAAATGACCGGTGAAACCCTCTGGGTCAGTCCGCCCGGTGTATGTGGATATGCCGTACCTATCGTCTATGAAATGAACGGACACAAACGGCTCGTGATCTTCGGCGAAAAAGCCGTGTATGGTGTCGATATGGAAACCGGGGATAAGCTGTGGTCGCACACCTGGATTACCGAATATGATGTGAACGCCGCAGATCCCATCGTTGTGGGAGACAAGGTCTTCGTCTCCTCGGGGTATAACAAGGGATGTATTCTGATCGATATCTCGGATAACATTCCGAAACGCGTCTGGCAGAATTCGAGCATGCGCAATCATTTCAGCAGTTGCGTGTATATCGACGGATACATCTATGGTTCCGATGGCAATTGTGGCAGTAACAGGAGTGCTTTGAGCTGTATCGATATGAAGACCGGAGAACGCGTTTGGAGCCAAACCATCGGGATGAACTCCCTCATCGCTTCCAACGGGAAATTGATCACACTGAACGAACGCGGTACGCTGTTCGTCGCAAATGCCACCCCCGACGGATATCAAGAGGCTTCATCGGCCAAGGTTCTTCCCGCGTCTCGATCCGTCGTCTGCTGGACGGCTCCCGTCCTGTGTGGCGGCCGGATATACTGCCGCAACGGTTCTGGTGACCTGGTTTGCATCGATGTCAGGGACAATGTCGTTTACAATCTATGACGGTGTATGCCATCATAGGAAAAGAATAGATCGCGCCTGTATACCCGAAGCGAATAAAGAGAATTGAGTTGCACGGTACAAATACGGAAGGAACACAGCATGTCCACGTGTAAGAACAGCCAAACCATACTATTTTGCAGTTGCACCCACGGCAACATCATTCCGCAAGAGGTCAAGCAGGACGTTTTGGCCGTTCTGAGTAAGATGAACAGGGATATTATCATCGTATCCGACTTATGCGGTATGGCCGCGCGTCGGGAACCCGAGCTGTCGAGAATCGCAGAAATGCCATCCCTGACCATAGTGGCCTGCTATCCCAGGGCCATAAAATGGCTCTTCCATGCCGGCGGGATGCCGCTTACGGATGGACGTGTAACCATCCTGAACATGCGCACCCAGAGCGTGGAGGAGATCGAATCGTTCCTCGAACCGGAAGACGGTCTGTCCGGGAGTCCTACTCTGTCGACTATAAAAACGCAGGACGACTGGATTCCGTGGTTTCCTGTCATTGACTACAGCAGATGCAAGAACTGCCGGCAGTGTGCGAGCTTCTGCATTTTCGGTGCTTATGATATAGCAGACGACGGACACGTATACGTTAAAAATCCTCAAAATTGCAAGACCAACTGCCCTGCCTGTGCCCGTATCTGTCCCGAAGCCGCCATCATGTTTCCCAAATACGAAGAATCGCCCATCAACGGCGATTGGATTGTTGACGAGGAGGCCGTACGAGGAAAAATAAAAATCAACATGGACGAAATCCTGGGCGATGATGTCTACGCAGCGCTGGCCCAACGCCGCCAAAAAGCTAAACGGCTGTTGTTGAGGAAACAGGCATCGGAACTGGCCTATAAGGAACGGGAACAATGCGAGCAAGAGGGTTGATGGGTGTGCACACAATACTTGTTTCATAGGAGGGCTGATGAATAAAGTAAAAGTAAAATGTATGTTTGTTTTCGTTGTAATGCTTGTCATCATGATTCAGGTATTGTGCTTTGCCCAGGATAAAGCGGCAAAAATCGATACCATCGTGAGTCGATACGCGGAATCGAAGGATATACACGGAACCGTTCTGGTGGCTGAAAAAGGAACCGTCGTTTATTCTAAGGCATTCGGATTGGCCAATATGGAATGGGACATCCCTAACCAGGTTGATACAAAGTACCGCATCTATTCGATGTCCAAACAGTTTACGGCTCTACTCATCATGCAGCTTGTGGAGGCCGGTAAACTGGACGTAGCGAAACCGATTTCCGAATATCTGCCTTATTACAGAAAGGATGTGGGCGACCGGGTGACGGTTCACCACTTACTCACGCACACACACGGGATCGCCGAGCATTACGAGCGGCTTCCGGCCTTCCTCGTCACCGAGCCGACAAAGGAGCTCATCCAAAAATATTTCAGCAATGAACTTGATTTTGAACCGGGCACAAAGTTCAGGTACAGCGGTTTATTGGGTTACATCCTGCTGGGCGCAATCGTAGAATCTGTAACCGGCGAGCCCTATGAAAAGGTTCTGCAAGAAAAGATACTCGATCCGGCGGGGATGAAAAATACAACCTATCTGGATTATCGCAAACTCATCAAAAACCGTGCTGCGGATTACACGAAGACAGATCAAGGTTTTGAGCATCGCATTCAGGCTTATCCCGTACACGCCGATGGTGCTTCGTGTATCGTTTCTACCGTGAACGACCTGCTGTTGTGGGATCGGGTGCTTTATTCGAATGCATTAATATCTGAACCATACCGGAAAGAGCTGTTTACGCCTCACGTAACACGCTACGCACCGTATTATTACGGATATGGCTGGCATATTGCCGATCTCGATATCGGCGGAAAGACCAAGAGAATTTTCTTTCATACCGGAGGCGGAACATGTATTATTTTCCGATTGGTTGCCGACGGTCACACTGTCATCATGCTGAACAATCTGCGTTCGGATAAATTGTACGATATTGGCATCGAGATTTTAACGGAAATTCAAGACACCCAGTGATTGCTGTTACTCCAAGTGGTGCTGAGGAAGACGACTGAGAACGATTGAAATGACACGAAAACTGATAAAACGTTTCTGGACCGAGACCGATAAACGACTCCTATTCAAATTCGTATATAATTTTGGATGGAAAGGCATGCAGGCTGTCCGCCGGTTTCAGAAGAGGGTAAAGAAAGGAAAATACTTCCCTGCCTTCCTCTTCCTGTCGGTGACGAATAATTGCAACCTCCGTTGCCAGGGATGCTGGGTAACACCCACAAAGCCTGTGCAAGAATTGGACGTTAAAACGCTGGACCGAATCATCACCGAATGCAAGGATAAGGGATCGTATTTTTTCGGAATCCTGGGTGGAGAGCCCCTCCTGCACAAGGGACTTTTCGAGTGCCTGGAGAAACATCCGGATTGTTATTTTCTACTCTTCACCAACGGCACCCTCATCACAGATACTCTGGCCGGAGAAATGAACCGTCTGGGGAATATCTCTCCCCTGATCAGCATCGAGGGGAACGAAGCCGTAAGCGACTGTCGCCGGGGTGGACATCGGGTTTTCTCCCGAACCATGCAAGGCATCCAGCATTGCCGTAAACACGGTCTGATTACGGGTGTAGCTACCAGCGTCTGCAAGTCCAACATCAACGACCTGGTCACAGAGGATTTCGTGAAGAATCTGACGGACATCGGCGTTCACTATCTCTGGTATTACATCTACCGGCCCGTAGGCCCCAACCCGTCTCCGGAGCTCGTCTTATCCCAGGACGAGGTGATCCGTTTGAGGCGTTTCATCGTGGATATCCGCAATCGAGTCCCGCTCCTGGTCGTGGATGCCTACTGGGATCATCAGGGACAGGCACTCTGCCCCGCAGCCACGGGCATCAGCCATCACATCGGACCCGGCGGCGATGTCGAACCCTGTCCGCCCATTCAATTCGCCCGGGATAGTGTATTAAACGGGAAAACGTTATCCGACGTATTCACCCAGTCGGAATTCCTGGACAGCTTCCGGCATTTGGCAAGCCGTACGACCCGGGGTTGTATTCTGATGGAACGTCCCGACCTCCTGAAATCGTTCGTTCAGGAAACCCAAGCCTGGGACAGCAGTGGCCGGCGCACAGCCCTAAAGGAACTGTCATCTATGGACATCTGTCCCAGCCACCACGTGAAAGGAAAAGAAATCGCCGAGGCCAGTTGGCCTTACCGTTTCGCCAAGAAGCACTGGTTCTTCGGGTTTGGAGCCTATGGCTAATCATCCAGGCAATCAATGAGTAGGCGTACCATGAAAAACAAGGATAAAGACACGACCACACACGCGGGATTTTCGGACGCGGTTTCCTATGCATCCAAAGTCCCTCAGGATCGATCCCTGCGGGAGTCCATCCGACATCGCGTGCAGCATGCCGTCAGACAGGAAGACCTTATTCCTCCCCTCTCGCTGAAAGAGTTGAGACACCATGCGGATGAGATCATCCAGCAGATCCGGATTCCCGCAAATTATAATGATTTCGTCACCGTACTGGTGGGCAATGCGGTATGGGAAAACACCATGGCCACAGTGCCCTACGACAAGAGAGTGCTCCTCCTGCCCCAGTGCCTCAGGGACAAGGCGTCCTGTCCGGCCCAGTTGGATGCCTTTGGCTTGCTCTGCGAAGAGTGCGGCCGCTGCCCCACAGGCGATTTACAGGCATTGGCCGAAGACCTGGGCACCGTGGTGCTCGTGGCGGAGGGAACCACGGTAGTGACGAAACTGTTGGAATCCGGGCAGGTGGAGGCCGTGATCGGCGTCGGGTGTCTGTCCGCTCTGGAAAGGTCGTTTCCCTATTTAACCGCTACCGCCATACCGGGCATGGCCATTCCCCTGTATAAAGACGGTTGCGATAAGACCGCCGTGGATGTCGACTGGATTCGCGAAGCCGTGCTCCTCAAATCCAGCAAGCCGTGGGAGACCCGTCTAAATCTGGATCGACTGCGCGATGAAGTCATGACATGGTTTCAGGAGGATGCCCTTTCATCCATCTTGATGCAGAACCGAACAGTGACGGAGCGCATCGCCCTGGAATGGATGACAGCCGGCGGCAAGCGATGGCGACCCTTTCTGGCGACCAGTGTCTATCAGGCGATTCAAGGGGCAAATCAACCCATTCCGGAGACCATGAAGCGACTGGCCGTGGCCGTGGAATGCTTTCACAAAGCATCCCTGGTCCACGACGACATCGAGGACGACGACGCATGCCGGTACGGAAAACCGACCCTCCACATCGAGCACGGCATGCCCGTGGCCCTGAATATCGGCGATCTCCTGGTGGGCGAAGGATACCGGCTCATCGCCGAGTGCGGCACAGAAGCCCATCAAATCGCACACATGCTCTCGGCCGCCTCCCACGGCCATCGGGATCTATGCTTAGGCCAGGGCGAAGAGCTGTACTGGAGAGCACGTCCCGATAGGCTGAGCACCGAAAAAGTATTGGATATCTTCCGAAGAAAAACATCGCCTGCCTTCGAAGTCGCGCTCTCCCTGGGTGCCCTATGCGCCGGTGCCAACGGTGAATTGTGCCAAATCCTAAAGTGTTACAGCGACTCTCTGGGCATTGCCTACCAGATTCGAGACGATATCGAAGATTTTACGGGCGATGGGATCGACAGCGATTTCAGGGTAATCAGGCCGTCATTGATGCTGGCCCTGGCCGTGGAAAACGCCAACGGCCGAAAAGAGATATTGAAGAGGCTGATACATGGAGAACGTTTACAAGCCGACAGTGAAACAATCCGTAAAATAATTTCGGACATGAAACTGGAACAAAAGGCCTGGCAGATGTTTGAAGAATACAAGAACGAAGCCATAAGAGCCCTTCGTCTTCTGAAAAATTCAAGGTTGAAAAGCCTTCTGTTCCGGCTCGTTTATAAAATTCTCGGGGGCGTGTCGGAAAAGACCGAATTCCATCAACAGAGTGTCATACCCTCACCCGTGCCAGAGAGAACTCGCGAGAGCGTTGAATAATCGGATGGTTCTAATAGATTATGGAAAGACACGTTGAGACGGAACATCAGTTGATGCAGGATAACAGCGATATGACCATCGGCCATAAAATGAGAACTGCTGCACGAGCGGCCCAAGCGTTTCTTACATCGGAGTCGAAAGCAGCCATCGTTGATTTTGTGATGGGGCAGATGAACCCCGACGGCGGATTCCGGGGCAGGACACTGGGAAGCGATTTATACTATACCCTGTTTGGCTTGGAATGTTTGGAAGCCTTGAACCATCCCCTGCCCTTCGATGAACTCTCCCGATATCTCCGGCTTTTCGACGATGGAAGCGGATTGGATTTTATCCACCTGTGCTGTTGTGCGCGCTGCCTCGGTAAATTGCCGGAGGATTTGAAAAGAGATAAAAACGACTGCGCAATTCTAAAAAAACTAGATCCGTATCGGACGGAAATGGGAGGGTATCGTCTCCTGCTCGAATCAGACCACGATTCGATCTATGCCTCGTTCCTGGCCGTACTGACCCATGAAGACCTGGGCGTGACCATCAAACAACCGAAGCGGGTCTTACATGCGTTGCAATCTTTGCGATCTAGCGACAACGGATACGCCGATCAACTCGGACTATCCAAAGGAACGACCACAGTTACCGCCGCTGCCGCCGTTCTCCTGAATCATTATAATGAATGTAAAAACGATGGTCTGGGTGACTGGCTTATGGACCATTACCGACCCTACGGTGGATTCGTGGCCACCACCGACACACCCATTCCCGATCTTCTGTCCACGGCAACGGCATTGTTTGCCCTCCATTGTCTGGGTGTGTCTCTGGAGTCCATCCGGGAGCGAACCTTGATGTTCATCGAATCTCTGTGGCATGATAGCGGTGGATTTTGTGGACATATAGCCGATAACACACCAGACTGTGAATACACCTTCTATGGATTGCTGAGTCTGGGCATATTGGCGAACCATGGATAACGAGATACTGTATGCGATTGGATATTTTAGAAAAAACCCTTCATCGCTGTAAAAAACGCCTGATGCAGGAAGCCGTTCCTCAGGGGTACTGGGAGGGCAGGCTCTCCAGCAGTCCCCTGGCCACCGCTGTGGCAGTGTTTGCGCTGGGCCAGGCGGATAATAAGAAATATAAAACAGAGATTGATAAGGGCTTAAGCTGGCTGGCACACAACATCAATCCTGACGGGGGATGGGGCGACAGCCCAGAGAGCAAAACCAATCTCAGTACCACGCTGCTCTGCTGGTCCGCTTTTACTCAGGCAAAGGATTCTGAAGGCCGGCAAACCGACACGCTAAAAAAAGTCGAAGCCTGGCTGAAAGCAAGGACAGGACGTCTCGAGCCAGAGGATATCGCTTCGGCCGTTCTGGATTTTTACGGGGACGATAAAACATTCTCGGCTCCGATTCTCATGATGTGTGCCCTGGCCGGACGCCTCGGGCCGGCACCCAGTTGCTGGCGATGGGTGCCCCAGCTTCCCATGGAACTGGCGATCCTCCCCCATTGGCTGTTCAAATGGCTCCGCCTTCCCGTGGTCAGTTATGCCATTCCGGCGCTGATTGCCATCGGGCTGGCCAGGCATCGCCGTTCTCCCAAAAAGGGATCGATCTTGGCTGCCCTGCGAAACCTCGTCACCCATCGTTGTATGAATATCCTCGAAAACATCCAGCCGGAGAACGGTGGATACCTGGAAGCGACGCCCCTCACAAGCTTCGTCGTTATGAGTTTAATCGCCTCAGACTTCAGAGAGCATTCTGTCGTAAAACAAGGCATCCGGTTTCTGCAACAATCCCGGCGTTCCGACGGCAGTTGGCCCATCGATACCAACCTGGCGACATGGGTCACCACCCTGTCGGTGAATGCGTTGTGCAACGGCCAGACCGATCCGTTTCTTCCCTACTGGCAGCGCGAATCCATTCGGACATGGCTGCTGAATCAACAGCACACCCAGGAACACGTTTTCACCCATGCCGTTCCTGGCGGGTGGTCTTGGACCGACCGGCCCGGTGGTGTTCCTGATGCTGACGATACATCTGGCGTCTTGTTGGCTCTGCATCATCTGGGCCCATTCGATTATCGGACAAGACAGGCTGCCTCCCGGGGCATCCAGTGGCTCCTGGACCTCCAGAATCCGGACGGCGGCATACCCACCTTCTGCAAAGGTTGGGGCAAGCTCCCCTTCGATCGAAGCTGTCCAGACATTACGGCCCACGCGCTCCGCGCTTTCGCTGCATGGCGTGACGATCTTCCCCGCACGATGCAGTCGAAGATCGATATGGCAATTCAGAAGGGTATTGCGTATCTTGCGAATCATATGACGGATGACGGTGGTTGGATTCCTCTCTGGTTTGGGGATCAGTCCGCCGCGCTTCAAGAGAATCCGACGTACGGAACGGCTCAGGTGATCCTATCCCTGCTGGAACAAAAATTGTGGTGCCTGCCGGGTGTTGACGCGCTCCTGAAGAAGGGGTGTGCCTGGCTCAGAGCCAATCAGAATCTCGACGGCGGCTGGGGCGGAGTTCGGGGGGTGCCGTCCACCATCGAAGAAACGGCACTGGCTCTGGGTGCTCTTTCATCTCAGGGACATGAGGAAGCAGTTCAGCGGGGTATACAGTGGCTCATACAGCATACGAATAAAGATGGCGATCTTCGGGCGGCACCCATCGGTCTGTATTTCGCCAGTCTCTGGTACGATGAGAAATTGTATCCGATCATCTTTACCATTTCCGCACTGAGACGAATACTGACATCCGCAGAACGGAAGAGGGAAAAACCGTCCTACGGTACGGTGAAAAACGGGAATCCGGAGGAAATGCAGCTTCATTCTACGCCACCATTCACCTCGGAGAAATAACCATGGAACAAATTAGAAATAAAGGGATTTAAGTATGTGTCCGAACAGGAACATGAATGTCTGTACCGGGACTTCCCAGCTCATCTTCGCCTGTTCGGGTGCTGCTGACACGGGCGAAATCAGTGATCGGGCTGCAAGAAAATTAACCCATGAAGGTAAAGGTCGCATGTTCTGCCTGGCGGGCATCGGAGGCCGTGTCGATCCCATCCTCAAACAGACAGCGTCGGCAGAAAACATACTGGTCATAGACGGCTGTCCGCTGGACTGTACACGCCTTACGCTGGAAGAAGCAGGCTTCCGACGATTCCATCATATACGGGTCACGGACTTGGGATTCGAAAAGGGGAAAACCGCAGTAAACGAGACAACCGTAACCACGGTGGCGCAAAACGCGGAGACCTTTCTAAGATAGATTATTGCGTATGAGCACAAAGAGCGAAAAAATTATCACACGATTCTCTGCCGGGGTGACATCCCTCATCGGACTCCTCTGCCTGGGATGGTGGTTCTCCGCCGATCCCACAACCGATTTCGTCGTTCATGGCCCGGGTATGGACAATAAACCCGTGGAAGCCGGAGCCGGTTTTTCCGTTGAGACTGTGACCATCGGGGAATACGGGGAGACGTACGACGGCATTCCGTCGGACTCCGAGGCATCGTGGCCGAAGTTCCGCGGTACTGATTCCGACAACATCAGTAAAGAACGGGTGTCCTTAGCAGATGGTTGGGACTCCGACGGCCCTGAAATCTTATGGTCAGTGGATTTGGGGGAAGGCCACGCCGCTCCTGCCGTGAAAAACGGACGCGTTTATCTGCTGGATTACGACGAAGAAAAGAACGCCGATGCCCTGCGCTGCCTCTCTCTGGCCGATGGAAAGGAAATCTGGCGGCGCTGGTACCGAGTCAAAGTGAAGCGGAATCACGGCATGTCACGAACCGTTCCGGCCGTCACGGACAAGTACGTCGTGACCATCGGACCCCGGTGTCACGTGATGTGCGCCGATGCGGTAACCGGCGACTTCTTGTGGGGATTGGACCTGGAGAAGGATTACGGCACCACCGTCCCGTTCTGGTATACGGGCCAGTGCCCGATCATCGACGATGGAATGGCCGTCATCGCACCGGCCGGGGATGTCTTGATGATGGGTGTCGATTGTGCCACGGGCGAGGTTGTCTGGGAAACGCCCAATCCCCACGGCTGGGAAATGTCTCACGTCTCTATGATGCCGATGAGTCTGAACGGTAAAAAAATGGTTGTTTATAGCGCTGTCGGCGGCATCGTGGGTGTTTCAATGGATGCAGAAGACCGGGGTGCCGTGTTGTGGGAAACGACGCTGTGGACGCATTCTGTCCTGGCTCCCTCCCCCGTGATCCTGCCCGATGGAAGGATCTTTCTGACCGCAGGTTACGGTGTGGGCAGCATGATGCTGAGGGTGACAGAGACCAACGGCGCCTACACCGTGGAAAAACTCCAGGAATTTAAACCCGATGCAGGTATTGCCTCCGAGCAGCAAACGCCCCTGTACTGGAGCGGACATCTCTTCAGCATACAACCAAAGGACGCCGGCCGGTTGCGCGAACAATTCGTATGTTATCATCCCGATGACTGTACCCGGCTCGTCTGGTCCAGCGGGGAGACGAATCGATTCGGCCTGGGCCCTTACATCATCGCCGATGGGAAAATGTTCATCCTGAATGATGACGGTGTCCTGACGATGATCGAGGCAACTACCAACGGATACCGGCAACTGGCCCGGGCTAAGGTCCTGGACGGTTTCGATGCCTGGGGGCCTCTCGCTCTGGCAGGAGGAAGACTGCTACTCAGGGATTCTAAGCGTCTGATCTGCATCGACGTTCGATAATGCGGAGCGCAAGGAGAAGAACCCTATGAAAAAGGACGCTAATTTAGTACAATCTATTCTCACCGGACTGGCAGCAGCGGCCATCGTTCTGGTTGCTGTGCATTTGGGCGGTGTTGTCTGTAAAAAGGCCGGGCAAAAGCCAAATCCGTACGAGTACAACCTGGACGACTTCCGTAAAGTCGAGCCCAAATGGATGACTTACCGGGAAGCTGGCCGTATCGATATCCCGGCCGAGACGCTCTACGCTCTGGCTGCGGATCAGGACGGTCGCATTATTGTCTCCGGCGATCATGCGCTCTTTATCTTCGATCTCGAGGGTCAGCCCGTTTCGCGAATCGACCTGGGTGAGCCCGCGCGATGCATCGCCGCGTCACCCGAAGGCCGATTCTACCTGGGCATGATCGATCATGTCGAGGTATTCGATGATGAAGGAAAAAGAGTGGGCGCGTGGGACAGGCTCGACGAGAACGCTCTGATCACGTCGATAGCCGTAGGAGAAAACGATGTCTTTGTGGCCGATGCCGGCCATAAAGTCGTCCTCAGGTACGATCTTTCAGGAAATGTTGTTGGACGTCTGGGTGACAGCATAAGCGCCGACGATGGCAAAGGACTCGTCATTCCCAGCCCTTATTTCGATGTGGCCATCGGGTATGAGGGCCATATCTGGATGGTCAATACGGGCCGGCACCGTATAGAGAACTATACCCGCGACGGCCGTTTCCGTTCGTCCTGGGGCAAAGCATCCTGGGGCATCCGGGGCTTCTGTGGATGCTGCAATCCGACCCACATCGTCATCTTGCCCGACGGGCGATTTGTCACCAGCGAGAAAGGGCTGCCTCGGGTAAAAGTATACGATCAAACCGGCAATCTGGAGGCCGTAATCGCCGGGCCCGAACAATTCGAGGAAGGCACCGTCGGACTGGACCTCGCCGTCGATTCATCGGGACGCATCCTGGTCCTGGATCCCAAGAAAAGAGCGGTGCGGATATTTCAACAGAAATCTATCACAGAACCCTGATAGATGGAATACGAACCATGATGAACACACAACGATTAAACCGCCGTGAATTCCTCCGTAGCCTCGGCCGAAAAACGGCATTCGGCACACTTCTCCTCATCGGTGGCAAATTGATGTCGCGCAGACAGAAGACGACCGAGGATTCTCAATCTTGTATTAACCAGGGCATTTGTGACGGATGCCGGCGGTTCTCCGAATGCACACTGCCACAGGCAGCGTCCGCGAAAGTTTCGATGAAAACAAACAACCAGTAGAAGCCGACGATGAAAAACGACAATCACGATGAGAATAGAATCAAACGACGGGATTTCCTGAGGGATGGATTTAGAACGCTGTCCGCCCTCGGCCTGGGCGGCGTGGCAGGCCTTCTCGTCAGCAAATCCCGATCCAAAAACACAGTCTGGCAGATCGATCCCCACATCTG
>Ga0180437_10001136_pt1 | contig 46513 bp, 86 predicted proteins | sample SS_ome_4_FD_132410 | JGI IMG/M metagenome (GOLD analysis project Ga0180437, IMG submission 132410) | Hypersaline lake sediment archaeal communities from the Salton Sea, California, USA - SS_3_D_1 metaG | ecosystem: Environmental > Aquatic > Non-marine Saline and Alkaline > Hypersaline >... | reverse complement strand
CATGCTGATTCAATGGGTTGTTCAGGGAGATCTTCCATGACGGAGCAGAACAGATTCGATGACATGTATTCGTACATCAAGCCTGGAAGTGCAGCCAATCGGTACCGGTGGCGGTCTCCGATTTCCGGAAAATGTATGGGATGCGGAATGCAGACGGAATGGATCGACAATTACTACCAGGCATTCCTGTGCAGCGTGGAGTGCATCCGGAAGTATGAAAACAGCATGAAATCGGAGAATGGCGGATCGATCCCCGAATAACGGGGGTTTACCCCCCGAGCGGAGTTTCTGAAGTCATGAGAAGGTCGCACGCACTGAAACTTGATCCGAATGCCGGGCAGGCGCGGAAACTGCGGCTGTACTGCATCGCGCATTGCAAGATATGGAATCATTTTCTTGAAAAGTGCAAAAAGGGCTTGATTCCGAAAAAAAGTAACGCGATGACGCATCAGCTCGGAAATAAAAGGATGGATGAGACCTGTCCGGAACTGCTGTGGGTCCGGGATGAGCTGGGAATGAACAAGCAGATTCAGCAGGTTCCATGCGAAGATCTGGAGAAGGCATGGAAGCGATTCTTCGACTGGTGCAGGGCGAGAAAGAAGGGGAATGTCGGTCTGCGAAGAGTCGGGCCTCCGAAATTCAAGTCTTCCCGGTGGATGGTCGGGATGTCGTTCGGGGCGAAGCAGGGCGTGGAGCATGACCCGGAGACCCGCAAGGTGCGTATTCCGTCCATCGGATGGATCCGGCATTTCGAGAAAGATGTGGATTTTTCGAATGACAAGATCAAGTGCTGCCGGGTGGTGTGGCGTGCGTCCGGGTGGTACTGTTCACTCAGCATGGACAACGACATTGAAATTAAAAGTCCCTTGAAGTGGAAGAAACGAAAAACACACTCCGTTCATCTCGGGATCCGTCATTATGCAGTTCTTTCCGACGGGAATAATGTGGATCATCCGAGAAACCTCGAACGGAATCTCGACCGCCTCAGCAAGCTGTGCAGGGAGTGGAGCCGAAAAAAGAAGGGATCCCGTCGATGGAGGATCTGGCGTGACAGGGTCCGCAGGGTGCATGAGAAAATCGCCAACTGCAGGAAGGATTTCATCCACAAGATGACGGATGATCTGCTTAAGAAGTATCCATGCCTCATATCGGAGAAATGGAGTATCTCCGACATGGTCGAAAATGAAAAGACGAAGCGGAAGCGCAGAAAGATAAAGGCCGGTCGCAGGAAGCCTGGAAGCCGGATGATGGAAAAGCTGCTTCACAGGGGAATCATGGATTCGTCCTGGTACGAGGTCAGGCGTCAGCTGAAATACAAGTCGGAATGGCGGAGAAAGCCGTATCACGAAACGCACATGGGATTCAAGTCGACGCAGACCTGCTTTCACTGCAAGCACGTGAACGATTTCGTGACGCTGAATATGAAAACGTTCACCTGTCGCGGATGCGGACGAAAGATCGAGCGGGAATCGAATGCTGCCGCCAATGTCAGGGAGATGGGATTCAGTGAGCTTGGTCTTTAACAGTATTGAATGTCGCCGTCGGGCAGACGGAGACTCTAAACGCTCGCTGAGCGGACGGCCGCTGTCGTGGAAGGATGTGCTCTTTCGCGTTCATGCTGACTGCGTTGAAGCGAGAATTCCTCTACGATTCGAGAGGTGCGGTGACCTCAGGGTTGCCGTACCCTCTCGAATTTTTAAACTGATTTCCTGCAATGATTTAGGGAAATCTCATGTTCGACGCAGCGCATTATGTGCGTATATTTATGGATCGCTCGAAAAGCGATATACAAGTAACTGTCAGCAACATGCTTATGCATGGAACGGTGTGAATGCGTGAAATTGAGTAGAGGATATGTCAGTAAGGGTCGACCGTCGGGCATGCCGGAGGTGGCGTGTGTGAATGCGTGAAATTGAGTAGAGGATATGTCAGACTTCGTGTGAATGCGTGAAATTGAGTAGAGGATATGTCAGGGTGTCCAGCCGTTCAGCCAGACGACGACGCTCCTCGTGTGAATGCGTGAAATTGAGTAGAGGATATGTCAGGAGACAGCGAGGGGCATGCCTGGGGTATCGTGTGAATGCGTGAAATTGAGTAGAGGATATGTCAGCTCGACAAGGGTTGCCGGTAGGTTCCGGCGGAGGTGACATGTGAATGCGTGAAATTGAGTAGAGGATATGTCGACAGATAATGACATAAACGAAGCTGTGATACAGATCAGGAAATATGGATTTTTCCGTATGTACAGCGATATTCTCAGAGAGGATGTCCTGATCATGGTTCGGGACGTTCCCGTAAGTAAAATTCCGTGGAAGCTCAGAAAGACTCCGAAATACACGATGCGCGAAGCGGAATTGATGGCATCGGTTACGGATGAAAATGAATTCAGAGAAATTCATCGTACTAAAGTCCGCACAGGCGGAACGATTGTCGGGGACGACGAATAGCCATGGAGGAAGCTGATGAGCACTCCCCTGGATGATGTTCTCGAAAACAGGGCTCGATGCGCAGTGCTGCATGGAGACTGTATGGACCTCATCGGAAATATTCCAGACGAGTTCGTGCAATGTGTGGTTACGTCTCCGCCCTATTATTCACTTCGGCAGTATTTCGTGAATCATCGGGTGTGGGGCGGAGATCCTTTGTGCAATCATGTATTTGTGGAGATTGATGCATCGAAGCGCGCCAACACATCGCTGACGAAGGTCAGTCCAGGTGAACGATGTACAAAGTGCAACGCATGGCGTGGAACCATGGGTAATGAGCCATCTCCACAGATGTACATTGACAACATGGTCGAACTGTTTCGCGAGGTCCGCAGGGTGCTTAGGCCTGATGGAACGATGTTCTTGAACATCGGTGACTCGTATGCAAGCAGAAAGGTTCCTGAGTGGGGCCTCAAGCCCAAGGATCAGCTTGGGATTCCCCATCGTATGTACCATGCGCTCCAGGCGGACGGATGGGTTGGACGCATGGATTCCGTATGGTGTCTTGCCGGAAGCACACCACTGTATGCGCTCGTTGATGGCGTTCCCATAGTTCATAATCCAAAAGATCTCTATCGAAAGGGAACGGTTGATCGTCATGGCGTATTCCTTCCCAGCCCCGATGGGGGGTGGGTTGGCGTTAACCGAATTGAGTTCATGGGAAAGATGCCTGTAAAAACGATTGAGCTTTGCAGTGGCGTTAAGGTTACATCTTCTTATGGTCACAAATGGCCGACACAACGAGGACTTGTGACGACAGAAAACCTCAAAGTTGGGGATGTCATCGATAGCGCTGATCGGTTTTCGTGTAACTTTGATTGGTCAGAATTTGCCAATTTCGACGTTGGTAGGTTTATTGGGCTGTACATCGCCGAGGGGAGCTTTTCGAACAAGAAGATACATCTCTCATTACATGCTAAAGAGATTGAAATAAAAGACTTTCTCCGAGGTTTTTCGAGCAGGTTTGGAGGGTCCTGCCATACGTTCGTAAATGGAAATATGCTTCACGTTAATCTCTGTGGGTCTGTTCTCCGTGGCATCATTGCTCAGTTTGTCTCCGGAAAAGGTGCAAAAGGGAAGCATCTTACGAAATCTGTATGGAAAGAGGATCATGAATTCATACGAGGTATCATGACTGGATATCTCGAAGGGGACGGGCATTGGGATAAAAAAAACAATAGATGGAGGCTTGGTCTTACAAGGAATCGAAAACTTGAGACAGACCTTCGCCTTATGTGTGACATTCTCGGATGGAGTATGCGGCTGAAAGACGGTTACGCATATTGCAATGGGGTGAGATATAAATGCATGCGTGGAGAAGTCAGGGAGATCGTGAGTGATCATCATAATGTGAAGCAAAACAATGAGATTATTAAAATAAATAAGCGATCTTCACCGCAGAATGTGTATGCGATATCTGTAGATTCGGACGACGAGCTCTTTGCTCTTCCAGGAGGGGTTGTTACGCATAATTCGAAGCCTAACCCCGGCCCGCAGTCCACGAAAGACCGTCCCATTAACTCCCATGAATACGTATTCATGCTTACGAAATCGCCCCGGTACTTCTATGACTACGATGCAGTCATGGAAGACTCGACGTCTGTTTACAAGGGCGCTCCGAAGAAGCGTTCGCGTCGTTCCGTATGGACGATACCTGTGGTCGGATTCAACGGACGCGAGCTCCTGACGGATATTGTCGGGCCTGACGGAACTGCGCTGGAGCGGGACGATAACTGCCCTCTTCATGGGAATGATCCCGTGGAATGGTATGAGCCTGGAAATATTTTTGAACCGTTGAATCAGGGCGACCCGCCGGAATGTACATGCAGTCCTGTGACATCCGAGCATTTTGCAGTGATGCCTCCACGGCTTGTTGAGCCATGCATTCTTGCCGGTACGTCTGTATCCTGCTGCTCAAAATGCCGTACGCCGTATTCGCGCCGGGTGGAAGTGTTTACGCCGAAACGGGAAAAGCAGAAATCTGAAAAAGACATACGCGGCCTGACCCGGACAGCTGCCGGACTGAGGGAGATGTCGAAGGTTGGACTGTCGACGCGGGAGACGCTCGGATGGGATCCGGCATGCGATTGCAATGCGGACCCGACAGGATGTATCGTCTTCGATCCGTTTAACGGAGTCGGAACAACCGGACTGGTTGCACTCCGGAATGACCGGAGGTATATCGGAACGGAACTGAATCTGGATTACGTCAGATTGACCGAACGGCGTCTGATTGCCGCGCAGTCGGAGGGAGAGTTTTGATTTCACGCTATAAAAACGTTGCAGAATCGATGATAGACCTTGTTATGAAATACATGGAGGACTCTGTTCCGAAGCCGAATTATTCGGGTCAGATATTTATGACAGGACTTGTAGTTTTCATCTCTCTTATAGTCGGACTCAGTGCAATGCGGCACGGGACGGATGTCGTCAACTGTGTCATGCTGGTTCTGATGGGCATTCTTCTTGTTGTCGGAAACAGATTTTCCATGAAAGCCTATGCCATGAAAAAATATCGACATGTACTGATCCTGTCTACGGCAAGGTGCGTTCAGTGCATCATTCAGAATAACGAAGAGAAGCTTGCGAAGCTGATAAATGAGGCAAGGAGTATTGCCATGTCGGATATCGACACATAGAAAACATCTGACGATTCGTCAGGAGAAAACTTTTTTTTCAAAAGGAGGTTGTATTATGAAGGGAACGTTTTTGAGTTGCACATGTCCGATCTGCGACTATATCTGCAGTTCGAAGAAGTCTTTCAGCTCGCACATGTCCAAGTCTCATCCAGACGTATCTGAGAACACGAAACGGGGCATTCCTGCACTTTTACATGTATCGCGGAATGCTTCCTGATGTCGCATGGAAATCTGCGATTGCGGAGATCGAAAATATTCCGCTTGGCCCCATTGGGGAAAAGTACGATGACGCCATGTTCAGGGTCTGTATCGAATGCGGAGCTGTGGTCGAAATTGACAAATTTCCCGTGTCTGTCTCCCACGGAGACGTGGTCTATTATCGAAGTTTCTGCGAAGAGTGTCTTCAGAAGAGATCTGCGATGCATGCAAAGCAAGCAAAAATGCGACGTGCAAAGAATCAATCCCGCCAGCGGAAGTTTGTCTGCACGAAATGTGGAAAGAAAAAAGCCCGGAAGGACTTCTACAAAACTGACACGAAGAAAGGCGTCTCAGCTCAGTGCAGGAAATGTATCCTCAAGTCGCAGGCTGCATACCGGAAACGAAAGCCGAAGAATGCTCAGCCTGAGAAGACTTCCACAGCACTTTCGGCTCCCGCAGCGTCTCGTACAAAGACAATGCCTGTCATGAAGTACTGCTTTCACTGTGGAAAGGAAATTCTTTCCGGGTACAATTTCTGTCCGGCCTGCGGAACGAACCTGTCGAAGCTGTTCGAGGGGTGATCGTCGCTTGATTTCACCGGACATTCGGATCTCTTGACAGGCGAACTGTACAGTCATTTGCATTTTGGAGATGTCGGCATGGGATACGAAGATCTTCGTGTTTCATCTGTTTCGCATGATTATGCCATGATGTGGCTCAGGGATAACATGTATGGCGGATGCTGGAATGCGATGCTGTCAGATCTTCGCTCCAGGATGGAAAAGCTTCCGACCAGTCTTCAGAAAATCCGGGAACGGATTCGTACTGATATCCTGTATATCGAAGAAGCCATACGGACATGACGATCATGCAGGAAATTCATGTTCTTAATCATATCGGGGGCGATTCAGAATGAGTGACGGGGATACCAGGAGCCAGGTATTTTTCTGCTGGTTTTGCGAAAAATCGCTCCGGAGGTCGATGATTGCGGAGATCGGAAATCTCTCGCTGACGGTATGTAACGACTGCCGCAGGCAGCGCGGGATACGAATCTTTCGTGAGCCTGACGATGCGAAAAACTACGGAAAAATGGGACGCAGATCGGATATGAGGCAGACTCGTGATTCGAATCGTGAATAAAGGTCCTGTCATTGCCGGATCTGATACGGATTTATGCAATTATGACGTACTGATCAACGAAGATCTGATCTGCAGTTTCCGGCATCGTCGATCTGAAGGGCTGTCCGCATGTCTTCGACTTGCATCAGATGCTGTCGATAATGCTGATAGAATTCAAGTTGATGATCTGATCGAACGTGCTTACAGGATTATGATTAACAAAACAGAAGATCTGCTCGACAGGGATGATGAGAAGCCCGTCTGCGAATGCGGTGATCCCTCCTGCGAATGTTTCGGTGGGCAAGGATACCCCGCACCGGAGGAGGAGGAACAGGGCGATGAGTAAGTGCAGAATCTGTGGTATGGACCACCGTATGGACTGGAAGCCATGCATGAAATCAGGAGAGTAGCTCAGTGGTTAGAGCGCTGGCCTTATAAGCCAGAAGTCGCAGGTTCAATCCCTGCCTCTCCTGCAATTGAAGCCTGCGCCGCAGGAAGCGGAACTGCTCAAAAGGCCGGAAGGTGCCTGTGAATTCGATTCCGGGCGCGTGTATATGAACATCGAGGACAACGGCGATTCAGGAGACGGGATCATCGTCGAGATCGCAACGGATGCCACGACACAAGAGGACGGATCCCTCGTATGGTTCGCCCTGACCCTGCGGGGCGCGATGGCGATACGGGATACTCTGGATCATATACTGACTATGCGAAAGGTGGAGGCAGATGAATCAAGGGATGTATAAGAACGCCATATGGAAGGACTGGCCGCATGTCGGGGAATGCTACCGAGTGCGGAACTGTGGCGGGAAGTCTGCATTTTCCCGAGATGGCTTTGTCTGGACCGATAGATATGGCGAGGCGATGAATCGGCCCGGAGGGATAATCCGATACCGCGGAGGCCCATTTGGGGATACCACCAGGGACTGGAAGATGAGTGAATTGAAGCCGTGTCCATTCTGCGGTGTTAATACGGATCTCGGAATTGGGATGGGTTGTGAAGATCGTGAGGGGTGGCCCACATATGTATATTGCGGCGAGTGCGGCGCACACGGTCCTTGGATATATACAAGAGATAAAGCTCTATGGACATCCACTATGCTTGCCGCAGAGAAGACTGGATGGAATATGAGGGCGAACAAGGAGGGGCAGGGCGATGAGTGAATTGACACCGCAGGACTGGAATGAACTCAAGAACTACGCCAGGCGCGAGAGCGCCAACGGCGCGAAGCCGGTCCAGAACGCGAACCAGACGCCTCCCTGGAGGCGCGGATGATGAAGATCGAGTTGCCGTATCCGCCTTCGGTGAACCACTACTACCGACGAGTGGGACCCCGAACGCTCATCAGCCGCGAGGGGCGCAGATTCCGGGAACGGGTCTGCGCGATCCTCGCGGCAACCAGCTTCCGACCGTTCGTCGGATGTCTCGATGTCCGGGTGATCGTGCATCCTCCGGATCGAAGGAGGCGCGATGTTGACAATGTCCAGAAAGCCCTTCTGGATGCGCTCGAACACGCTGGCGTCTACCAGAATGACGACCAGATAGTGAAACTCGCCATCGAAAAACGCGAGCCGATATCAGGCGGACGGGCCATCGTGGAAATCAGACATACATGCTGACGCTACGACCTTATCAGCAGGAGGCCGTGGAAGGCTACCTAGAGGAGTAACCATGCCATGCCTGAAACCAAAGAAGACCTGATTCGCATGAATGGCCTTCTCCGCACTGAGAACGCGGACCTACGGCTGAAGGTTGCGAGGCTCAAGGCCGTGCAGGAACAGGACTGCGAGGCCATGCGGGAACTGGATGAAGAAAACAAACGACTCACCGCACAGGGGGCCTGCAAATGGGCCCGGACCGAGGACGGTCAATGGGAGACCGACTGCGGGCACACGTTCGAATTCATGCACGATGGACCCGCTGAGAATCGTGCCATATACTGCCAGTACTGCGGACGGAAAATCGAGGCCGTGAAATGGGAGGGACAGGGTGATGAGTGACAAACCAGAAATAGACTTCGACGGGGACATGACCCGGTTTGCGAACGCCTCTGAGAAAGAGTTGCTGGAGACGATCAGCGGACTCATGGAGGAGATGGAACGGCTGAAGGAGGAGAGGGACCACGCAGTCGAGAGCCGTGAGGGATGGCGGGATAGTTGGTACGAATCAGAGTCCAAAATCCATACCCTCCGCGCAGAAGGGGAACGGCTCAGGGGGGAGCGGAATTCTGCGCTCCGCGCAAACACCGCTTTCCGCGCAGAGGTGGAACGGCTGGAAGTGGAGGTAGAACGCCTGATGGGGGAGCTGGACGAACTCCGCGACCAGCGCGACGACTTCGTGCACCTGTGGCGGAAGGGAAGGAAAAAGCGCGATGCCCTGTGCAATGAACACCCTGAAGGAACAGTTTCCGGGGATGCTGGAGGAGGAGCAGGGATGAAAAGGAGGGACCATGGATAGTCGGTTGGTTTCACTCAGGAATTCCCTCGACAAGATCCGGGAGTTCTAGCAAGTGTACTACGATGAGATTTTGGATCTCTTTCAGCCGGGAATGGTCGTGCGGTGGAAATACGGAACTGGATTTCGCAAAGCCTCGGTGATTGAGGCTTCGCAGGACCGACTTCGCGTGACGACGAAGGGCGGCAGAAACGGATACCAGTGGATTTACGTGTCGTGCGTGGTGTCGATAGAGGATTGATTTGGCACAAACAAGTCTTAGTGATAAATGAGGGACTCATCATGGAAGGAACAATCTGCAACATTTGTGAGAAGGTTATTCCGTGCGGTGGATGCTGGAGAGTCTGAGGTGATTTCTGCGGGACGGTCCCGCACAAATATTGAAAGGTGAAGAAATGGGAACAAATTACTACCTTCACGAGAACGTATGTGAGCATTGCGGACGTGGTGATTCCGAATTGCATATCGGAAAATACTCTGCTGGTTGGTGCTTTGCCCTTCACGCGATTATCCCGAGCGAATATGAGGACGCAAAGCCAATCGCATCACTTGAAGATTGGAAAGCGAAGTTCAGTCAACCGAACACCGTGATTAAGGACGAATACGGAGACACGATAACAGCCGACGAAATGCTTTCGATCATCACCGAGTGCGGACCACGAGAGCAGAGAGATGATCCCGGAGGACCGTATGATAATTGGGACGACTTCTACAGGAAGAACCATTGTCTGCCCGGTCCTGACAATATGCTCCGTAGAAGGCTGGACGGAAGGCACTGCATCGCTCACGGAGAGGGAACGTGGGACATGATTACAGGTGAGTTTTTGTAATCTGCGGGACAATCCCGCATAAAAAAGACTGGAGAGTGCTGACCGCTTTGAAGAAAGCGATAAAAAAATGACTGAATACAAAGGGTTTCGATTTACGATTCCGACGGCCTTGCGCCAGAAGATCATCAGGCTGCATGATAAAGGAATGCCTGCAACGGACATTGCAGTCCGGGTCAGGGTCAGTCGTCCTTCCGTCGTGAAGGTTCTGGCTAGCTTCGGGAAGGATCCCATTCAGAGAGAAAGGGGATGCCCAAAAGGATCAAGACACAATCGTATTCGTGAAATAGAGCCGAAAATCATTTCGATGTACAGGAGTGAAGAATTCAACCTGAGAGAACTGGCTACGAAACTGAATGTAAGCATGCGTACGATCAGGTCTGTTCTGGAAAGAAATGAGATTCGCGTAATCTACCGAAACTCAAAGAAGGTTCGAAGGCGGATGCAGTCCCGGATCGACAGGGCCAGGAAGCTGCGAAAAGACGGACTGTCATACAGTGAGATCGGGAAAAAATTCAATTCGTCGAAACAGTACGCCTATTATCTCGTAAACGGAGATCGTCGCAAGCGAATGGAGGGTGGATAGATGGAAACTGGAATTAAAACTCAGAAACGCGGCATGCTGACTGATCGAATCAGGAGGAAGTCGAAGGATCTTCTCGGATACGAGATCGATACGGTCGAGCTTCGCCTCATGCCGTATGTCATGCACGTGATGATGAACGAGCAGCGAATCGATCCGAGAAAAATAAACGAGGACGAGCGAAAAATTCTTTCGAAATGGCGGGAGGCAGGACACATCGAAGGCGGCGCGTCCGGCCTGCAGATAACGGAGGAATTCTGGAATATCCTGTGTGAGATCGTGCGTCTCGGGTATGTTGATATCGATTGAATTTCAGCGGGAACGTTTCCCGCAATGGATCCATAGGAGGACGGCAGATGGCCAAGCTGACGGATGTCATGATCAAGAAGTCTGCTGTAAAAGACTTCGTAAAGGGGCTGAACATGAGAATCAGCTCTGAAGCAGTCGACGGAATGAGCTACGTGGTTGCATCGAAGCTCGAAGATGCAGCTGCAAGGGCCAAGGCGAACGGACGGTCGACGATCAAGTTGTCCGATTTCTGATTTCATTCCGAACCTCCGCGAAGGGCGTCAACCCTTCGCGGATCGATTCGGGCCTGCGCATGTTCGAGCTATGTCGCCCGGCGTCGCAAGGGGTGGGGGGTTCGCTTTGAGCGAACATCAGCAAGGAAAGGAGTTTTCGTGTGATCAATGACGATCATGAAATTATCAGCCTGGATGACATGGCGACGTCGGCCGATCCAGAAAAAAGGAAAGTTGCACAATTCGTTTTCGGATGCGTAAATTCTATCTGTTCGATTGGAGATGCATTTGAAATAGACCCGGGTGTCGGAATTTCGTGCATCGTTTCCGCCGCACCATGAATGCACTCGTGCAGTTTATTGAATCGAAGGAAATTCCAATTGATATCCACATGACCGTTCGAAACCTGTCGGGAGATGAAGATGGCGTGGACAAATCCTGATCCGTGTCCGTTCTGCGGACATGAAGATCCAGTCGTCGTGATCGACGGGAAGGACATATTCGTTGAATGCCATCGATGTCGTGCGCGAGGCCCTGTCGGATTCAGTCCGCAGCAGGCCATGAGGCGATGGAGAAATTGCCCGGGGGGCCTTTCGCAAACGGGGAAAGACACCGGAGTGGGGTCTGGATATGAGACGCAAGAAGCGGAATAAGAAGACATGCCAGGCAATCCATGCGACGAAGCGCGGGGTGGAGCGAGCGGGAATTGTGCTCGGCCCGAAGTCTCAGGCGGAAATTGTCCGGATGATTCAGGGGGTGATTCCGGGTGCAAAATTTCTTGAAAAGCAGTCGAATCGCGTGAGCCTGTTCGACGTGGAATGGGAGGGGCATCGGCTTGTGACGGCATACGACCGGCACAGGAAGCAGATCATCACCATTCTGACGCATGAGATGTATGAGCAGGGAATGCGTATCATGAATTCCGAAGAAGAAGAATAGCGACTGTCTGATTATCTGCTGAATGCCGGATTTTTGAGCATGACACCTGGGGACACGGGGATTTTCGGACGGGAGATGTCTCAAATGATCGCATTGCCCGGACCGCAGTACGCCATGGGACAGGGGCCTGACCCCGATCACATGGCTTCGAGGGCCATGGATGCGGAGCCGTTCCTCGCACCGTGCCCCGCGTGCGGACAGTTCCTTCGAATCCAGTGGGACGCAAGGGGGTTTCTATGTCTCATGCGTCAAAGCAAGCTGCCCCGCGTCCCGATGGATGGCAGGTCCGTACAGAGGCATCGGACCTCTGCTGGACCGCTTCGGCATGGACCGGAACCCGACATGGATACGGGAGCGTCTCATGGGTCATGTCCGGGCTGTGTGTCTGTTCTTTTCTGAGAAACGATGCAGCCCGGATTTCATGCTCATGGCACTGATGTTAATGATTTGCGCAATGTTGTTTTTCGGGCTTGTGTGCATGTTTTCATACATGGTGAATGGACTGCAGATTGAATACGAACTGGTCTCGATGTTCGTGGGTGCAGCTCTCGGATGCATGGCCGGGTTTGTCATGGCCTTATTCATCCTGATGATCAGGGATTACTGATATGAGCAGATGCATGTACCGCAGACTTCATGATCTGGATGACTTTCTCAAAAACTGCCCTGATTGCGGAGACAGTATGATTGCGTTCCGGGACGGAAATTTCTGGATCGCCGCATGCTTTGCACACTGCCGCAGAAGGTATTTTACTTATGGCAGTTACGACGATCTGATGGATGTCTGGTGTATCGCTTCAACCCCCCAAAAGAAAACCCACAAAAGGCGTGAGCCTTCCGTGGGCTTCCGTCGGTTGGGTCATTGAATCGTAACTGAAGGCTTCGATATTTGCAAGGGATTGCGATGAGATTTTTCAGAAAATGGTGGATCCGGCTGAAATATCCGAAGTTTCAGAAGAATGTTCAGGTTGCCAGGAAGAGATTGATGGAAATCGAGCGCCAGGAGGCCCGTGCCGGTGACATGCTCGATACTATGAAGGCCTATGCTTCGATGGAGGACTTTCATGCTGTCGAGGAGTACGCCACGAGCATTCAGTCCATCATCGACGAAACTGTACAGGCGCGGATTGACTTGAAACCGGATATTGCAGATCTGAATCGATTTCTTGAGATACTGAAAGCAGAAGAATTTTTTTCGGAGGATTGATTTTTTTTCGAAAAAAGCGTGTCCATTTGTTGCCCCGAAGGATTCCCGTACTATAATTATCGGTAATCCAATGACTCGGATCAAACGACCGGGACGCTGGGCAGGAACGGACGGCCTGAAAATTTGAGTGGAAGCAACCCGGCTCTGACCCTGGGGGCGTCAACCGGGGGCAGCCACTCAGGAAAGACACGGGCCATATCTTTCTTGTCTGCGTCCCGGTTTTTTTTGAGATGAAGCAGAAAATGTCCAAAGGTCCAAACGAACGCGAACGGATGAAGCAATGGATGAAAAAAGCGGAATCCGTTCATGGAGATCGGCTGTGGTCCTATCGCATTCCGGATACGCCGTTTGCCGGATACAAACCTGCAGATGTTGTAGCAGTGTGTGACGGGCAGTTGTTTCTTCTGGAGTTCAAGATGAATCGACTGAAAACGAAGGGACTGGATCTTCGAAAGGTTCCGCTTCATCAGCTGCGCGAGCTGTTTCGATTCAAGCTGGCTCAGGGCCGGTCGATGATCGCTGTGTATGACGAACGAATTTCTGATTTCATTTTCTGGGAGCTTTGACATGGGTCCTATAGGAAACAGCAGTCCGAACCGTGGCACGAGTCAGCATCAGATTCCAATAGCGGTTGAGTTCGCGGAATCTCCGATTGCATTCGTGTGCTCTGGATGCAAGAGCATGAACAAGGTTGGAATGCACATCAGTATTGCAGACAAGTCTATACTGATCTGTGTGAAGTGCCTTGCATCCATGGTATACCGATATCACAAGATCCACCCGGAGGAGAATCTCATTGACCTCGATGTTCGCGTCGAAGGTCCTGAGCTTCTCGGGAAAGTCGCATCTGTACTGGATCGCGAGCTGGCCGGTTACGGGATTTCATCGAAGGATCGGGACAGGTGCGCTGACGAGATCCTTCTGGTATTCGATGAGGACAAATGGTAATGGCGCTCGTTTATATCAGGGGAACAGCAGCGGCAATTGAGCCGTTTCTCATGGAGTGTCCGGAGTGCGGAGGTCCACTTGTTCTCATGGAGGAGTGGGGGCATTCGGTGGATGGCAAGAAGAACGTCACCGGATTCTCCGTGATGTGCTGTGACGATGGATGCCCGTTTGCCAATCTTTCGCATGAATTTCAGCCTCGCTACGGCACTGTCGACGAGGTTCTGGATCGCTGGGGAATCATGAAGGAGAAAATGGATGGTGGATGATCTTCCGACGATCATGAATTACGTGTGGTGGTGCGTTGCATGCATCGGCGCTCCGACCGTATTCATTGTTTATACGGTCATGTTCATGGTTCCCATGCGGAAAGCGGCACTTCGCGGGCTGGAACAGGCAGATCGCATGGATGCGCTGATTGACAAAGTCGACCGGATCATCGAAAAGGGAGACGTTCAGTCGGAATTGAAGGACATCAGGAAGTCCATGCGGGATATCCGTCATGCGCTCGTGGGCGATTTGGAGAAAATAGGCAATGGGTGTAAGGACGAGTGTGCGTGATGCCTTCGGGCACAGTATGTGGGAATCACTTGATCAGAAGGTCCGCGAGATTTTGCTGAAGTACGAGGCGGACATGGTTGGAAGCCTTGTCGAGCATCGTGCCCTCCAGGAGGATGCTCGTCAGAAGCTCAAGACAGCTGAAGGGGAGACGGACACTCTCTCCAGGAAGCATGCTGCAGCCATGGATATCCTGAGATCCATCGGATCGGCACTGCTCTCCGGGAGGGGTGACGGGGATCCGATATTTGACGAATTCTCTGATAATGTCCGCAAGACGCCGGACGTTATTCCACTGCTTGCAAAGGCTGTGAATGCTGAATGCATGGCCCTGCGATCCATGCTGAACGACGGATACCTGAAAGTTAATGAGGAAAAGGCCATGGAGGAGATGGCTCTTGAATCAGAGAATATGTCAGAAGATAGTCGTACTGAAGAGGATGCGAGGTTTGCGCGTGGAAATCCGTTCGAAAAGGAACGTGCGCTCGTTGCATTCTCCATTGATACTGACGAAGCATTGATTATCTGCTCCTCCGGATCGCACATCGAACGACTGATCGATGAATCCGGAACGTCCATCGCAAACGATCTCGGACTTCTGGATACATTCAATCCTAACGACGAGGACGAATGGGGACTCTGGATCTGGGAGGGTCATCTCCGCATCCGGAAGGGCCGTGTCGATTTATCGAAGGGTAAATGGCGATCACCGGAAGAAGAGGAGTTCGTGATGATTGCCAACGGTCATGAGCTGTGGCCATCTGCTGTGGAAGACGAGGACGAAGAGGAATGATTGCCCCGAAAGCCCTGGTAATATGGATCAATGGATTGCTTGAGCGGGATGACGAGCCGATCCGGTTCAAGAGAATTGAGATCGACGGAAAAAAGCTCCATGCCAAGGCGGTTGTGAAGAAGTTCATGATCGTTGCGGAAGTTTCCATTGATCTGAAAATGTACGAGGAAGACGGACTTCTCGTATTCGATGAAATCGAGCTGCATTCTCCGTCGAGCGGCGTGGAGATCGTCCTTCGCTGGGTTCAGGGAAACCTGATCGACGAAGTGGCCCGGAAAGTCGCTCCGTACAACGTGGTGGTCCGGAAATGAGCAGATTGAGACCGGCGATGAACGGAGAGACCATTCATGCCATCATGAAAGACGGCAGGAATTCGACTTTCCATGCGGATTTTTTTTCCGAGTGCAGTCTTCTTGGAATTTACCATGATCCGGATTGCAAGAAATGGATTGTGTCGCATATTCCGACTGGAAAAATGGTCTGCTGCTTTTCGTCTCTGAGCAAGGCGAAGCTGTTCGTAGAGCTCGTGATCGATGCTGACTGGGAATTTAATCGAGTTACGGAAGATATTTATACTCGAATGAAAAGAAGAATTGAAGATCTTTCAGAATGGATTTCGGATTTCGGAGATCTGATCGATGCGTAACGAGGATCATGTCAGGGCTGTCGCTGAGTTCGCAAAATCCTGCAGATCCATATCCGGGGCGGTCCGCAGCATAGAGGATTGCGGATATGAGATGCATGACGAGATTCGAAGCCTTTCGAGAATGATCGATATTCAGGCGTGGACGATGGAATCGATGTGCAGCCTGCTGATTTCTGCTATGACGTCGAAATCAGATCGGCAGAGTCTTGATCTTGATCCCGTCGAGTGGGATCAGGACCGATACGAAAAACTGGTCTGCAGGATTCTTAAATCGATATGAAAGACATCTACGAACGGTTCATGGCGAAGGTGGACAAAAAGTCCCAGGCCCCGTGCTGGATATGGACAGGTGCAATGCGCGGGGAATATGGCATCTTTACCGTCAACGGAAATGTTGTCCCGGCACATCGATTTTCCCTTGCGTGGCACAAGGGAGGTTTGCGGCCCAGGGACGTCGTAGGCCACAAATGCGACAATCCTCCGTGCGTCAATCCAAAGCATCTGTTCGCATGTTCCCAGTCCGAAAACATGAAGGATGCAGGTCGCAAGGGGCGACATCCGTCTCAGGTTCATCGACGCAAGTACATGGGAGAGCGCAACGCCAATTCCGTGCTGACAGTACAGAAAGTCCGGGACATCCGGAGGCTGTACAGGGCCGGTCACTCGCAGAGAAAGATTGCCGCATATTTCGGCATAGGGAAATCCACAGTGGGCCGCATTGTTCGCGGCGAGACATGGTCGCAGGAGGGTGTGTGATGAAGAAGATGGAAATCAAGGGCATGTCGAGCAACATTGCGCAGCTTTACGCTGAGTTCGTTGAGCGTACGGAAAAGAAGGATGGTATGTCGCAGGATAAGCCGAAGGCGAAGTCGAAGCCGAAGGCGAAGTCGAAGGCGAAGGCGAAGAAGTAGTCGGTCTGTGTCGCGGACGCAAGGGTATGACTGCTGAGAATGCAGTTGAAGGGGAATCGTCTCGTCGCATTGAATTTCAATCTCCCCCCCACCCAGGATGCACACCCAGTGCATCCAGCCCACGACAGCGGGACGGCGGCCCACGGCCGCCGTCCCGTGTCTTTCATCAGGGGGTTGGATCGTATTAAACGAATTATTGCATAGGTGAAATCATGAAGATTGAAGTTAAAAACAGCGGTTTTGGTCCCTGGTTTCGGACTGAAATTGTGATCCATGCTGAAAGTCCGAAAGACATCGAAAACCTGGATTACATGATGGAGAGTGTTCATGAGAACGGAAGACTCTATAAGTGGAGGCATGATGCGAAACCCGCAGTCATGGGATCGTATAACGAGCTGACGTATCCGTCCTACGTGATTGCCACCGGGAGGCGTGGATGGAAAAACTGGATATTCAACATGACATGATGGCAATCCCGGACAGGAAAGACATCCTTCAGATTACTGTGGAAAAACAAGGATGATTGACGAAAGTGAGGATAAGGGTGAAGAATGGAGACGAACTGGATATGCTGGAAGGACACATGAAAGGCGGATGCGGAATGTGCAGGCATTTTGCAACCCTGTATGTATCAAGTGCGTTCGAAGGCGGGAGGGGTGCATGCCTTCGTCCGGGATACATACCGAAAAATCCGCTCAAACCTGACATATACAACAGTGACGTGTGCGAGCACTGGGAAGCGTCGTCTTCGTACAAGCTGGCGAATTGAATAAATGAGTGATATGGACGAACTGGACATACTGGAGGCGTCCCTGGCGGAGGGTGATGACGTCCTGGATCGCAGGAGATTTCAGAACATCGACGATTTCTCATGGGTACTGGGCGAGCTGAACAAATTCGCCACCTACGATGGCCCAGGTGCTCGGGGCATGAGGATCATGGTTTTGGGCTTACTGAAGATCGCTCACATGGCTAAAGATGATGCCAGGAAGGCCACGGATGCCGGAAGGTAAAAAAGGGAAGAAGAAGGCTGTGAAGGCCGAGCTGATCCCCGTTCAGCCGTCCGAACTGGGCCAGTATCGCCCCATGGAGTCCATCGAGGATATTCTGCTGGGGTATCTGTCCGAAAAGACCCGAGAATCGTACTGGCGGGACATCAAAGCATTCTTTGAGTACATGGGCTACCCTGACATCACGCCGGACGCCATACGGTCGATTACGCCGTCCGACGCTAACAGATACCGTCTCTACCTGGAGGAAGAGCGCGGAATGAAGCCATCCACCATCGCCAGGAAGCTGTCTGCGATCCGATCCGTGTTCAGTCGGTACGTCATCATGGGGAATCTGCCCTTCAATCCCTTCGACATCGCCCTGGTGAAGAGCCCCAAGCGTCCTACGGTACGCCAGACGGACATGCTGGCGTGGGAGGAGGCCATATCCCTCCTGAAAGCCCCGGATCGGTCCACGGTGGCGGGCAGGCGCGATTATGCGATGATAATGGTAGGCCTGAACTGCGGATTGCGCGTGGAGGAGATATGCGGGCTCAGGAAAGACGATATCCGTACCAGTCCGGAGCTGCATTTCAAGATCCGGGGCAAGGGTCAGAAAGAAAGGCTCGTCGGGATTCGGGACGATGTGAAGAAGGCCATCGATGAGACGCTTCAGGACGTCCCCAGTTCGTGCGAGTGGCTGTTTGCAGCCCGTCATGGGGGTCGGATGACCACGGGGCAGTTCTGGAGGCGTCTGAAGGTCCATGCGAAGGCCGTAGACATCAAGACTCCCATCCACCCGCATACTCTGCGGGCTACGTTCATCACAATGGCGCTGGACAAGGGGGTGTCCATCGACAAGGTGCAGATGACGGCGGGGCATTCCAGCGGATCGACGACCCTGGGATACGCCCGCGATCTCGAAGCGGTGAAGCAAAGTGCGACCAAGGCACTGGAAGGTCTTTCAGGGGATTAATTCACGGGGAAAGCGTTGACACAATGCGCAATATAAGGTAAATTATGTCGAATTCATGGACAGCTAGGTGGGAATGAAAGGAAATTTTATGAGTGGATCTGGACGCAAAAAGGGGGTCCGCAAGGACGGATTTCGGAGATTCAAAGCCCTGGGAGCCCTGGAGGGTGGACCCCGTACTGCAGAAGACCTGGCGGACGAGTGGGACATGCTCCCGAACTCAGCATACAAGGTTCTGGAGCGCCTGAGGAAGTACGCAAACATCCGCAGGCGAGGCTCAGGACACAGCGCGGAGTATGAGATCACCGAAAGGGGCCTGGAAAAGCTGAAGCGGTTCCGGGAGGTAGCAGAATGAAATCGTGTAAAGAGGTCTTCTCTGCATGCATGATATTCCCGTTGGAGGATCTCTTTCGGACGGCGGAATACGTACGCATTCGGATGGCTACTGTGTTTACTGGGATGAGAAATGACTGAATGCGAGGGCATCGGAATATGTCGGCACTGCCGGGCAAGTGCGACGAGCAGTGAAAATATATGTGCGGAATGGGGGTCCAATACGATATGAAGCCTCAAATGACTCCTGACGAAGCCGTAAGATCCATCGAAGCTCATCTCCATGGATGTGCCAAATGCATTTATTCCAGGCCTCAGACCTTTCGTCTCGGATGGGTCTGGTGCATGAGGTGGGCACGGTCCAGCATATTCTATCCGCAGAACATGCGAAATGAGGACTGGTGCGTTCACTGGCAACACAGGCACTGATCAACAAGGTCCATTGCATGCTGTCATCGACGGGAATTCATGAGCGGTGCAGACCCCCAATCGGATTCGTTGATCACGATTCATTCTGTAAATTCTGGGAAGCGCGGGAAGACTGAATATGGATGACGACCAGGTACTGGAATTCATGGAGAAAGACGGACGATGCGCAAACTGCGTTTTTTTTGCACCGTCATTTCTGTTCAGTATGCATTCAAGCAGGATCGAAGGAGACTGCACGATACGCAGAAGGACGGTACTGACTGATGAATCGTGCGAGCGGTGGAGATACAGGCGGATTCCCGAAAAGTCGCAATATTGACATGAATGATGAACTGGATCTTCTGGAAGCTTTTATGAAAGGATGCAGAATGTGTCTTCACGGGATCTATGCAGAAAGAGATAACGACCCGTTCATGATCTGCATTGCGGATTTTAATTTCGGGAAGTCCATAGCGATGTCCAGGATTGTCAGGAAAAACCGATTTCTGCGATCGATGGGAGCGAGAAGATGAATGAATTGATGCCGTGCAGGCATTGCGGGGAGAAGCCAATGATGATGTGTCCGCCCACCCGCAAGGCGCGCAAGGGATTCTGGGTGATGTGCTGCTACGGATGGTGTGATGAGGGGCCGGAGACCGATGCGTATGATACCAAAGAAAATGCTGTCCGGGCATGGAATCGAGACCATGGATGTTCTGACGCTCCTCGAAGCATCGGAGAAGGGATGTCCGGCATGTGTTCATTTCAACAGCCTTGAGTCGCCACTTCATGTCTATTCGAGCGCGGGTTTAAATTACGTGGGGTCATGCGCCGTGGTTATGGGATTCGTCAAAGAAGGATCATTCTGCGGATCATGGACAGCGCGTGATGAGTTGCACCGATGACCAATCACACACCCCGTGACTTCGGCGAAGAATTCGCTCTTGACGAACTGTATGCATCCACCCTGGGATGCGAAAGATGCCGGAATTCTCATCTCATATACCATAACTTCGTTGAAAAGATCCGGCTGGCATACCTGTGCAGAATGTTTCCCGCCGTGATCTGGGTTGAGCCTGAAGATTACTGTATGTTCTGGGAGGAGCGTCCGTGGGAGGATCGCCCGAATGACGAAGCATTCAGATGATAAAGACAGGATACTTGACATGATCGACAAGAGCAGACGATTGTGTTCGTCCTGTGTGCATTTCGTAAAAAAGCCTGCAAGTGTCGTCGGAGAAGGATACGGCATATGCAGGAAATTCGTCCTGAAGACACGAATGGACTCATACCTGGACTGCTGGGAGGATCCCAATGGATGAACAGGCTGTTCGGAAACTGATACAGGATGAACTGGACCGGAAATCGGCTATCGATATGATGGATCCGGAATCCATCCGCTGCGAGAAGTGTTTTTATTTCAGCGGGGACAGGTATCCGCAGGGGGGAGGAATAGTATCCGGAGAATGCAGGCGACACGCTCCGTCAGGTGAAAAACGTTTCACATCCGTATCCCCGACCGACTGGTGCGGAGAATTCTTGCAGAAAGAGAAAGGCTGACATGGGTGAGTTCGAAGAGGCTGTCCGGGAGGTCGTTCGAGACGAAATTGCACGGGATCGTGCTGTGACGATCATCGACGGCGTCCGGCACTGCTGTCGTACGTGCAAATTCGTCATAAATACTCATGAAGGGTGGAACAGTGTTGTTCTGTGCGGCTTTCAGCGATTCCAGCGCGAGGACGGAAAAGACGTATTCAACATCATGGCATGGAGCGATATCTGCGGAGAGTATCGATGGAATGAAGACGCTCCGCCCATGCGCATGCCGGAGGATGAAAATGTCTGATCAGAAAGCGGATATTTCAGAGAGAGTTCAGAGGGGTACTGAAAGTGAATAAAGATCAGATTGATGAAATCGCGGATGCCGTAGCCAGGCGAATTGCAGGACTGAAGCGTGCAGATGATGCTCTGCTAGAGAAGATACATGACATTGCCGCCAGGTTTTCGTAGGATGCCACCATGCCGAAGACAGCGCGTATAACCAGTTTCCACCGTGACGGAGCCGAGGTGTTCCTCGGCGACGCGCTGGATTTTTACGACAAGTGGCCATCCCCTACTGTCATCGTCTCCGACGGGCCATATGGACTCGGCAGCTACCCCGGAGACCCACCAACACCGGAGCGTCTGGAGGAAGCGTATGCTCCTCACGTTGCGGCTTGGTCGCAGCGGGCACTGCCCTCCACAACTCTCTGGTTCTGGAACTCGGAGCTCGGCTGGGCAAATGTGCACGGGCTCATCCAATCATGCGGCTGGGAATACCGCAGTTGCCATATTTGGGATAAGGGGATCGGGCACATCGCCGGTAACTGCAACGGCAAGACGATGCGCAAGTTTCCAGTCACAACAGAAGTCTGCGTCCAGTATGTCAAGCAAGTCAAGTTTCGCGTCAATGGGCACGCGCTGTCGATGAAGGAATGGCTTCGTCATGAATGGCAGCGGTCGGGCCTTCCGCTCAACAAGACAAACGAAGCCTGCGGCGTGAAGAACGCCGCCACGCGGAAGTACTTCACTCAGTGCCATCTATGGTATTTCCCACCTCCAGAGGCATTCGATGCACTCGCCCGATATGCGAACAAGCACGGAAAGCGAAATGGACGACCCTACTTTTCCGTAGACGGTAAGCGCCCAATCACGGGGGCCGAGTGGGCGAAGATGCGGTCGAAATTCAACTTCAAGAACGGGGTAACGAACGTGTGGCAAGAGCCAGCCGTTCGCGGCTCCGAACGCCTGAAGAAGAACTACAAGTGCTTTCACATGAACCAGAAGCCTCTGAAGCTTCTTGAGATGTGCATCGAGGCTACTTCTGATGCGGGCGACGCCGTTTGGGAGCCCTTCGGAGGGCTTTTCTCCGCAACAGTGGCAGCGCACAAGCTCGGACGAAAGGCATATGCATCGGAGATCAATCCGGATTACTTCGAACTCGCAATGAAAAGGCTGGATGGATATGACATCTTCTGAACCGACCAAACGGAAGCCCCCCAGGAACTGGAAGCATCATGCGTTGCTGAAGGACGTTAAGGAGGCCCTCTACAGCCTCCCCTCCTATTTCAGAACCGAAACGAACATAGAGGGCATTTCCGCAACGGACATATTCACACTGAACACCGCACTCGGCGCAACAATCGAGAATCAGGTGGTGCAGACGCTAAACCAGATGCGGTCCGTGTGGGACCCCGACGAGCACTACGCACTCTACTCTTTCGTGCGCCAATCCCAAACGTTCCCTGACGTTCTACTGAAGCGGTCCACCGGGGCCGAAGGCGGGGAAGAAGACATCATCCTTGCGCTCCGTAAAAACCAGTGAGCTCTAACGTATCCTCCGACACCTTCTGTTGGATTCCCGATGATTCGTCAGCCACAGGATATGTGGTGCGGAGACTTCGTTGAGGGAATCCATTCACAGAAGAAAGATCCATGCGATAATTTCGAGGGCCTGGGAAAAGTTATCCAGACGCTGAGTCCGATCATCTCTTCAATGGTAGCAAATGGCATAATCAAGTGAAGAAAAACACGCTCCCGGAATCCATCGAATTCACGGCATGCAGGCGGACGCATCTTCTTTATGGCCGCCGCATTACGAAGCCTGAAGGAATCAAAGATTCTGCTGGATTTCGCGTACTCAAGCCTGGACAATACGTCCTGTACGAAAGCAGCGGAGATGTTCACAAGGTCCTGGCCAGGGAAGAGTTTATACGGCAGTATGTCCAGGTCGCAGAGGACGATCTGCCATGGTGATAAAAAAGGTGAATCCGCATGAGCGATCCAGTTCCGTATGAATATGAGGCGGTCGTCGAAAAGATCATCGACGGCGATTCGATCTGGGCAGTCATCGACCTGGGATTCAGTACATTTCGGCGCGAGAAGCTTCATTTGCTTGGAGTGGATGCACCTGAAATATACGGCGAAAAGAAAGAGTCCCTTGAGCATCATCGCGGGCGAACTGCGTCATCGCACCTGTCAAGCATCCTTCCTGTCGGTACAGAAGTGTATGTCAGGATTACGCAGAAAGAGCATTCTTACTACCTCGCAGAGGTCATCACCAGGGACGGAACAAGCATCAACGAGCAGTTGGTGAAAATGGGATATGGCGATGCCGATTCCTGACGCATGGCTCAGTGCATCTGACGACAGTCGAACGAAAAAGATCCTGAATCTTGCCGTCACGATATGCGAGGCTCTGAATCCACTCGTCGACCGCATCGAAATCGCTGGATCCATTCGCAGGAAAGTCGCCCACCCGAAAGACATCGACATCGTCCTGATTCCGAAATCCGACGCAGCATGGGACGAACTGATCGAAAATGCGCTCCGGTCCATCGGCATAAAATTCGAGTCCCGAGGGTCGCTTCAGATCCGTGCAACGTCGGACGGCATCGGCGTGGACATCTGGCGCACCACGGAGGACGAATGGGGCGCGGCGCTGATGTTTGCCACGGGACCGAACAACTACAACATTGCATACCGGGCCAAGGCAAAGCGCATGGGCCTGAAGCTGAACCGGCATGGACTGTTCGACCGCGAAACCGGCAGGCGAATCGCCGGAAAGACGGAAGCATCGATTTTCAAGGCGCTGCGCCCGGCAGGATACAAGCCTCCGGAGGAAAGGGGAAAGTAATACAATGAGTCTTGATTATGTCTCATTTTCCGAGGTGCAGGTCGAGCTGGGCGATGATGTCGTGGACGAGGTGGAGCAGGCATTCAATGAAATTATCTCGTCCGTGGATCCGGATGCTTCGAATTTCGTCGATGCCCGATTCGACGTCGTTCTTTCGGAAGTTCGCGGAAATTGCGAAAGATTCTACACACTGACCCTGTTTCCGAAAATTCAGCCCGGATGGACGGAATCCGAAAAAAAGTATTCCAGGTACGGAACATGGTCCGTGGACGGAGATTTCGAGGATGCCCTGAAGTCCATTCCGCGCGACGACTCGCTGGCATACCGTGGAATGAGCTGGGAGGAGTGGGTCGGAATCGTTCATTCCGGAGAGATCAGGAGCCGGAGCCGGTGGTCATTCGAAGGACAGCAGCAGTTCACTTTTTTCAGCAACGATCCGTCTGTAGCCGTTTCGTATGCCGGTTCCTTTGCTCCGTGGATGTACATTCCGACTCCGAACAGGCCGGGCGTCGTCATCGCCGTTCCAATCGATCTTCTGATGGATTGGAACGAAGTCACGGAGACTTACGACCGAATATCGACGTCATCCGGAGAATTCGTAACGGACTCCGCGATTCCCATGGATGAAATCGTCGACGTATGGTTCCTTGTTCCGGTGCGCATGTCGGCAGGGTTCATCGAACTCGTTTTCGATCCGTGGACCGGCGGATGGCGCGAGGGAAGTCGGAGCTCTCCGAGCATATCCACGATGATCATCGCAGATGCCGTATAGGGAAAAACGTACATGCAGATCTTTCTTCCGGTGAACTGACATGGCGCATTACGAACACAAGTACGTCCGCTACTGGATCCCGTGGCGCAAGGCGCACCTGGTGGACCAGCTCGTTCACTTTTTCGGAGAAAGCGAACGGGCGAAATTTCAGAAAATGAAAGTGCCGCAGCTGAAAGCCATCCTGCACCGGAAGTACAAGGAAATCATCGATGCGGAATGGGATGAGATGCGCGAAGAGTACGAGTCGGGGCAGGGCGTTTCAGGGCCTGACATAGACGAATACCCATGGCTTGCGCTGGATGAAATTGCTGAATGGGAGGATGTGGCAGACGCACTGGGCGTGTCCGAAGTCGCCCGTGGACGATCCGGCTTTCTTCCACAGTACAAGCGTGCTGGCGGCGACCCGTCCATGCTTTCGGAGAAATGGATCCGCAAGCGCAACGGCTTCGTCGCCCGGCACATGGCCCAGATGGAAGACGAGGACTGGTACGAGGAGGACGGCATACCCACGCGACGGCATCTGGCACTGATCATGTGGGCGTACAGCCCGGAACTGGAGCAGGCGTGATCAATACGACGGTGGAACCTGGTACGAAGGCGAGGAGGCTTAGGATGGGATGGACTGCGGTGGAAAAAGCGGTTATCGAGTTTTTCGACGAAAAGATGCCGAAGGAAATTCGGCAGGGCATCAACCTCCTGGGCTTTCACGCAAGGTACGGGTACGTGGACCCGTCGGATGTCTGGTCGGAGGATAACGTTGATGACCCGGACAGCCCTTTGCTGGGAAAAAAGGTCGAGGACACAATGGATGCCATTCAGAATTGGATCCAAGAGAATGTTCCCTCTGAAGTTGTTTATGACACTCAATCCGGAGAGGTCCTGGAAATGTCCCAGAATGCTCTTGAAAAATGGGTGTACGAATCCGCCGAAGAACGCGTGGACGAAGAAATGGAAGACGAGAAGGATGATTTCGTCAATGAATTCGAGTACGAGAGGGAAAAGGAACGTCGCATTGCATCGGATGCCGAATTTCTTTTTCAGGATTACTGGCTTGTGGACAACGTCCGTACTATGATCCTGGGCGATGCAAATGAATACCTCCGGATGTAATTTTTCCGAAGGCGAGGATACGTACACCGTGTATAACATCGCCGGGGGAGCTCGGGAGTACCGCAGGCTGGACGATGCAGTAGACGCCGCACCCCCACGGAGTAAGGAGCTATAGCATGAGAGTGCCAAGAGACATGTTGGAGCGTTGGCGCGAGGCTGCACAGTTGTTCCTTGCGGAGTATGGATATGCTCCCGAAGATGTGGAAACAGCCATCAACGCATGGGATGTCGCATTCCACACAGGCATGATGATGGAGGCTTACGATCATGGCATGCACGATGGCCATATCCAGACGGCGTTGAAACAGATCTTTCCGAACGCAGGATTCCGAAGTTGATATGCTCGAAGATTTCGCCCGCAGGGTCGTCGAGGCGAGCTGGTGCTGGACGGGGGCGACCCCGAAAACCTGCCGGAAAAATGGGTCCGGAAACGTAACGGTTTTGTTGCAAGACACATGGCCCAGATGCAGAATGAGCCCTGGTACGACGAGAACGGGATGCCCACGCGACGGCATCTGGCACTGATCATGTGGGCGTACAGTCCCGATGCGGAAAACCTCTGATGCAGACTTTCCTGCCATACAAAGACTTTGCACGGAGCGCATCAGTGCTGGACGACAAACGCCTTGGAAATCAGAGAAACGAAGCAAAAATCATACTGGACACGCTTCGTGGGAAGACGAGTGGATGGAAGAATCACCCCGCTGTAAAAATGTGGAAGGGGCACCTGAACGCCCTGAAGATGTACTACAATGCCATCGTGGCCGAATGGATCATGCGGGGACACAAGAACAGAATGCCGTTCGAGATTATTTCGGGTAAGGTGGTGATGCCGGAATGGCTTGGGAGAAAAGCATTCCACGATGCTCACAAATCCAACCTGCTGAGGAAGAATCCGGCGTGGTACAAGCAGTTTGGGTGGAAGATTCCGAACGATCTTGAGTATGTATGGCCGGAGTGAAATCATGCCTGCGCCGGGCGACACCATCGAGACGGGCGAGATCCAGATAATCGGTGACACCCACATGATGGCGACCATCATGCAGGAATGGTAGGAACGAGGCATAGGGATGGGATATTACTACGAGGACTATGATGACGAAGAATGAATTTCTTCTTCACTGGCTTACCATCAACAACTGGCCGAACGTCGACATTGTCGAAGACGGCGTCGGGATCTATACCGTTCCCGATACAGTCCCTGATATCGGCGGACGCGAGTATCGAATGGAGGCCGTGGAGTCTACGGAGACCCCCGAAGGGTGGGCGATCCAGGCGGAGTTTGTTTCGGACGAATTGGTTGTGATACCGGAGGATTAGGCGATGGAAGCATTTGCATACGAATACGTTTTTGGAATCATGTATGCGGACGAAAGCTGGCATTTTTTCGAAGGGACGACCCACGCGACCGGCTTTGACGAGGCGGTGAGGCGCGTGACCCGGATCATGCGAAACGAGATCAAGGAAGCAAGGATCAAGGACGCGGATATCATCTCGATAATCCGCAGTGATACAGATGAGCTCGTCGGGTCCGAATGAGACGAATGAGATTCAGGCTGAATTTTTTTCTGACGAAGTGATTGTGACACCGGAGTATCAGGGATGCTGTGGTGGAATCGCTTTCTCGAAGAGAAGATCTTTGACGCATGATTTTTTTCACTTCCGACCATCACTGGGGATGGTTATCTCACTACCCGCGTCCGTTCCAGTCAGATCATGAGATGGACGAGACGCTCATCGCAAACTGGAACGCCGTGGTGCGTCCAGGCGACACCGTGTTCCACCTGGGCGACATCGCACGCACGCAGGCCGACCTGAACCGCGTCCTGCCCCGGCTGAACGGGAAGATCATCCTGATCCGGGGCAACCACGACCGCGCCGACATTCATGATTACAGCGGGTTCCATGCCGTTCACGACGAGCCGCACGTCATCCACGTCAACGGAACGTCCCTGTCTCTGTCGCACGATCCCGAAGCATGCGTACCCGGCATGTTCTGCGTTCATGGCCATGTGCATCGGAAATGGCGGGGTATCCCGAACCACGTGAACGTGTCTGTCGAGGCATGGAACTACGAACCCGTCCCGGCATCCGAAATTCTGCGGCATGCCAGCTTCTACTGAGGCCGTTTCCCATGTCTTTCCGGTAGTGCGATAGGCCCCCCATGGAAGTGCAGTAATTCTCTGACTCATAAAAAAACCCTTCGACCCGGAGAGATCGAAGGGCACTCCGCCTTTCGGCGAGGGACGATGCGTTGTTTGTGGCAAAACTGACAAACGCTTTTCTTGTCGAAGTGGCAGGATTTGAACCTGCGATCCCTTGCTCTCGAAGCAAGTGCGTTGGCCGGACTGTGCTGCACTCCGCTTGTTTTCAAATCGCGGGTATCGGAGTCGCACCGATTTAAGAGGCTTATGAGGCCTCTGTGATAGCTCTACCACCCACCCGCAGTGAACGAATTCTACAAAAAACCCCGGCGGGCCGTCAAGGCCCGGCCGGGGGAGGAGCATGGAGCGATGCCTTTTTTTCAGCGATCCGTGATGCGGCGGACCCCGCTTCAGCCAGCTGAAGGCTTTTTCGCATCAGTCTCCGAGGGGAGCTTGCGAGGCTGACTCACGCTCCTCTTTTTTGTAATACATAAAACAGCAGGGCGGCACCTGCCAGGATTCCGCCACCGACCAGGGCGACATTCCCGAAATCCATGCCATCATGAACCGTGGACTCGATTGGCTGCGTGACCCCTGTTGTCGGATCCATAACCACGGTGACGTCTTCCTCTCCCTTCACCAGGTCTTCCGGGCGAACGACATTCAGCATGGCAGAGAGTGCGGCATTGTAGAGATCGGCTTCCGGGACCAGCAAAAAGCTCGTGTACTTCGATCCGACGTTTTTTCGTATGGCTGATGCGATGTCTGCAGCCATGTCGTTGATTGGAAAGACGTCATTCGGATGCTTTTTCCGGTATTCATTCACGATCCGGCTTGTCGTGTTTTCGACGATTTTTGCAATATTTTCATTCATCTTCTGCTGCTGCTTCGTCAGCTTGACGACTTTTTCCTCGGCCCGCTTCATCTTGGTCAGCCCGGTCTTGAACTCATGCGCCTTCAGCGCGGTGGACACGACGGATGCGATGACAGTTCCAATTCCCGGAAGGACTGCTGACAGGAATGTTCCGACAACAGGAACCGCCAGCTTCTTGACATATTTCTTGAACCCATGCTCTTCGTCCGGACAGTCCGGATATCCGGATGCCTTGACTACGGCTCGATACATCGATATGGGAGTTTTTCCTGTGCATCCGTAGTAGGCTTCCGATCCGTACTCATACTCCAGCAGGGTTCGTATTTTCGAATGCCTGATTCCGGATTTCTTTGCCATCTGCTGCGTGCAGTGAATTGTTCCCTTGTACTGCTTGTCATCCGACGGATCGTCCCGGGGTCCGTCCTTCCAGCATTTAACGCCCTCAACCTCTCCCCACCGCGACAGGCGAAGGATGTCCTCTGCCCTGAATCCTGTCATGGATTCGAATTCAGAAACTTTATCGTAGATGAACAGTGTGAGATTCCTGTTGCAGATATTCTGTTTCGATTTCTGATCAGCGACTCCACTGCTTTGCAGAATCTGGTTCGCCATGTCTGTAACTTTTTTCGCGGCGTTTTTGTTCACAAACAGCCGGTACGTCGACGGCATGAACATGCTGCGATCCATCGACGCATAATTCGTCAGAGGGTCGGGCTTCGATCCGGAGCCGGACCAGCGAATGTATGACACAGATGGATCATAGTTGATATTGATGATCTGCTTTACGTCTTCGACGCAGTCCGTGTAATTCTGAATGATCTCAGCAAGTGTCAGGATGCGTTTCGAAACGGATGATGGAACCTTTGCAGGGCCGCCCGCAGCCTCCATAAACCGGGAGACCAGTGCATCCGGCGAAAGACGACCGGCCTTCATCTCAAGAAAGAACCCGTGAAATCGCGGGTAGTTCGCTGTTTTGATGTACTTCTTCGCCGTCGTCTGAATCTCGACATCCGCAGCATCAAACGTCGGTTTCATCTTCCGATAGACGCCGTAGATGAACTTGCGATACGCTTCACGGTATGCCTTGAACTGCTTGTACGGAACCGCCTTCATCGCTATGGAAAGATTCGAAGGCGTCGGGGGCAGCGTGAATCGAACGGATTTTGCATTTTTTCCGTGCAGCATGTCAATCAGATCAGTCCTCTTGTACGCAGTTCGGCGTACAGCTTTTCACCCATGGCTTGAAGCTCGTCCTGTGTCTTGTGGATTCGCTTTTGCAGATCCCAGTATTTCTTTCCGATGGCGGACTGGATCTCGGCATCCATGAACAGGTCACGGATGGCGTCGATATACGCCTTGGCGTACGAGTTATGCAGGAACTTGATGGCCGGATTCATGTCCTGCTCGGCACCGAACTGGTATCGATACGCCTGTCGGTACAGGCGCTGGATCATTTCGTTTTGCGAGATGCCGAAGAGGCTCATTCCTCAATCCTGACAACGTACATGTCGTTGTATTCGCCTGGCGGATCGATGTCCGAAATATCGTCCTCTTCATTCCACGCCGCTTCTGCGACATGCCGAAGAGATTCATATTATTGCCTGAGAGTTCGAAGTCCTTCCCTGATCTGGGTTCCATAGCTTCGGATGTCTTCTTCGGATGGTTCGTACACTTCGACAGCAGCCAGGATAGAAACCAATTCTTCGGCGGTTATTTCGCCATCCCTGAAGCTATTGGTAAGAAATCTCGACAGTCTTGAATCGAATATGTCTTCCATTCCTTCACTCCCATCCTTACCAGTTTTCAATTCCCAATGTATTTCAACTGCAACTTTCTAACCGACGAGATCTTTCAGTTTTATCATCAGAAGAGTCCTTTCATTCCACGTCGCTTCTGCGACATCTTGATTGCGTATTCCTGCTTGTACGCCTGCTGCTTGGTTTTGTGACGACCCAGAATTCGATGCGGACGTCCTTTCGTAAGCAGACACCAAGTCTGTTCGCTTGCAGGTCGATTGGGATCGCGGTCAGCCTTGCGGCATCGTCGAATGATGCCGAGTCCGAATACAGAAAAATCGACCACGTTGTACGGAAAGATGCCTCCGCGACTTGCGGTGAAAAGGTTCTTCATCTGTCTCGATCCCTGCGACTCATGATCATGGACGGTATCAGAATGCATGCAACGGACAGGACGACAAATCCCACCAGTATGACAATGCTTTCTGCACTCATCTGTCCAGTCCGATAATTTTGTAAAGAATAAGTCCGGCAATGGCGAACCCGACGACATTGCCTGCTGCGGAAACGGCGGCATCTGTCATGGCCTTTTGCAGGTAGTCTTTTTGAAGGGCGTCTTCGGCGGCTTTCTGTTTCAGCGCTTCGCGCACCGCCTCCACCTCTTCCTCCGCTGTCAGAAAGACGTCATGACCTGAAGGGGTCTTTGCCGTCATCTGGCCGAAGATTCCGCCGAATCCGCAGTGGCAATTTCTTCTCACAGTTCGTATGCCCCCAGTTTGTGAAGGATCCCGTAAAGGATGAAAGACGCGCCGGATGCGAAAATGCCGTCCAGCACGATTCCATGACCGATCCCAAGTCCGCAGATCAGCGACAGGAGGAACCCGGCCCAGAATCCGAGACACATAGGACACCGGAACATGCTCCCTGCATAGGGCATCCTGTCTGTCGCCTTCCGGAGCGGCTCCAGGATTTTTCCATGGGAAACGATGTTCGCAGCCCCGAATGCCAGCAGAATGAAAATCAGAATGTCCATACAACAACTCCTGAAACGGGAAAGAAATCAGGTAGACAGCCTTTGCTGCAATGCGCCGTGGCACGCAGCATCCACCTCCTTGTCCATATCGAGTGGTTCATGCGCTTTTCTATCCGAAAGGCGTTGCGTCAGGCCTGTAGAGCGGGTACAGATATTGAATGATCTGATGATCTCCGTGAATCTCAATGGTGTCAAGCAGGTTGATGTAAACCGGGTCCTCAATCCAGTCAATCCAGTCCAGGATCTCGTCTTTGACATCAGTCATCGACATTCCGCGAATGGAATCAGCGCTGACCAGAACATTGCCGACTTCGTCCCTGCCTCCATCATATATCCCAAAGACATAATACAATGCAGTTGCGTTCATGACTTGAACCCCTTCTCCATCTCTTCAAGGTAGGTATAATACTGATCTGATTCAGCCAGGTGATCAAGAGCAATTTTTTCCGCAATCGCCGGATTGTTCGTATGCTCCATCTCGACATGGATTCCCATATCCAGCTGGTCCGGATCGACATCATCCGCCGAGATACCGCGTTTTGCAGCTTCGCCCTCGGACATGAACTCATCTCCGAATGCTGCATATCCGGCGTTATATCCGATTCCGAACACCTCCTCCAGCGCTTCTGACAATTTGTCATACTCAGCGACCACTACGTCCTGTCCCGAGTGGAACCGGCTCAGGATTTCATCGATTCTTCTGTCCATGACGTCCTCATTCATACGGGTACTTGCTCTATTCTGAGATCCTGCGGATTCACTGTTTTGTCCTCCCGGAATCGAATGAATCGCGGAAACTGGAGGACAAATCCGGGGAGTTCGCCTGCTTTCGTATATATCTCTTTGCGCGGATGCCACTTGAGGCATTCTACATCACGCTGAAGGAAATCTGTAGCCTCTACTTCTGCCACAAGTTCAGGCGGGACAAGATGTACCGGCTTCCTTAGCTTTTTTTCCATGACTCGGGATGGCGGATGCACCGCCTGTGAAACCAGTTCGCGCCACAGGTCATCCCGCTGATCATCCGAAAATCCCGTTCCGACGCGGCATGCGTACATCAGGGTGCGATCAGGGGCCATGAATGCACACACAAGGCCTCCCAGGCTGTCCGTAAGGCGTCCAGTGCCTTCGAAGACGCCTACGACGGCCAGATCAAGGGAGTGGACGGGTTTGATCTTTACAGCGCCATTCTTGCGGATTACAAGGCCTTCGTAGTTCTCCCGGATTACGTGTCGATCAAACAGCTCCTGGATGACATTTTCGCCTGTTACGCCGGATCGCCCGGCAACCGGATGAATTGTTCCATTGTCTTTGAACAATTGATAAATCAGGATGAAGCGATCCTCATACGGAACGTTGCCGAACAGAACCTCGCCGTCCATTGAATAAACATCGAAAACTGCAACACGTATCCTGTCGATGTCCGACGGACTCTTCGGAGCCTTGATGATGGACATGACCTGGTTCAGCGGAAGCGGGGCTTCTGAATCGTCGACGGCATACAGTTCGCCGAAAACGACCAGGTTGTGAATCTTCTTTTGACTGCAGATTTCCGTCAGTACTTCTGTAATCGGAAACCCCGTCCGTACCCGACCGTAACTGTTGTAGACGGAGCTTCGGGCATCCTGGCATACAAGAGCAGCCAGCTCTCCGTTATATTTGACTGTGACGGTAAAAGCATCATCCGGACCGACAATGCGGTCGAGCGACTCCAGCTCTGCGGACTTGAAGCCCAGCGTCCTCTTGAACTCCTTGAGGAGCTTCTCATATCGATTGCCTTTTTTGAAGGACTGCTGCATCGAGCATCTGTCCTTACGCGCCCTCACTGGCAGTCGATTTGGGCGGCATGATGGCGGATTTCTGCCTGGCGTCGTACATGCTGTCGGAAACGATTTTTCCAAGCGCGGCACCAAGCCCGATGGTGATGATCTTGTCATCGGTGAACTTGGATGCAATGGCATAGGTTACGACGCCGATCAGTACGGCAGACGGAATGTCCTTCGGAATCAGTTTGCCGATTCCAAGCACGCCCAGGGCTGTGTTTGTTGTGGACAGGAGCGATTCAATCATCGCCTCTCCTCGATCATGTTCTGGATTTGCTCGGCTTTCTGGATTGCACGATCAATGCCATAACCCTTCACAGGAATCATGACATTCTGAATGTACCAGCGACCATCCTTCTTCTGTCCGGTCCGGACCTCCGCACCCTTGACAATACTCGAAGCGGCATGAGCCGCCCAGTCTGGAGTGCGAATTTTAACGAACTCTTCAGGCTCCCTGAACCGGACGCGATAGAAATTCGGACCGATGTCCACTCTCTTCGGCTTTGCAGCTTTGCCGTGCGATTTTTTCGCCGTCTGTTTCTTTCCGGAGATTCCGGAAAATTCGACCAATTCTTCAGCGGCGAACTCTCGGACAACATTCCTGTCCTCGTCCATGATCCTTGCGTAGTCTACGAAACTGTACGAAATGATCGGCCTGACCAGCTCCAGCGCTGCGTCTTCGGAGTCGAATGGTCCGTATATTTTTCCACCGGCTTCGACGTAATACATAAAAATCTCCCGAAGAAAGCCGACCTCAGAATTCCGCAGATTCCGAGGTCGGCAGGGGGTGGTGGGGAGGTTATTTCGCCTTGCGAATGCGAACCTTTGAGCCTTTCTTCTTGGCGGCAGTCATGGCTTTGTTTGCCGTGGCCTTCGTCTTGTGACGGCTCTTCACGCGACCGCTTCCAACGGAAACCAGTTCGTACTTGACCGTACTCTTCTTTGCAGGTTTTTTCGCAGTCTTCCTGGCGGCTTTTTTCGCAGGCTTGCGCTTCGCAACGCGCTTTTTCGGTTTCGCCTTCGCAGCTTTTTTCCGCTTCGGCCTGGACTTTTTTGCCGCCTTGCGCCTGGCGGGTTTCCGGGCAGACTTCTTCGACGCCTTCTTCTTCGAGGACTTCTTCTTCGGAGTGGACTTGAGACCCATGGCCTCCATGGAGCTGAAGCCTCTCAGAACACGACCGACGCCATCCACGACATATGCTTCGGCTCCGCAACCCTCCATGATGCAGGTCTTCGCCTGCTTCACGGCAGCGGCCATTGTTCCGAAGGTTCCACGAAGATGTCCGCCGGACATGACGTGGTACATTTTCTTAGCCATCTACTTCTCCTTGCTGGGTGCCAGCAGAAAAATCAATGCCGCAAGCCCGATGGGGACGGCAACTAAAGCCCATATCGGCAGATTCGTCAGAGTACGTGCAATACTGGCCCCCTCGCCGAATACTGCCTTACGATATTGTTCTTCTCCGATCACGGCATTCGGCTTGATCGGATACCTTGTCTTGATCCAGCTTCGCATGACCTCTGCCCGTTCTCCGGACGGCGGATGCGTTGCGTACAGCTGTTCCATGATCGACGGATCTTCCGCTTCCAGTGACTGAAACAGTTCCATCAGCTGAACTGCACCGAGTGGATTATATCCTGCTTTATATGCAGCCGCAATTCCTCTCTGGTCTGCCTCAGATTCCTGATCCCTGGAGTAACCCGCAGTGTACAGGTTGATCAGCGAATTTCCGACTGTGTCCCACACTTCATCGGAGATAACGTCTCCGGCCAGCTCCGTCAGGATATCCCGTCCGAGATTCGTAAGCATATCCAGCTGGACCTGCTCCATCCCATGACGCTCGGAAACATGACCGCATTCGTGTCCCAGAACGGCGGCAAGCTGCGCCTCGTTTCCCATGGATCGCAGAAGACCCATCGTGATGAATACCTTGCCGCCCGGAAGCGCAAAGGCATTGATGACATTCGAGTTCAGCGCATGAAATTCGAACGGCCAGTCCGGATCCCGCTGTTTCACCGCAACACGATTTCCGACAGCCTGAACGTATTCGTCGATGTATGGATCAGATACGACGCCTCCGAACTCTTCAGCAAACTGACCGGCGAACTGATTGCCGATATCGATATCCATCGATTTCGGCATGATGACCGGCATCGAAAGACTGCCCAGTGATCTGTCTTCTGGTATTCTCATCGCTTTGTTCTCAAGAAAGGCATGCCTGCCCTGGTCGACGTCGGCACTGTATGCATTCGATAAAGGGAGGGGTAATCGAGATGCATGCGGGGCTGCCCCTTTTCATTTGTTTTTATCAGCGCAGGCATGGCCTTTTCGGGGGGCCTCCGTGTGGGGTAGATGGTCAATGATTCTTATTCTTCTTCATCGGAAAACACATCGAACAGCGCATATTCAAGCTGATCGACGTATCCGTCGCATCGTTCCTTGAAATTCTCGTATGCTGCAACAAGATCGTCACCGAAGTATTTGCCCCAGTAGTATGAGCGATTTTCATGATTCACGACCCACGTGACAAACTCCGGATACATGTCATGCTCGATAACGGCGAGAACGACAGACATCGGAGATGCTCCGGGGCGGCTTGGAACAGAAAATGCAGCCAGTAATGTAACGTTTTTGTCCGGCTTTGGAATATCCAGTACACTCATGTCACTTCTCCTTTTTTGCCGAAGCCAGCACGAAATACAGCAGCGCAGCCCCGAGTGCAGCCGATCCGATGATCACCGGAAGTGCCATCATGCGGGCCTTGCTCATGATCCGGTCGGCCTCGATTCCAAACTTGCGAATGGCGTCGTCTGCGTCGATAGTCGTGACCATGGACGGAAGATCGTAGTCGCCGGACAGCGCGCGGAATGTCTTTTGGCCGTATGGATTCATTTCGACTTCCAGAGGAATATGGCACCGGCTGCGACAACAGCGAGTCCGATCAGCGCCTTGTTCACAAGACCGGATGCCGATTTCTCAGCCTCCGCCTTGATGTCCTGAGCGCGCTCCGCAGCTTCTTCGAGAACGCCGGACTGCAGAACGATATCCTTCAGTGCTCCGGCCGCTGCTGCCTTGATCGTTCGGATCGGCGTTGCCGCAACGAGAAGAATCTGCATGGATTCGCCCAGCTCGTTTTTCGTTGATTCCGTTGCCGCCGCATTGATCAGGTTGATCAGGTCGCGTTTCCGATCCGCAATCTCAAGAAAATACCTGTCACTCATGTATCCTTCGAGACTGACAGACCGTGCCCGGTTGAATGCGGAATCCGCAAGCCGGATGATCGTATCGAACTGATCCTGCGTCGCTGGAAATCCTGCCTGCAGCGTCCGCTGAATCCGCCTGGATATGGTGTCGGCTTCCGACATGAAGCTCTCGATGACCCTGATTTCGTTCGATGCGAGATCAGCCGTCATTGCACCCAGAGACGAGAACATCGACCGCGTCCTGTTCACGATGAAATCCTTTTTACAGAAGATGCGGAATATCCGGCGCGAGATGCATACTCCTCAGCTTTGTCGCGTTTCGCAAAACTCCTGACGAGACTTCCGTCTTCGTAAACTCCCCAATGCGGGCGACCAGGTCCGCGTTCCGGCAGCTTGATCTTCCCGCGACGTGTTTTCTCCCGCTCGACAAACACATTTTTAAGAACATCTCCGATCATCCTGAATAACGGCGGCCCGAGATGCCACACGGCAAGAATGGCAATTCCAATTCCGAGAACATCTTTCAGCGGATCAATGAAAAGTTCAGCAAGCCAGTTTTTTTCCTGTGGATTGATTCCTTCATTCGCCGTTCTAATACTCAGGAGAAGAGCTTTCTTTGCATCAATTCCCTCCTGAATCGTCATCTCTCCATCCTTGATTTTCTGTTCAATAATGGGAAGCTGTTCGTTCACGATGTCATGGATCAGACCGGCATTGACTGCATCGACAGCCGAATCGGAGATTCCAGATGAAGATGTCACTCCAATATCTGATAAAAACTTCACTATAAGAGCGTATCCAGTTACAAGAAGAATTCCAATTCCAATTGATCCGGCAATAGGATGCGCGACCATAATCATCCCGAGGATCCCCAGGCGCTTAGCACCCTCTTTAGCTATCTCGCTCTGAATATTTCCAAGAATGCCCAGGGCAGGCGGACTGACAGTGAGCGAATGAATTTCGCTGAACAGAGATGTGATTCGATCCGAATCACTTCGAATGCCGGTGTTATACCGATTCACATAAATGGATTTTGTTATCCCGGCATCGCCGTCTGCCATAGTTGCTGAAATTACAGGAGATACAATTTTCGTAGATGGATTGAACGACGGAACCGTCATCTTGAACTGAATACCGCGACGCGCCAGCTCCCTTCGTGACGCGCTGGACATGATCTCGATATCATGACCGTCAAGCCACTTCTTTATCTGCCCGGTATTGCTGATGAATGTAAGATAAGCAGCCCGGCCATGCGCCAGATTCGGTCCGGGAATCCATTCGGGATCTATGGATTCAACAACAGCCAGCACATTCTCCAGGGCATCGATGCGCGGCGTGATGATTCCCATTCCCTTTGCATAAAGCGCACTGGCCGTCTCGATCATTTCATGCACAGCCAGCAGGTACTCCGTCGGCATGTCTGAAACATATTTCTGGTAATTGTTTGCAAATTCCAGATCGGCAGAAGTCTGTCCGATTCCGCAAAGCGATCTCAGTGCATGACGCATTCTCAGGACTCCTTCGAAATCGCCTTCATGACGAACAGTGCTGCAAGTGTACCCGCCGCATACGGAAGGGCCTGTCCGATGAATGATTTCTTTTTCTCTTCTTCAGTCGTCATCGCCTTGATTCGTTCCAGTTGCTCAGGCGTAACACTGGTGAAAAAATCGTGATACTTTGCAGCCATATCATCCAGGTGCTTCCGGGCTTCTCTGGCCTTATACCCCTCGTACATAGCATATACGCTCACAGCGGTGGGAATGACCCACGTCACGAAAACCTTCGCCAGTGGAATAACCAAAGGCAGAAATCCAAGATCCTGGCTGTTTCGATTCATCATCTCCCCTTCGAGAGAAAGATCCGATAAACCACATACGCACCGGCTATGCCTGCAACAGCGACAATTGGAATCGAGATTCCAAGAAAAGAAATGCTTTCCTTCGTACGTCCCTCCACACTCTTCTCAACTGACCCGAAAACGGATTTCGCGCTGTCCAGGTGCGGACGGACTCTTTCAGCCCACGTCATATGTCCGTCGTGGCTGTATTCATAGTTCGGGTACGGCTGCGGCGGACTGGAAACATAGTTCCTGGCTTCAACCATCGCCTTTCTCAGTGCTCCAACTGCGGAGAGAAGCACCAGTCCGTTTTTAAAACTCACATCCTGCGTCACGAAGCTCTTCGACTTTCGAACGATTGTATCAAACTCTCCGATCCCAAGCGATGGATATCCGATCTCCTTGAGCCATCGAATCTGATTTTCAATGGATCCGACATTCGTCAGAATATCATTGATCATATTTATCGGAAGTTTTTCGCCCAGTCCGGACACTGCGCGCCGCCTTCGTCCATATCCACCGCCCTCAGGCCCGCGATGAATACGGGGACCTCCGTAATAGGGACAGACATCATCGGGTTGTCGAACGACTCCAGCCATGGCGATTTCCTTTATTTCAGAATGAGAAAGGCAAGCAGTGCAATTCCACCGATCAGAACGACTTTTTTCGCTTTTTCGGCCTCCTGCTCTGCAATGATCTGTTCCCGCACCGGAGCGAGGATCGGAAGATCGAACTCCGGATATTCCGTCGTCGCCTGCACGAGGCCGCCGTCATCCGGAACATTTGCAGCATGCTCCCTGATCACCAGCGGAGCATCCCGAAAAAAGATCTCAGCCTTGCGGATGTTACTCCACAGCTCTTCCTTTTTCTGCTCTGCAATCAGCGGGAAACCCTGCGTCTGCATGCTCAGGAATTCACCGGCTGGGCTGATCACGCCATTCACAGCCTTCAACAGGTCGTCGAAAAACATCACCGATTCCGCACTGTCGTCGAATTCGACGGCCAGGAGAAACTGCACGTTGTCCGCAATCGTACGCATGCGGTCTCCGTACAGCGGAGACATGCCGGATCCGTCGACCCTTGCCGCATAAGCCCGGATCTGCTGAACAGCATCCGGGAGCCACGTCGGGGTTTCCTTCAGCGTATTGTGAAAACTGAACAGGTCGCTCACGTGATTCATGGACTCCTCCAGTCCGAACATCATCGCAGGCTGAAACCCCGCTTTCGTCGACGGCGAAACACTCACGTCAACGATAGCCGGTTCATCCTTCAGGTGAAGCTGAAGCTGGACGAGGTCGAATCGACTCGGCATCTTCATGATACCCTGCTCGATATCCCCGTCCTGCGGACCCATCACAACAATGCCCCACCTGCGTTTCACCTGATCTTTCTGATGATCGGGAACGCCCGCCTCCCACTGGATCACCACGTCCACATATCCAGTAGTAGCTGGGAAGGGTCTGGGACGGGTATGCCCACGGTGGCGAGCGGTCCTGATCATCTGACCAAACATATCAGACATTGTATATTCCTATCTCTTCAGAAAAAACAGGGTCAGGATCAGCGCCGCAGCTCCGATCCCGATATACGGCAGGTACTTTTTAAATCCGTCTGAAGATGCTTCACCGAGTGCATCGACAGCTGCTCCGGCCGGAGCGTAGGCATTCACAATTGCCTGCCCCGTGGGAGTCAGCGGCGTTGGATCCGATGATGTGGATCCCGGCTTGATCGTCTTCCATTCATCCTGGTCGAAGCGGACCATGTCCACGTCGCCCTTGGCTTTGCGAAGGATTTTTACGGCAGCTGCAGCCCTTCCATTGTTGAACTTCGCAATAGCAGATTTCGTTGCAGCATCAGCAACAGCCGCACGCTGATCATATGCCCTGAATGTCGGTTCCAGCTCTGCCCGCATGTCCGGAGGCATCTTCCAGTCCATCTTCCCGGATCGGGGACCGACGGCAGTCCACAGAGACTTCGCAGCAGCATATACGTTGATGGAATCCGGAATTCCATTCGGACTTGCCTGAGATTTCGCTATCGCCTCAAGCTTCTTCTTCCATTGGTCGGGAATATCTCCGCCAATCATGGAAATCAGAGACTGTTCCTGACATCTTTCCCATGCAGGACTCAAGACCATCTGCTGTGTCGTAATCATTCCTGGAACCCACGTTCCATCCTCACGCGCAGCCTGTTCAACACTGACATATTTCGGCATGGATGAATCGCACTTCAATGGAAAAATTGAACCGCCGCACACAGGCGGACATACCTGAATCTGAATCGGGTATGGATCCAGCGGCAGATTTGGAAGAATCCACCCAACGCCCGAGAACATCGTCCCGCTCTTCGGATACGGATATCCCGGCGATTTTTTGCGCTTCTGGGCTATGCCGATCATCTCTTTCTCTTTTTCCTCTTCCCGCCCGTCGCAGCCAGGATGATCACCAGCAGGAGAGCTCCGCCGCCAAGTGCAATCCACATCCACGGAATTTCAGATTCCTTCTCGAATTCCGTGACAACATCAGCATCATCGGATGGAAGGATGATGGGAGCGGATCCAGGCACAGTCACCTGCGGACTGACCGTGATCTGCGGAACTGCCTGCGCGGGATGAATCTGATAGCCTGGAAAATCTATGATCGGCTGCTGCGTGACCGGATCAATCGTAACTACCGGAGCCGGAGTCGTGACAGTGATGTCCGTTGTGGTCTTGATGACCTTTTTCGCAGCCTTTTTCGCAGCCTTTTTCGCAGGCTTCCCCTGAGCCATAGCCACGTATTTCTTCGCCGCCGCCATGATGTCCCTGTACCATGCGTCGGTTTTTCTGTTCTTATGCTTTTTCTTCAGCTGCTTCTTCTCGGCGATGTACTGTTTTTTGTACTTCGTCTTCTCAGCCCTGGCATCCCACTTCCGGGCCTGATCCTTGATCGATTTGGTTGCACCGAAAAGAGAGTTCATTTTTCGCTCCGCCTCCGGGCCGGGGCCTGGGTGCCCCGTCCCTCCGGCTCCTTGTACGATCTTCTATGGGGGGCTTATCGCACTTCGGGAAAGACATCGGGGCGGCCACCCGGATCCCACCATGTCTTTCCATCCTGCGCCAGGCCCCCCGAACTATAGCGACCTCAGGATCTCACCCATCGACATCCCGTCCATTATGCTTTTTCGAGTCGGGGCGTATCGATTGAGCTCTGTATCCAGTTCGTCCATTTCCTCGCGAAGGCTTTCGATGGCAGCATCGTCGCTGCTGTAAACCAGCCCTTCGTCGCGCAGCCGCTCCAGCGCAAGCACTATGCCCTCGACAGTGTCGAAGAACCTGGATGCCTGCGCGACCCTGTCGTCATACATCTCTCTTTCGATCGGGTCTTTTGATCTGTACAGCATCCTGGCGTGCCCGAGCACCTGTTCCGTGGTATGGAACAGGGACATGGCCGTTTCAAGGATCGATCCGCTGACGTCTTCGACACTCATGTTATTTCGACGGCTCCGGGTGCGGGAAGATCGGCTTTTCGCCTGGAATCAGAACGCATGTCGGCCGACGCACGTTGTCTTTCGCCTTGCGTCCCATCACTTTCCGGTATGGCGACATGCGGCGATAGACGTAGCCTTTCGGGCATCGTTCTTTTTTCTGCTGAGGGGCGTCCTGCCCAAGACCGCCAAGTCCCCTCAGCTGCGGGCTTTTTTTGAGAAGACTCCGAACAGCACCAGCGCTCCGACGATGGCTCCGCCAAGAATCAGGAATTCCGTTGGAATTCCAAGGATACCGGCTCTTGCCGGTTCCTGCGTCCTGATGATCACTTCGTCCGGAGACGTCGGTGCCGTCTTCGGCGAGTACGGCGTGGTCGTGTCGATCTGCGGCAGATGGATCGGATCCGGCGGATCCTTCTGGATTGCAGCCATGTCCGGAACGAGTACGGTGATCAGCGCCTGCAGTGTCGGGGCTTTCGGAATGTCCGGAAGCACCTGGTTGTACTTGGCGAAGACCGTCTTGACGACGTTGTTGAAAACCCGCATGGCGGCTTTCAGGTGATCGAGCCGGTTTTCCCGGCGTGCGCTGTAGGTCGTCTTCGTTGTTCCGTCCGGAAGCGTCGTGACGGTCGGGATGTCCCACCCGCGACCGGTTGCGACGTCCCGGATCAGGTCGTCGATGTAGTTCCGGCGGCGCGTCAGTTCTTCCGGGGTTCCGCTTTTGATTTCCTTGCGGGCGGCAACAGGCAGCATCTGGTTCGCCTGGTTGATGCGGACCATATAGGTCCATGTCATGCTCCGGAGATCCTCGTTGAACTGCTGGACCTTACCGGCGGCATAGGGCGAATCTGGCGGATCCATCAGTCGAGAGAAGGACTGGGATTCCGGCAGTCGAACCTGCCGAAGCCTTCCAGCGGTGGCTCCGGACATTGCAATTCCCGTCATGCGCGGGTTTGCTGAAAAATGACCTCTCATCTCCAATCCTCCGTCACTTGATCAGCTGAGTCAGAAGAACGATTGCAACCAGTGCGCCGCCACCAATGAGAACGTACGTCATGGTGTTGTCCGTGGCCGGAGGAGCTGTCACTCCGGGTTCCACCGCAGGTTGCATGTAATATCCCTGCTTGGATGCATTCAGCTGCCATTTTGCATAGGCTTTTTCCAGCTTGTCGATTTCTTTCTGGGTCTTCGCCTTCTGCTTGGCCAGCTGAAGTGTCGAATAGACGTTGATTCCGGCGTTTGCGATTTCCGACAGGGTATCGATGATACTTTTCTGAGTTCCCGTCTCCGCTTCCTGCGTAAGAGCGTTCCGGGCCTGGGTCGTTCCCTGGGCGACTGATTTGGCAAAGGCGGTCAGGTCCAGGTCAGCTCCGAGAGATCGGACGGAAGCCATTCTGTGTGCGCGATGACGCATGATGCATCTCCTACTTTTTCTTCAGGACAAGGAGTAATACGAGGGCTGCGGCTCCCAGTCCGATCCCTGCAAGTATCTTCGGATCGAGGCCTGTGGAGGGTGCGGTTGCCTGCGTCTGGGTTCCAGCGCGTACGACCCCGGCACTCTGCCCGACCAGTGCTGCATAATTCGCTTCCAGCTCGGCCTGCTGCTGAGCCTGCCGCGCCATCAGCTCCATTTCCTGCGCCTGTTTCTCGATTCGCTTGCGCTCTTTTTCCGCAGCTTCGCGCGCTTCCTCTTCGGCTTTCTGCTTTTCCCGGAACATCCATACACCGGCTCCGGTCTCAATGATCGTCGGTGCGATGCTTATGATGTCACTCCAGAATCCGAGTCGCTGCGGGACTCTCATCGGAAACTCCTCGGAAGCTGGCCGTATTCCTTCATGAAGAAGGCGAAAGCCTTTGCCTCTCCCTCCGGATTGTTTTCCCGGCGGGCGGCATAGACGGCCTGAGAAGCGAACATCTGCGCAGCCGAGATCTTGTTTTCATCAAGCATCTGCTGCGCCATTTTCATTCGATCTGCAGAAGTCCACCCAAGGTCGCTGAGCGCCTGGTCTATCGACTTCATGGTCTTTCGGTCGAAGTTCTTGAATTTACGTTTCGCCATTGTGTATCACTCCACGGAGAATGATCCTGGCCTCTTCCTGAGCCGTAAGACAGATCTCGATGGACAACATCTCCATGACGACGAAGACCGGCTGTCCGTACGGCCCCTTGCGCTGTACACGACATTCCGGAAATATGCTTTCCGAAAACAGGCTCCGGCATCCATCGAACATATGGATGCTGGAGCATGCTTTCATCGGAGCGATGTCGATATCCATGATGTGGAGAAAATGACCATGCGGGATGGAGAACTCGCTCAGGAGTTCTCCATCCACGCTGATCATTGTTTTCTCGGAGACGCCAGGGCGTTCCTGGCAATGATGAACTGCCGCAGCCCATTCGCTCATCTTCGGCATCTCCCGTCACTCACAACGAGGATCAGTCGTTGTTGAGCGTTCCGCCGATGAAGGACGTGACAGCCGCCGCACCACCGGGGGTTTCGACGCGCATCCGCACGGAAACGGCCGCTCCGCCGGTCACGGTGATGGCCGTACCGAGCGTCACGTGGATCGTTCCGGCAGCCGCCAGACGGGTCTGGTAAATGTCGAACCAGGCTACGCCGTCGTTGGTCTGCTGGATGCTGAAGTTGGTCGCCGCCGCGCCGGAAAAGCACACGTCGGAGATGTTGAACCGGGTGTTCGCAGCCACTGCGGTCGCAGCCGCACCAGCGGCTCCGTTCAGCGACATGTTGAGTGTTTCCTCCGCCGCACCGGCAGTGTTTCCGCCGCCGTTCATGTTGTAGGGCGTCTGAGCCATTCTACAATCTCCTCAAAGATTTGGTTGTACTGGTTTTACGTCACCCGGCTTACGTACGGTTGATGTACGAAACGATCAGAAAGTCACCGACGGTCGCCGTGCCGCCTGTGTTGTCGATGGTGTCGGCACCCGTGATGGTGAATTCTGCCGTCAGGTCGCCGTTGGCAAGCGACAGGACGTTGACCAGGGAATCCGTTGCCACGATCCCGGTGACGGTGTGGGCACCTGCCGCGCCGCCAGCAATGATAGTCTGCGTGAGGAAGGCCGGATCCATTTTGTCCCCGTCCACCGCATCCGCAGCCAGTTTTCCGGTTGTGACAGCGAGGTTTCCGAGCTTCGCCGTAGTGACGGCCAGGTCAGCCAGGTCAGCCGTCGTCAGGCTGGCGTCCTGAACATCAACGGCAGTCGCCAAGCGGACTTCCGTCATACCCATGTTACATCCTCCTGAAAAAATGATGTCCTGTATGATCAGCTGCGCTTACTTACGGTTTTCTTTTTTGGCGCAGATTTTTTTGGAGAGGTCTTCGGTTTCGACGCAGTCTTTTTTGCGGATTTATCCGGCGACGGATTGGATGTCAGGTCGACGATCTTTCCGCGCGACAGTCCGTATTTTCCTTTCTGAACTCCAGGCAGAAAGTCACCGGGAAGCGGACCTTCGTATGCGACATCTCCGCCGGTCCAGTTCGTAATGACTTTGTCGTCATTCACTTCCAGCATGAGCTTGGCCATCTTCATGTCGCGCGCACCTCCTTCGAATCATTAGATCAGATTCTATAGTACTCTGAATATTGAATCAAGCGTCATCTCCGGCATTCTCGCCATTCACAGGCGTCTTTTTCAGCTTGTTGATCTGCTTTAGAATGCGTTTATATTCGCTTTTTGCATCTGAAACGAGTTTTTCGAATTCATCCTTTTTCTTTGCCGCGATGGATGCCGCCTCGATGGTCTCTTTAATGAAGTCCGGAGATACGACGCCATGCTGTTTTCCGGACTCGATCACATCCTGGACTCCATTCACGACAATCCTGAAGGAGCCCTTGTATTTTTTGTAAAGCCCATAGACGCCGAAAAGACTTGTGATCAGCACGCCGACGGATCCAGCCCATGGCCACTGATCGGTGACATTCTGCCACAGTCCCTCCAGAATTCCGTTTGCAGCATTCTTTGCCTCGGCCTCGGCCCTGGCTTTTTCGAGAATTGCGTCCTGTTCGCCATGATCGTTGGTCATGGGAACCGGATCTTCCGGAACGCCGAGCCACATCTGCGTGACAGCGAGGTGCCTGGCCTGCTGAATGACATGCGGCAGGAGTATGGATGAGAGCATGTTGTCCATATTCTGCTGAAGAATCTGATGGATCTGCTCGTTCTTGTTTATGCTGATCTGGTGGTTCTGTCTCTGTGCCTCAGTGGACGCGCATCCAATCATAAACAGGCATATCGCAACGATTGATCCGACCTGAACGAAAACAGACGTATCCATGCCGTGGTCTTTCTTT
>Ga0180437_10001135_pt1 | contig 46583 bp, 45 predicted proteins | sample SS_ome_4_FD_132410 | JGI IMG/M metagenome (GOLD analysis project Ga0180437, IMG submission 132410) | Hypersaline lake sediment archaeal communities from the Salton Sea, California, USA - SS_3_D_1 metaG | ecosystem: Environmental > Aquatic > Non-marine Saline and Alkaline > Hypersaline >... | reverse complement strand
GGATCGTCCCAGGAAAAAAAAGAGACCGCAAATTCCTCCGGAAAGGAAGAAAAATTGTATCCCATCCGTAAAGACGACCGAAAAGAAACCACCGAATACAGAATAGACGAGCACGATGACCGTTCCGACCAGCAAACAGGAAAAATAGGACATATGAAGAAAAACCTTTAAAAAGCTCCCCAGAGCCACCATCTGGGATGATGCCAAAAGAATCATGTACCAGATGATCAAAAGGGATGCCAGGTGCCGGACGGTCCGGCCATAGCGCAATTCCACCAGGTCGGGCAGCGTGAGAATATTAAGCTGCCTGATGGGACGGGCAAGGAACAGAAAAAAAACCAGCACAGTCAGCAAGGCTGGCAGGCCCATCACCCAAAAGGAACTCACTCCCTCCCTGTAAGCCTCATCCACGGAAACGAGGAGAGAGGTAGCGCCAACCCATGAAGCGACAAGAGTAAGGAAAACCCAGAAACCGGAAAGGCTCCGTGATGCGAGAAAAAAACCTTCGAGGCTCTTTATTCCCTTGGCAAAAAACAGTCCCACACACAAAAGGATCACAAGATAGGCAGCCAAAAACAGAAAAAAATCCCAAGCCATAAAAGAATTTATAGCACCCTTGTCACACAGGGTCAAACCAAAGAGGATCGGCCGTGTCCTCTTTGATCCCAATGTGGTATAATTTTAGTGGTATGAAACGCGTGTGTTGGATTTTAATCCTCTCCCTATTTTCCTTTTCCCAGACAGCCGAAGACACGGCAATGCGACTGGAGAATATGCTCCATTCCACCCAAACCCTGGAAGCAAGATTCGAACACAATTATTATTCGGCCGTGGTATCAACTCCCTTAAAGGAAAAGGGCAAGATTTACTTTAAAAAACCCGATTTGATGAGATGGGAGTATACGGATCCTGAAAACAACGTTTACCTTTTTAAGGGAGACAAGTATCAGTGGTATTTTGCGGAAGACAATCAGCTCATGCGTGGTTCCATCACCGAGGAAGGACACGAATCGGAAATTCTCCTTCTCCTCTCGGGCCAAAAAAAGCTGTTCGATTTCTATACCATCGCAAACAGCCCCTTTCCTACGGATAATCCTCAAAATGCCCAAATAAAGTTAACTCCCAAGCAAGATGATGACGGGTCCTTCCTTCTGCTCGAAATCGCAAAAAACAATGGGCTGATCCGCACCATCATTTTCATGGATTGGGAGGGAAACAAAACGGAATTTCGATTCAGCCGGATAAAAACAAATGCCTCTCTTCCCAAAAACATCTTTGAACTGAAGCTTCCATCCGATGTCGAAATCATCGAACGTTACTAAAAAACCTTTTCAGCCTAAATCCGTATTAAAATCTGAGGGCTCGAAACCCTCAGTGGATGAAGATAAAGAACTCGTCCGAAGAACGCTTCAAGGTGATAAACAGGCTTTCGAAATGATTTTGATCAGGCATCAACAACCTCTAGTGAATTACATCGGTCGCATGGTCGGTAACTATGAGCTTGCACTGGACTTTACACAGGAGGTTTTTATCAAGACATATTCCTCCCTTTCCACCTACCAGCCTCGGTTCAAGTTCAGGACATGGCTGTTCAAGATCGCTTCGAACTACATCATAGATTTCTGGCGGAAGAAAAAGATCGATGCCTTCTCGATCGACCAAACAAGACATAACGAACTCGATAGGATGTCTTTCGAAATTCCTTCTGATGAACCTCCGGTTTGTTCGCGATTCGAGCTCGCCGAATTGAAAGAAAAGGTCGAAAAAGCCCTGGAAAAACTTCCTCCTCACCTCAGAGAACTGTTCGTATGGCGACATATCAACGAATTTAGCTACGATGAAATTGCCGAAATAAAAGGACTTCCTGTCGGCACAGTGAAGAACCGGGTTTTCCACTCTAAAGAACTCATTCGACAGCTTCTGGAGGAGCATGAATGAACTGTCTCCACATAAACCAAATTTATCTCTATCTGGAGGGAGAACTCTCTCTCTCTGAAACCCGATCGATAAAAAACCACCTCTCGTCTTGTGAAAAATGCCGGATGGCTGTCGAAGAAAGAAGGCTCCTTTTGGAAGCCTCTCAGGATCTTCCCTCATGGGAAATCCCCCAGGATTTTACCCGCCGGATTCTTGAACAAATCTTTCCAAAGAAAATAACTTTCCGTGAATGGGCCATAACAGGTGCCATCGGTCTCTCCTCTGCCGCACTGGCTTTCTTGGCGGTGTACTTGATATCCGGACAAAACCTTGCCAGTCTCTTCATAAATCTTAACCAGACAGCTATAAACCTCTTCCGCAACATGATCGTTATTCTGGTCAAAGCGGCAAAACTGATCTCCATCGGCTTCCAGGTTATTCAAAAAATCGGATCTCTCATCATTAAGGGATTGACGGATTTGACAACCGTTCTGGGTCCCGAACTCCAAATAGGACTCATCGTGCTATTTTTGGTCATCACTGCCCTGCTTTTCTACGGGGCCAAAAGAAAATTTCCGTTCGGAGAAAAAGCATGATGAATAAAAAAATATTTTGTTCGGCCATCCTCTTCGTTCTTCTCGGTCTTCTCCCCCTACATGGGCAAGGATTTATCTTCAAGAAAGATATCGTCGTGGAAGAAGGCGAGACGCAGGATAATGTCATGTCCTGGGGCGGGGAAATCCGGATAAAGGGCAACGTCACAGATAGCGTGATAAATTTCGGCGGCACGATCATCGTCGAAGGCAGAGTCGGCGAAACCATCGTCGGTTTTGGTTCGGAAATTATCCTGAGATCGACAGCAAGAATCGAAGGCGATGTCATTTCCCTGGGAGGAACGCTGGACAAAGACCCCGGATCCATTATCGATGGAGACACGATCTATTTCAGCACTTCCGATGAAGTCGCCAAGTTTCTGAAGGAGGGCATAGTCGGCGTTCTAGGCTTTTCTCTGCTTCCGTTACTGCTCATATTCAAGCTGATAACCCTCGTGATCTGGTTCATCCTGGCGATCATTCTGGTGGCTATTTTCCCCAAGCAGATAACCTTTGCGTCCGATCAAATCCAGAAATCTTTCTGGCCCATTTTCGGCACAGGGATTCTGAGCATCTTCATTTTCACTAGCCTGATCATTTTTTCCGTTTTTTTAAGTTTCATCCTGATAGGGATCCCTATACTTCTGGCGCTGATCGCTGTCGGGGTCGTCATCAAAATTTTCGGCCGTGTGGTCGTTTTTTATTTCATGGGGGACTGGATATTCAAGGCTTTTGGCGGCAAAAAGGTCTCCGCGCTTTTTGCTGTCTTCCTGGGACTTTTTCTGTTCGGCCTGATAGGGTTCATCCCGGTTATCGGCTCTGTTCTGTCTTTTGTTTTGAGCATAATCGGCTGGGGAGTCGTTATACGCACGAAGTTCGGGTCGATGGAGAATTGGTTCAAAAGGAAGTGATTTCGCCGTCTTAGAGTTCTAAGATTTCTTTTTCTTTGGCACCAGCCATTTCTTCGATTTTCTTCGTATACTGATCGGTGATTTCCTGGAGCTTGTCAAATCCCCAGAATTTGTCATCTTCGGTTATATCTTTGTTTTTTTCCAGTTCCTCGATCTCTTCTTTTGCCTCTCGCCTCATAATTCGCAGTGCCGTTTTTTCCTCTTCCTGCAAGTTCCGGATATGCTTGGCAATATCCTGTCGCCTTTCTTCATCCAGGGGAGGAATCGGAACCTTTAGCTGCTTGCCATCATTTATCGGGTTCAGTCCCAGATCAGCGCCCCGGATAGCTTTTTCAATGCTTTCTAGAAATGAAGGATCCCAAGGCTGGATCGTGATCAATGTGGGATCGGGCACGCCAAGGGTAGCGACTTGATTTACCGGGGTTTGGGTTCCATAATAATCGACCTTGATGTCCTCGAAAAGGCTGAGATTGGCACGGCCGGTTCTCAATTTGCTCAATTCCTTGCGAAAATGTTCGGCCGATGTTTTCATCTTTTTTTCCATCTCTCTCAAAGTCTCTTTTACCATTCTATTCCCCTTTAATGGACTTTAGTGCCTACATTTTGGCCAAGGGCAGCCTTTTTGATATTTCCCCTCTTTTTCAGATTGAAAACCATGATGGGAAGATTATTTTCTTTGCAGAGGGAAATGGCCGTGGCATCCATCACCTTCAGTCCTTTCTTGATGACATCCAGATATTTGATCGAACCGAATTTTTTTGCCGTTTTATCCAACATGGGGTCCGCTGAAAACACACCGTCCACTTTGGTGGCTTTGAGAATGATATCCGCACGGATCTCTAGAGCTCGCAATGCTGCGGCTGTATCCGTCGTGAAGAAAGGACTCCCGATACCAGCCGTGAAAATGATAATCCTCCCTTTTTGGAGATGCCGGATCACGCGCCTTTTGATAAACGGTTCTGCCACCGCTTTTACCTCGATGGCGGAAATATGGCGGGTGACGATCCCGATTTTTTCCATCGCATCCTGAAGAGCGATCCCATTCATGATCGTGGCCAATAATCCCATATAATCGGCCGAAGCCCGATCGATACCGGCTTCTGTTCCACGGATCCCACGAAAGATATTTCCCCCGCCTATCATGATGGCTATTTCAACTCCGAGCTCATGGACTTCTTTTATCTCCTCGGCGATGGACTTGGTCGTTTCGAAATCGATCCCATAAGGGAGATTTCCTATCAGAGATTCCCCCGAAAGTTTCAATAAAATCCGCTTGTAAGCAGGTGTTTCCTTTTTTTTTGGCATATCAGATCATCAAGATTGGCCCAATTCAAAACGAGCAAATCTACTGATAACGACATTTTCTCCAGATTTGGCGATAAAGGACGTCACCAGTTCCTTCACGGCCATTTTATCTTCCTTGATATAAGGTTGATCGAGCAAACAGGCTTCCTGATAAAATTTGTTCAACTTGCCTTGCACGATCTTTTCGACGATCTCCGGCGGTTTCCCGGAATCCTTGTGCTGTTCCCTTATTATTTCTTTCTCTTCATCCAGTACTTCCTGCGGCACATCTTCGGAAGAAACATATTGGGGATTCGCGGCTGCGATATGCATGGCGATGTTTTTGACCAAAGCCTGGAACTCTTCATTCCTCGCCACAAAATCCGACTCGCAGTTTACTTCCACCAGCACACCGATTCTTCCGTTCATGTGGATATAAGATCCGATCGTGCCTTCCTTAGTCTGGCGATCCATCTTGTCCTTGGCTCTGGCGTGTCCCTTTTTTCTCAACACTGTTATGGCTTTTTCGATATCTCCTCCGCTCTCCTGGAGTGCTTTCTTGCACTCCATCATGCCGATGCCGGTTCTCTCACGGAGCTCTTTCACTAGACCTGCTGAAATCGTCATTATCTATGCCTCCATTATTCTGATGCTTCAGGCTTTTGAGGAACGGTTTCCTCCTCTTCGGCTGGAATGTCTTCCCCGGTCGTCGCAATGTTATCAGGCTCAGGAGGTAAATCCTCTGTTCCCTCTTCCTCTGTTTTGGCTTCCTGGAGCTCTTTTTCAATCTTCTCTTTCTTCCCCTCGATGATTGCATCGGCAACTTTCGAGGCGAACAGTTCGATGGCTCTAACGGCATCGTCATTTCCGGGAATCGGATAATCTATGTTTTCCGGGTCTCCGTTGGTATCCACGACAGCCACGACAGGGATATTCAACTTCTGAGCCTCCAGAATGGCGATATCCTCTTTCGTGGAGTCGATAATAAACAACACACCAGGCAGGTCGACCATTTCCTTGATGCCGCCTAAATTTTTCGAGAGCTTGCGGTACACTTTGTCGAGCTTCGACTGCTCTTTCTTGGAGAGAAGATCCCAACGCCCGTCATCTCGCATCTCATCATATTCGATCAACTTCTCGACACTACCTCTGATGACACCAAAATTCGTCAGCAATCCTCCCAACCACCGCTGGTTCACATAACAGGATTCGCATTTCTTGGCATAATCCCGGACAATATCCTGGGCCTGCTTTTTTGTGCCCACCAGCAAGACCTCTCCCCCTTCACCTGCAATTTTTTTGATGAATTGAAGAGCTTCTTTGAAAATCCTGATCGTCTTCTGCAGATCGATGATGTAAATCCCATTTCTCTGCCCGAAAATAAATTCCTTCATCTTGGGATTCCACCTTTTTGTCTGGTGGCCAAAATGAACACCTGCTTCCAAAAGTTCTTTCATTGTTACAGATACCACCGGTGATCCTCCATTTATCTCTTGTGATATTGCGGGGCTTTTCGAGCTCCTAACAATCCATACTTTTTTCGTTCCTTTATTCTTGCATCACGGGTAAGAAAACCTGCGCCTTTGAGCGCCGGCTTCAGTTCTTTGTTAAACTCGATCAATGCTCTGGCAATTCCCAGACGAATGGCTTCGGCCTGCCCGTTCGATCCTCCCCCATTGACACGGATGAAAACATCGAATTTTTTCTCCGTATCGGTCAAGAGAAGTGGCTGCTTGATGGCATGCTTATGGCTGTCCAAGCTAAAATATTCCAAAAAGGGCCTCGGCCTCTTGTTAACATACAATGTGACCTCGCCTTTCCCCGGCCGGAGAAAGACCCTTGCCACAGAGGTTTTTCTTTTACCTGTTCCATAATATTGGATTAGACTCACGATTCCTCCTAAAACTGGTGTTCCGCGGGTTTCTGTGCTTCGTGGGGATGATTGGGTCCTCGGTATACCTTGAGCTTTTTATAAGCCGCGCGACCGAGCTTGGTTTTCGGGATCATGCCCCAGACAGCTTTCTTGATGATTTCCTCGGGCTTCGTTACCAGAAGCTCTTTATATGTCTTCTCCTTTATGCCACCTGGGTATCCGGAATGAGAATAATATCTTTTCTGATCCGCCTTGTTCCCCGTGACTTTTATCTTTTCCGCGTTGATCACGATCACGAAATCTCCGCTGTCGAGGAAGTTCACGAACTCCGGCTTTCTCTTTCCACGAAGGAGAGTGGCGACTTCGGTTGCCAAGCGTCCTAGAACTTTTCCATCCGCGTCGACCAACCACCATTTCTTTTCGATCATCTCTTTTTTTGGGACAAAAGTTTTCATTACGTTATTCCTCAGAATTGTTTCCCTGGATTATCCGCCAACCGTGAATAATCCGAACAAAGAACTCTGTTTCTATAGCTAGATAAAGTACTAGCGATGAAATAAAATACTAAATTGCGCGTCAGTTGTCAACTGTTGGACTGGGGTTTAATGCACCCAAACCTGAGGTTTTTGCTTTTTTGAAAATATTTTGATAAGCCCGATCCCGAACAAAAAGCCCCCGATATGCGCAAACCATGCTACTCCACCGCCGGCTCCGACATTCAACACCTGAATCAGGATCCATATCCCCAGGACAAATGCAGCGGGGACAGCGATAATCCTTATGAAGAAAAACAAGAATACCAGAGTTAACACACGGGCATGTGGATAAAGGATCAGGTAAGCTCCCAAGATTCCCGCTATAGCACCGCTGGCCCCGATCATCGGCACCTGAGAGTTGGGATGAAAAAGGATATGAGCTAAACTGGCCCCAAGGCCGGAAAGAACATAAAAAAGAATGAAACGGATGGGCCCAAGAAAATCTTCGACATTGTTCCCAAAAATCCAAAGATAGAGCATATTGAAAACCAGGTGAAATATACTTCCATGCATAAACATGGAGACAAGAAGTGTCAAGGGGGGGGATAGCCGTGCAAGGGGCTCTCTCGATTCCATCATAACGAACGATAACGCTTTAAAATGGGTGATCTCATAAGGAATCGCCCCCATCTTGAAGACAAAATATTGAAGGCCCTGCGGGGATATCAATTGATAGATAAAGACCGCTGCATTGGCTGCAATAAATATAATCGTGACATAGGGGATGCGGGAAGTTGGGTTGTCATCCTTTAGAGGAATAAACATTTCTATCCTGAATCATCCCTAAAAACTGCCTGCGCTATCCATCGATTTCCAAAAAAATCTTTTCCTGTTAACCCGTTCTTCGGCGATTTTTAGTGTCCGGTAAGAACTGATGGCAATAAAGCAGGCCAAAAGCATCTCACCCAAAACAATTCAGGCTTCGAACTTGCGCAATACGCGCATATTGGAAAAGGGACACTCGTTGAATTCTATTTGCGAAACTGGAGTAGAAATCCGCTTATTATCTCTTTTCCTGGCCTTTTTTCAGCTCTTCTTCCAGTTTCATCCTTTCGAGCTGTCTTTTTCTAACCTGGGTGTATCGTTCCATGTACTGATCTGCATCCCGGATGTATCTCTCGCTTCTTTCAGGATAAAGCCCGGCATGAACATTTCGATACAGCAGATTGATATATGCGTAGGTATCGGGATAATTCGGATCTAACTCCGCCGATTTCAATAAGGTTGCCTCGCTTTCATCAGCAAGGTTTATCCTCTCCTGCCGCGACAGAAGATTTTGGAGGCGATAGGCTTTGTTGAAGCGATTCACTCCTATTGTGAACAAGATCAAGGCATCGTCGGGGTTTACACTCAAAATTTTATTATGCATCGCATAGGCCTTGTCGAAATCGGGGATAGGCCTGAAGTTATCATAAAACTGGGCTGCATAGGCATAGCCCTGAGGATTTTGAGGATCCAGTTCGATCCTTCTCAGATACATCTCCTCTGCCTTCTTTTTGACTTCCTCGTTTTCTCCGGCATACCTGTTGTAGAAACCGGCAACAACGTAGTAGTTTTCCATATTGGTCGGATCCAGCTCCAGCACTCTCAAAAACATACTTTCGGCATCTTCGAATCTCTGCATCCTGTCATACATATCGCCTAAGGAGTGGACGATCTGTATGTTGTTCGGCTCCTTTTCCAATGCCACGCTCAAGTTTTCGATCGCTTTTTCGGCCTTCTCCAAATTTTCCGGACTTTCATCGCCCGCACTGTACTGGTTTTTATAGCTTTCACCGAGAAACCGGAAGGCCTGAGTCAACTCCGGATTGAATTCCAGGGCTTTCTCATATTCTTCGATAGCTAACCGGTATTTGCTTTCCGTGAAGTAACCATTGGCTTTTGTGAAGTGATGGTTCGCTTTCAGCTGGTTGATATTCAGATTTTTGCAGCTCGAAACGGAAAAAATGACGGCCACGATAAGAACCGGAAGGATGAATAATATCTTTTTTCTGGACATCTTGACCTCCTTAAACATCAAGTCCGTTCAAAAGGGGTAATTTAATCTTATAAATCAATAGAGGAGGAAAGTCAAGAAAATTGGGGTAGGCCTTCGGCAACCTCGACATCGTTCCGATCCAATTTCCATCCCTAAAAAACTATCAAAATTAGCCGCGCCCGACTATATCTCAGTTTTTTTTCAAAAACAGCCGCAATGGCGTCCCCTCGAAACCAAACTCCTCGTATAACCTTTTCAGAAAAAATTTTTCATACCCAGCATCCAAAGAAGCATTGGAATGTGTGAATAGAATAAAAGAAGGCGGAAAGGTCCCTTTTTGAACCATATACTTCAGCTTGATCTTTCTTCGCTTGTCCGAAATCGGCGGATAACTCACACTCACCGTTTTCAAAAATTTATTCAACCGGGGCGTGGAAATTTTCTTATTTCCGCTTGCGAATACACGCTCGCACAGGTCAAGAATCTTTGCGACTCTTTGACCCGATAGCGCTGAAATGAACACCACAGGAGCATAGGACACAAAATCCAGTTTCCGATAAATCCTTTCCTGAAATTCCTTGTGAGTCCGATCCTCTTTCTGGATCAGGTCCCATTTATTTAGAGCGATAATCAGCGGTTTACCTGAATCATTGGCGATATGTGCGATAGCCGTATCCTGCCGCGTGGGAAACTCGAGAGCGTCTAGAACAAGGCAAACAACATCCGCTCGCCTGATGTCCTTTTTCGCCTTGACAATACCCGCTTTTTCCCGTTTGTCCCAGGTCCGGCCCATTTTACGGATGCCCGCTGTATCGATGAGGCAAAATGTTTTTTGATTTCTCCTGATCAGCGTATCCGTGCTATCCCGAGTCGTTCCCGGAATTTCGCTCACGATCAGCCTTTTCTCCCCGCTGAGCCGATTAACAAGGGACGATTTCCCGACATTGATCCGTCCCACGATAGCGATCTTGAGAAGATCAGCCTCTGTCTCTCTTATACCGGCAGGTGGCAGGGAATCGCAAAGCCGCTCTTCGAGATAATCCAGGTTCCCTTTGTGTTCTGCGGAGATCGGTATCATCTCCTTCTCCCCCAGACGATAAAAATCCCCGATCTGCTCCTCTTCCTGGGGTGAATCGATCTTGTTGATCGCTACGATGATCGGCTTGTCCATTTTTTTCAAGGAACGAAAGAGTTCTTCTTCTCCGGACGATAGGCCCCTCTTTCCATCGAGCACAAAAAGGAGAACATCTGCAGACTGGGAGGCTTCCCATGCTTTTTGTTTGACTTGCGATGAGAAGGGATCTTCTCGAGAATCGAAAAAGCCCCCGGTGTCGATGAGGATGCAACTTTTATTATCCAGCCGACAGAGAGCGGGGACCTGATCTCGCGTCATCCCCGGTAAAGAGTGGACCAGGGATTTTTTCTCTCTCAACAGGCGATTGAACAGGGTGGATTTTCCCACATTCGGGAATCCTACGATGGCGACCTTAATCGGTTTTGTCATGGAAATGCACTCTCAATACGCAATGGGAAACTTGGATGTTATTTGGCGACTATATCATAGATCGGCTGAAAGGGATTTGCCAGATCGACATGACCTCCCAAAGTCTTTTTTTCTCCCCCATCGATGAGGATAAACACCTTCTTGACCTCTTTCAAGTTATAACAGAGAGAATCGACGATCGAAAAGATCGTGGTCATCTCAGCTGAAGAACCTGAAAGATGTTTATCCATCAGCTCGCGCGAAAAATCCACGTAGGCTATCCCGTCATTTGTGATATAAAGCTCCCTGAGTCTGGTTTCGGGAGGAATCGGAGAAAGAAATCCCAGGCGGGATCCGCTGAGGAGCTCCAGGACAATTCTTTTGGCCTGCTGGGCCAGGGATGATTCGGGAATAATTTCTCTTTCCTCCCTATGCAAAAGGCCATCACGTTCTGAGGGGAAAAAAAGGACTATGACCGCCGGTTCTTTTTGTTCTTCCGACTCGGGTTCCTCTTGGGAAGAGGGGATGAATGGGCCCGTCCCTGGCTTCGACTCTTCACCAAGATTGAAATATACTATTATCAGGACGACAAGGACCACTAGGAGCACAGCAAGAATAGCCAGTTTTTTTTTATCCATTTGTCCTTCGACTAGCGAGAGTTGCTGCGGAGAAATTTTGCCAATCCATCATAGATCGCCTGGGCTACCTTGAACTGATAATCCTCCGTCAAAAGCTTTCTCTCTTCTTGAGGATTCGAGAGAAAAGCCACTTCGACAAGCACAGCCGGACAGGCTACCCCGGTTAATACCTTGAAGGGGGCCTGCTTGATTCCTCTGTTTTTTGTCTCCCACAAGAAATTGAGTTCATTCTGAATATCCTCAGCAAGCTGACTGCTCTGTTTGAGATAAGCCGTCTGGGCCATGTCCCAGAGGATCATCTTGATCACATCCTCGTTATCCGCCTGTATATTGTTATCCAGATTCTCCGAGTTGTTTTCGAGGAAAGCCAAGCGTCTTGCCTCCTCGTCGGTCGCGTCTGTGCTGAGGAAAAATGTTTCCGGGCCCGCGGCCCCCTTCCGATAAGAGCCGTTAACATGGATACTTATAAAAACCGTCGCTTTGTTGTTATTGGCTATGGCAGCCCGGTCTTCGAGAGAGAGGTCAACATCTCTATCCCTTGTCAGAACGACATTCGAAGCCCGGGTTTGTCTCACGATCTCCGCAAGTCTCATGCTGATCGCAAGAGTGAGGTCCTTTTCCAGAGTCCCGAACTTGCCTTGGGCGCCGGCCTCCAAGCCTCCATGACCGGGATCGATAACGATGCATTCTGGATCCATGGACAAAGAGCTGGTTCTTTTCCGTTCCGTCTCGTCAATAGAAGGATCGGGCTGAATGTCACCGGATTCTCCTGATCTCTCCGGTTTTCCACCGGGATATACATCGATGATCAATTGGGGAGGATTGGGCACTTTGAAAGAATCATAGGAAAAGTTGTCATGGGCGGTTCGTACAGTCAAGGTGTAGGAGTCGCTTCCCTGCGACCAGCCCACAGATTCGATAAACCGGCTCCGGATCGAATCTCTCTGTACCCTAAAAGGAGTGCTCGCCCTGATCTTCACGAAAATATAGGATTCGCTTCGTTCAACGCTGGAGCTTAGCGGAAGAGAAGACTGGATTATCACACGGCTGTAATCATCGTGATCTTGTGCGGAAATCTTAAGGGTTGGCTGGCTTTGTGAAGCACCGGGAACGTTCAAAAACAGAAAAATGAGGGAAAACGCCAGCGTGAATATGGGGATTCCTCTTCTGTACTTCAACAATTTTTTTCTATCGTCTATTTCGATTTTGGAGGCGGCGGGAATCGAACCCGCGTCCGAAGACATTCAACGAAAGGCCTCTACACGCTTATCTTCCTCTTGTCTCTCATCCTGCGGCTTAAGAAGAAGAAAAAAACCGCAGAACCAGCCCCGATATTGTTTCGCTCTCCAGGCTCGGGACGGATCCGGTTCGCTATCCTGCTCATCGACGCCTCTCGAGCACCGCAGGAAAATGCAGGAGAAACGGCATGCCTAATTGTTAGGCAGCGACTGGCAGTTGTTCTGCACTTACTTTGGTCCACCTTTTTAACGAGGTGGGTGGAGCCTCGACATGCAGCCTTTGCTTCACTATCTCCGTCGAATCCAATTCGCCCCCATCTCTTCTCCAGATAAGATTATAAAGAATTCATCCAAATCTTGTCAACAGAATTGAGGGAATACGCTTTTTAGCCTTTAGCTTCTTGCCAGGCTTCTCTTCCTTCACGAAACAAAAAAATGGCGACAATCATGGCAACTGCCGGATCGGCCTGCCATACACCGAACACATAATTCGAACCCAAGCCCAACAACAGCGCACCTGACAGAAAAAAACAGGCCAAAGTTTCCTTGGAATCAGCGATCAAAGCCTTGCTCTCTATCTTTTTTCCCACCTGCAACTTTTGCCAGGAAAGAACAGGCATCACAAAAAAAGAGACGGACGCGATAATAATCCCGGCGAGCGAGGGATCGGGCATTTCATTGACGATCAGCTTTTTCGTCGATTCGAAGAAGACATACAAGCCCAAGACAAAAAACGTGATAGCCACAAACCGAGTGGCTTTTTTCTCGATCATTTCCTCTCTTCCCTCTGAAATTTTCCCATGCTGCCGGAGACGCCATATCAAAACAAGGCCAGAAAGCGACTCGACTACGCTATCCAAACCGAATCCGATCAACGCTATGCTGTTTGCGACATGACCGAACAGGATGGAAGCAGCGGCTTCAACGATATTGTATCCAACCGTGAAGTACTCGAGAGATAAACCCTTTTTATATAAATTTGCCATTCAAGGCATTCCTTTCTCGTCCTTCCTTTCCTGACTCTTCTCTCCTTTTAAATGATCATGCCGGTGATGCAGGTCAGGAAAATGGGCATGCGAATGCCGGATTTTGCGATGCTTATGAAGATGGATATGCCCTCCGGAGACAGCAGGAGTATCGTGGTCATGCCCATGGTGGGAATCATCATGGCGATGCCAGTGGATGTGGTCGCAATCCGCATGTCCGTGGGCATGGGAATGTTTTTGGAGAATAAGGAAAACAATCGATAGGGCCAGGATCAGAGCCGCGATGACTTGAATCCAGGAGAGCTTTTCCGACAGCAGCCACACAGCAAAAAAAGCGCCGAAAAAAGGAGCGCTCGAAAACAGAATTTGGCTCCGTGTCGCACCCAAAAAGTGGGCCGATGTAATATAGAGAACGATACTCAGGCCATAGCAAAAAGCCCCGACGACAAGGGCCCCTATCAGGACACCTGTTCCAGGAATAATCTGAACGAGGAAAATTCCGATCGCACTGTTTATGGAACCCGCGACCAGACCTTTCAAAAAGGTCATCTGTGTGGGTGTTATCGCATCTATCAAAGCCGTGAAATGATTATCCAATCCCCAAAATATACATGCGGCTGTCACCATAAGCACTGCTGAAAGCCCGGACGGGCCCTCATGAAGAGTTATCAGAACGCCAGCGGAGATAGCCCCACTCACGCCGAGCCATCCTTGGATATCCAGATGGTCTTTGAAAAACAACCATCCCAGCACGGCCGTGGCCGCCAATTCCAAATTAAGCCATAAGGAGACCGATGCCGCGTGGGCGATTTTGAGCCCCAAAAGAAGGAAGACAGGGCCGAGGATTCCTCCAAAAAAGATCGATCCTAAAATCCTCATGACATTTTTCTTGTCAATCTCCCCGATTTTCGGCAGGGCCTTGGAAAATATGAACGGCGCAAGACCGACGGCAGCTCCTAGATAAAGCAGCCCTGCCAAAAGAAAATAATTGAGATCGGCAAGAAGAAGCTTGCTGAGAGGGGCGGCAATGCCGAAAAGCAAAGCAGAAAGGACGGCCATTAGCACGGAAAATTTTTTCATCAGATTTTAATATACCGCTAAAACACAACTCTTTCCACAAAGAAATGGGATATGGCTTCCGCATAATACTCAGGATACCGCATTCAAAGTACTATTAATAATACTATTTACAAAACATAGGAATAATGCTACTATTTTTAATGCATCTAATTCGGTATATTTTATGAATAATTCAGGGGCCTGGATTATTCACGAGTTGAGTTTGCTACAGATGCGAGGCGTCGGCCCATGCAGCTGTATAAGTATACCGCGAAGGGACCGAAACGAAGCAGGTGCAGTAAAATCAACTCGCCCGAAGGGGAAAAATTGTCGATCTTGTTTTGCCTGGCTTTCAGATCTGATCTGTCCTAAGGAAAAATGGGATCGACAATTTTTATGAATAATTCAGGGACTTGGATGATTCACGGGTCGAGGTCGCCCAGCTGTAAGGAGTGGATCTTGAAGCTGTAGTGAACTACTGCGAAAGAGATACGACGCAACAGATGGGATGAGATCGACTCGCCCCAAAGGGGTAAAGAATGTCGAGATTTCGTTTTGGTTTTTTGATATTGTGGAGACATTCTTTATGAATAATTCAGGCTTATTGGCAGCGTAAAGGAGGGGTCATGCAAAAAAGATATCAGGTGCTCATCCCGGAATGGCTGGAAGAGTACATCAAATGGGGAGTGGAAAAGTATGGATTGAGTTTTTCCGAGTTGATCCGATTGGAAATCTGCCAGGCCGTGATCGCATATATAAGCGCTCGCTATCCAGAGTACAAACCTGGCTTCACTATGAAAGATTTTTTAAACGGGATCAAACATTTCGATCACGGAAAAATGGGTCCGGAGATGCTGGACAAAACCATATCCACGATCTACTTCGAAGCACGAAAAGCCATTGAATTCAGGTTTTCCAAGGAGAAGAAGTAAAAATCTGTATTCCTCAACCGAGGACCTGTTTTATTCGCTGAGGCGTCATCGGAAGCTGGCATACGCGGGCTCCGACAGCATCGAAGATGGCATTGGCCAGGACAGCTCCCATCGCAACGATGGCCGGTTCCCCTCCTCCCTGAGGGGCGGCGTTTCTGTCTTCGATAATCACGGTCTCGACCTCAGGCAGCCAGGAAAATCGCGGAATTTCATAGGAGTCGAAATTCAGGTCCAGTATCTCTCCTCCCCTGAAGCGGATATCCTCTCTCAGAGCATAGCCTAATCCCATCATGATGCATCCTTCCATCTGGATCTTGGATCCCTCTGGATTGATGGACAATCCCATATCCTGCGCACAGGCTATCCGCTTCACACGGACCTCCAGGGTTTTTTTGTCGACTTCCACTTCAGCCATGTGGGACACGTAGGTTCCGGCATCGATTCCCGTGGCGATCCCATATCCCCGGCCGCTCGGAGCTTTTGCCGGGGCCCAACCGAATTTCCCGGCCACTTCACGCAAAACCCGGATCATCCTCTCATCTTTCAGGTTTTTCAAACGGAATTCCAGCGGATCCATCCCCGCTGCCGCGGCCAGCGCATCGACCTGGGACTCTCTGGCAAACGTGTTCGTGTTATTGGCCGGAGCACGCCAGGCTCCTGTCCCGAATGGATGGGACCCAGGCACGCCGCGCCATCCCGAACCGAAACTCTCAGTCCGGTGATGCGGAATATCATAGTAATGCTGGGCGCCCCGTTCTCCGGCGAAATAAACACCATAATCCCATAGTGTCATCCGGCCAGAGCCATCTATGCCTGCTTTCACCTTCACGATTGCCGCGGGGCGGAAGGTGTCGTAGAAAAATTCTTCAGCACGCGTCCATGCAACCTGGACCGGTTTTCCCGTCAATTTGGCCAGCCTCGCGGCTTCTCCTGTCTGACGGTTGCTGGCTTTCCCCCCGAAACCCCCGCCTACCCAGGGCGTGATCACACGAACATTCTCGGCAGGAAAACCCAGCAGCGAAGCCACATCATCTTTGACTCCGAAAGGATTTTGCGTGGATGCCCAGATGGTCGCTCTACTCCCCTCGACTTTGGCGAGGGCGGTATGGGTTTCGATAGAAGCATGGGCGACGTAACCATCCAAAAAAGTGTTTTCTACCACCGTCTTCGAAATTCTTTGCCCCTCTGCCAAAGATCCTCCCTCGGATACGACTTCCCCTTCCGGCGCCACTTTGAGAAGGTGATCGAAGATGGTTTTGTCATCGACTTTTGCCTCGGGCTTTTCCCAGCGGGCTTCGAGTGTGGCAACGGCTTTTTCAGCGAGTTCCGGATCTTCGCCCAAGACAGCCACCATGTCGCCGTCCTTTATGACTCGAATTCCTCGGATTTTTTCTGCTCCGGACGAATCCACGCTCAGCAGCTTGGAACCATGGGCCGGCGGACGCAATATTCGGGCATACAGCATACCCTGTTCCCGCAGGTCCCCTGCATATTTGGCCCGCCCGGTGACTTTTTCGACCGAATCGAGCCGCAAAACGGGCTTGCCAACGACAGTGAAGTCCTCAGGCTTTTCCTGAGGAGCTTTTCCCTCGAGATGCCTTGCAATCTTTTTTCCTTTGGCTAGCTGGGCATAGGACACTTTTTTTTGTTTTTGCAATTTGAGATAGATGTACCCACCCTCGGCATGCAGTTGAGAAGGATCCGATTGGAAATGCTCTGCTGCCAATTCTAAAAGAACCGTCCGGGCTTCTGCGGCAGCGGCTCTCAACGGAGGGCCGAAAAACCGGGTGGTCATCGATCCCCATGTCCCCATATCCCATGGACAAAGATCGGTATCTCCCATCACCATGTCCACCGAGTCCAACGGCACTTCGAGCTCATCGGCCAGCATTTGCGCCAATGAAGTGACCACCCCCTGGCCCATTTCTATCTTGCCTGTGAGACAGGAAACCCGGCCATCCTCCCCGATTCTGAGAAAGGCATTAAAGTCCTCTGGCAACTGCTGACCCCTCTGGCGCTGCGCCTCCAGGAAAAAGGGATCCCTGACCGTGAACAGGATAACGATACCGCCCCCCATCATTTTCAAGAATTTTCGCCGGCTCACCGGAAGACCAGGACCGATATCATAAAAATCCATGGCTAAAAAATCATCTTGTTTCATCGTTGCGAGCCTCCCGGCATGTTTTTTGCTGCGGTTTGCATAGCCTGGACAATGCGTGTGTGTGCCCCGCATCGGCAAAGATTGTTTTCCATTCCGCTAATGATCTCCTCCCGACTGGGGGAGGGATTCTTCATCAGGAGGCTGTAGGCATTCAAGATCATACCCGGCGTGCAAAACCCGCACTGGAGCGCGTCATGCCGCACAAAGGCGTCCTGCAAAGGATGCAGTTTCCCGTTCTCGGCCAAGCCTTCGATCGTGATGATTTCCTTGCCGTCGATATCCTCCACAGGGTACTGGCAGGAACGCACGGCTTCGTTGTCGACCAGCACTGTGCACGCTCCACAAAAACCTTCGCCGCAGCCATATTTCGCTCCCGTCAGTTCAAAATTCGTGCGCAATACCCACAGGAGCATGCGGTCACGGTCGATCGTCAAGCTTTTTACCCGGCCGTTCAGTTTAAAACGAACTGTCTTGGTCATTTTATTCTCCCATCGATCAAGCCCGCGGTTCAGGCCAAACGCAGGAGGACAAGAATAGCCAGACATATAATGAGGGCGACGGGGGAAAAGATGAGAGCGGGATTAAGCTTTCCACGGACTTTTTCCAGGCGGAACTCGAAGGACCCGATTCTGGAACCGACCCAGAAACCCAGAGGCACTGTTAAAAAGGAGGTGAGCAGGGCAACATGGATATAATAAAGCGACATGGGGTAACCCGTTCCTGCGACCACACAAGCAGGAACACCTGTGGCGTATCTGACCAGCGGAAAAAGATTCACGGCGAGGACAGCGGAAAGGCCGCCTAGAAGTGCCTGTCCTGCCGGCTTTTCGCGAATCTTCTCTCTGATTACGGAGACGATAAAAACAAAAGCTGCCGCCTCCATAAAAAAGGCGAAAATTGGATTGCCGATCGCGCCGTGTTTGAGCGGAAGGGAGAGAAGCAGGGCATCGAACATCTTGAAAAACGAGGCGATAAGAACCATCACGACGACTCCGGAAACCCTTTTGGAAACCACCCAACCGGCAGCGAGGAAAAAGAGTGCCGCTCCGGTCATCAAAGAACCGGAAACAAAGGCCGCGCAACTTCTCAGCCCCATGCCAAGGGCCGCTTCGGAAAGACCCCATACAGAACCCAGCACGATCACCATACCCAGGTAAGATTTTGGGACGACTTTAGGCATACATCCCTCCTCGAAATAAATTTGTTTGCGATGAGGGGTATTTTAACTCAAAGAGTCTGATTTTTAAAGCCGGCCTTTTCGAAATTAAGGCTCTCTTTTTCGCGTCTAAGGATGCGGCCTCTTCGAAATACCGGCGGAATCAGCGGCGCGTCAGCTTGATACCGAATACGACGATACCCACAAGGAGACCGACCAGGAACAGAACGAGAAAACTTATGCCCAGGACATTTGTTTTCGCTGTGACATGAATCCGGACGATCTTATCTTCGGATTCCACCTGGCGATTATCGGCGATACACTCCGTTTTTATCTTGGGCTCATAATCGCCGACAGAGATCCCTTCCGGAGGAAGAAAAGTTATGCTCACGATCTCTTCCTTGCCCTGTTCGAGAGAAGGAATCAAGTCCGGCTGGATCTCGACCCTCCAATTCAGCGGCAGGTCGGTAAACACGCGGATATTATTCAAGCGCCGTGTGCCCGTATTTTTGACTCTGACCTCCATGGCCACATTCTCCCCTACCTTTATTTCGTGGTAGAGGCTGACAGCCTGCACCTCGATCCTTCCGACACCCCGTGGAACGATCTCCAACTTGACTTTTCCCGCTCTCATGCTGTTTATCTCCTGTGTTCCCAGGATGGGCGAATCGGACAGCATCCCGCTGAGCTTTACCGATTGTTCCTCGTCCATGGCCAGGCAGTAAAACTCGATAGGATGATCGATTACAACGCGCTCATCGGTATTTTTGGGGAGGTAAAGCCTCAACGAAAGCTGCATGCTGGTCACGCCTTCTGTAAACTTGATCTGGGACAGCCGGGCCTGGGTTTGAGGGTCCAAGAACTCATAGGAGATTTGTTGGGGGAGATTGACGACGCGAAGCCGGAAGACATTGGCCTCTCCGCTGAACTTTTCCAATGACAGATCGAAGGTTGCTTCGCTTTCCAAATCCGCCTCCTGGGAAAATTGGGCGGAATTGACCGTCACGATATTGGCGCTCAAGCCTTTCTGCAGATACACAGAGGTGGTCTCGTCCTTGCCGGAATAAAAGACATTCACGTCCAGGTTCTCCACATCCTTCAAAAGCTGGAATGTCACCTGCTTTTCTTGTTCGAGAGCGAGGGAGGGGATCGTCTTTTCATAGGGATCGGAAATGATCTTTCCTTCAGACTGCAAAGAGACATAAACGTCTTTTATTTCCTTTAGAAAATCCAGGGGAAAAATATCTTTAGCATCGATATTCAATTCCTCGAGCTGCTTGAGTTCTTTGGAGGAATATCGCAGGGAAACTCGGACAAATTTCTTTCCCGCATTATCCTGATATTTCACTGCGGAAGCTACGGATATCCGGGCCTCGCTTCCCATAAAACTGATCAGCGCTTCCTGGAACTCCACCTGTGCCTGGAGATACGCCGTCCTTGTTTGGACAAAATCCTGCTCTGAGATCAAACCGGATTCCTGGAGCTTCAAGGCCCTGTCGAATTCTCCTTTCCTCATCTCGAGCTGGAGCTGCGCTTTTTTCAGGGTCAGAAGCTTCAACGTCTGGGACTCCTGGGAGCGCAGGGCATTCTGGGAAAATCCAAAAGGGACAGAGAGGGCCAGCAACAGCGCTAGCGCTGCAATTCTTGTAGCATTTTTCATCGTTTTTTCCTTTATTTCTTGTTTACGAATCCCTGTTATTCCTCGTTCGCATGTTTGTGCATGTACTGTAGGTAGAGTTCATTCAGGTCTTCTCCGCGGAGCTCACCGCTCGTTTTCATCATGACAAGCTGCCCCTGTCTCATGAATCCGACCCTGTCGGCGATATACTTCGCGCGGAATATATCGTGAGAGGAGATGAATATGGTTTTACCTTTTTCCTTCAATTCGAGGAGAAGCTCCAGGAATTCCTGACCCGATTTCGGATCGAGGCCCGATGTAGGCTCATCGAGGATGAGATTGGGGGCGTCCTTTAAAATAGCGACAGCGATCCCCAGTTTCTGGCGCATTCCTTTGGAATAGTTTTTGATCCTCATGTCGTGGGCTTCTTTTTGAAGGCCGACACGCTCCATCACCTCAGCATAATCGGATTTTCGCAGGTTCCGTTTTCCTGCCAGTTTAGAAAAATAATCCAGGTTTTGAAATGCGGAAAAATTTCCGTAGAGCATGACATTCTCTGAGACGTAGGATATGTATTCCTTGGACCTCAACGGCTCTTGAACGACATCGACTCCCTCGATGATGGCTGTACCCTCAGTAGGAAGGATAAACCCCAGGAGGAGATTTATGGCTGTGGTTTTGCCGGCTCCGTTGGCGCCGAACATACAGAATATTTCTCCGGGATCGACTTTGAGACTCAAATGATCCAGTGCCAAAAGCCCATCTTCGTACTGTTTTGTCAAATCTTTTGTTTCTAACATGATTTCCTCTTTTATATTTATTTATCGGACATCGTACCGGAGAAAGGATACATAGGCTCCGACAAAAAACAGGATGATCAGGAAGATCATCAAAATAACGTCCGGCAGAACACGTTTGAAAGAATCCCCCAATCCTTCGGGAATAAATTCATGCTGCGGCATGTTGGATAAATCCGGCTTTTCCGGCTGATCTCCAAAAATATTCCCCTGCATCATCTTTTCGTTAATCCATTTCGTGAATATCGGCTTGTACATTCTCACCGAGCTCAAGAATCTTTCGTGCTCGTTCACTCCTGTTCTGGCAAGGCTCATGGCCCCGAACATCATAGCGGAGGTGGGGGAGATCCGCGAAAGATTGACCGCAAGCCTTTGCTGCTGCTGCATTTTAGCCTGGTAATCCCTTTCGATGGATGCATTTCTCTCATCGATTTTACTTGTGAGTTCCTGCTGAAGATCTTCGGCCCATTTCCTGATATCCTCTTCCCACTTCTTCCGTGCTTCAGCTTCATCTCTGGAAGGAGCGGGATTGTTCTTGAAATATTCGGTTCGCGCGGCAAAGGCTTCCTTCTGGATCTCCTGAAGGTAGGCGTCCTTTTGGGCGGTGATCTCATGCACGGATGGGATGGGCTTTATTTGTCCGGCAATCATGACGGCAGCTTTAGGGATGACCGTGACAAAGGTGACCCAGATGAATAAAAGAAGCAGAAAACTTGTCGAGGACCGGCTCGTCCTCGCCGAGACAAAAAGCCCGAGCGTAAAGAAAACCGACAGGTACAAAAGAAATACGAAAAGTATCAACAAAATCCTGATCCAATCTTCCCCCGTAAGGGAAATATTCGGGTAGACCATCAAGAGCAGCATGCCGATCACCACCGGGATAACCAGCGGAATGAGGAGACTGATAAATCCGCCGATGGCTTTCCCGAGGATCAGCCTGTCTCTGGGCACCTTGTTCGAGAGGGCCAGTTTCAATGTCCCCCTTTCCTTTTCTCCCACGATGGCATCGTAAGTGAAAAGGATGGCAAACAGACTGAGGACGATCTTCACGATGAAGGACAGATCGAGGGGACCAAACACGGCGAAGATCGGATTGCTGCTGTACTTGGATTCCGCCATGTTCGGATCGAAGGCGATATTGACGGTCGCCACACGGCCTACCGCCTCCCAAACCCCGCTGACGATCGTGCTCAACACCTGAGGTTTCCTGTTGACCTTGGTCCCCAATCCCGCCAGTTGCTGATAACCCTGCTGGCTTTCCAGATTTTTCTTGTTCAAGGCAATGGCCGCACTGTGCTCCTTGAGCTCTGCCTGATAGTTGTTGATCCCGGTATAAACCGCCAGCAGGATCAGAATCGTGCAGAGCAAAAAGGTGAACACGAAGCGGGGACTCATAATCGTGTCCTGGATCTCTTTCTTGATGATGTCTCGTAGCATATTTTACTCCTGTTCTGTTTTTCGGATATATATCATCTAAGGATTACATCCTTTTTACTCTATATACGCACATTCATACGATTTCATTCGACAAAATTTTTTACTTTCGCTGAAGGCTCTCTCGATTACAATCATCCGGATAAAAAATCTTACGCTCTGTTTCTTATACGGAAAATGCAAAAATTGGTTCAATACTTCCGTCCTGACAGGATACCCTGCACAGATTGACTTACGGATTTTCCTCTGTTATAAATTTTTTGATACGCTTGAAAAACTGGACCATTCAAAAGGCGAGATCAAACCACGTTATATGCTGTGAATAGTCCGGTAAATAAGGATGTCAAAATGAAAAAAGCCTTGGTATGTGGCGCAGGGGGATTTATAGGTTCACACCTGGTTAAACGATTGAAAAAGGAAGGCTGTTGGGTACGGGGCGTGGACCTCAAATATCCCGAGTTCTCAGACACCGCAGCAGATGAGTTTCTAACCCTGGATCTCAGGGAGCGCCAAAACTGCGAGAAATCGGTAGCAGCACCGGACGGCGATGCCTTCGATGAAGTCTATCAACTGGCCGCCGATATGGGCGGAATGGGTTTCATTGACAGCGCAGAATGCGAGATCATGCGCAACAGTTGTTTGATCAACATACACATGATCCATGCAAGCGCATCGAGCGGGGTTAAACGCTATTTGTTTTCTTCCAGTGCCTGTGTTTATCGAGACATGGAGCCGGATGAACCGGAATTAACCGAGGGAGATGCCTATCCTGCTCTCCCGGACAACGAATACGGATGGGAAAAACTGTATTCCGAGCGAATGGCCATGGCCTACGGACGCCGGTATGGAATGAAAGTCAGGCTTGCCCGTTTTCAGAACACCTACGGGCCCGAAGGCACCTGGCAGGGAGGCCGGGAGAAAGCCCCTGCCGCCCTATCACGGAAAATCGCGGAAATCGAAGACGGCGGGACTATCGAGATATGGGGAGACGGAACAGCCATGCGCGCCTACACCTACATCGACGATCTCCTGGACGGGATCATTTTGTTGATGCACTCCGATCTGGAAAACGGCGTGAACATCGGCCGCCAGGAATATGTATCCGTGAACCGACTGGTGGGCGTAATCGCCGAAGTCTCCGGAAAAACGGTGCATATCGATCATATCGACGGCCCGGTCGGGGTGAAAGCCCGCAATTTTTGCGCCGACCGTATCCGGGCGATCGGGTGGGAATCCAAGATAAACCTTCACGAAGGGATCGCCAGAACCTATCCCTGGGTAAAGGCCCAGGTCGAAGCGAGCCGAAAATCCGGATAACATGGGTTGTTCCGGGCGATCGCACAACAATATCTTCCAAAGGAAATGGGATTACCTTGTCGTTACGGCCTCTAACGAAGCCCAGGCAGCGGCTTATGAGACACAGCTCGGTATCAGGCGTGATCTCGGCCTTATCACCGGCATAAAACGAATTCTGGTCGTTCCCGATCCCCAGGGCCGTCGCATCGGCAGCGGGGGAAGCACCATTTATGCCCTGTTGAAGGTCTTGAGCATGGAAACGAAATCCTCCGGCCGATCCGAATATTCTAACGACTGGATCGAAGAAATCCTCCAGAAACTGCACATCCTGATCATTCATGCAGGCGGCGATTCCAGAAGACTGCCGGCCTATGGTCCATGCGGTAAAATCTTCACCCCTATACCGGGAAAAGCGGACTCTGTGTGCGGGCACACTATTTTCGACAGACAATTCCCGATCTACAGGGAACTTCCCGCTGTTGATTCAGGAAATGGCCAGGTGGTAGTGACAACAGGAGACGTTCTACTCTTTTTCCATCCGGAGGATGTTCGATTTCGGAGAAAGGGCGTAACGGGTCTGGGCTGCTATGTTGCACCGGAACAGGCAAAAAACCACGGGGTGTACCACACAGCCAGGAATGGAGAAGTGCGCCGTTTTCTGCAGAAACCGCCGGTCTCCCGGCAAAAAGAGCGGGGGATCATCCACCCGCATGGACAATCCCTTCTCGATATCGGTGTTATGAACCTGGATGCGGCCACGGCGATAAAGCTGATCTCGCTTTGTGGTTTCAATAACGGATTCCATTGGAATGGGCCGGCAGCCGAAGAGATCAGGTCCGCAGGATTGGATTTCTACCGGGAGATCTGTTGTGCCATGGGAAAAGACGTTCCGTTTCGTGAGTACCTTGAAAATGTCCATGACAGCGGATCGCGACTCTCGGAAACTTTTCTCAGGACGATCTACGACACAATGTCCAAAGTCCCTTTTTTCGTACAGCCGCTCGAGGAATGCACGTTCCTCCATTTCGGCACTCCGCGACAGCTCGTCGAAACCGGATCGGAATTGATGCATCGGGATCATAAATCCGGTTCCGGGAAGGTTGTTTTGAGTATCGCCAATCTCCTGGAAAAAAAAGGGCGGATCGCTGGCTCGAAATCCTGGGTGGAAGGCTGCCGCATCCGATCCGAACTGACGCTCGAAGGAGAAAACGTTGTGGTGGGTGTGGATGTGGAAAGGCCGTTGTCCCTTCCTCCAAAGTCCTGCCTGGATATCATTCAAGGCTACGACCGGAAAGGGGAAAAAGCCTGGTTCGTCCGTGTCTATGGCATAGACGATGCATTCAAGGATCCGATCCATGAGCGGAGCACGATCGGCAATCGGCCCTTTTCCAAATGGAAAACAAGTATGGGCGTTTCGGATAAAGACATCTGGGAACCGGACCTGCTCGATGAGGAAAAGAACCTATGGAATGCAAAAATCTTTCCGGCCGTTTCCTCTCCGGATAGTTTCTGCGATTGGCTATGGATACTGAATCCTGAAAAAGCAGAGACCGATCTGACCCGCAGATGGCATGAGGCGGATAGATACAGCCTGGAAGAGATTTCCGGTCTTGTTTCTCTCGATGGTTTTCACTCGAGGCGCCAAAAAATCCGGGCAGAAGAAATCCGCAGATCCATGGAAGAAATATTCGACATCGAAAGCGGTTTTTCCGCTCTGGATTTGGCATTCCTTTTCGAAGGATTGGACAACAAAGAGCGGATCGATTGGATTCGTGCTGTTATCGAAGAGGGGAAACGCCGTATCGGCGACACCGGGGTGTCGTCGGAATTGGATCGTTTGGGATTTTCCCGAATTATCCATACCCTGGCATCCGCCATAAAACATGACTTGTCGGGCGGAAAAAAGGAATGGAGCACAATCCTTCAAAACGTCTACGAGAGCATGGCTGTTCCAGGAAAAAAAGTCCGGGATGCGGCGTGTCTGGACTCCCGATCCTTCCAGGATGCCGAAACCTGGTGCAACAGGGCACGGGACTGTGCTTTCGAAAATCTGAGCCGGACCATCGTATGGAGCAGGAAAAAGACCTCGGAATACCCCCGCTGTGCCGTTCGGGCGGACGAGATCATTTGGGGACGGGCCCCTGCCCGCCTGGATCTCGGCGGAGGATGGACAGACACACCCCCATACGCGTTGGAGCACGGCGGGTGCGTCATCAACGCGGCCGTCGACCTCAACGGCCAGCCTCCGATCCATGTTTATGCGAGGATAGTGAAAGAGCCTGTGATCCGCATCACCTCGATCGACCACGGAATAAGGATCACCATCAAAGACTTGAACGACCTTTTGGATTACCGGAAAGCCACAAGCAAATTCGCCCTGGCAAAAGCGGCTCTGGCCCTTTCGGGTTTTTCCCCGGATAGAGCGATCTGGCCGAAAGAAGCCAAAACCCTCGAAGAAAAGCTGAAGTGTTTTGGCGGCGGGATCGAACTGACCACTTTGGCGGCCATCCCAAGCGGGAGCGGATTGGGAACATCCAGCATAATGGGGGCCGTTCTGGTTTCGGTCATCAACCGGATGATCGGAAAGGAGACTCCCAAACGTGAGCTTTTCAACCTGGTGCTTCAGTTAGAGCAGGAGCTGACCACCGGGGGAGGATGGCAGGACCAGATCGGCGGAAGCATCGGGGGCGTGAAAATGATAACCACAGAAGCAGGTCTTATTCCCGATCCCCGGATTCGACCCGTGAGATCCGATGTGCTGGACCCCGCGGTCAATAAAGGACAAACCCTTCTTTACTACACTGGAATGAGGAGACTGGCCAAGAACATCCTGCGGAATATCGTCGGGCATTATCTGGACAGGAATCGCCCTACCATGGAGACGCTGCGCAGGCTTCACGTTTTCCCACCCTTCCTGGTCGAGGCCATGGAAGGCAAAGACATGCGGCGTTTCGGGGAATTGATCGACATGGCTCTGCTCCTGAAAAAAAAGATCGATCCGGAATCTTCCAATCCTGAAATCGAAAAAATCTGCGAAAAGTTCAAACCCTATATGAGAGGAGCGACATTTCTGGGCGCGGGTGGAGGAGGCTTCCTGCTGGTCGTGGGCAAGTCCCGGGAAGATGCGGTTTCGGCCCGGAAAGCACTGGAAAAAGACCCGCCCAACGAATTGGCCCGCTTTTTCGACTACACCATAAACACCACGGGTTTGGAAGTCACGGTTTGTTGACAGGTCTCAATCCGTATGAAAGACCTCTTTCATGGGCAGCCAATCCAGCTCGTTTTCCACTTTGAGGGCTTCCCGCAACCTTCCGCAATCCGAAGTCTGATCCTCACCAAGGCATTCGACATAGGAATACAGGCACCCGTCTTTATGATAGAGCGAATAGCTTTGGATGTCTGGTACGCCCGGATTTTCGAACAGGATCGGATAGGCGATTTTCAAGGATCCGATCATCCTGTTCTCGAAACCTCCGCTGATGCGCGTCGTGAAGGCGTTTCTTCTCGCCTTCCCGCTCACCGAGCGTTTTTCTTCCCAGTGATAGATCTCGTCCATCTGAGCCCACCACTCCCCGTCCCGCCGTGCCTCGAGAGGCTCCTGCATCGGGTCGGTGAGCTTCCACCAATCCTGGGTCACAGGATCGCGGCCGATCTCGGCGATATCTCTATCATAGTCATCCCCGGTGTACTCGAAATAGGAAAACAGGATCCCGTCGCGAAGATAGATGGAATAATTGCGGAAGTTGGATTTACGGATCCGGTCTAGAACGCCGGGGAACGTGTGCTTGTGCAGGATAATGTATCGTTCCTCGTATTCAGCGCGGAGTTTTATGAGGCTCCCGAATCTCATGCTATCGCCTTGGACTGTCTATTCATGCCTTTATACTTTTCCCCTTGTTCCCCTCAAAAAAAAAGCATATCAAGGATAAGCTGGAGAGTCAATAACGGGGGGCTGATAAAACCATCCAGATCGAGGGAAAATCCAAATCAAAGATCAGAGAAATCTTAGAAACGCTCGACAAAAAGGCAAGGATCAATAACGCCATATAATCATTTAAAAGAAGTGCGGGCTGTTGTCAGCAAAAGGGGGGTTGATGATGGGAACCAAAGATGGGAACTCTCTCCAGCCCGCCAAAGAGAGTCATTATTATTATAGTCAATTTTGCGATTTATTCAAGTCTTCTTTCATTCCCGGAATAACACGGCCATCCAGGCACCAACGAAATCACAAAATGGCTGATATCAAGGATTCAAAACACAAAAGACAAAATCATGGAAACGGCTAAAAATAAAGGGTAAGTCTGGCGGGGCCGACGAGACTCGAACTCGCGACCTCCGGCGTGACAGGCCGGCGTTCTAACCGACTGAACTACGACCCCGCCATGGGGAATCCCATTATAATATTAATGCCTCAGGGATTCAACCTACATTTTCTCCAACGCCGCAATCCGTTCTTCGATGGGGGGATGGGTGCTGAACAGCTTGTTCACTTTGCCCTTGAAATCCTTGAGCGGATTCACGATATACAAATGAGCCGTGGCTTTGTTGGCGGCTTCCAGCGGCTCCCTGTCTGCAGATAATTTTTTTAAGGCCGAGGCCAGTCCTGGGGGGTATCGCGTCAGCAAGGCTCCGTTGGCGTCTGCCAAGAATTCTCTTTTCCGGGAGATCGCCAGCCGCAGAAGCTGGGCAACGAGGGGCGAGAGGATCGCCAAAACCAGAGCCACCACGATAAAAATCGCTGCGGCATTTCCCCCTCCGCCACTCCGGTCCCGAGACCGCCTCCGGCCTCCTCCCCAGAAAAAAGTCCTCAGGGTCCAATCGCTCAACAAGGCTACGACCCCGACCATGACTACGGCCAGCGTCTGGACCAGAACATCGTAATTCTTGATGTGGGACATTTCATGGGCGATAACACCTTCCAGCTCCGCCCGGTTCAGCTTCTGGAGCAGGCCTGTGGTCACCACGATCACCGAGTTCTCGGGATTTCGCCCCGAGGCAAAGGCATTGGGGGCCGTATCATCTATGACGTAACAGCGGGGTTTGGGCAGTCCGGCCGCTATGGCCAATCCTTCCACGACATTGTACAAATAAGGATAATCCTCTTTCTTCACGGGCCTCGCCCGGCTGATCGCCAGCACGATCTTGTCGCTGGCATAATAGCTGCCGAATGTCATGGCCACGGCGATAACCACGGCAATGATCAATCCCTCAGTCCCCCATCCTGTCAACTCCCCGAACGCCCAACTCAGGGCAAAAATCAAGCAGAGAAAAAACAGGATCAGGAAGAAGGATCTCCACTTGTTGCGGGTAATTTGTTCGTACATAGCAGCGTCGCCTGGACTTTAAAGAACGGTCAACAGGTCAGAATTCGACTTTGACTGGCTCTTTGGCTTCGGGTTCCTCGATCTCGAAGTACTCCTTTTCCTTGAAGCCGAACATATTGGCGATCATATTCGACGGAAACACCTGCTGTTTGGTGTTGAACTTCATGACGGTATCATTATAAAACTGGCGGGCATAAGCGATTTTCCCCTCGGTTCCGGCAAGCTCTTCCTGAAGCATCAGAAAATTCTGGTTAGCCTTGAGGTCAGGATAGTTTTCCGCGACGGCAAACAGGGATTTCAAGGCCCCGGAAAGCATGTTTTCTGCCTGTCCCTGTTCCCCCACTGTTCCCGCATTGATGGCTTGCGCCCGGGCCTCGGTCACTTTTTGAAAAACCTCCCTTTCGTGTTTGGCATAGCCCTTGACCGTCTCGACCAGGTTGGGAATCAAGTCATAGCGTCTTCTCAGCTGGACATCCACCTGCGCCCAGGCATTATCCGCCCGGTTCCTCAACGTGATCAAGCCGTTGTAGATTCCAATACCGGCAACGATAACCACCCCAATGATGGCAAGCACAACCACTAAACCGGTCATAGTTTTTCTCCTTTTTTGTTTATTTTCAGTAACAACAAAGTTTCTTCATTAGTAAACTTTTTCGACGATAAAAGTCAAATGTTTTCATTTTTCAAGCCATTTGTCTGCGCGAACAATATCCTCTTTTCTCCCCGCCCATACTCCGATAGAAATACGGATTTGCGCGAAAAAATATTCACCATTTTCAACTTGTGAAATTTCATTGACACAACCATTTTACAATGATATATTTTCTATCCATCGAATCTATCGAGGGTTTTTCTTAAATCTTAAAGGAGGAATTTATATGGCATCATTAAAGGAAAAATTCGCTTCAAAACTCGACCCTGTACGTAACCAGGTCCGCACGCTCCTCAAAGAGCATGGAGATGTCAAGATCTCCGATGTAACGGTTGCTCAAGCATACGGCGGAATGCGCGGCGTGAAATGCATGGTGACAGAGACTTCGGCTCTGGACCCGATGGAGGGCATCCGTTTCCGCGGTTACAACATCCCACAACTTAGGGAAAAATTGCCCAAGGCTCCGGGCGGCAACGAACCCCTTCCCGAAGGAATCTTTTATCTGCTCCTTACAGGTGAACTGCCCACAGAGGACGATGTCAAAGCGATCACCGAAGAATGGCGCAAACGCAGCGCTCTCCCCGACTACCTCATCGATGTGCTCAAAGCCATCCCCAACGACACCCACCCCATGACCCAATTCGCGACCGGAATTCTCACACTCCAGAGAGATTCCATCTTCTCGGCAAAGTACCGGGAAGGTATCAGCAAGATGGAATACTGGGATCCCATGTACGAAGACGTGATGAACCTGCTGGCAAAACTCCCCGCGATCGCATCCTACATCTACCGCAAAAGCTACAAGAACGGCGAACACATTCCCGCCGATCCCAATCTCGACTGGGGGGGCAATTTCGCCCACATGGTAGGAGTCGAGGGAGAAGAGTTCAAGGAATTGATGCGTTTGTACCTTGTGCTCCACAGCGACCACGAAGGCGGAAATGTGTCGGCACACACCACGCACCTCGTCGGCTCCGCCCTTTCCGACGCCTATTACTCTCTCTCAGCCGGGATGAACGGACTTGCCGGACCGCTTCACGGATTGGCCAATCAGGAAGTGCTTCGCTGGGTTATGAACTTGATGGAGGAATTGGGTGGGGTTCCCGATAAGGAACAGCTCACGAAATATTGTTGGGACACATTGAATTCCGGCCAGGTTATCCCTGGCTATGGCCACGCCGTTCTCCGCCAGACCGACCCCCGCTATGTCGCCCAAAGAGATTTCGCTCTGAAACACCTGGGTGACGATGACATCTTCAAGGTCGTCAGCGCCCTGTACGATGTTGTTCCTCCCATACTGGAAGAGCAGGGCAAGGCAAAAAATCCCTGGCCGAACGTCGATGCTCACTCAGGCGTATTGCTGCTCCATTACGGAGTGACAGAGTACGATTTTTACACGGTATTCTTTGGCGTCTCTCGTGCGATCGGGGTTCTTTCCTCACTGATTTGGGACAGAGCTCTGGGATTGGCCATCGAAAGGCCCAAGAGTGTCACCACCGACTGGATCGCAGGACAGGTGAATAAGTAAAACGCAGAAGCTGAATTAACGAATCGGAATCGAGTAAGGGGTAATGGATATCCACATCCATTACCCCTTTTTTTTGTTTAGATCATGGCTCAGAGCTGAGGGAGGTAGAAGCAGATAACCTTAGGTTCTGTCATCTCCTGCAGGGCGAATTTGATCCCTTCCCGGCCCAAGCCTGAATATTTAACACCTCCGAAAGGCATGGAATCCAGACGGTAATCGGTCGAATCATTGATCATTACACCCCCGCAATCCAGTTCATAGGCGGCTTTGAATGCGGTATCGACATCCCGGGTAAAAACCGCGGCATGGAGCCCGAACGGAAGGGCATTCGCCTTTTTTATCGCCTCATCCAGGCTATCCACAGGGTAAAGATTGACGGTGGGGCCGAAAACCTCTTCGCAGTGAATCGTCACGTCTTCGGGAACCTTTTCCAGTACCGTGGGTTCGACAAGCGCCTTGTTTCGTTTACCCCCCGCAAGGATCTTCGCCCCTTTTTCTGCGGCTTCTTTTATCCAGCTTTCCACGCGTTTCGCTTCATCTTCGGTGATCATAGGCCCCATGTCCGTTTCTTCATCGAGCTTGTTCCCGATTCTATATTCCAAAGTTCGCGCCACGAATTTATCCCGGAATTCCGGATAGATATTCTTATGCACATACAGGCGCTGAACCCCGATACAGTTTTGCCCGGCTGCCCAAAAGGCTCCCGATACACAGGATTCCACAGCCCAATCCAGGTCGGAATCGTCCCAGACTATCACGGGGGAATCCGATCCCAGCTCCATCCCGATCTTTTTGATCCCGGCCAGCTGGGAAATCCGCTTGCCGGCTTCGATACCGCCAGTAAACGAGATCATCCTCACTCTTTCATCTTTTACCAGAGGGTCCCCTATAACATTGCCATATCCCGTGATCACCTGAAGAACAGAGGGGGGCAGGCCGGACTGCAAAAGAGCTTCAGCAAGCATCAAGGCCGAGAGCGGTGTCACGGTAGCCGGTTTCAAGATGACCGAATTTCCCGCGGCAATGGCCGGACCTAGCTTATGGGCCACAAGATTGAGGGGATCGTTAAAGGGCGTTATCGCCAGAACGACTCCGATGGGGAACCGGTAGTAATACCCCCGCCGGTTTTCTCCTCCGGGAAAAGAGTCGAAGGGGATCGTTTCCCCCAGGATACGCTTGGATTCCTCGGCAGATACCATCAAAGTATTGACACACCTGGAGGCTTCTTTGCGGGCTTCCCGAATGGTCTTGGATCCTTCCCGCGCAATGACCGTCGCAAATTCCTCGAGATTGGAAGATACATGCGCGGCTGCTTTGAAAAGGATCTGTGCCCTGTCGAACACGCTCATTTTTCTGGCAACCTCGAATCCACTGACAGAAACTTCCAAAGCCCGCTCCACATCGCTGTCAGTGGCAGCAGGGACCGTATCGATGACAGAATCGTCGTAGGGGTCCCGGACCTCGATCTTTGCCTCCCGCTCTACCCATTCTCCGGCCAGCAACATTTTCATTGTCTACCTCCGATGGCGATCAAATCGACCAGCATGCTGTAGCCGGTGGCTTCTTTGCCGGCACCCGGCCCCACCACCGTTACATCCCCTAAAGCATCGGTCGTGATGGTTACGGCATTCGTCGCCCCCATGATCGATGCAAGGGGATGGCCGAGATCGATCTCCTCCGGGGCGACCGAGGCTTTCACTCGGCTTCCTTCCCGCCACACCTTGCCGATCAGTTTGAAACGTTTATCCCGGACCTTGGCTTCTGCTATAGAGGCCGCATTGATGCCCTTGATCCCCTCGCAGGGATAATCGAAAGGTTTCATGTCTGTCCCGAACACGAATTTGGCCAGAATAGTCACTTTTGCCAGCGCATCCCATCCTAAAACATCGGCATCGGGAACAGCCTCGGCATATCCCAGTTCCTGGGCTTTACGGAGAGCCTCTTCATAGGAAAGGCCTTCTTCCATCCGGGTCAGGATATAGTTTGTCGTCCCGTTCAAGATGCCCTTTATCTCTTGAATATCACATCCTGCCAGATTTTCGCGGATGAAATTGATGAGCGGCGTTCCGCTCATCACCGTCCCTTCGAATAAAAACCGGACGCCTTTCTCCTGAGCCAGTGCATTCAAATCATTGTAGTGAAGGGCGACAGGTCCTTTGTTCGTGGTAACGACATGCATACCCCTCTCTATGGCCCTCCGGATGTGCGATGTGGCCGGTTCTCCGGTTTCGATATCCGTGTAAGTGGCTTCGCACATCACATCTGCCTCGGCCTGCTGGATCATATCCAAAGCATCTCCTTCAAACTTTGTCCCTGACAGATCGGACAAATTTCCTCCCGTGCCGGCCAGTTTCAAGGCTTCTTGGAGATCGATTCCTTGCGGGTCGTACACGCTGCCCTTTATTTTGTCAGCGATCCCTACGACCCGGACATCCAAGCCATAGGTATTCGAAAGCAACTCTTTTTTCCTAATGAGGAGTTCTGCCAGGCCCTGACCGACCGTGCCGAAACCGATAAATAGTAAACGCATGATTAACCTCCTGGGATTGCAAAAGAGAATTGATTTCTAGAAAAAATTGATAACACACAGAACACTTTAAGTCAATATCAATTTGGACTTGAAGCGCCGGCTTTTTTCCAATACAATTTAAGACCTCAATGGGATATTTTTTGGAAAATCGCCACAATCATCCCTCTCTATCCCCATATATACACTGAGGAGGATCCATGCATTATAAATTTTTATCCAACAAAGACATCAAGGCCATGGAGGCTTTACAGGAATCCTATGGAGGCGCAAAGGGAATTTCCGAAAAAATCCAGGCCGCGCGGGATTACAACACAAGGAAGATGATCGCGGAAGGCAAGGGCTTCGGAGATGTTCTGGAAAAGGCAGAGCAATATGTTCAAAAATTTGCCAAGGTCGAAGACTTCATCGAAGCGAATCAATTGACCTTCCACAAAAAAGGGACCTGCACAACACAGGTTTCCGGATTTCAAGGGGCCCGGCCCACCTTCTACGCCATCAGGGATATCGCAGAAAACGGAAACGTTTTTTTCCCGACAGAGATGATATCCGTGGTCGGTTTGACCGAAACATATGTCTACGGAGGAGATTTGATCACCACCCTCGCTCTGGCAGAGAATCTGTTGGGGGCCAGCAAGTTTTGCACGACCAACCTCCTGGGAACCCCACTTCCAGAGGAACGCTTCACCCGGATAGAAAAAATAACCGGCGAAAGGTTCGAAAGGAAAGATTTGGGCGGGGGGATAAGCCAGATCATTCTCAAGAACATGGGGACACCCTATGGCAATCTGGGAGGGGTTGAAGTGGGCAACAACAACCACCTCGTCTACTTGGACGGGATCACCCGGGCCGCCATCGAGACCGGCGCCAACTTTTTCCTGAATCCCAGTTGGTCCACCATAGTCGCAGCTTGCTATTACGCAAGGGAGATTCCCAATCTATCTTTCAAAATTTCCATGCTTCTCTCCACGCAGAATATCATCCAGCTCCGGATGTTGATGAACATTTTCAAGGAATACATCCGCGAGGATGGCAGCACTCCCATCTACGAGATCAACATCGGAAATGCGACAACCGCAGAAACCTTTATCCAGTGCAGCAAGGAGATGGAAGATTCAGGGCTAAACGTTTCGCTGGCTGCTCATCTGCGAATCAACCCGGATCTCGGGATGGAAGATTTCAACTGGACCGAAAACGCCTATAAGGTGCTCGATGCCGGAAGAAACATAACCATCAAATATGAGAGCGACGGAGAAGCACGGCCATTCGATACGATGGAAGCCTATTTCATCTCGGACAAGGAAAGGAACGAAAAGGCAGAGGTAATCGGCAATGTCATCTACTACAAGTGCGTGAGATGCGACAAGGATGCCAAGGACATCATGACAAGAGGACACGAGACCAAGTGGGCAAAGGTGTCCACCAGAAAGAAGAAGGATTAAACCGATCCCGCCCTGAGGACACACATGAATTTTGGAATTGAAGACAAAGTCGCTCTTGTCACGGCCGCAAGCCGGGGCCTGGGAAAAGCCATAGCACTCCAGCTGTCGAGGGAGGGAGCCAGAGTGGCCATCTGTGCAAGAGGGGAAGATAAACTCGTCGAGGCAAAAAAAGAGATCGCAGCGAGCACAGGAGGAAAAATCATCGCTCATGCAGCAGATGTCACGGATAAAGACCAGGTGAAAAAACTGGCCGGCCATGTGATCGATGAATGGGGAACGATCGATATCCTGATTTGCAATGCGGGCGGCCCGCCGTCCGGGATGTACGAAGATTTCGACCCGGAGGATTACCGGAAAGCCCTCGAGCTCAATCTTCTCAGCACGGTGACCCTCTGCTACGAAGCCATCCCTCTCATGAAAAAAAGAAATTGGGGACGAATCGTCAATTTGACATCGGTCTCTTCCAAGCAACCTGTTGAAAACCTGATTCTGTCCAACACGGCACGGGCGGGAGTTCTCGGTTTTTCTAAATCTCTCTCCGCCCAATTGGCTCCCTACGGCATTACGGTCAATTCCGTGTGTCCGGGATATACCCGAACAGAACGGGTCGAGAACCTGGCTATTTCCTTCGAAAAAACAGGAAAAGGCTCTGTGCAAGATTTCTACCGGAACATCGAGAATATCATCCCGGCGGGTCGGTTGGGCCGGCCGGATGAGATCGCAGCTGCCGTGGCTTTCCTCTGTTCGGAAGCGGCAAGCTATATCACAGGCGTTGCGCTTCAAGTGGATGGAGGTTATATAAAATCAATTTTTTAAAATTGCTAACGCCTCTCAGGCTACGCAATGACACAAAGGAAAAAACATGAACGAACTAATGAAACAATGGGAGGGCACACCATATCCGGAAATGATACGGAATCTGCCCGAGATCGAGATCTCGCTGGAGGGTATCAGGGGATGGCTTTTTCAGAGCACGGACAAGCAGATCGTCTTCTTCGATATCCAACCCGTAGGGAATGTCCCCCCTCACTCCCATTGCAGCCAGTGGGGAGTGGTGTTCGAAGGAGAGATGTCGCTGAGCATCGGAGGAGAAACAAAGATCTACAGAAAGGGGGACTGGTATTACATTCCAGAAGGAGTGGAACATTCGGCAACATTCCTCAGCCGGGTTCATGTCATGGACATTTTCGATGCTCCTGACAGATACACGCCGAAAAAAATTTGATAAATTGGAACAATCGGCCCACAAATCCCGCATAGGATAATTCTATGAAAAATTTGTTCGCAAATAACATGAAAGATTTCGAGGGGTATGTTATCGGTAAAATGCTTCGCTACCTCGATGACCCGGAAATCATCTCTTTTGCCGGGGGACTTCCTTCCAGTGAAGTATTTCCCGTCGACCTCATCCTTCAAGCTGCCGAAAGAGCCATCAAGGACAATTTTCGTTCCGTCCTTCAATATTCACCGATCCCCGGTGAAAGGGGATTGATCGATGCGGTCATCGATTATCTCAAAACAGACAATATTTTTATCGGTCCCGAAAACATCATGATCACGACATCCGGCCAGCACGGACTGGATCTTGTCGGAAGGCTTTTTCTCGATGCACAAGATCAGATCGTTACCGATCTACCCACATTTGGAGGCGCACTGGCTGCGTTCGAGCTGGAGAATGCCCGGTACCTAGCATTGAAAATCCAGGAAGACGGGTCCGATATCGCCGGTATGGAAAAAGGGATCCATAACCTGTTGGCTGAAGGAAAACAGCCTAAATTCATTTATGTGATCCCCGACTTCCAAAATCCTTCAGGAATCACTATGAGCATGGAAAAAAGACAGGCGATTCTCGAGCTGGGGAAAAAACACAAAATACCTATTGTGGAGGATAGCCCGTACAGAGAATTGCGGTACAAAGGAAAAAATCTTCCCTCTATCTACTCGCTGGATGAAAACCGGGGAAATGTGATCGGGCTGTATACATTCTCCAAAATTCTTTGCCCGGGGATCCGGGTCGGATTCAACATCGGCCCTCCTGAGGTCATCAGGAAATTCTCCTTCATCAAGGGATCGAACATCCTCAACACGCCAAAACTGAACCAGGACATCTGCACGGCTTTTCTGAAAGAATACGATCTGGGGGCCCATTTCAAGAAAGCCAAAGACTATTATGCCGAAAAACTGGATTTTTTTCTCCAGGCCATGGATGAAAATTTTCCCGAAGACACGGGTGTAACGTGGACAAAACCCGAGGGAGGCCTCTTCCTGTGGATCACGGTGCCCGAAGAATTGAATACACTGGATCTCTTTTATCTTGCCATCGAAGAACGGGTGGCCTTTGTACCGGGCGAGGTGTTTTATCCTGAAGGATTCCGCAAGTATAACACGATGCGGATCAACTTTTCTTTTCCTACAAGAGAGGAGATCATCGAAGGTGTGAAACGGCTGCGCCGGACGATCGCAAGATACAAAGCAGGAGAAAGGCCCAAAAGCGATCGGACCGATTGAGGGGGATAAACATGCCAGATAAGGCTGAATATGGACCCGGAATCACAAAATATATCGATGAGGCCAAAAAAAGCCTTGAAAGGAAAAAAAACCAACTCGAGCGCATCAAAAAACTCAAGTTCGACACGATCGCCGTGCACGGGCTCTACACGGCAGAGGAGGCTCTGAAACAGAATCAGGGCGCTGTGATCGAACCTCTTTATCTTGCGACGGCGCAAGCTTACAGGGACTCAGATGAACTGGAGGCGGCCCTGGCTTATCTCATCCCCACATGGTGTTACACCCGCTTCGCCAATCCCACAACTTTCTATTTGGAGGGGGTTCTCGCTCTTCTCGAGGGATACAAAACTCCTTACGATACATCTTGTGTCGTGACCGCTTCCGGCATGTCCGCGATCATGCTCGCTGTCGACCCTTTCCTGGTCAAGCAGAAAAGCGGACCTGAAAAGATAAATTTTGTCTCCTCGATCCAAATCTACGGCGGGACTTATCAGCACTTTTCCATAAGAAAAGAGCAGGAAAGAGGGATCGAAGTGCGCTGGGTTTCCCATCCCGAAGACCTGGAAGAATGGAAGGCGAAGATCGATGAAGACACGCGGTTCCTGTACGCAGAAGCACCGAGCAATCCCCAGCAGGCTTTTTGCGATGTCAAAGCCCTGGCGGATCTGGCCCATTCCTGGGAAATCCCGTTCATCATCGATTCCACGTGCGCGACACCTGCCCTGATGCGGCCTATCGGCTACGGGGCAGATATCGTGATTCATTCCCTGACAAAATCCATGACCTCAGGGGGGCTCGCTATCGGAGGGGCTTTGATCAGCAAGGATCCCATCATCACAAAAATCAAAAACGACAATCCTCTTTTCATGGAAAGTTTCGCCGAATACGTGAAATTTCTGCCGTTCCGGGATACCGGACCGGCTGCCTCCCCTGTCAATGCGATGTTCACCCTGAATGATTTGCGAACGTTGCGGTCGAAGATGGACCTGGTCAGCAAGAACTGTCACATGGTCGCCGATTTCTTATGCCATCACCCAAGGGTGTATCAGGTCGATTTCCTCGGACTCCCTCAGTTTCCCTTCCATTTATTGGCAAAAAAATACATGAAGCTCGTAGATTCCGATGACGGGAAAGGAAAAGAGGTCAACCGCTATGGGCACTTGATGAGCTTCAGAGTGGAAGGACCGCCAGCAAACGCAAGAGCAGTTTTCGACCGCCTTCAGATTATCTACAGGGCCGGTGACCTGGGCCGGATCAAGAGTATCGCGACCATTCCTGCTATATCTACCCATCTCCAACAGGGAGAGGAGGCCCGCCGGCTCGCTGATATCCCGCCTCAGATGATACGGCTCTGTGTGGGAGCCGAGGATCCGGATGATCTGATCGCCGATCTCGAGCAGGCCTTAAAATGACCGGGAGCCCCAATGTTGAATTTTGGTGTTACTTGGTCTAGAATAATTTTGAATGGAAAAGATCAAGATCCGAGGAAATCAAAACCTCCAGCTAAAGGGAAAAATCAAAATCAGCGGCGCCAAGAATGCCGTACTCCCCGCAATCGCGGCGTCTCTTTTGACCCAGGAAAAAATCCGGCTCAAAAACATTCCTTTAGTGAAGGATGTTTTTACCATTCTAACCCTGGTCAAAGAGCTGGGCGCGGAATACAACATAAGACGCAGATCCCTATCCGTCCAGGTCAAAAATATCGTATCGGAGGAAGCCTCCTACGAACTCGTCAGGGCGATGAGGGCTTCCATACTCGTACTGGGGCCTCTGCTTGCCAGGCATGGTAAAGCCGTGGTCTCACTTCCGGGGGGGTGTGCGATCGGCTCCAGGCCTATCGATCTTCATATCCACGGGTTTGAAAAATTGGGAGCATCGATCAGTCTTCAACACGGCTACATCACCGCAGAAGCCAAAAAATTGCAGGGATCGGAAATCGAATTCGAGAAAAAAACGGTGGGGGGAACGGAAAATATCCTGATGGCAGCTTCCCTGGCCCGTGGTGAAACCATACTGAAAAATTGTTCTCTTGAACCCGAAGTAGCGAACCTCTGTGAACTCCTTGTCAAAATGGGGGCGAAAATCGATGGCATCGGGGAAGAAACCATCCGCATTAAGGGCATACGAGAGCTGGGAGGAGCGACCCACGAAATCATCCCCGATCGGATCGAAGCCGGCACATTTCTGGTTGCCGGGGCATTGACACGAGGAAATATCACTCTGTCCAACGTCCTGCCTAACCAGCTGGGGACGATCATTGAAAAATTGAGGTATTCCGGAGCGGAAATCGAAAAAATCAACAGCCAATCTCTCCGCGTCATCGGAAGCGAAACGATCAGAGCCCAGGACGTCACGACTTCTCCTTATCCCGGTTTTCCCACCGATATGCAGGCTCAATTCATGGTGATGATGACCCAGGCCCGAGGAACATCCATCATCACGGAAACCATATTCGATAGAAGATTTTCTCACGTGAATGAATTATTGCGTCTGGGAGCCAATATCGAAGTCACCGGAGACAAGGCGATCGTAAAGGGAAAATCCCCTCTGTCCGGAGCAGAAATTCTTGCCACAGACCTGAGAGCCTCGGCCTCGCTCGTTCTGGCGGGGCTGATAGCGAACGGCGAGACCATCATCAACGATGCGGAACATCTCGACAGGGGATACGAAAATATCGAAGAAAAACTTAAATCTCTCGGAGCCCATATCGAGAGATTCATAGATTGAAGGATCAGCGGCAAAAGGAGCAAAAATGGAGGGCTGCATTTTTTGCAAGATCATAAACAAAGAAATCCCGGCCGAGTTGATATTCGAGGACGATCGTATCGTTGCCTTCAATGACATCAATCCTCAGGCACCGATCCACATTCTGATCATTCCCAAGGAGCATTTTGCATCCTTGAATGTCATTCCAGAGGAAAAAAAGGACATTCTGGGACACATCCTGCTCAGGGCCCGCCAGATCGCCCGTAACCTGGGGATCGATGAAAAGGGGTACAGAATCGTCCTCAACACGGCCAGAGATTCCGGACAGGAGGTTTTTCACATCCACTTTCACCTTTTGGGCGGCCGGCGAATGACCTGGCCACCCGGATAAAAGTGAGTGAGATCGACAATTTTTATGTATAATTCAGGTTCCTGGATTATTCACGGGTCGAGATTGCTGCAGCGGCAAGGAAGCAGCTCATGAAGCTGTAGTGTACTACAGCGAGTGGGCTGCGACGAAGCCGATGTGGTAAGATAGGCTCGCCCGGAGGGTAAAAAGGCCGATGCATAATAAAAATGTGTTAAAATTTGGTTTTGTTTTGAAAAAGTATTGGCATCGGTATTTTTATGTATAATTCAGGTTCCTGGATTATTCACGGGTCGAGATTGCTGCAGCGGCAAGGAAGTGATTCATGAAGCTGTATTGGAATACTGCGAATGGATTCCGACGAAGCCGATGCGGTGAGATCGGCCCGTAAATAATTCAGGTGAGGAGGTAAAGAGATGGATATAACTTGGCTCGGCCACTCCGCAATCAAAATCGAAGGATCCAAAACTGTCTACATCGATCCTTTTCTGACCGGGAATCCAAAGGCATCCACAAGCGCAAACGCCTGCACAAAAGCAGATGTGGTTATCGTCACCCATTATCACGGCGACCATGTGGGGGATTCTTTTGGTATTTGCAAAAGCACGGGAGCGATCCTGGTAGGAGTCCATGAGATCGCTGTCGAGGCAGAAGCCGAGGGAATACCGGCAGAGGGAATGAATATCGGCGGGACGATCGAAACCAGAGGTGTGACAGTCCATATGGTTCAAGCCTGGCACTCTGCCGAGAAAGGCGATCCGACCGGAGTGGTCGTCGAACTCGACGGCAAAACCCTTTATCATGCCGGAGACACAGGATTGACCTATGACATGAAATTGATTGGCGAGTTTTTCAGCCCTGATTTGAGCTTCCTTCCGATCGGAGATCGATACACCATGGGAGTTCCATCAGCGACCAAGGCTGTGGAGTTCACACAAACCAAAAAGGTCATTCCCATTCATTACGGCACTTTTCCTATCGTCGAAGCCGATCCAGAGGAGTTTAAAAAGAGGGTAGGCGATATGGCTGAGGTCATCATCCTCAAACCGGGAGAAACTTACAGCTTCTAGCTTCCGGCCGATTATCCGCCTCTTTTCTTCATTCCCATAAGACGAGAAGGAGCGTCGAAAAATTCCCTACCTGATTGACGGCAGCAACCTGATCGGGCACATCCCCGGCCTGGATTTGTCCGATCCACAGAGCAAGCATCGCTTGGTTGCACAACTGTTCCTATTTCAGGCGATAAAAAAAACCAGGATTATCCTGGTTTTCGACGGTCATCCGGATCCCGAGCTTTGCGAAAAAAAATTCCGACAAAAGGAGTTTTCTCTCATCTGGCCGGATTCGGAAGATTCCGCGGACCCCTTGATCATGAAATTGATCGAAAAACAAACAGACCTGAGACACTTTTTTGTGGTGAGCTCTGACCGGGAGATACAAGACTTTGCCCGGCAAAACAAGGCGAGGGTTCTCGATTGCGGAGATTTTCACAACGTGTTAAAAGCGGCATTGAAAAAATATAAGGAATCCCTGGCCATGGAAAAAGAAGACAGCCCCTTGTCTCCTCTTGAAATGGATCACTGGCTTTCGATCTTCGGAGCTTCGGATGAGTGATATCGCACTGATCGGTGCAGGAAAGTTGGGCACCAACCTAGGCTATGCTCTCCGGCGGAAGGGATATCGGATTGCGGTTATTTCGGACAAAAGTCTCCATGCAGCTCAAGAAAGCCGGAAGCTCATCGGCCAGGGCAAGATCACCGACGACAACCGTTTTGCGGCCAGGCAGGGAAGCTGGGTCATCCTGACCGTTCCCGATGATGCAATCGATGGAGTGGCTGAAGATCTGGCTGGCGCAGACGTTGCGTGGCAAGGAAAATTCGTTTTTCATTGCAGCGGTCTCCTCAGCTCGGGATCCTTGACGCCACTCGAGAAAAAAGGGGCTCTTGTCGCATCTCTCCACCCCGTGCAGTCATTTCCACAAAAAAAACCCGATCCCGGAATTTTCGCAGACATTTTCTTCGGCCTCGAAGGCAAAACAGAAGCTTTGGAACTGGCGACACGAGTCACGGCTCAACTGGGTGGAAGGCACTTTATTCTCGAAGCCCGAAATAAACCCATCTATCATACGGCTTGCAGCATGGCTTCCAACTCCATTACAACGCTCCTGGATGCAGCAATCCGGCTGTTAAAACAGGCAGGATTGACCGAAACCGAGGCGTCTCGTGTTCTATTCCCGCTGGTGCAAGGAACTTTACAAAATGTAAAAAAATTTGACGCAGGAAGGGCCCTGACAGGTCCTGTCACACGAGGGGATGCGACTTCCGTCGCAAAACACCTGGAGGCCTTGGGCAAAGATTCCGAACTTCGGGATCTTTATACAAAAATTGCCTGTCAATCACTCCGGATAATCAAAAAGGGAAAGATGCTGTCCGCCGAAAAAATCAAGGCCCTGGAAGTTCTGCTGGAAGATAAATAACCTCTTCTTCCAGTTCGATTCCGAACTTTTTTTTCACAAGGTTCTTGAGTTCGCTGGCCAAACTCAAGATGTCTTTGGACGTCGCGTTCTTGTCGTTGATGATGAAATTGGCGTGTCCGGGAAACACGGCCGCTCCTCCGAAACGTCTATTTTTTGCACCCACCTGATCCAGAAGATGGGCGGCAGGAATCCTTTTTCCGTCGGCAAGCTTCGGATTTTTAAAGTAACTTCCCGCGCAGGCAACATTCCTGGGGGGATGTTTTTTTTCTCTTTTTGCCAGGTTTTCCGCAACTGTTTTTTCAATCTGCTGCCTGATTCCCGGCCGAAGCGAAAATGTGGCCTGGAGGAGCAGATTCTTTTCGGTTCGCAGGCGGCTCTTCCGGTAATTAAACGAAAAATAATCCCGGTCCACATTTAGCTTCTCTCCCTTCTTGTCGAAAACGAGAGCTTCCGTCAAAAAACTCCCGATGGACCGATCGAAAGCCCCGGCATTTCCGCACACGGCTCCTCCCACCGTTCCCGGGATTCCGGCCAAAAACTCGAATCCTTCCATGCCATTCTCGACACAATACCCCAACACATCCCAGATCGGGGTTCCGGAGAGGACTTCTATCGCCGATGTCCCTTTTTTTTCTATTCCCCGGGCGCAATTTTTGATAATCAGACCGCGAAATCCATCGTCATCGAACAAAAGATTATACCCTCCCCCCACGACGTAAAAAGGGATACCCTGCTGTTGCGCGATACGGAGAGCGAGAAGGAACTCCCCAAGAGAGGAGGCCTCAAAGAAATAATCCGCCGGTCCTCCGACCCTGAAATTGGCATGTTTCCTGAGGGGAACAGACTGTCCGACTTTTTTCCCGACAGTTTCAAAAAATTCCCGGGCAAAATCGGTATTACCTGGAGCCATGGTCTCATTCTAACCAATGTTTCTGAAAAAACCAAGCATCATTCAACCGATTTAAATCTGGCACGAATTTTGCTATAATATATTCATATATTTTCTTGGACTAATATTGACATTTCCTTTACAGATAGCTATTATTCAACAAATTTTATGTGAGGTTGAAAATGAGAAAGCCAGCAATCGCATCACTCGTCATTCTTTTTTTTCTGTGCTCGATGTTGCCAGCACAGAACTCCGGTAGCGAAGCCTACATCAAGGCGATGACAACCCCGGATGCCAATGAAAAAGCCAGACTTTTAAAAGAATATCTAAGCACCAATCCGGGTGGCCAATACGAAAATTTCGCAAGCGCAGAACTCTGCACTCTTCAATACAACGGCAAAACCCCCTCAGAGACGATCCAATACGGGGAAAAAGCTTTGCAATTAGGTGGATTGGATGCCCTTAAAAACTGCCAGGTTCTGATCATGGTTGCCAGCATGTATACTTCACAGGGACAAAACCTCCCCAAGGCTAGTGAATATGCCTCTCAGGTCTCTCAAATCGCAAGGGCCAATAAAAATTCCGATCTGGCTCCCGCCACAACATGGAACCAGCTTATAGGAGCAGGATCCTACCTTATGGGACAGGCGCTGGAAAAAGCGAAAAATTATAAAGGAGCTGTCGATGCCTATATCGATGCTTATAGCATGCTGAAAAACCCTCAGATCGTTCAGGACCTTTTAAAATTGGGAAAAGCCCTGTACGACGGAAAGGCCTACAGGGATGCTGAGAAAGCATTGAAAATCGCAGCGACTAACAACAAAGACTTTGCCAGCATTTATTTATACGCCAATGCCCTGAACAAAAACGGAAAAACGGAAGATGCTCTGTCCAACTACAAACAAGCCTACATGAAACAAAAAAGCGGCGCCGTTGCCTTCAACATAGGAATCATTCTGGCCAAAAAGGCCGAGAGAGATCCCGCATTTTCAGAAGAAGCGCTCAAGTTTTTGCTGGATGCCAGCTTTCTTTCCCAGGCAAATTCCCAAAAAGCCATGCAAATGGCTGAAAGCCTGTATTTTCTTTCGAGAAAAGACCTGAATTACAACGGAAAGGTCCAGCAGCTCCAGGAAAGCAACAAGAAATTGGAAAACCTGACAACATCGTTCAATAATAAATTCGGAGAGAAAGAGGAAGAAAATCTTTCGGACAGCGAAAAAGCTGAAATGGAATCCATGCTCAAACAGATCGAAGCAGAGCAAGAAACGATCAAGAAATTGACTGCCGAGACACAGGCAGCATTAGAAGGATTCCAGCAGCTTATCGAAAGAACCAAAACGAGGCTGGGCATCCAATAGCGGATTAAGCCTGTCTTTTCTCCAACATTTCCAGGACTTCGTTCCATAACCGCATCGTGCAAAAATTGTGTTCTCCTTCCTTTTTATCTAAAATAGGAAGCAGGCAAAGATGAACGAATCCTTTTCAAATCATGAAGCCCGCCAGAAAATCGAAAAACTCAGAAAAGACATCCAATATCACGAGAAAAAGTATTATGTGGATAACGATCCGCAAATTGCGGATTACGAATTCGACCTGTTGATAAAGGAACTTGAGGAACTGGAACGGTCCTTCCCGGATCTTGTCACGCCCGAATCCCCCACACAAAGAGTCGGCGAGCAGCCGCTCGAGGGATTTGTCCCCGCCGAACATTCTTCTCCCATGCTCAGCCTGGATAACTGCTATAACGAGCAAGAGTTGCGAGAGTTCGAAGGAAGGATCAAAAAACATATCTCTTCGAACAAAATCGAATATGTGGCGGAACTGAAAATCGACGGATTGGGAATAGCTATAATCTATCGCAGAGGAAAGTTCTCACGGGCCATCACCCGGGGGGACGGCATCCGCGGGGACGACGTGACTCCCAACGTCAAAACGATAAAAAGCCTGCCGCTGGCGATCGGCTCCTTGCAAGATTTGGAGGCCAGAGGAGAAATCTATCTGCCTTTTTCTTCCTTCCGCAAGATCAACGAAGAGCGAAAAGAAAAAGGAGAAACCGAATTCGCTAATCCAAGAAATGCGGCCGCAGGCTCGATCCGGTTGCTGGATCCCAACGAGGTGGCCCGGAGGGGCCTGGATATGTTCCTCTATTCGATTTTTATCGACAGCGGGGAGAGAGAAAGCCAGTGGGAAAACCTGCGTGTTTTAAAGGATCTTCATTTTAAGACGAATCCCCAGTCGAAGCTCTGCCGTTCTCTGGAGGAAGTCCTGGATTTT
>Ga0180437_10001130_pt1 | contig 46660 bp, 39 predicted proteins | sample SS_ome_4_FD_132410 | JGI IMG/M metagenome (GOLD analysis project Ga0180437, IMG submission 132410) | Hypersaline lake sediment archaeal communities from the Salton Sea, California, USA - SS_3_D_1 metaG | ecosystem: Environmental > Aquatic > Non-marine Saline and Alkaline > Hypersaline >... | reverse complement strand
GAACTTGGCGATCAGCGGGCCTACCACCGGCACAGCGGAATAGAATCCCGGTTCCTGGAGCACCTGCCGGTCAGTCAATTCCTGGCGGTACCATTCTTCTGGCTTGGAACCATAAACTGTGATCCGACGGCGCAGGGCTGCTTCGCGCAGATCTTCCAATGCCTTGCGAACCCGTTCTCTCTCTGATGGGGACACTCGTGACTGAAGTAACTCTGGCAAAGTGAGCATAGTTTCCAGGTAGCCACGACGCGCGGCGACAAGATTTTCCGTTGAAGTTGGTTCTTTTAGACGAGCCATTTCGTGGGGGACAAAATCATCGAGGAACTGTTGGGTTGTGTGATGTTTTAGGAAGAAGCGCAAGCGACTGCGATGATAATGGCACAGGGTGAAATAACTCCCCTTGACATTCGTCGCCGTTTCATGGTGCAGAATGACTGCCTGTGGTACGCAGAGAACCTTGTAACCGGCTTGTCTAGCGCGGTAACACAAGTCGGGATCATCGTAGTAGAGGAAAAAGCCTTCATCAAGGTAGCCAATGCGATCCAAGACCTCCCGCTTGATCGCCAGAGCCGCACCGGTGACATAATCCACTTGGCGCATTTCATCGTGCTGTCCGCGATCTTGCTCCTGGTAGCCGTAGTGATGGCTAGTCATCAACGGATAGTTCAAGGTTGCCCCCACGTGTTGTAGGGTCTCGCCATCGGGATAGTATACCTTGCATCCGGCAATGCCGACTGTTTCATCGCTCGTCATCGCATGCACCAGTGCGTGCAGCCAACCCGGACGTACTTCTATATCATTGTTGAGCAGCACCACAATCTCGCCTTGCGTCGCGCGCAGGCCGACGTTCATCCCGGCGCTGAAGCCCAGATTGCGTTCATTGACCATCACTCGCACGTTCGGGAAATTCTCGCGCACAAAGGCGACCGAGTTATCGGTGGAGGCGTTGTCCACGACAATGATTTTATAAGGGGTGTAGTCGGTCGCCAGCAAGGAGGGCAGACAGTAAGCCAGGTGCTGGCGACCGTTCCAGTTCAGCACGATCAGAGAGACCAGTGGATCAGAGGGCATCACTTCTTGCCTTTCCGAGCCTCAAGGTAGTCTCTTAGCGCTTTTTCCCATAAGCGCAGATTGTCTATCCCCAGTGCATTCAGCGCCGCGTTCTCAAGCACCGAGTAAGTTGGCCGCGTAGCAACTGCACCAAAGGCGGCGGTGGTCGTTGGCGTGACATTGGGGCTGAGTCCCTCGAGTTCAAAGATCTTGCACGCGAACTCGTACCACGTGCACTGACCGGCGCTGGTGACATGATACAGGCCGCAAGAGTCGGTGTGGGCGAGCTCCACGATTTTGTCGGCCAGATCTGCCGTGTACGTTGGACTGAGGGTCTGATCGTCCACCACTTTGATGTCTCGCCCCTCACGCGCTAGGCGCAGCATCAGCTCTATAAAGTTGCCCCCTTTGCCGCTGGCGCCTGCCACACCGTACAGGCCAGACGACCGCACGATCCAGTAGCGATCGAGGATGCTGCGCATCAAGTATTCTCCTGCCAGTTTGGAGATGCCATACACGTTGATGGGGCCAGGGGCATCACTCTCGGTGTAAGGGGTACGGCGAAAAACGTCGGCACCAAACACATAGTCGGTGCTCATGTGCAACAGGGCACATCCCGTTTCTTTGCAGGCCAGGGCCAGGTTGCGCACGCCGTACCCGTTTACCGCGAATGAGCGCTCGACATTGACCTCGCACTCGTCCACCTTGTGATAAGCAGCCGTGTTGATCACTACCTCTGGGCGGTGGCGTTGGAGCGTTTCCCGAACACCCACCGTCTCGCAAATATCCACCTCGCGGTGGGTGAGTGAGATCAACTCATCGCCGCTCGCCCGGACAGCTGGCACCAGATCGCTTCCTAACTGCCCGTTAGCGCCTATGATCAGGATTCTCATTGTTCCTCCTGCGGAGCGTCGAACACTGAACCTGTGATGCTGATCACCTTATTGGCCTCCTCCAGCAGGCGCATCCAGCGGATGTTGTAATAGCGGGGGTTATCAAAATCGTCATAGTGGTAACGACGGATCTTTTCCACCATGTCCTGCACCGAGTCTTCAACAGAGATCTTGGTGCGGAAGAGCAGCATCCGGTCGATCTTGTGGGTGGAGACCCGATAGCTGCGCACTCCTTTGTATCCATAATCCACCCGGATGTCGCACTGCACTCCCTCTTGCCGCAGGGCCTCTCGTACGCGCAGAGCAAGCTCGGAGATGCGCATGTTGTGATATGCAACGTTGAGTATCTGCCCGCGCACAGCGTCCTCGTCGGCGTGAAGGCAGGCAATGTACGCCCGGGCCGCATCGCGGACGTCCACCAGTGGTCGCCACATCTCCCCCCCGTAGTGCAGGTTCACGTAACCTCGGGACAGAGCGTCTTTGACAAAGGTGTTGACGACCAGGTCATAGCGCATACGGGGCGAGAAGCCATAGATGGTGCCTTTGCGCAGGATGACCGGGCAGAAATCCGCATCAGCCATCTGCAAAAGGATTTTCTCCGCCTCCCGCTTGGAGCCAGAGTAAGCGGCCTTGGGTTCGACGACGCTCTCCTCGTCTTGTATCACGTCCCGATCGTCGTTGCCGACTCCGCGGTCGTAGATAGAGCAGGAGGAAGCGAACACGTAACGGCGCACGCCGCGCTGTTTGCACATCTGGGCCAGCTTCTGAGTCGCCAGGGTGTTCATCTCATAATTGGCCCGGGGGTTGTATTCGGCGGTGGGATCGTTGGACAGGCCACCTATATTCACCACCGCGTCCACGTCCTCTAGTACCTCCGGTTGAACAACGCGCATGTCCCCAACCGTCAACTCTACCCGGTCACGGACGTCCCGCAGACCAATGTCGCCATAGTACAAACGGTCGAGGATTTTCACCGCATAACCACGTTCCAGCAACTCTTCGGCCAGCACTGCGCCGACGTAGCCGGCTCCGCCGACCAACAATATCTTACGCATAACTACTTTCCTTTGACCGCCCACACGTCTCCGAACGAATCCGGCGGAATACGTGCTTCGTCTGGTTTCGCACGGTTGTAGGTATGGCTGGCGATGGAGATCATCTGCGTGTCATCCTCCAGGGCCATCCAGCCGTGGTACACTCCGGGTGGGACGACCAGTAGTGTGGGGTTGTGCTCGCCGATGACTACGGTCATCATCTCTTCGTAGGTAGGGCTAGCTGCCCGGTCGTCCTTGAGCACGAATTTGGCACTTCCGTGGCTGATAAAGAACCAGTCCCACAGCTCGGCATGCTTGTGGAAAGCCCGGACCGCTCCCCGCGCCGGATCGCCAACCAGATAAACTTGCCCAAACTGATGGATCACTGAGTGAGGCTCGTCACCTCCTGCCGCGCGGGCGATCTCGGTGAGATAGCCCCGCTCGTCAACATAGGTGGTCAGCCTGATCACCTGAACGCCGTCAATCATCTAAAATCCTCCCTTGATGTGTAGTACTTCGAATATCTCCTTCCGTCTGCCTGTGCACGATTGCACAGACGGGCGGGTTGGTACATCACTCACACTGTCTTCACTCGTCGGTGACGTGATAAACACAAAATTGCAGTCAGACGCACGCGGTGCCATCGGCCCAGTGCGCTATTCACCGCCTTGTACTCCACATAACTGTATTCTCATCATGCATCTTCTCCAGTCAATGCCATGACACGACAGAACGGGGCATGTCACTCACCAAGTATCGCCCCCATCCCCTTTTTAGCATACGCCAGGTCAAGCTTTATCTTTCACCGTGAAGCTTTGACACCCTTCAACCGATGGTGGCGCCAGGAACAAGGAATTCGTACAACGCCTTCAAATTCTCTCGTTATTCCTCCTGGCTTGACCTCAAAAGGGTACATACGGTGGTGGTGGTCGTAGGGATGAACGGAATAGTGATCGTAGACCGTGACCGTCAACTGATATTCACCAGGCAAGAGAGGCAAGTGATCGATGACATAGTCAATGATTCCTTCTCCTTCGACATAGTCAATCGGAAAGTCGGTAATGGTCGTGTTTGGACCGGTTACATGAGTCCCATCGGTGCGATGTAGGGCTACTCCGAATGAGGGATTCGGGATCCGCTGATGCGCACGGTAGACGATGTGAGCAATCAACGATTCTCCGGTGCGGAACTCGGTCCGCTCTTGGCCTTGGTCATCCAAGAAGTGCACCTCAGCGATTTCGACCAGTCTGGATCCCCATCTTTGACCCGCTCGGGGAGCACCGCTGTCATCCAGGGTCACTTTGTCCTTTGGGGATACGTCTCGAAGGTAGTCGTTCACTATCGTGGTGGCACCCCCTTGTGAGTGTAGACGTCCCTGCTCCAGGCGGACAACTCGATTGCATATCTTGCGCACGGTATCCGCGTTGTGGGATACAAAAAGCAATGTTGTTCCCCGATTTAGCATCTCGGCGATTCTGTGCAAGCACTTGGCCTGGAATGCCTGGTCGCCCACAGCCAGCACCTCGTCAATGAGCAGAACGTCAGGCTCCACGGCCGTGGCGATGGAAAAACCCAGGCGCACCTGCATCCCAGAGGAGTAATGCCTGATCGGCACGTCCACGAAACGCCCGATGCCGGCAAAGTCGACGATACTGTCGAACCGTTTCTCGATTTCTCGGCGACTCAAGCCCAGGATCGACCCATTCAAAAAGACATTCTCCCGTCCGGTGAGATCCGGGTGAAAGCCGGCCCCCAGTTCTAACAAGGCCGCCACGCGACCATTGACCTCAATGTTGCCAGAAGTTGGCTCGATAATGCGGGTAATGAGCTTGAGAATTGTGCTCTTGCCAGCGCCGTTCGGACCGATGAGGCCCATTGCATCGCCTTGTTTCACCTCAAAGCTGACGTCCTTGAGCGCCCAAAATTCTTCAGGTGGACGACGTTTTCGCCAGAGTCCCGTCACAAGCTCTTGAAAGGAACGGGCTCCATCTGGACGAAGGATGAAACGTTTGGAAACATTGTCCAGGCGGATGACGGTCGTCATGGTCATTGCTCCTGCTCACTGGCAGCTTGCGCTTTGTGCTCTCGCAGAATACCAAAGAGCCTGCCAACAAGAGCATAATACACCAAGATCAAGATCACGTAGAATAGCGGATTGCCCAGTAGACAAGGGCGTTTGTCGGATAATTGGCGGAGCACGAACCTCACCACGTCCAGCGGTCCCAGTCGATAGTGAGCCACAAAGGCCAAATCATTCAACGCTCTGACTCCATCATAGTAGGCGTGTCCACCTCGGTAGACATCGTCACTACTGCGGTAGAGCGAGACCGCATGACCAGGGCTCGCGCCGGGGGCCTCCAGGTAAAAGTAGAGCGTGGATCCGGCGATACCTCGTTGCGGCGGAAAGTGAAAAGCGTTATAGACGTTGTTCTTTATGTCCTGGCTGTTGAGCCTCGCAGTTACCAGATCCTCAGTTGCATCGGGTGACTGACGAAGGTGTAGAATCAGATCGGACCTGCCAGGGTGAGCGTACGTGCCGAATACCAGGTCAATCCGGTGCAATCCGTCCGCTGGGCTGTAGAAGCTCTGCCCAATTGTGTTTGAGGCCAGCAACTCCCCTACGGGCCGATCCGCGTGGCGTTGGTCGACCTGCAAGTCCTTCATGTGTTGCCAGGAGACCCAGCCTGTTGCCGTCAGCCCCGCAATCAAAGCGCCAGCCAGGAATATCCAATGCCAGTCAGGGCACTTGTGATGAATCTCCATTCCGCTCTGCTCAAGTTGGCCCGTAAAAATATGGGATGGCATAGTCAAAGAGCATCATGGCATCGAACAAACAACCTACTGTCATGCCGGCAGACAGCAACCAGGTCTTGTGTGTGATCTTGAATCTGATCACTGCCCACTCCCGCCAGCCGAATACCAGGAGCATGACGATGGGCACGATCCCAACGTAGATGTAGCGACCGTGCGGATAATAGGAAGTTGGCAAAGGGTGCATCCGGGCAAAGGGAATGACGATCGCCAGCCCGGCTGCTATCGTAAAGAACGCCAGAATCCTCTTCTGCCACGCTTCCATGTCCCCTGTGCCGCGGTACTCTCTCCGAATCCACAGAATAACCCCCACAGCGCTGATGAGCCCGAGAGATGCCAACGCCCATTGCCAGAGCGAAGAAGGGTTGACTTGTCGGACGCCCATGGAGGCCCAGAAGTTCGTGAGCAATACCCAGAACTCGGTCCAGTACTGCTCTCGAAGGGCCACAGAGCGCTGCCAGTCGAGCAGCGAACCGAAAAATTGGGGGGCAACATTGAGACGCAAGACATCGGTCATGAAATGATAAGCTGATGGCTTTATATCCCATTGAGACGCCTCGCCCGAGCCATTCAGGAGCAAATTCTGTGATTCCTCGGTGACAGAGACAGGTGACGCGCGGTCCTCGGCCAACTGCACGTCGTCGAAATAGAGCACACCCTCTGGGCCCAGAACGCCCAATCGGACCTGAACTCTCTGCGAGTCTGTGGCGATCACAGATTCCACAACATAAAGGGTCCATTCAGGGCTGGCGACAAACTTTGTCTGGCGAGTTTGGCGGCTATCCGAGATTTCGAGAAATCCAGCTTGTTCTCCTTCTTCTGCCAGCACCCAAGCCCTCAGGATGAGTCGCTTTCCAGTCAGGGATTGGGACGTAGATGGCAACATGTCTTGGTAGACTGAGGCGTTTACCTGCCCGTCGATGCTTTCAACGTGAATGGAATGCTGGCCTTTATGGGCGTGCGTGTCATCCTGGCTATTCCATATTTCGGTCTTATTCCAACCCTGGACATTCTTGGAAGCGATGACCAGTGCGCCAGCTACAATCAGCAACCCTGCAGTTGATACTGGGACAACCACGCGGCTCCAGGGGAGTCTACTGAACAAGAGAGATAGATGTGGCGTGACGTGAATGACCAGTGCCACGCATGCCAGCGGAATGCCGATGGCTGCGGTACCCTTGGTCCACAGTCCGAGTCCCAACAAAGCAGCGATGCCCAACCCTCGCTGCCATGTCAGGCCTCGCCGGAGGACGCGGATCCAAAGGAAGAACTGCAGAGACAGGATCAACTCGGCCAGATGATCATTGTTGACTGTGCCTGAGAGGAACGTGTGTGCCGGGATGAACAGAAGAAGCAAAGGCATGGCTGCCTGCAACCGCCATCGCCAGGGAAACAGCTCATGCGCAGCGGCATAAACGGTTCCGAGCGTCAACGTGCTCAACAGCACAGAGTAAAATCGCAGAACGTAGAGTTGGAGCGAAATTTCTTGATGTCTCAGAGGCCACAGCAAGACTGCGCCTAACAGGTAATAGAGTGGCGGGTGTCCGAGCTCGCTAGGGCCAGGAATATCCGGCACGGAACCGTTTAGAACATCTCCTCCATCTATTTTAGGGTTCATAAAACGGCTGTAGTTTTGCTCTGGCATGGCTGCCACAATCGCACGGCGCAATCGGGGTGAGACTGAATTCTCGTCGGGCAAGCGACCTTGCTCAACGATAAGCGCGACATATTCAAAGTGCGATGGCTCATCCGGTGCCTGCCAGAGAGGTATTAGGACTGCGTAGAGCACTCCTCTTACCAGGCAAAGCGTGATCAAAACGATTAGAAAGTGGCGTTGACTCACCCTATCTTGCAATGTGACAATACCTGTAAGTGCCCTCAACTGGCTGTTCGCAGCCAGTTATGGATAATGCGCGACAATCTTTGGCGATTCGCCGACAGAGATGCCTACGTAACCAGTTCGACTGTCAAGGTCTCCGATCTGGCCGTCTTGTATGACCGTTGTTTCGATAGTCATATCATTGCGGGTCGCAGTCTTGACTGCACTGAGGGAGAACGAGACGATGCTGGTTCCGCTGCTCGTCCGCCACAGAACGTACTTTTCTTTCGTCCCGCCAGCCGTCGAGATAACATAGCCTTCCGTGTCGCTGCCGACCTCAGATGCGGACATCTGGCGCACGAATCGCCCACCGTACAACTCGAAGGTGAGCATCTGATAAGCGATGTAGGCCGGTTTGGGGTCATCGTTTTCATCCAAGAGACTGCTGTGGTAGAAGCCAGGGTAGTCAAGGGTGAACCAGATAGCTGGCGTGGCGTCAACTGACATGGCCTCGACGTTGTACCTTATGGCGTAATTGGCCTGAGCCTCAAGGTCCACCGTTGAGCATGGTTGATCCGCTGGGAAGCAACGCCCGGCTATCTCAGTGATCATCAGCGGCTTGTCCAGGCCATATTTGGCCATGACGTTTCGCAAGATCGTCACCTTCCCTTTCAAGCCTTTGATGGTACAGGAAGGTGGGTCGGCGCAGGTATAGCCAGCGTTATCTTGCCCTGAGTAAAAATGAACGCTGGCAGCGTCAAAGTGGGATCCGCCGCCGGCAGCAAGAAACCGGTCCAGAAAATCCAGAATCGTAGAGTCCACCATAGCCAGGGAACCCACCATTACGACGGCATTCGGGTCTTGGGCCTTGAGTGCACCCCGGGCAGCCTCGAGAAAAGTGATGTATTCTTCAATCTTGTCACCCCAGCAGCCAATTTGCCCCGAGGGGTAGTAGGTATCCAACCAGGTCTGATAATCGTGATCTACTTCGTTGCCAATTTGCCAATGCCGGACGTTGTAACCAGTGCCTGACCCGTATCGTTTTGCCAACTCTGTCAAGAAATTAGTCAGATGAGAGGTGTCAGTTAGGGGACCGCATCGGTTGCCATCCTGATCTGCCCATTCTGGGTTGTCACAAACCACGACTATCGGTTTCATGCCAGAGGCTTTGACCTGATCCATTACGTTGTCGTAGCTACTCCATTGAAAAGAGCTCTCTGTTGGTTGTATATCCGACCACTTTAGACGCAGTCGCAACCAGTGAATGCCTGCCTCTGTTCCCTTGTCAAGAAGAGTGTAGTCGTTTGTCTCCACACCCCACGGTTCGATCCAGGATGGGTCGTAGTAGCCAAGTACCGACGGCAAGTACACGGTCTCTGTCATGTCCGAAGAAGCGATGATTTGAGATCCCAGAGTCTCCCCGCTATTGGTAAAGATTATGTCTGGGGAGTCTGACTCGATCTGTGTGGCACATGCTACCCATGCAACGCCGAGTAGTACCATCAAGCCAGCCACCATTGAGCCGACGACGAACCACATACCATCCCTTCTTAATTTCCTGCACATGATGCCCTCCCCCAATTCTTTCGGTGCTATTTTGTCAGGGTAGCTGACCTACGTAGACAGGGCTCTCCCCCACCGTCAGTGAGATCGTTTCATCTGACGAGGAATCGCCACCGGCGTTAGACCAGATTTGCTCGCCACCAAACAGATCTACCACTTTGAGCCTGCCGCCAGGCTGTTCTGATGACTTGAACCGCACAGGCAAAGCGACCGCTTCATTGGCCCAGATTACCCACTTTTTCCGGTCTCCTATCTCAAAGAGATAACCTTCCAGTCGCTGATCGCCTAGTTTTTCCAAAGACATGGGACGAACATATCTGGCCCAACGCAGCTCTTGAGCCATCACGCGATAGCTCTCAAAAGAGAGTTTGGGCTCTTCATTCTCATCCAATAAACTGCTGTGATAAAAGCCTGGGTAATCCAGGGTAAACCAGATGATGATAGGTGCTCCTGAAGACACTGCCCGCACATTGGCTTTCACCACGTATTGGGCCGAGACCAGTAACTCTTCCTGTGTACATGGTTCCCACTTGGGATAGGCGTGCAAGCAACGGGAGGCAGTTTCTGTGACGAGGATTAGTTTATCTACTCCATGTCTGGTCAGCACGTCTCGGATGATCTGGCTCTTGCCCCGCGTTCCAATTTCAGATCGGCACCGATGGTGCTGTGCACGATCTGGATCGGCGCAAGTATACCAGGCTTTGTCTTGACCGTAGTACATACTGAAACCGACTCCGTCAAAGTATGGCCCGCCCCCCGCGGCCAAGACCTGATCGAGAAAATCGAGGTTGATGCTCTCTACCATTGCAAGACTTCCCATCAGAATTGTGGCATCAGGGTCTACTCCCTTGATGGCTTGCCGGGCCGCGCGCAGTATTTCAACGTATTGCGGGATCAGATCGCCCCAGCATCCGATCATTCCCGAAGGAGCGTAAACATCTTGCCACACGGGATATGTCAGATCTATCTCGTTGCCTAATTCCCAGTACTTGACATTGTAAGGCGGCCTGCTATAGCGTTCTACCAGGGCAGTAAGAAAGTTGAGCAAATACTGGTTGTCCTGCAAAGGGCCACAGTGATTTCCATCTTGGTCAGCCCAATTGGGGTTATTTATAACGGTCACTATTGGTGACAGACGAGCATCCGTTGCAGCCTTGAGTTTTGTGTCCACATCCACCCATTCATACTCACCGTTCTGGTCAGGCTGGATAGCTTGCCATGAAACAAGTACTCGAATCCATCGCATGTCGAGGTGTCTTGCCTTGCTGGCCTGTGAATAATACCTCTGAATCTGAGTGCCCCACGGTGCGGTCCAGGCAGGATCATACCCATAGGGCGCTGGCGTCGGTGTTGGAGACGGTTCGGGAGTATCCGTGGGAATATCGGTAGGAGAAGGTGTTGCAGTGTCAGTAGGGCTTGAATGTGGCGACGGTGTGGGTGTCGCTGTGCTTGCGGGCATGGCTGTGGGCGACGGCGACAAAGTAGATGTTGGAGACGCCGTTACAACTCTTATGGTTGGACAGAGGGATGGCGACAACGCAAACGTTGGTGACGGCGATAACGTCTGGGTCGGAGTTGTAACGATTGGTGTTGTGCTGATGACGGCTGTCAGCGTGCTAGAAAGAGACCTGGCGTCTGTTGCTACAAGCGCTACTGGTTTGGCTTTCTGTACCGCGTCATCACCGAAAATTAAGAAGCCGGAAACTGTGAGAACTATGGTAGCACCCAGCGCCAGGCTGGCAAGAATCACCTTCTGTTTGTTTGTCACAGCCTCTCTCTTTTCAGCATTGTTTTTGACCACGTCTCTCGCCTTCAAACCAAGACAACAGTACCACTCCACCCACCCAAAAACCGGTGATTTGAAAGACAGACCCGGGCAAGTATACCACATACACCATGATCACGCAAAAAGATCGGCGAGGAGGGCGTTGTGGGAAGGCATGTCTAGCCCCAGCAACGGTCACATAAAGCCGGACAAACTGGACAGATTGCGTCCAGACGTGAAAAAAGGAGACGTTGCGCTTTCTCGGGAACTATGCTATAATACTGCCCATTGCTCTCAAGTTCAACGAGGAGATAGGAGAGACATGGAACTAAACAATCCTTTTACTTCTATTGGACTGTTTGTTGTCATCGCGGTCGCTTTCCCCTTTGTTGCCCTCGGCCTGGCGAGGGTTCTTCGCCCCAAGAAACCCAATCCTATCAAGTCTCAGACTTATGAATGCGGTCTTGAGACCTATGGCGATACGTGGGTGCAGTTCAGGGCACAATATTACCTCTTTGCCCTGATCTTTGTCGTTTTCGATGTTGAGACCGTCTTCTTGTACCCGTGGGCAGTGGCCTACGGCAAATTGGGACTCTTTGCCCTGGTCGAGATGTTTGTCTTCCTCGCTATCTTGGTAGCTGGGCTGATATACGCCTGGCGCAAGGGTGCCCTTGAATGGCTGTAGCAATCTATCTTGGTCGTCAGGGCGCTGACTTTTCCTCTCGCTGCATTTGATCACTCGGACGCGCAACGAATTGTGTGTCGCGTTGGAGCGCATCTGGTTGCTTGGTGCCCGGATGTTGGTTTAAACTTAGGGGAGGATCTATGAATATACTGGATGATCTATTTGTCAATATTGGACAGTGGTGGACAAACCTGCTGTCGGATGCTTTGTCTTTGCCAGATGGGGCCGTGACGATGATCAACGGTCTGATCGGTGGGCTCATTCTTGCACTGTTGGGTGTCGTCATGGTCCTGATACTGACCTATATGGAGCGCAAAGTGTTCTCCCGTCTGCAGGACCGGATCGGTCCCAACCGTTGGGGGCCATGGGGTATTTTCCAGGCGGTCGCCGACGCCATCAAGATGCTCATCAAGGAGGACATTGTCCCAGACAATGCTGACCGTTTGCTCTTCAACCTTGCCCCGGTGCTGATGGTGATTCCGGCGGTGTTGCTTTATGCGGTACTTCCCTTTGGGCGAAGGATGGTGGGCAGTGACCTCAACGTGGGAGCACTGTATGTGGTGGCGATTGGCTCACTGACTGCCATCGCTGTCATGACTGCTGGCTGGTCTTCTAACAACAAGTATGGCCTGCTAGGTGCCTTTCGTGTGATCGCGCAGTTGGTCAGCTACGAGATTCCGATGGTGCTGGCTATGGCTTCGGTGGTATTGATTGCGGGCTCCATGTCTCTGGTAAAGATCGTTGAGAGTCAGCCGATCCCCAATGCCATTCTTATGCCGGTGAGTTTCTTTATCTACATGGCAGCCGGTATGGCTGAGTTGGGCCGCTCGCCTTTTGATCTGTTGGAAGCCGACTCTGAAATCGTGGCCGGGTATTTTATCGAGTACAGTGGCATGAAGTTCGCCCTCTTTTTCCTGGCCGAGTATATCAACATGTTCGCCATCGCTGGGGTTGCCACAACGCTTTTCCTCAGTGGGTGGAATTGGCCTATTCTGCCTACATGGCTCTGGTTCTTCATCAAGACCTTTGCCGTCGTCTTTGTATTCATCTGGGCGCGGGGCAGTTGGCCTCGCTTCCGCATCGACCACATGCTGAACTTTGCCTGGAAGTTTCTGGTACCATTGGCCTTGGTCAACCTCATGGTGGTTGCTCTGGTGGACAAGCTGCTGGCGGATGCGGGAATGTGGGCGCGTGCGGGTGGGTTGCTGGTTAGCAACTTGGTCATCATCGCCGTCACTCTCGGTGTTGTCGCCTGGGCTGCCCGCCGCAGCCGCAATGCCAAGTTGCAGGCCATCGCTGGCGCAAGATAAGCAATGTGTGTGATTCATGCATCTGGCATTTTGTCATTCGGTCATTTTTCATTGATTAAGGGGTGACTATGAGCGTAGAACACGGGGTCTTTATCGTCCTGAGTGCCATCACCCTGGTTGGCGCCTGGATCGTCATTGCGAATCGCAATCTCTATCGAGCCGCGCTGGGCATGGTGCTTTCTTTCTTTGGCGTGGCAGGGTTATATGCGTTGCTCAACGTCGGGTTCCTGGCAGTGGTTCAGGTGCTGATCTATGTGGGCGCCATTTCGATTCTAATCATCTTTGCCATTATGCTCACCCGCCAGGTGATGGACCGTGAGGTCGTACAGCGCAACTCCCAATGGTTCATCTCACTGCTTGTGGCGCTGGTTCTGTTCGGGGTGCTCGGCTACACGCTGGCCTTTCGCGTGGCGGATCAGTGGGCGGTCGGTGGCAGTGGCCTGCCGGAGAAGCCCATCGAAGCGCTGGGTGAGGCACTGGTGACGACTTATGCACTGCCGTTCGAGGTGGCGTCTGTGCTGCTGCTGGTGGCATTGGTAGGAGCCATCGTGATCGCACGGGAAAAGTAGGAAAAGGGGAGTTCTAATGGACGTTCCATTGAGTTGGTATCTGCTTGTCGCCGCAGCCCTGTTTTGCATGGGGTTGTATGGCGTGCTCTCGCGGCGAAATGCGGTAGCGATTTTGATGGGCGTGGAGTTGATGCTCAACGCCGTCAACATCAATCTGGTGACCTTTTGGCGGTATGTCGCACCGGAAGCGATGGCTGGACAGGTATTCGCTGTTTTGGTGTACACCGTGGCGGCAGCCGAGGCGGCGGTCGGTCTGGCGTTGTTCATTGCCATCTACCGCAGCCGGGATACCGTCGTAGTAGAAGATATCGATCTAATGAAGGGATAGCGAGGATGGAAATACGAGACTTCTTTTTCAATCTGACTTGGCTTATTCCGCTCTTTCCTCTGCTGGCCTTTGCTCTCATCGTTCTATGGGCCAACCCGAATCGGAAGCTGAGCACCTGGTTGGCCTGGATGGGCATTGGATTGTCGTGGCTTCTAGGTTGGACCATCTTTTTCCTGTCCTGGGGAGACATCCACCATCTGACACCGCCCGAGGGGAATCATCCCGTCCCGTTGTGGACCCTGCCCACCGGATCGAGTGTGCTCAAGATCGGGTTTCAGGTGGACACGCTGACGGCGCTCATGCTGTTTATGGTGCCCTTTGTCTGCCTGATGATTTTCATCTACTCCAAGGGTTACATGGGTTACGGCACGAATCAAGTAGACTCGCGCTACTCACGCTTCTTCGCCTACATCTCGCTTTTTGCCTGCGGGATGCTGGGGTTGATCGTCTCTGATAACCTACTGACTCTCTTTATCTTTTGGGAGATCATGGGGCTTTGTTCATACCTGCTGATTGGCTTCTGGTATGAGAAGAGCTATCCCGATCCGAACCGGATCACTCCCAAGGAGGCTGGGCTGAAGGCTTTCCTCACTACCCGTGTGGGCGACGTGATCATGCTCCTTGGTCTTTTGCTCCTCTACTCGCAGGTGGGCAGCCTTTCGTTCATGGATGTCTTTAACCACGAAACGTTAGATATGCTAGCCCACAAAATGGTGGTACTGCCGGTCTTTGGCTCGGTGCCGGTGGCCACGCTGGCGGCCTTGCTGCTCTTCGGTGGGGCGATGGGCAAAAGCGCGCAGTTTCCATTGCATGTCTGGTTGCCCGACGCCATGGAAGGCCCAACGCCGGTCAGCGCTCTCATCCATGCAGCGACGATGGTCTCGGCTGGTGTTTACCTGGTGGCTCGCAGCTTCCCGCTGTTTGTGGCGGTCCACGGCGGCGCACAACTCGCGGTGGTGGCCTTCATCGGGGCTTTCACTGCCCTTTTTGCCAGTACTATCGCTGTCGCTCAGAACGACATCAAGCGGGTGCTGGCCTATTCGACCATCAGCCAGCTGGGCTACATGATCGCGGCCCTGGGCATCGGAGCCTACATCGCTGCTGTTTTCCATCTCATCAACCATGCTTTCTTCAAGGCACTGCTGTTTCTGGGCTCCGGCTCTGTGATCCACGGCGTGGAGCACGGCCACCACGAGGTGGCCCATGGACATCATGGTCACGAAGAAGAGGCATTTGACGCCAACGACATGATGAACATGGGTGGATTGCTGAGCAAGATGCCTCGCACAGCCTGGACATTTATCATTGGCGGTGGTGCTCTGGCGGGCATCGTCCCGCTGGCTGGCTTTTGGAGCAAGGACGAAATCCTGGCTCATGCCTGGCACGAGTTCCAGCATGGTCACGATTTTGGTACTTTTTGGCCCTTTTTCGTCTGGCTGCTGCTGACTATTGCTGCCGCGCTGACGGCCTTTTACACAGCACGCCAGATATGTCTGGCTTTTGTTGGTCGGCCGCGGACTGAGGCCGCCCAGCACGCCCATGAGAGCCCACCTTCCATGACTTGGCCGCTTATGCTCCTGGCCTTTTTCGCGGTCATCCTGGGTCTCTTTGGCACGCCGTGGGCCAACCAGTTTCACCATCTCATCGGTGAGGCGTTCGAGGCAACGCCCTTTGACCCGTTCGTGGCTGGGCTGTCTACGGTCCTTGCGGTGGGAGGCATGGCTTTGGGTTGGCTGGTCTATGGGCGACAGCCGTTGGCGGCTGGTCAGGTGGACCCACTCAAACGATGGTTAGGGCCCGTACATACCGTGCTGGAGAACAAGTATTATCTGGACGAGCTGTACAAAACTATCTTTATCCGTCCTGTCATTTGGCTGTCTCACATCTTTTCCAAGTTTGACTACGATTGGGTGATAAATCGTATCGTCAATCTTGCAGGCACAGTGACCGTCTTTGTCTCAGAGCGATGGGGCGAGTTTGATCTGGTCATTGTGGACGGGCTGGTGAATCTGGTCGGTCGGTCCGGGGCGTCCTTCTCAAGACTAAGTGGCGTCGTCGACCTGAACATTGTAGACGGGATCGTTAATAGAATTGGCGACCTGATCAAAGCTGGCGGTCGCTTTCTGCGCCCTCTCCAAACTGGTCGGGTGCAGAACTACCTGATAGTGGCTGCAACCACGGTGGTTGTACTGTTGGGATGGTATCTCGTCCTTTCAGTCCTGTAGCGCAGCAATCGAGGAAACGTAAGAGAGCTAAGAAAACGAGGAGGAGTGTTCGATGGACTTTCCAATCCTGAGTGTGATTCTTTTCGTTCCACTGGTGGGTGCTATTCTGGTGCTGCTCATCCCCAGAGGAAAAGAGAATTGGATCAGAGGGCTGTCCGTTGCCGTTAGCCTGATTCCACTGGTCCTGGCACTGGTCATCTGGTTCGGCGTGACTGACCTGGGGGGAAGCGAGATGCAGTATGTGGAGGAGGCTCCCTGGATCTCGACCTTCAACGTCTGGTACCGGCTGGGGGTGGACGGCATAAGCGCACCGCTGGTCGCATTGACGGCCTTGCTGTCCACATTATCCCTGTTCTACTCGGCCTACACGATCAAAGTGCGGGTCAGAGAGTATTATTTTCTCTTTCAGCTTCTCCAGATGGGCATGTTCGGCGTCTTTCTCTCCCTGGATTTCATCCTCTTCTACGTCTTTTGGGAGATCGGTCTGGTGCCCATGTTCCTTCTGATTGGGATATGGGGTGGCGAGCGGCGACAGTACGCGGCAATCAAGTTCTTTCTCTACACCCTGGCGGGCAGCGTGGTCATGCTGCTGGCCATCCTGGGCGTCTACTTTAGCACAGGTACCTTTGACATCCTTGAGGCCGCCAGGCTCCAGCCTTTTGCCGACAATTGGCCGCTGGCCGTCCTGGCCTTTTGGGGTTTCTTCCTCGGCTTTGCCATCAAGGTGCCCTCGTTCCCCTTCCATACCTGGCTGCCTGATGCTCACACCGAAGCGCCCACGGCAGGCAGCGTCATCCTGGCCGGTGTCCTGCTAAAGCTGGGAGCCTACGGTCTGATCCGCATTGCGTTGCCCCTCTTCCCTGATGTGTTCCACTTTTACACCTTCAATGTGCCGGTGATACCCATCCTGGCTGTGATCAGCATGGTCTATGGGGCCCTGGTTTGTATGGCGCAGTGGGATCTTAAGCGGCTCATCGCCTACTCCTCGGTGAGTCACATGGGTGTTGTGACGCTCGGCATCAGCGCGGCGGCAGCCAGCCTGGGGAGGGGCCAGGAGCTGCTGAACAGCGCACCCTTTGCTCTGAACGGGGCGACGATGCAGATGTTCACCCACGGCATCATTACCGGCGGGTTGTTTTTCATCGTAGGCATCATCTACGAGCGCGCCCATACCCGTGACCTGCAGGCGTTTGGAGGACTGGGTTCCAAAGTGCCCTACTATTATGGCATCACCCTGGTCACCGCCTTCGCCTCGCTGGGCTTGCCGGGGCTGTGTGGTTTCTGGAGCGAGTTCTTTGTGTTTCGCGGAACCTTGCGCATCATTCCCCTCTTCGCTGTCATTGGCGCGGCAGCCATTGTCTTTACGGCCGGTTACATCCTGTGGAAGATCGTGCAGTACGTCTTCCTGGGCGCTTTCGACGAGGCTAGATGGGGCAAGCTCACCGACATGACGTGGTGGGAAAAGGCCACCATGTGGCCTCTGATAGCAGTGATGGTTGGCTTTGGCATCTATCCTGCTCCCATCCTAGAATTGTTCAACAGCGCCACAACCGCGTTGCTCGGCAAGTTGTGAGAGAACGGAGGCTCTGCGTTGACAGTATCACAGATTCTGGGTTTGTCCCCCCAGTTAGTCCTGCTCCTGGCCGGGCTGCTGGTGCTGGCGTTGGACCTGATCTGGGGCGAGGAGAGGAAAGGGTGGCTGCCGTACGTGGCTCTGCTTGGGCTGGCTGGCACCCTGGCGGCCACAGTGGCTCTGTGGGGGCGTGAGGAGGCGTTTTCTGAGGGTGTCTTTGTTGTAGACCCCTTTGCCCTCTTTTTCCAGCTTGTTGCTGTGCTGGCCACTGGCCTTGTCATCCTGACATCTCTTGGCTACTTTGAGGGGCGGACAGCATACAAGGGCGAGTTCTATAGCCTTTTGCTCTTTGCCAGCCTAGCCATCACCCTCATGGCAGCGGCGGTCGACCTGGTCATGGTCTACATCGCTATCGAGCTATTGAGCATCACTTCTTACGTTTTGACCGGTTTCTTGCGCCAGGATCGCAAGTCGAACGAGGCCGCCATCAAGTATTTTCTCTACGGCGCTGCGGCTTCGGCGGCCATGTTGTACGGCATGTCTTTCCTCTACGGGGTCACCGGATCGACCGACCTGGCCCAGATTGCAGCGGCGTTGAGCAGTGGCGAGCTGGGCTCTCTGAGCTGGGTCGTCGTCTCGGCCGTGGTGTTGCTGCTGGCAGGGTTCGGTTTCAAGGTGTCGGCCGTGCCCTTCCACCAGTGGGCGCCCGATGTGTATGAGGGGGCACCCACGCCCTTTACGGCCTTCCTGTCGGTGGGATCCAAGGCGGCCGGCTTTGCCGTCATGGTGCGGGTTTTCCTCACCGCGCTGCCCGACTTTAGCGTGGATTGGGTCGCTCTGGTGGCGGCTCTGTCCATCGTGACCATGACCCTGGGCAACCTGGTGGCCATCTTCCAAAAGAACATCAAGCGGATGCTGGCTTATTCAAGCATCGCCCAGGCAGGCTACATCCTAATCGGCTTGGTCTGCTGGGATCCCAGTCAGCCAGTTGGGGAGTTTGGGGGCATCAGCGGCGTGCTGTTTTACCTGCTGGCCTATCTCTTTACTAATCTGGGGGCTTTTGCGGTGGTCATCGCCGTCGAGCGGGCCACGGGGTCCAACGAGATCTCGGACTATGCCGGGTTGATGCGCCGCAATCCCTGGTTGGCCGTAGCCCTGTTGGTCTTTTTCCTGTCGTTGGTGGGCATCCCTCCGACGGGAGGCTTTCTGGGCAAGTTGCTCATCTTTTCGGCGGCCATTCGCTTGCAGTATTTTGCCCTGGCCATCATCGGCGTGATCAATGGAGTGATTTCGCTGTACTATTACTTCGGCGTCCTGCAGCAGGCGTTCTTCCTCCCGCCCAAGGATGAGACGCCTATCGCGGCTTCGCTGTCCCTGCGGGTTGCCCTGGCGGTGGCTCTGGTCATGACCCTGGGCATCGCCATCTTTGCTCAGCCGTTCATCCGGCTGGCTCTGACATCGGCTGCCTTGTAAGAGTTTGCATGGAGCGATACGTCGCGAACCTGATGCGCTGTTAGTGAGGTTTTAGTGATGGATATATTCCAGGCCCTGGCCCGCGCCACTCAGTTGGGACTAGCCATGGGGCTGACTACCGTGGTCACGTCCCTGGGTGGTCTCTTCCTGGGACTGTGGGTTGACGGGAAGTTGCAGACTCGACCTTGGGCCACCTTGTTTCTCACGGTTGTCGGCGTCCTGGCCGGCTCGGTGAGCACCTATCGCCTGGCCTACTCGATTGTGGAGCGTGCCCAACTCGTGCCAGAGGGCGAACAGCCTCCTGTCCTTACGCTCAAGGATGTCCAGCGCACGCTGGGGCTGGCAGCCCGCATTTGGTTTACTCTGGCCGGTTCGATCTTCTTCAGCTTGCTCATCGGGTGGTGGATTGATACCCAGTTGGGCATCCAGCCCTGCTTGACGGTGGTCCTGATGTTCGTGGGCCTGGGGGCTGGTTCAGCAGGTGTCTATCTGTTAGCTAAAGGCAAAGGCAGAAAGGAGGACGTGTAGTGTCCAAGCGCAACATAATCATCCTGGTTGTCGTCATCCTGGCGGCAGCGGCTATCTTTGTCATCCCCAAGCCCTTCGAGCCGGTGATTGTCCTCCACGCGGAGTACATTCCTGTTCTCGGGCTCCATATACCCAACACGATTATTGCCACTTGGGTGACGATGGCTGTGCTGGTCGTCGTCTCGGTTCTGGCTACCCGGAACATGCAGTTGGTGCCCGGTGGCCTGCAGAACTTGGTCGAGATGGTCATTGAGATGTTGCACAATTTCTTTGAAGGGATGGCCGGCGAGAGGACGCGCCAGTTCTTTCCCGTGGTGGCTACGTTCTTTCTCTTTATCATCGTCTCCAACTGGATGGGTCTCTTGCCTGGCTACGGGAGCATCGGTGTGTGGGAGGAACATCACGAGGCAGAGGTTCAAGCGGTCGAGCCGTCCACTCATGAAACCGTGACCGAGACAACTGAAGAGCATCATGAGGAAGGGGAGAAAGTATTGGCTCCCTTCCTGCGCTCGGCGGCCACCGATCTGAACACCACCGTGGCACTGGCTATCTGCTCTGTTGTCGCCGCCCAAATCTATGGTTTCCGGGCGGCTGGCTTTGGCTACCTCACTCGCTTCATCAACTTTGGCCGGATAGCTGGTTTCTTTGCTGGCCTGGTAGGACTGCGACCAAGACGGGGACTCTCCGATCTGCTGACCGGCATCGCTGACGTCATAATTGGCATCCTGGAAATCTTTGACGAACTGACCAAGATCCTCTCCTTCTCCTTCCGGCTCTTTGGCAACATCTTTGCCGGCGAGGTGTTGATGCTGGTCATTGCCTTCCTCATGCCCGTCCTCGCATCTCTGCCCTTCATGGCCCTGGAACTGTTTGTCGGTTTCATGCAGGCTTTTATCTTTGCCGTCCTGAGCCTGGCCTTCTTTGGGCTGGCCGTCGCTCATGGCGAACATGCGCATTAACATTGACTTTTCACGAAAGGAGACAACTATGGAAGCACTAGCTAATCCAAATTTCATCGCTGGGTTCACCATTGCCGTAGGGGCCATTTTTCCTGCCCTCGCCATCGGCCGCTTTGTGTCCGCAGCCATGGAGGCTCTGGGGCGCAATCCCGGTGCCGGGCCGGCTATCAGCACCAACCTCATTGTGGCCCTGGCTTTCACTGAGGCCATCGCCATCTACGCCCTGGTGGTTGCCCTGGCCATCAAGTTCGTGTAGCGTGAAAGGAGTGAGCCTTTGGAAGCGTTAGGTCTCAACCTTGGGTTTCTGCTTTCCCAGATCGTCAACTTTGTCCTGCTGCTCCTCCTCCTGCGCATGGTCCTCTATAAACCTATCCTGAAGATGCTCGACGAGCGCCGTCAACGGATCGCCCAGAGCCTGGAGGATGCCGAGAAGGCGGCGGCGGCCCGTCAGAAGGCGGATGAGGAATATCAGAGACGGATCCAGGAGATGGCCCGGGAGCGAGAACGGCTCATGGCCGAGATGACCGCTGAGATCGCAAGTGAGAGAGAACAACTCCTGGTTCAGGCGCGGGCGGAGGCAGAGACAGTCCTGGCTGATGCGCGAGCGCGGGCTGACCTGGAGCGCCAGCGCATGCTGAAAGATCTGCGAGGCCAAGTGGGAGCTCTGGCTATCGCTGCCGCCAACAAGGTTGTCGGCGAGGCGTTGGACGAACGGCGCCAGCAGCGACTGGTAGAAGAGTTCTTTAGTGGCATCAAGGCCGGTCGGGTGGTCGTCCTGGACGAGGCCGAGCTAGACGATGTGGCCAGTAAGCCCACGAAAGTGACTTCTGCTCTGCCGCTTTCTGCCGAAGAGCAAGCAGTCATCAGTGAGGACCTGACTGGACACTTGGGCGGTGAGCCGCTGATTGAGTTTGCCGTTGACCCGGCTATTCTTGGTGGTATCGTTGTACGCGTTGGAGACAGAGTTATTGACGGTAGCGTTGCCGGGCGGTTGGAGTCGTTGAGGACCAGCCTGGGCTAAACGGGGCGATCTGTGATCGGCGACTAGATCTACCAGCCGGCGCTGCTGGTCTGTTTGACACGCCTTGTGCAAAACGTCAAGGGACTCCTTGGCGTTTTTGCTTTGGTGTTGGGTGTGATATAATTAGCTCGTCTTCACATCTGGTTGGATCACGGGAAGGGCATCGATTCTTCTGCATGGTGATGTGCAGAGGGCTGAAGTAGATTGAGGAAATCGTTTAGAGCAGATGTGGCTCGATTCCAGCCAACTTGGCAAGCTGACCACAGATCTGTCAGAAGTGCAACGATGGTCGCCCATCCTGCGTAGTTCAAAGTGAAATAAAACCAACATTCACCCGGTATGAGGAGGATGCGTCATGCACAATCGCGATGGTTGCCTGGTAGGTCTACTCAAGCTCTTGTCTCTCACTGCGCTTTTCGACTGGTTGGAAGACCGCTTTGGCTTTGGGCGAGGTTGCTCTTGCTCCGGTATTGGCTGTGGGTTTCTTTTCCTCATTGTTTTCCTTTTCATGGCCTGCAGCATCATTACCAGCACGGACTGGTTCAGCCTGTTCTAATAGTTATCTGTGATAGCTTGTTTCTTAGACCTCCGAGGATGCCATGGCGTTCCCGGAGGTTTGCTATGAAAGGTGCATTCCGTGCAGCTATCCAAGCTTCTGACCGCTCTTCCTCACGCCCAGATAGTGGGCCAAATGGACATACCCATCAGCGCCATCACCTGCGACTCGCGCCAGGTGACAACTGGCAGCCTGTTCGTTGCCTATCGTGGCGTGACCGTGGACGGGCACGATCATGTCAGTCAGGCCCTGGCCAGCGGTGCCGTCGCAGTGGTGGCGGAAAGATATTTGAAAGTGTTGGAAGACCAGGTGCCCTTGGCCATCGTTCCCAACGGACGGGAAGCACTAGCCTACCTCTCAGCTGCCTGGCATGACTTTCCTGCTCGTCGACTCACCGTTGTGGGCGTGACCGGCACCGATGGCAAGACCACTACCTGCAACTTGCTGTACAGCATCCTGGTCGCTGCAGGCCGCCGGGCGGGGCTCGTCACGACCGTCAACGCCGTCATCGGCGAGCGGGTGGTGGATACCGGCCTCCACACCACTACCCCCGACGCCCCCGACGTGCAACGCTACCTGGCAGAGATGGTCGCCGCTGGGATGGAGGTGGCTGTGCTCGAAGCCACTTCCCATGGCCTGGCTCAGCATCGCGTCAGCGCCTGTGATTTCGATGTGGCCGCCGTGACCAATATCACTCACGAGCACCTGGACATCCATGGTAGTCTGAAGGCCTACCAGCAGGCCAAGGCTAGGCTCTTTCAGGATCTGACGGCTTCATACCGCAAGCCAGGTATACCCAAGGTCGCCATTCTCAATGGCGACGACGCCTCTTACGACTATCTCTGCCGCATCGCCGCCGACCGGTCGATCACCTACGCCATCCACCGCGAGGCCGATGTGAGAGCAATGTCAGTCGAGTTTGCACCGGACCTCACCCGCTTTGTAGCCCAAACGCCAGACAGCAGTTTTGAAGTGCAGACCCGTCTCGTTGGTGAGTTCAATGTTTACAATATCTTGGCTGCCATTGCGGTGGGTGTGTCGCAGGGGTTGGACAATGAGATCATGCAAGAGGGCATTCGCTCGATGAGGGGTGTCGTGGGACGCATGGAGCGAATTGACGAGGGGCAGGACTTTGCCGCCATCGTCGACTTTGCCCACACCCCCAACGCGCTGGAGAATGCACTGCGCACTCTGCGCCCTATGACCGCTGGTCGGCTCATCGTCGTTTTTGGCTGCGCCGGTCTGCGAGACGCTGAAAAGCGGCCTCTCATGGGCGAGATCGCGGGCCATTTGGCCGATGTGACTGTCATCACCGCCGAAGACCCGCGCACTGAACCACTGGGAGCCATCATGGACCAGATTGCCGCTGGCGCCGAGCGGGCTGGCGCCCGGAAAGGCAAAGATTACCACTGCATCGGTGATCGAGCTGAGGCGATTGCCTTGGCCGTGAATCTAGCCCGGGCGGGCGATACTGTCGTCGTCACCGGCAAAGGGCACGAACAGTCTATGTGCTTTGGCACGGTCGAATATCCCTGGAGCGATCACGAGGCTCTGCGCACGGCCTTGCGACGTCGATCGCGAACGGATGGACGAATCCGGTGAACGCCAGGGGAAAGAGTGATATTTGTGCCGTTCGCGATGTCTAATAGGCGTTTGTGTCAAACAGGACTTTGAATATGGTGCGCAGGATGATCTTGAAATCGAGCCAGAGAGACCAGTTCTCGATGTACCACAGGTCGTACTTGGTCCGCTCAATGATGGAGGTGTCGCCCCGCAGGCCGTTGACCTGGGCCCAGCCGGTGAGGCCAGACTTCTCGCGGTGGCGATCCATGTAGCGGGGGATGCTGCGCCGGAACTGTTCGACAAAAACGGGGCGTTCGGGGCGAGGCCCTACCAGGCTCATTTCGCCCAGCAGGACGTTGATAAGCTGGGGGATTTCGTCAAAGGAGAAACGCCGGATAATTGATCCAATGCGTGTGCGACGCGGATCATCTTTACTGGCCCATACCGGGCCAGTTTCGGCTTCTGCGTTCTGCCACATGGAGCGAAATTTGAAACAGAGGAAAGGTTTGGCGTCCAGGCCCATACGCTCTTGGACGTAGAACGCTGGGCCACGCGACTCCAGTTTGATGAGGATAGACGTCAACAGCATCAGCGGAGAGAGAAAGATCAATCCAATCGCCGCTCCGGCAAAATCCACAATGCGCTTGAGCGTGAGCCGCCAGCCACGCAGTGCCACATCACGGACGGTGAGCAATGGCAGGCCATTTAGGTGTCCAATGTTGACTTCTGTGGCCATGATCTGAAACACATCGGGAAAGATCTTGATGCCCACCCTGCCCCGTTCGCAGAGAGAGATAATAGATAGCAGCTCTTGGCGAGAGGCGTCGGGCAAGCCAATGACCACTTCGTTGATGTCGTGCTGTTGAATAATCGCTGGCAGGTCTTCCAGATGGCCTAGCACGGGCACGTCCATGATGGATTGGCGAGCCAAGCCGTTGGCGACAAAGCCGACCACCCTGTACCCCAGGCCGGGCGAGTGCTGGATCTTTTGCTGGATCATCTGCCCAACCTCGCCGGCGCCAACGATCAGCACCCGTTCCTCACCGTAACCCCGACTTTGCAGCACCTGCTGCACCCATCTGTGCAGGTTGCGCCCCACTGCCATCAGGAGCATGGTCAATCCCCAGGCGTAGATGACCATGCTGCGTGGATAGTTCACGTCGGCGTTATCGCTTTTGAATACGAATGCCGTCACGGCAAAAGAAAGAACCGTGCCCACCGAGGTGGCAGCAACGATGGAATAAAGTTCGTCAATGCGTGAAGCAGCACGCTTAAGGTGGTACAGCTTGGAGAAAAAGAACACCAGCAACATGCTGGCGATTTGCACCAGCATTGTGCTCCAATACTTGTGGAATGGGGCGATGTTTTCGCGGACGGTAAACAACCGGAGGCGGTAGGCCAGATAGAACGCCAGCCCCACCATCAAGCAGTCCAGGAAGACCAACGAAGCGGTGAACAGCAGCTTCGCTCTCGTTTTCACTGTGTTGCCTCCACTGTCTTCACAGTCCCTTCTCAGCTTAACTTGTGGCCCTCTTTGCCACGAGGGACTTGAATACTTCGCTCAAAACGGCCGCGCCTCCCAGCAAGGCGAGACCTGTCAACACCAATCCGTGGAACCAGAAGGGCATCTTCGCCGCATAGTGCTTGCGATAGAACAGATGCATCGCCCGGTAGAACTCGTAGCGCGTCTTGGGTCGGATAGCGCGGTTTCCCTTGCTAGCGGCTTCCTTGTAATGTAACACCGTCACGTCGGCGTTGTAATAGACTTTCCAGCCGGCCTGCTTAATGCGGTAAGCCCAGTCCAGGTCCTCGCCATACATGAAAAAGCTCTCGTCCAGCAGGCCTACCTGCTGCACCACTTTGCCGCGCGCCATCATGAATGCTCCCACCACCGAGTCCACCTCGGCCGTTTCGTCTGGATCCAGAAAGGTCAGGTTGTAGCGACCAAAGCGCGGGCTTTGAGGAAACAGGAAACTAAGTCCGGTCAGGCGATAAAAAGCCACCTCTGGCGTGGGAAAGCTGCGGCGACAGGCCCGGTCCAATTGACCATTGGGCAGCACCAGCCGAGGCCCAGCAGCGCCAGCGTCGGGGTAGGCGTCCATGAAGGCCAGCATATCTCGAAGGGCAGAGGGTGGAAGGACCGTGTCAGGGTTCAGGAGAAGCGTATACCTAGGATGGCTGGGCGAGTTCGAATCGGGTTGCTCGTGTGGGGCAAAGCCCATCGCGCGCAGACCCAGATTGTTGGCGTAGGCGTAACCACCGTTGACATGGCTCTCGATGAGGTGCACTTGTGGGAAGTTTTCTCGCACCAGAGCGGCGCTGCCGTCGGGTGAGTTATTGTCCACCACACAGACTTGGCAGGCAAAATCTCTGTGACTGGCAAGGATCGAATCCAAACAATCCCGCAACAACTCACGAGTATTGTAGTTGACGATAACAACCGCCAGGTCAAGCTGCATAATCCCCTCAAAAAAATCTCCCTTGGGCCAGTTAGGAGGCCTGTGGGAGATGACGTGCCCGTACGGCAAAGCTTATTTTAGCACAAAGGTAGGCATTGGTCAAACTGCGTCTTCGGCTCAGCCCTCTCCGGTGGCGACTCCGGCCCACGGGTCGAGGGCTCCAGCACCGTCTGCCGCAACAATGACTTGAGCGGTCCGCTGCGCCGCTTGACCATGACCACCGTCACCTGTGCTTCTTTGGCGATACGTGTGGGCAGGTTACCCACAAGAAGGTTCCTGAGCAGTGGCTCTTCCGTCGCGCCCACGACGATGAGATCATAGTCCCTGGCCGTATCGAGTATGGCATTCAGGACGTTGTCTCCCTCGACAACCAGGCGGTCCAGAGGCTGGTAAGTATTGCCCTCGATAGCCTGCCGGGTGTACTTGTCCCCTCGAATCCGGTCTACCTCGCTGGCGCCAGGAGGTACGACATGCATCACTATCACCCGAGCCGGACCGTCTTGACCTTGGCGGGCCATGCTAATGGCTGTCCGCACCGCCAGGCGCGAGTTGAGCCCACCAGCGACAGGTACGAGGATCGAGTGTACAGGTCGGAATTTACGATAGCGCACCACGGCGATGTCGGCTGGCGGATTGTCCACGATAGGGTCAATAATCGATCCGAACAGCCGGCCGGTGGTGTTCGTGTAGCCCGGCCAGCCGAGTACGATCAGGTCACTGGCGTTCTCGACGGCCGTCTGTCGCAACGCCTCGGCTATATCACGGCCCAACCGGATCATGGTATGCACCGGCACGTCGCGTTCCCTAGCCTGCTGAATCACTGTCTCCAACTGGGCGCGACCCTCTTTTAGAAAGAGACGCCCATCACTCAGGGTAAGTTGCGGTGGCACGCGCACGATGTGCAGGGCAAAGACCTCTCCGCCACGATCCTGGCCCAGGATCGTACCGATCTGTCCCAGAATACGGGCCTGTTCCTGAGTCGCGATAGGTACCAACACCGAGTAGTCGCGGCTTACCAGTACTTCTTCCAGCAAGATGTCACGAGGTTTTTCCATCGTCTCGACCTTGGAGAAGTAGGTATAGTAGGCCAGCATCCCGATCACGATCCAGCCGATGGCCACAAACCACGCTCTGGGACTGTAGGTGAATAGATACACGGCCAGCGCCACCTGCGTCAGCAGGCCAAGCACTGGCACCACTGGGAACCAGGGCACTTGAAAGCCCCGATCGAGATGGGGCATTTTTCGCCGCACGACCATCACCGTGACGTTGACCTGAGCAAAGAGCAGCAGGAACATTATGCTGCTGGCTGCTGCCACCTCATCAATTGGTAATGCCCAGCCCATGGCGACGATGAGCCCACCAGTGATGATCACCGCCCCGTATGGAGTGCGGCGCTTGGGGTGAATCCGGGCAAAGATGGCTGGAAGGTTGTGGTCACGCCCCATGGCAAAGGATACCCGCGACGACGAATAGGTGGTGGCGTTCAAGGCGCTCATGGTGGAGGCCAGTGCGCTGATGAGCAGGATCACCGTACCGTAGGGCAAGAACTGTCCGGCTGCCTCGACGACCGCTACTTCCTTTTTCTCGCCAAGATATTGCCACACCGTCATCCCTGTGCCTTCGGGTACCTGCGTTGCGCCGATGGCGACAAATGCTACCAGTACATAGATCAACACCGCCACTCCGAGGGCGATAAAGATCGCTCGCGGGATGTTTCGCTTTGGGTTCATGACCTCTTCACCCGACTGGGCAATGATCTCGTAGCCCTCGAAGGCAATAAACGTCAGGCCCATATGGCTACCAGCACGCCACCGATGCCGTTGGGCATAAAGCCGGTGGTGAACCGTGCCTGCCAGGCGTCGGCGTGACCCATGGCGGCGAGGCCAGCCGCGACAAAGAGCCCAAGGATGGCTATCTTGCTGCCAGTGATAATGTTACCCACCTTGCTTGTCTCCGAGGCTCCCATGTAGTTGATCGCGGTAAAAGTCACACCGATGAGTGTCATGAAGATCAGGCTCATCAACTCCACCGAGAGCCCAAAGTCGGGCAGGCCAGCCATGAGCCACAACTCGGTGGCAAAGCGGCCAAAACCCATGGCGTAGAGCGTGCCGGCCACTGCGTGGGCGAACCAGTCTATCCAGCCGGAAAGAAACCCTTGGGTACTGCCCAATCCCACCTTGATCCAACTATAGCCGCCGCCCGTCACCGGCAGGGCCGATCCCAGTTCCGCGTAGGCCATGGCTGTCAGTGTTGTCACCAGGCCATTGACCAAGAAGGCCAGCACCAGCGCCGGTCCTGCCTCCCCGGCTGCGATACCGGTGAGTACAAAGATACCCGCGCCGATCATGCCGCCGATGCCGATCATGGTGATGTCGAGCAGTTTCAGATCTCTGCTAAGTGTTACCTCTTGGGGTGTGTGATTGTCTTTCAAAGTTCCCTCTGCTTTTGTCCCAATATACTCATTGTACATGAAAAAGTGAACCGGCTCACTACGCACAGACCGTCCGCGTGCTCAGATGCCCTGAGACATAATACGTGACGTCGAGTGTCTGCGCAGCAAGATGATGACGCTTTGGTCTGCGTTTTACATGCGCTGATGAAACCAACATTGTCTATCGCGCGGCTGTGCATGGGTTCGTGTGCTTGACAAATCGATAGGTAGACGCAACAAGACGACCAGCTTGCGAACCTCTGGTCGTCTTCGGTGACTCGTTCCGAAAGTGCCACAGGCCAGGATTGTACCACCAAATGACCCTGGGGTCAAAATGAGCAACCCTACATTATGGGCTACAGGCACATCAAGTCGCGGGAAAAAGTCGTCAGGCTTTCACAACCTTCGTCGGTGATAACGACGTCGTCCTCGATACGGATGCCGCCCTTGCCCGACAGGTAGATGCCCGGCTCGATGGTAAAGGTCATGCCTGGACGCAGCACCATATCGTTGCCGTCAACGATGTAGGGTGGCTCGTGCACTTCAAGCCCCAGGCCGTGCCCCGTGCGATGGATAAAATACTGGCCGTAGCCAGCCCGCTCAATGATCTGGCGAGCGGCCCGGTCCACTTCTTCAGCTCTACTTTCGGGACCGGCAAACTGGCGGGCGGTGGCGTTGGCCCTTTTTACGACGTCGTATATTCCTACCAATTCGGGATCAAGTTCCTCCACGGCAAAGGTGCGGGTAATGTCGGCCACGTAGCCTCGATGCTTCACGCCACAGTCAAAGAGCAGTAGATCGCCGCGCTGCAGCACTCGCTCTGAGGCGCTGGTGTGGGGCGAGGCGGTGCGTGGTCCACAGACGACGATCGAGTCGAATGACATGCCTTCCGCGCCAGCGCGCAGCATCTCGACGTGCAGAATATTCTGAACTTTCAGTTCCGTCTGGCCCGGTTTCACCTGTTCTATCGTGGCCTGCAATGCCGCCTCCGTGATGCGTGCTGCTTCGCGCATGTGGGCCAGTTCCGTCTCGTCTTTGACCATGCGCAACTCTGGCAGTAGAAACTCGGCGGCCTGGATGCGACAATCGGACGCAATCTGTTCGATGCGCCGCAGTTCCAGAATGCGCATATTCAAATACTCTACTCCCAACGTCTTGCCGGAGAATTCTAGGTCGGCCCCGGCGCGCAGGAAAGCTGCTTCGTGACCTTCTTCGTCTGTGTAGGGGAAAAAGTCGGCGCTGTAAGGGAGCACCTCTCTGGCGTGAGGGACCTCCAGCCCAGGCATAACGATAGTTGGCCGTCCATCGACAGGAAAGAACGCTACTGTGGGCCGTTCGCTGAGTCTCATCGTCAGCCCGGTAAAGTAAGAGAGATTGGCCCCTGGCACCAGTGCCAGGTAGTCAAGGTCATACAGCTTGAGTTGTTCCGAGAGTCGTTCCAGCCGTCGTTTGTACTGGTGCATGGTACCTCCTTTGTGTGGTGGGGGTAATCCTTGATGAAATAAGTTGACAATCGAAATTAGTTGAGTATAATTAGGCACGATGCCCCGGTGGCGGAATTGGCATACGCGGCAGGTTGAGGACCTGTGCCCTTTTGGGCGTGGAGGTTCAAGTCCTCTCCGGGGCACAGTGTTGTGCCATTGTCTGAATGGCTGAAGTGCTGACAAGAGTCGATGCTCCGCGTGCATCGGCTTTTGTCATTATAGCTGAAGACCTCTAACTAAATGGGCAAGAAGATGTGAGGCTGAAAGCGTTTCGCTTCTGGGTCTCTGGACCAGCGCCGTTTGAGTCGGGCAGGCATGAAGCGCGACTCCTCCACTCGCGGCAATACGGGGGTGCAGGCACTAGACCTGAGGGAGCAGAAAAGCTTCAGGCCTACTATGGTTACTCATCAGGGGATGTGCTCTGTTGGGTTCGGTGGCTCTGAAAGCGGTAGTTTGACCCACATCACCGGGAGCGAGGGTAGAAGCAAGGCAGTCCAGAAAGCATCTTCTCAAGACCGATATCGAGTGGGCATTGGAAGCGCTGGAGGTAGTGCGTTTCGCTTGCATCCAAGGGAAAATGGTGTATAATATAGGCAGCAGAACCCAGGGGGAGAAGAAAACCATGCAGCAAGAGGATGCCTCATTCATCGTTGGAAGTGAGGGAAGGAGCCAGACGGAGCCTGACACCGGGCCTGCCCACCCGATGACGGAGCTTCTGGAAGAGACCTATGACGTCAAACAGCTAAAGAAGGGAGTCATTCTCGAGGGAACAATCGTGTTCATTTCTGAGGATGAGATCCTGATTGACGTCGGCGCCAAGTCTGAAGGGGTCGTTAGAGGAAGGGAAATTGCTCGACTAGATGCCGACTTTGTGTCTGAGCTCAAAAAGGGAGATCGGGTCCTGGCATATGTTTTTTCGCCAGAGGACAAGAATGGCAACATTCTCCTTTCGTTGGCTAAAGCCCAGATAGAGAAGGATTGGCGGGAAGCCGAACGGCTTTTCAGGGAGCAAGAGATCTTTGAAGGTGTGTGTGCAGGCTACAACAAAGGTGGCCTCATTGTGCGCCTGGGCAAGGTGCGTGGCTTTGTACCGACTTCTCAACTGTCGGTATCTGTCGGAGAAGACGTTTCGGCAGAAGAGCGAAAAGCCAGGGTGGTGGGTAAAACCATTCAGCTGAAGGTCATCGAACTGGACAGGGAACGCAACCGCCTCATCCTTTCCGAGCGGGCGGCGTCCCGCGACTTGCGCCGAAAACAAAAAGAGAGGCTGCTTGCGGAACTCAATGCCGGAGACATTCGTGAAGGCGTCGTCAGCAGCCTGTGCGATTTTGGCGCCTTTGTGGATCTGGGTGAAGCCGATGGTCTGGTGCATCTGTCCGAGATTTCGTGGCGGCGGGTGACGCATCCCAGCGAAGTGCTCCAGGTGGGGCAAAAGGTCGAAGCCTATGTCCTGAACGTAGACCGTGAACGGAAGCGCATTGGTCTCAGCTTGAAGCGGTTGGCGTCGGATCCGTGGACATTGGTTGATGAGCGGTACAAGGTGGAGCAATTGGTAGAGGGTACCATCACCAAGTTGGTCAAGTTTGGTGCCTTTGCTCGCCTGGCCGATTCTGATATCGAGGGTCTGATTCACGTCTCAGAGTTGTCGGAGGATCACGTCAATCATCCCAAAGAAGTTGTCAAAGAAGATGATGTGCTGACCTTGCGAATCATCAAGATAGATTCTGCCCGGCGACGGATGGGATTGAGTCTTAAACGGGTGGACTCGGCCGAGTACGCAGACCAGGACTGGGTATCCAACTATGCCCAAGCAACAACGGCAGAGGAAGAAAAAGAGAGAATGGATGAGCCGGTAGTGGAAGAGGAGACTGATCTGCCGGAAGTGAACGAGGTACCTGCTTCCACTTCTGACTTGCCAGAAACAGAATCCGTCGAAGCTGTTGCTGCGTGAGGAAGGGGCAGAACCCACTGGTGTAATTGCTTTCATCTTCGAATTGTCAGTTAATTGAGCGCTGTGTACTTGCGTGAAAGGGGGAGTCTGGTGCCGTTGTGGAGATTGCCCCCCCTGCGCATCTGAGCGTATTGGCATGCCATGGGGGGCTAGCGCGCAGCGAAGCGGATAGCCCCTTTTGTGTGTCAGTCGTTGACGAGAGGGCACAAGAAGTATCGAGAATATTGTTGGCTCTTAAGATATCGGAGAGAACGGCCACAGTCTTGTTCTAGCGAGTGGCTACATGTATTAGGGAGATGGACTGTCATGGTAGATAAATTCGATTTGTTCACAAAGCGGACCAAAAGAGTGTTGATGCGTGCACAAGAGGAGGCGCAGAGGATGCGCCACAGCTATATCGGCACAGAGCATCTTTTGCTGGGTATGATTAAGGAAGAAAAGAGCATCGCCAGCAAGGTGCTTCGAAAGCTAGGAGCTAAGCTTGCTCAGGTGGAGCGTTTGGTCGAGCGCCTAACCAGTGCTCGGCGGCATTCCCCTTTTGTTGGCAAGCCTACGCTCACTCCTCGCACGCGCAAAGTGCTGGAGACCGCCGTGGACGAAGCGCGCCGGTTGGGTCATCATTATATAGATACTGGACACTTGTTGCTGGGGCTGATGGAGCAGAGTGAGGGGGTAGCTATAGAAGTCTTGCGTGACTTGGGCATCAGTATGGAAGAAGTGCGCCAGGAAACGACTCGCATGATGATGCAAAACCCGGGTGTGGCTGGCGACAGACAAGCCGAACGGCGGAAAACGCCCATGCTGGATCAACTATGCACCGACCTGACAGCCTATGCTGCGGAAGGCAAGCTCGATCCCGTCGTCGGCCGTCGGACCGAGATTGAGCGGGTCATTCAAATCCTCTCACGGCGCACCAAAAACAACCCTGCCCTCATCGGAGAACCGGGGGTGGGTAAGACGGCTATCGTCGAGGGCCTGGCCCAGCGCATTGTCAGTGGCGACACGCCGCCTAGCCTGGTGAACAAGCGTGTCTTACAATTGGACGTTGGCTCGTTAGTGGCTGGTACTATGTATCGGGGGCAGTTTGAAGAACGCCTCAAGCGCGTTATCGACGAGCTCAAAGAAACAGACTGCATTCTGTTTATTGACGAGGTTCACATGTTGGTCGGGGCTGGATCGGCCGGTAGTTCTGTGGATGCGGCCAACATTCTCAAACCTGCCCTGGCTCGCGGTGAGATTCAGTGTGTCGGCGCGACCACGATGGAAGAATATCGCAAGCATATCGAAAGCGACGCCGCTTTGGAACGCCGATTTCAACCTATCGTGGTAGATGAGCCAACAGTGGACGAAACCATAGAAATCTTGCGTGGAATCAAGGGACGCTACGAAGACCATCACCAACTTCAGATTTCCGACGAAGCCGTCGTCGCCGCTGCTTACATGGGAGAACGATACATTACCGATCGTTTTCTGCCGGACAAGGCCATTGACCTGATTGACGAGGCATCATCGCGCGTCCGGATGTACAAGGCCCCCAGCATGCATGATTATGGCAAGGCCTCTGCCTCGCTGCGGGAGATCCGGCGTCAGAAAGAAGCTGCCATAGATGCCAAGGACTATGAAACGGCGAGCGACTTGCGTTACCAGGAAGTGGACCTGCAAACCAAGCTGGAGCAAATGCGCTTGAGCGATGTGGTTCCACGTGAAAGCCTCATCGTCTCGGACGAAGATATTGCCGAGATGGTTTCTATGTGGACGGGCATTCCGCTGACACGGTTGGCTGGTGAAGAGACGGAGCGCCTATTGAAAATGGAAGACGAATTGCACAAACGCGTGGTGGGCCAGGACGATGCCATCACAGCTCTGGCCAAGGCAGTACGTCGGGGCCGAGCAGGCCTTAAGGATCCCAAGCGTCCAATCGGCTCTTTTATTTTCCTCGGCCCAACCGGTGTGGGCAAAACAGAATTGTGCAAGGCACTGGCTGAATTTCTGTTCGGTAGCGAGGAGGCACTGCTCCAGCTTGATATGTCTGAGTTCATGGAACGCCACACCGTATCTCGTCTGGTGGGTGCGCCGCCGGGCTATGTCGGCTACGAAGACGCTGGACAGCTTACCGAAACCATTCGTCGCCGGCCTTACTCGGTGATCTGCTTTGACGAGGTCGAAAAGGCACACCCCGATGCTTTTAACATGCTGCTGCAGATCATGGAGGAGGGTCATCTGGCGGATGCTCGTGGTCGGACTGTGGATTTTCGCAACGCCATTATCATCATGACCTCCAACGTGGGTGCTGATCTGATCAAACGAACTACCTCATTGGGGTTTGCCATCAGAAGGGATGAGGCTAGAACGAAAGAAGAAGAATATGAGACAATGAAAGAGAAATTGCTGGGTGAACTGCGCAATGTCTTTCGTCCGGAGTTTCTCAACCGCGTGGATGGCGTCATGGTCTTCCGGTCTTTGTCCAAAGACCAGATCAAGGAGATCGTTCAACTAGAACTGGAAAAGATCCAGTCGCGACTCGCTGAGCACAATATTGTGCTTGATGCCACCGACAAAGCACGCAGTTTCCTGTCCAAGGAGGGATACAGTCCCGAGTTTGGTGCTCGCCAACTGCGCCGGGTGATCCAGCAGCATGTAGAGGATCACCTGTCGGAGGGCATCCTCTCAGGTGAGTTTCAACCTGAAACGACCGTCTTGGTACAGGTGAACGAGGATGGGGATGGTTTGACGCTGCAAACGATGGAAGATGTGACTCCCTCGGCTGACGAGCAAGCGGTGCTGGAAGCAATGTTCGATTAGGAGGCAAAGCGGCCAGCGATGACCAGATCGCGGACCAGAAAGGTCTATGTTTGCCAGGAGTGCGGCGGCTCTCAGCCAAAATGGATGGGGCGCTGCCCCGACTGCGGCGAATGGAATACCTTGGTGGAAGCTGTGGTGGAGCGCGACCGTCGCGCTCCGCTGTCTTCTCAGATGGCCTTGACCGGCATCAGAGCCGTTCCCCAGCGACTGTCGGAGGTGGGCGCGGATGGCATGGAGCGCATTCCTCTGGCTATGCCCGAGTTCTCACGGGTGTTGGGTGGCGGCATTGTGCCGGGTTCCCTGGTGCTGGTGGGTGGCGATCCAGGCATTGGCAAGTCTACTCTGCTGTTGCAGGTAGCCTTACTGCTGACGGATGAGGACACCGTACTATACGTCTCGGGCGAGGAGTCGGCGCAGCAGATCAAGATGCGTGCCCAGCGTTTGGGCATTGAGAGCGATCGCCTGTATATACTCACTGAGACCAACCTGGACGCCATCGTGGCCCACATTCAGCAACTGCAACCGCGCATGGTCGTCGTGGATTCTATCCAGACCGTTTATCTGGAAGGCTTGACCTCGGCAGCTGGAAGCGTGAGTCAAGTGCGTGAGTCGGCTTCGCAATTGATGCATCTGGCCAAGAGCCAGAGTATTCCCATCTTTCTGGTGGGCCATGTTACCAAGGCGGGAGCCATCGCTGGCCCACGAGTGCTGGAGCACATCGTGGATACTGTGCTCTACCTGGAAGGGGATCGTTTTCACGCCTATCGTCTGCTACGAAGTGTCAAGAACCGGTTTGGCGCGACCTCAGAGGTGGGCGTTTTTGAGATGGGCCAGGGGGGGCTGAAAGAAGTAATGAATCCGTCGGAAGCTTTCCTGGCCGAGCGATGGCCCAACGCGGCCGGCTCAGCGATCGCGGTGACGATGGAAGGCACTCGCCCCCTCGTGGTTGAGATTCAGGCGTTGTCCAGCATTACGAGCTTTGGATTGCCGCGCAGGACTGCCAATGGCATCGATCTCAACCGGCTGTTGTTACTGGTGGCCGTATTGAGCAAGCGCGTAGGTCTGCGCCTGTCCGATCAGGACGTGTTCGTCAATGTTGTGGGCGGCCTGCGCATCGCTGAGCCGGCAGCCGACCTCTCAGTGGCGACAGCTATTGCCTCCAGCTTTCACAATGTTCCCGTGGCTGCTGACATGGTCATCATAGGTGAACTCGGCCTATCTGGTGAGTTACGTATGATCAGCCATATAGAGCGTCGCTTGAACGAGGCAGTCAAGTTGGGTTTTCGGCGCTGTCTTATGCCCAAGCCAGTTCGCCGATTGACTAATGTGCCACATGATCTGGAGATCCTCGGTATCCGCTCGGTGTCGGATGCTTTGGAGGTGGCTCTGTCCCGCTGAGGAGGACGTGACGACTCGCAGGCTTTCAGGGACAAGAACGTGCTGAAGTCAAAGAGTGACGCGAATGATTGAGATTCCCGAGCCAGTTGATGGCTCGCGGTGCGATCGTTTTCTTATGATGTGCCGCTTGACGTCCAGAGTTGGCACAAATTGGAGAAGTTTGGTATAATGTCTGTCAAGGTATGTTGAGACGTAAGATGGCCGTTCCTGGCAGAATAGTGCTGCCGGAGCGGAGGGGTAATAAAAATGGAGGCTAGTTGTGAATACAGGAAGGTTTAGGAACGGTTTGGTCTATTTCATCATTTTGGTTGCGGCTGTAGGGTTGCTGTACAGCTTTACCTCGCAGACCAAACCGTTGGAAGTGAACAGCAGTACGGTGGCCCGACAGGCCAGAGAAGGGAAAATCGGCCGGATCACCGCTGCCAGTGATGATCAGACGCTGGAAATAGAGTATAAGGCGGGAGCCGAGGTCTTTGTGGACGGTCAGCGGTTGACTGTTGGCAGCAGGGATGGCGATCATGTACCGATTGTGGCGTACAAAGAGCGCGGGGCCAGTGCTCTGGAGACCTTGAATGCTCTGGGTGTCACCGATGAGCAAATTCAGAGCATTACGATAAAGGCCGAGCGACCTAGCGAGTTGGGCGGTTGGCTGACCATCCTGAGCGGTGTTCTGCCCATGCTATTTCTTGCTGGCGTCATCTATTTCATGTTGCGCCAGGCGCAAGGATCCAACAATCAGGCGCTCTCTTTTGGCAAGAGTCGAGCTCGAATGTTCACTGGCGACAAGCCGACCGTCACCTTCGAAGACGTGGCGGGGGTGGAAGAGGCGAAGGAGGAACTCCAGGAAGTGGTCGAGTTTCTCAAAGAGCCTGAAAAGTTCATTGCCCTTGGCGCGAGAATCCCCAAGGGCGTGTTATTAGTTGGTGCGCCAGGCACAGGCAAAACACTCATGGCTAAGGCTGTCTCCGGTGAGGCGGGCGTGCCTTTCTTCAGCATCTCCGGTTCGGAGTTCGTCGAGATGTTCGTTGGTGTGGGGGCAAGCCGCGTGCGCGATCTTTTTGATCAGGCCAAGCGTCATTCGCCCTGTATTGTGTTTGTGGACGAGATTGACGCTGTCGGACGGCACCGTGGTGCTGGTCTGGGAGGGAGCCACGACGAGCGGGAGCAGACTCTCAACCAGATTTTGGTCGAAATGGATGGCTTTGATACCGACACTAATGTCATCGTCGTGGCCGCCACCAACCGGCCTGACATTCTTGATCCTGCGCTCATGCGACCCGGCCGCTTCGACCGTCGCGTGGTGCTGGATCGGCCTGACATGAAAGGTCGCGAAGCAATTCTGGAGGTGCATGTGCGCGGCAAGCCGCTGGCTGCCGATGTAGATCTGTCCACCCTGGCCAAGCAGACTCCTGGCTTTGTTGGGGCAGACGTTGAGAACCTTGTTAATGAGGCGGCCATCTTGGCTGCGCGGGCTAACAAGAAGGCCATTGACATGAGCGAGTTCGAGGAAGCCATAGAGCGAGTCATTGCTGGACCAGAGCGGCGGAGCCGTCTCATCAGCGACGAAGAAAAAAGAGTCATCGCTTATCACGAATCAGGGCACGCCCTGGTGCAGTCGAGGCTCGATGGCTGCGACCCAGTGCACAAGGTCACTATCGTCTCGCGGGGCATGGCCCTGGGTTACACCATGGCATTGCCGGAGGAGGATCGCTATCTCCAGCAAAAGAGCAAGTTCAAGGATCAGCTGGCTGGTTTGCTAGGCGGCCGGGTGGCGGAAGAGCTGATCTTTAACGATGTTACCACTGGCGCCAGCAACGATCTGGAGCGCGCTAGTGAATTAGCTCGCAAGATGGTCACCCGCTATGGTATGAGCGACACTCTCGGTCCCATGACCTTTGGCCAAAAAGAGGAGTTGATCTTTTTGGGGCGTGAGATATCTGAGCAGCGAGATTACAGCGAGCAGACGGCGCAACAGATTGACCAGGAAGTGAAAAAGATCATCGAAGAAGCCTACCAACGCGCCAAGGATGTGCTGACCACGTACCATGACAAGCACGTTGCTATGGCCGAGAAGTTGATAGAAGTAGAGACCTTGGATGGAATGGAACTGGAGGCTTTGTTGGCAGAGAGTTAGGAACTGGTCTCGACGTTCAGAGGGGGGGGTCATCGTATCGCACGGTGACCCCCGTTTGCCATATGGTGCGCGCTCTGGTCGTCCGCCTTTGACAGGCAGCCGGTACTGGGCCGCAATATGGGACCTGGTGAGAAACTCTTGCCAAATCTGTGTCATAGTGTATAATATTCATAGCGATGCACAAAGCCCGATTGCACGAATGGCGTGTTGAGGCTATAATAGAAAGGGCTTGCTAGCCAGTGAGTGTAGCGATTTGGCGATGGGATACTTGCCTTGCGCCTGCTCGATGGTGTGAATGGTGTAGACGTGAGCCAGTGTGGCCGACATATAATTGCATTCTATCTGGCGCATGGAGGCTTCTAGCAAGGGGTATCAAATGGCGTTGAGCACGCGACAGTTTCCAGAATTGGAGGGACACCTGGAGGAAGGTGAAACGCTTCCCATAGGGATTGTTCTTCAGAAGCGATATCAGATTACTGAGGTTCTGGGCATTGGTGGCCAATCGGTAGTCTACCAGGCTCGCGACATGAAATTTCCCAACGTTACCAAGCTTTGCGCTGTCAAAGAGATGATCAACGCTGCACCGGATCTGCGCTTGCGTGAGCTGGCAGTGCGCAACTTTGAGCGGGAAGCCGATGTCATGGCAGAGTTGAACCATGCTGCTCTGCCCAAGATATTTGACAAGTTCAGCGAGGGGAACCGCAGCTACCTGGTTATGGATTTTATTCCTGGCAAAGATCTGGAAGCTATTCTGGAAGAGGCGCCGGGCTTTCTGTCGGAAAACCAGGTTATTCAATGGGGCATTGAGATCTGCGACGTGCTGGCTTATCTGCACAGCCGGCAACCGGGTCCTATCGTCTTCCGCGACGTAAAGCCCTCCAACGTCATGTCGGGTCCACAAGAGCGGGTCATGCTCATTGACTTTGGCATTGCCAGGGTCTTTCAACCTGACCAGAAGGGCACCATGATTGGCACCGAGGGCTATTCGCCGCCGGAGCAGTATCGGGGCATCGCCGAACCTCGAGGGGATATCTATGCGCTTGGTGCAACGTTGCATCACCTGTTGACCAAGCGGGATCCTCGCCTGGAACCTCCTTTCTCGTTTGAGGAGCGGCCTGTGCGCTCTATCAACCCCGACGTGTCTGAGGGTCTGGAAGCTATCGTGATGAGAGCCCTGCAATATGACATGGATAAGCGCTTCTCATCGGCTGAAGAGATGAAACTGGCTCTGACGGCGCTTGTTGAGTTAAGAGCGGGGGATTCTTCTGGTGTGGCGGTGGGGACCATCGCCCTCCCTCGTTCGTCCGACGGTGTGTTGGCCACCTGGGAGTTTGTCTGTGAGGATGAGATCTTTTCGTCGCCCGTTGTGTCTAATGGTGTGCTCTATATCGGGGCCTATGATCACAATCTGTGGGCTCTGGATGCCAAGTCGGGCGAATTCATCTGGAAATACGCGACCGAAGGGGGCATTAATGCCCAGCCCTGTGTCTACGATGACAAGGTGATTGTGGGTTCCGAGGATCGAGTGCTGTATGCCGTTCACACGAGCCGAGGACGGATTGTGTGGTCTTGTCCGACCAACGGCCGCATCCGATCTTCGGCGCGGGTCGAATTTGATATTGTATTCTTTGGTTCCGATGATGGCTATCTTTACACAGTGCGTGCTCAGTCAGGCAGGGTAGTGTGGCGGTTCCAGGCCATGAAGGAGATTCGCTCGTCACCAGCTATAGACGGTGAAGTTGTCTATGTTGGTTCTGACGATGGTCACCTGTATGCTTTGAACATACAGGACGGAAAGCGACGCTGGCAGTTTCGCATTGCCAGGGGCGTGATGTCATCGCCGTTAGTTTTTGAGGGACTGGTTTACGTCGGTGGCATGGACAACAGCCTGTACGCCATAGACGCGCGCTATGGTTCGGCCGCCTGGCGCTATCGTACGGGGGGACGTGTCATCTCCTCGCCTGCCATCTCTCCGGAATTGGGCGTTGTTTACGTTGGGTCGGTGGATGGCTCCGTGTACGCTGTAGACGCTGATTCGGGCCGCCTGGTTTGGAAGTTTCCGACAGAGGATCAGGTCATCTCCTCGCCATCTGTGTTCAAAGGGGTGGTCTACATTGGTTCGCGGGACGGGCATCTCTATGCGCTGGATGCCAAGTCTGGTGACTTGCGATGGAAATTCAAGACGGAGGGACGGGTCCTGTCCTCTGCTCCCCCAGCCATCTATGAGGGCATGGTGTACATCGGTGCTACTGATCACCGCGTCTACGCTTTGCCTATATAGGTTGAGTGGCTGGATTTGAAGAAGAGACGTTAGACTGGCCGTACATTGGGAGAGGGTCCAATGGAATTTATTAGACGGCTTCTTGGCAAAGAGGCGGAGCCGCCAGTAACAGAGGAAATAGTCCCCGAAGAGTTGCTGGACACCGGCCCCACGTTGGTCGTCGGTCAGGCCAGTCACATTGGCAGGGTGCGAAAGCGGAATGAGGATGCGTATTTCACGCTCCAGGCCACGCTTTCGCGAAATGGCGAGACGTTCCCTTTTGGCCTTTTTCTGGTGGCTGACGGTATGGGAGGTCACAAAGGGGGCGAGCTGGCCAGTGCTCTTACTGCTCGCGTGGTGGCGGAGGCCGTTCTGCGAGAGTTCTATTTACCTTGGCTGACCAGTGGGGTCGAGGATGTGATACCTCAGCGCCCTATCAACGAGGTGATTCTGGAGGCGGCCAACGAGGCTAATCTGGCCGTCCAGCGTGTTGCGCCGGAGGCTGGCACCACACTTACCTTTGCGTTGATCCAGGGCACCAATGCTTACATTGCCCACGTGGGGGACAGTCGAGCTTATCTGATCCGTCAGGGACGGCTGGAGCAGATCACCCAAGATCACTCGCTGCTAGCCCGGCTGATCGAGTTGGGTCAGATTTTGCCGGAAGAGGCGGCCTCTCACCCGCAACGCAACGTACTGTATAAAGCCATCGGACAGGGCGGTACTCTGGAGGTTGATTTTTACCTCAAGTCGCTGCCGACCAACAGCTACCTGCTGTTATGTAGCGATGGCCTGTGGGGCCTTATCAACGAAGAACATATGGCCGCAATTGTGCGCGAGTCACCTACTCCCCAAGAGGCATGCCGTAAATTGGTGCATGAGGCCAACCTCCAGGGTGGCGAGGACAACATCACGGTGATTCTGGTTCAAATCAAGGGGTAGTGGGTGTCTTGGTGAGTCATGTGAGTTGAGCCGGTCTGGTTGCTAGGAGACCCAATGGATGTCGAACAAGACTATTATGCCACGTTAGGTGTCAGTCCGGTAGCGACGGCTGCCGAAATCAAGCGGGCTTATCGCCAGTTGGCGCGACAGTATCACCCTGATGCCCCTGAAGCACCCCAGGCCACTTCATTGCTTTTCCGACTGGTGCAGGAAGCTTACGACGTGTTGAGCGATCCCAAGAAACGCGCGCGATACGACCAGAAACGTCGTCGGCGCCAGCCGGGCAATGTCTCCCCCCTGACACTGAAAGTCACGCAGAGCCGCACTCGTCTCCCACTTTTGAAGGACGAGCAAAAGTTTTATGTACTCCTAGAATTGTTCTCTTCTGCAGATGAGCTAGGTTCTCGGATGCCACTCAATCTGTGCCTGGTTATAGACCGGAGCACCTCTATGCAGGGGGCACGCCTGCAACGTGTCAAGGAAGCGACCAGCTATATTATTGACTATCTGACGGATAAAGATTACTTTTCGTTGGTCACCTTCAGCGATCGCGCAGATATTGTCTTGCCTGCACAACGGGGTTTGGACAAGGCCATTGCCAAATCCAAGGTGAGCATGATACACAGTTCTGGCGGCACCGAAATCTTGCAGGGACTGCTGGTGGGACTGGACCAGGTTGACAGGTGGCAGACTTCTCAGACGATCAATCATCTCATTCTTCTGACAGATGGGCAGACTTATGGCGATGAGGAAGAGTGTTTGGCCCAGGCTGTTGAGGCCGCCCAGCGCGGTATCAGCATCAGTACCATGGGCATTGGACAGGACTGGAATGACAAGCTTCTAGACGAGGTTGCGTCGCTGAGCGGTGGCACCTCTGCCTATATTGATTCGGCGTCAAAAATCACGTCCATGTTCCGCGAAAAAATCCATGGGCTGAGCTCGATTTTTGCTCGCAGCCTCCGATTGGCTTTGTCGCCGGCCAAGCACACAAGAATCACAGATGTCTTTCGTATTTCTCCCCACATTGACCGTCTTGACCATTCACAGATGCCCATAGAACTGGGTCACATGGAAAGGGATACGCCCCTGGGCGTCGTGGTAGAATTGTTGGTACAGACCGAGGAGTCTGGGCAGAGTTGTCTTTTGACTGCCACGGTGGAAGGAGAGATAGTCTCCGTGGGTGTGGTCAACGAGCAGGTTTCAGTGGAGGCTGGGGTGGAGATTACTGCCGAACCAGTCGCCGACCAGCCCGTACCACCAGCTATCGTGGGAGCGATGGGCAAACTGGCCATCTTTCGTATGCAGGAAAAAACGATAGCGGAATTGGAACAGGGAGACGTAGAGCGTGCCAGCCAGCGGTTGGAGACTATGGCAACTCGACTGCTGAACATTGGCGAGACTGAATTGGCCAAGGCGGCACTCCTGGAAGCGGGTCGTCTGGTGCGAACTGGGCATATATCGCCAGAGGGTCGCAAGAAGATCCGCTATGGCACACGAGGTCTAGCCATACTGCCCAAGGAGACAACGCGTGATTAGATGCCCTTCCTGTCAGAAACCATACCCAGAGAACACACTCTTCTGCGATGAATGTGGTGCTTATCTGATGTCAGAGGATGGCAAAGCAACCGACCCCTTGACGATGGAAGATGCTAACTGGGTAGATCGCAGGGCAGCGATAGCCAGTGCGACGGCAGGCGAAGGTGGCCGTCCGGTAACGCTTTCTTTTTTGATTGTGGATCAGAACAGACAGATCGAATTTCCCCTTACAAAAGAACTGAACATTGGACGATTGGATGCTGCCACTGCTACTTTTCCAGATTTGGATCTGACTTCTTATAGTGGATTGGAAAAGGGCGTCTCGCGGCGACACGCCAAGATCACACGCCGGGGCCGGGAGACCTTTATCGAGGACCTGGGCAGCGTCAACGGCACGCTTCTGAATGGGAAGCGGCTGACGCCATATCTGCAACATCCTCTAACCAGCGGCGACGAGATCCAGGTGGGCAGGTTGGTTCTCCGTGTCCGGTTTTAATAGGTCAGGGCCAGCACAACTAGAAGACGCGAAGCGGTTATGCTGCAAGTAGTTGTTGTGGACGTGGGGCACCAGATAAACATTCCCCTCAAGCCAGAGATTGTTGTTGGCCGAGAAGATGCCAACAGCAGCATTTTCCCAGAGTTGGATCTGACACCTTACGGCGCACTCGAGAAGGGTGTCTCCCGCCGGCATGCCAAGATAACTCATCACGACGACGAGTTGACCATCGAAGACATAGGGAGCGTCAATGGTACCTTTCTCAACGGCGATCAGCTTACTCCTTATCAGCAGGTACCGATAAACAGCGGCGATGTGTTACAACTTGGCGCACTGGCGCTACAGGTCTATTTTGATTTACCATAGCCGACCGAGATTTGGCCGTCATGTTGATGGACTGGCGACATATGTGAGAAGGCCAGCGCTAACAATGTAGTAGAGGAGAGTACGGATGTCGCATACTGTGATTGTTCACATCGCTAACGCTGACCCGTTCGTGGCTGAAATTGAGGAGATCCCGGACAGCCAGGACAATTTCCTGCAATGCAGCAATCTCCGGGCTCGCGATGGCAAGGCACTTCACTACGTTGAAGAAGACTGCGTGAGCGTCATATTCCCGTGGCACCGGATCAGTTTCGTGGAGATCATGCCCAGCGAAGCAGAGCGCGAAGAAGTGGAAACCTTTTTCCGTGAGTAGATTGTTTGGCAGGCAAATTCGATTTCTCATGTTCTCAATGTGCGCATTACAGTTCGGAGGGAAGAGGCGGCTGTAAGAATTGGGTGGGTACCCATGAGTGACAAGGTTGACAAGCTGATCTTGGTAGTAGACGATGAACCTCGCATGATCAGGTTTATCCGCATGAATCTCGAACTGGAAGGCTATCGGGTGGTGGAGGCGACCAATGGGCTAGAAGCGGTAGACCGCGTGCGCGAGGATTTGCCAGATTTGGTGGTCATGGACGTGCAGATGCCGGAAATGGATGGCTTTGAGGCATTGGAGCTCGTCCGGCAGGTTTCTATGGTGCCTGTTATTATGCTCACGGTGAAAGCGGACGAGGAGGACAAAATTCGTGGGCTGGAACTGGGCGCCGACGACTATGTGACCAAGCCCTTCTCTCCGCGTGAGCTGTCTAGCCGGATCAAGGCTCTCTTGCGCCGCATGGAAATGCCGTCGCCTCCTGCCAAGACCGTCACGCAGATAGATAACCGTCTCACAGTGGATTTCCAGCGGCACGAAGTGCTCGTGGATGGGAGGCCCATAAAACTCCGGCCCACGGAGTATCGTCTGCTCTATCACCTGATAAGCAATGCTGGCTGGGTCATGTCGCACGAAACGTTGCTGTCCAAGGTGTGGGGGCACGAGTACCGGGACGAATCTCGTCTGTTGAGGCTATATATCACCTACCTGCGTAAGAAAATCGAAGCAGAGCCAGCGAATCCGCAATATATTTTCACTGAGCGAGGTGTCGGTTATCGCTTTGTAGACTTTCGGCGACAGCAAGAGAGTGCCTGAAGGAGACCGGTGATGCTCAGGGCTGGACAGCAGCCGCCACTAATGGTGCCGGAGAGGAGGAAAGCCGACGGGTGAATGCCGGTTTGACTGAACTTTTCTGGCCTTGAAAGGATACGACGCCCGCGACGACCAATCTGCCGGGCATCTTTTTTCTTTCCAGTCGAAGAGATGGCCAAAAACCTTCAGAGCCAGCTTGCCCGCTCCTCCCACGGAGGCACTTTTTCTCCCACTGTCCAGAGAAAGCCGAAAATGCTGGTCGGCCCGAGATTCTTGAGAAGTTGGTTCAGCGTCTTGCGTCGTTCGGGATAGTCTTGGTCGTCGAGCGAGCGCAGGAAGGCGTGAGCAGGGGGTTCTTTTCCTTTCGTCCGTTCGCTGGTATAATAGACGCCCGTTAGGCGCGCAAGACTGAAAACACGGTACGAGCGAAAGGGGTGCAAGAATGAGCGACGACAAGACCTGCCCACATTGTGGTGCAGCATTGATGCCGGGCGACGTTTTCTGCGGCGGGTGTGGGATGCGAGTGCAGACGCCAGATTATGATGCTCCACCGAATGGGTCATTCGAAGACATTTCACTCGCGGTTCAGGAGGAGCCATCTGCAGCAGAGCCGGCCGTGGCGGCGAAACCCCTGGCTGGCGAGGTTGTATCCCCGCCGCCAGCCAGGCAGAAAGCAGGTGATTGGACCGCTTTGCGGATCGCGGCTATTGTGGTTGCTGTCGGGTTGCTCTTGGTCTCCCTTTGCCTGTGCAGTTTCGGAGGCCTTGCGCTTATTTCCTCTGGAGATTACCCATTCGAAGAGGATCTGGGTTTTGCGACGGCCCTTTGTTTCGCACCAGGAGTGATTTCGGCCCTGCTGGGGATCGGCGCGGCCTATTTTGGCTTCAGGAAGCGGTAGAGAACGAAGGCATGTCCGACGCGATTGATTGGCAACATCGGTTGGCACGGCTGCGACGCCTGGGGCTGCACAGAGGTGTCGCTGACCTTCAGCCGAAGCATAAAGTGCCGACGAAAAAAGCTGGCAGTTCTGGTATCGAAGAGATGGTGCCGGGTTGGGTATGTGAGACTCGCCTGGGCACCTGCTTTTTGGCCGAAGACAGTTGGCCTTTGTCCCACCGTCACGGCGATTCGCCTCTGTCGGCAGCGTTGGCGGTCACACCGACGACACTGGGGCGCCTGGCTGACTTGCCTGGCAGTGCGACGTTTGATCTGCGCCAGTCTGTCTTTATTGACGTGGAAACTTCTGGACTGTCGGGCGGTACGGGCACCTATGTTTTTCTTGTTGGCGTGGGCTTCTTTGACGGTGATACCTTTCGTTTGCAGCAGTTCTTCATGCGGGATGTGATCGAAGAACCGGCGATGCTTTGTCTGGTGGGTGATCTGCTAGACCGGTTCGAGGCTGTGGTCAGCTTCAATGGTCGTGCTTTTGACTTGCCGTTACTCAATACGCGCTTTACGCTGGCTCGGCAGCCCCGTCGTTTGACTCGCGCACCTCACCTGGATCTACTCAAACCCTCGCGGCGACTTTG
>Ga0180437_10001129_pt1 | contig 46677 bp, 47 predicted proteins | sample SS_ome_4_FD_132410 | JGI IMG/M metagenome (GOLD analysis project Ga0180437, IMG submission 132410) | Hypersaline lake sediment archaeal communities from the Salton Sea, California, USA - SS_3_D_1 metaG | ecosystem: Environmental > Aquatic > Non-marine Saline and Alkaline > Hypersaline >... | reverse complement strand
TAACATGTGGAGGAGTCTGTTTAAAGGAGATTGACTTTCGAACAATGCAGAGCAAATGTTCTCCAAACCTCTATTTTGCAGGAGAAATTTTAGATATCGATGGGCTGACAGGTGGTTTTAACCTCCAAAGTGCATGGACAACAGGATATATTGCAGGGCAGCTTTCTACTCTTTTTGTTTGACACTCCTAGGTTCTTTTCTCTATAATTATACCTTTTTTGCTTTTGGAGGTATTTTTGGCACCGCTTCCTTCTCTCGATTCAGTTCTTCGTAAAAATGCGCACATTATCTACAGCGCGAAAGATACCTTTTTAGATGCAGAAAATGGAAGACTTCTCAGACCTTGTTGGTTGGGGAGATTGTGTTACAAAGTTCTCGATCTCTTTACATGTGGTTGGGCATCAAGAGCAAGAAGAGAGAGAGTTAGAGATACCATGGTCAACACCCTCACAAAAATTAATGTCCATTTGCTGGACTTTAAAAGTTGGTTGGAAAAGCAAAATGGGCAAATAGATAAAGAGGCTGCCTGTTCTCAGCTTGTAACCTATTCTACAAAGCGAAACGTTACTAAAACAGAACCCTTTGCTCAATTGCTCCCGCGTATTTCCCAAATATCGGATTTACCAAGCTCATATTTAAGAGGGGATCTTGGTACACGTGCTCTAGAAATCCATGCTACTATACAAGATATAAAGGCATTCGCCCATTCGGTTGGTATTCACGACACTCCAGTAAAGGTTATTAATTGTGTAGCAGAGTTTTAGTGTTTGATCGCTTTGCTGATTAATTGCTATAATTGAGGCTATCAATTTTGGAGGTATACGTTTATGTCTTTTCCGTTGAGGCTCCCTGATCCCCGTGAGTTTCCCATTAACGCTTTTGATAAGCATAAGATAATTGAACCTCCTCGTTTATCTGAGCTGAGTTCACCTGAAGATGAAGTTTTGAAGGCATTTAGAGAGTTTTGGGAAGGGCAAAATTATGGCACTGGCCTGCCGGCGCTGAATCTCTTCACCGCGCCATATATTATGTCAAAATTATTTGAGCATTTAAGCTTAGAAGACTTAAAACATAGCGTTTCTGTTGTATCTCCAGCCAATTGTTTAGATGAGCAGAGGGAAAAGATGTGTAAAATTCAGAACATATTCAACACCCAAATACCTCACTGACCCTATATTCCTGCAATCATTGCTGCAGAAATAGAACGACTTAAGGCGCGAGGGTAGTTGCGTTGGACATTCAAAATCGCCCGGTAGCTGTTATCAATGGTGTAGCTCAAGTTTAGTGATTGATCGCATTGCTTGTTAACTGCTATAATTGAGTCTATCAATTTTGGAGGTATATTATGTCTTTTAATGCTTTTGATCCTATTAATCATAGGAATGCACATATTATCTACACCGCTCCAGGTAATGTTTTAGATGCAGATGAGAATGGTAATCTGTTTAAGTTCTCCTTGTGCAGCAGGATTTTTTGGCGCATTGCTGATTTTGTTACTTGTGGTCTTGCTTCATCGGCACGAAGAGAGCGAGTTTTTAAAGCAATGCAAACAACGCTGACGAAAATTCATGGTCGTTTGGAAACAGCTAAAGGAAATATTCGAGACGCATGTAGTATCTACTATAGCTCACCGTCAAATGAGCATTTGAAAGATGCATGCGAGCAGCTTGTGACGTATTCTACGAATGCCAGACGTGCGAAGACAGAAGCCCTTGCTAATTTAAAAGATCGAATTTCTTTGATATCTAGATCTAACCTCTCAACTCCACAGAAGGAACAACTTCTTGAAGAAGCTGAAAAAATCTCTGCCATTATCGCAACCATCAAGGAAGATAGAAATCTTGTTGATGATTGCCCTGTATCGGTTATCTCTGGAGTACCAATATTTGAAGGTATATATATTTCACGAAGTTGTACGAAGTGGAAAAATTGGGCGTCTTCACAAGGCCCCAGTAGTGCAGATCAATGATGTAGCGCAGTTGTAGTGGTTGATCGCTTTGCTTGTTAATTGTTATAATTGATCCTATCAATTTTGGAGGAATACTATGTCTTTTACTGCTCTTGATCGTGTTCATCATAAAAACGCACATATTATTTACACTGCTGAAGGTAATGTTTTAGATGCAAATGAGAAGGGAGAACTATTCAGAGCCAATTACTGCTTGTGTGGCAGGCTTTTTTGGTGGATTGCTGATTTTGTTACTTGTGGTCGTTTTTCATCGGCACGAAGAGAGCGAGTTTTCACAGCAATGATGAGAACAATTACAAAAATTGATGAGCATCTGAAAAAATTTAAAGCAGATTTGGAAATACAGATGGACACAAATAGCGTGCTATCACGGAAGGAGTGGTATAATGCATGTGATCAACTGGTAACGTATCCTAAACATGGCACATATACTAGCACAGAACCCCTTGCTCATTTAAAAGATCGAATTTCTTTGATATCTACATCCAATATTTCACTTGTACAGAGGCTATCTCTTCTTCACCTAGCACGTAACATATCCAACACTGTAGATGCCATCAAGAAGATAGCTCCTAACGTTAATGATACTCCTGTAACAGTTGCTGCAGGAAGGCCAGCCTTCGAAATTATGCGATCTGCCACGACTTAAATAGCGCCTTAAGGCGCGAAGGTAGTTGCGTTGAACGTTCACAAGCGCCCAGTAGCTGTTATCAATGGTGTAGCAGAGTGTAGTGCTTGATTGCCTTGCTTGGTATTTGCTATAATTTAGTTTTTAATTTCAAGAGTGTGATTTATGTTTGCTTTTACTGGAGTTGATACTTTCCATCATAGAAATGTACGTATTTTCTACACTGATACAGGTAGTGTTTTAGATGCAAATGAGCAAGGAGAGCTATTCAAGTATTGTGCGTGTACCGGGATTTTTTTGCGCATTGCTGATTTGTTTACTTGTGGTTGTTTTTCGTCAGCACGAAGAGAGCGTGTTTTCAAAGCAATGCAAACAACGCTTACGAAAATTAATGATAATTTGCAAAAGGGTATGGAATATTTGAAAGCAGGAAATAAGATAGAGCAGTCGTTAGCTAATAAGCAAATTGATGCAGAGAGTTATGGTTCGATGAAAGAGATTGTTTGGTGCGGAAGCGTTCAAAAGATCTTTGAAGTAATACCTAGATCCAACCTTTCACGAAAGCAGCAAGTCAATCTTCATGAGTTAACTTTGAAAATCGATAGCACTCTAACTGGTTTCGAATGGGGCCGCTATAGCAAAGTCATGCATTTTAAAGAAGAATCGGCGAGCATATCGCTTGACGTAAACTTCTGGGAGCACCCCTATATCGCTTAACGTAGACTTTTAGGGACTACCCCTAGTAAACAAGTTTCCTGCAGCCGGTATTCGTGGGAAGATAGGTCGCAGGGGTCTTAAGACTTAATAGCATCCCAGGCGCGAAGGTAATCTCTGCGAGCAGGGCCAATGGGTTTAATACATTCAAAGCTGTTTTCAGGATCCTCTTCAGGAAAGAGGATTTTTGATGTTTGTAGCTTTTTGGGAAGGTAATCGCGCGATTTCGTGTTAACACATCGATACATCGTAAAGGATGTGTTTTCAGCAGCAACTTTTGGCTCATGCAGAAAGTTGATAAAAGCATGGGCAAGATCTTCATCATTACACGCGTTTAAAATAGCAGCATAATCAAAAGAGACCAAACTTCCCTCTTTAGGATAACAAAAACCAATATGGGGTGAGTCTTGAGTGAGCTGCAGCGTATCTCCATTATATGCATGAGCAGCTAAATATTCTGCACTTGCAATGCCATTTTTGTACTGCTCACTTTCAAGTTTTGCAAGATTTGGTTTCCATTCGAGAACTTTGTCTCTGGCCCTTTCGATCTCATCTGGATTTGTGCTGTTAGCACTAAATCCTAAAAATCGAAGAGCTGCCCCAATGGTCTCTCGAGGATCATTGAGCATGGTCATTCTTCCTTTGAGATTGGGATTGCCAAATAGAGACCATGATGTCGGGGCGCCTTCCAGACGATCTGTTCTCCAGGCTATTCCTGAAAAAGAGACCATATAGGGAACTGCCCACCGTGTTGGTGTAAGGGCAAATTTTTCAAGCAATTGTGTATCTATATATTTGAGATTGGGGATTTTTTCTTTCTGGATAGGCAGGAGCAGATTTTTCTCTGCCATGAGAGAGAGAAAATAGTTGCTTGGAAAGATGATATCATAGCCAGCACCACCGAGCTGCAATTTGGTAAGCAGCGATTCATTGGAATCATACGTGTCGACAATAACAAGACAGTCGTACTTTTTCTCAAACTCTTTGATAAGATCAGTTTTTATATAATCGCTCCACATATAGATGTAGAGAGTTTTTTTGAGCTGGAAGAGCTGTTTTAGCGCGATAGGCATGAGAAGGAGAACAAGAAAAGAGAGAATAATAGCTAGTCGCTTCATGAAGCGCGTTCTCCTTCAGTGATATGGTAGTAAATGAGCGTTATGATAGCAGTAAAGAGCAAGATGAGAGAGGAAAGGGCGTTTATCATCGGTGGTGCTCCAAACTTCATCATGCTGTAAATATAGACTGGAAGTGTTGTGGCACCAGGGCCAACAACAAAAAAGGTGATGACAAAATCATCAAAAGAGAGGGTGAAGGCAAGAAGCCACCCTGCCAGTATTGCAGGAGAAAGAATAGGTAAAACAATTTTCCAAAAGAGTGTGAATGAGGAGGCGCCAAGATCGCGAGCAGCCTCTAACACAGTTGGCTCAATTGTCTCTAGCCGCGTTTTTATAATCATCGTCACATAGCTGATGCAAAAGGTTGTGTGGGCGAGAAAGACAGTAAAAAGACTCAGTTTCAAGGCTATGGAGATAAACAAAAAGAGCAGGCAGATGCCCATTAAGATGTCTGGCATAATAAGAGGCGTTATAAGGAGGCCAAGATGAAGTTTTTGCAGCCTACTTGAGTATTTGTGGAGAGCGAGGGCGGCGGTAAGACCGAGCAGGGTTGCAAGGAGAGAGGAGTAGATGGCCACAACAAATGAGTTTACAAGGGCGTGCCAAATGGTCGGCTCTTGAAAGAGGCGTTGATACCAGGAAAAAGAAAAGCCTTCCCAGGCGCCACCAAAGCGAGAGGCGTTGAAAGAGGAGACGATAAGGACAACAACAGGAAGGTAGAGAAAGATAAAGCCAGCGTAAAAGACCCAACGAGAAAAAAGACGCATTATCTATACCCCTCAATTTGAGAAGAGCGACATCGAGAGATTAGAATGGCAGGGATAAAGATGAGCAGTGACAAAAGAAGCGAGAGGGCGCTTGCTTCAGGAAGATTCCGATCGAGAAGAACGCGGCGAGCAATCGTATTTCCAAGCATCTCACTGCCACTTCCACCGACAACCTCAGGGATCACATAGGCGCCAGCTGCAGGAATGAGCACCATAAGGCTTGCCGTGAGAATTGCTGGAAACATAACGGGAAGATAGACAGTAAAAAAGGTGCGCCTCCATGTTGCCCCAAGGTCCATAGCAGCTTCAAAAAGGTGAAAGTCGAATTTGGAAGCTGCAGAATAAAGTGGCAAAATCGCAAAGGGAAAGTAGGAGTAGACCATAACGATAAGGATTGCCAAGTCATTATATAGAAGGGGAGTTGATTTCTCGATTAGACCAAAATAGAGCAAAATGCCCTTTATAAAGCCCTCTGGATGAAGTACGATTTTCCAAGCAAAGATGCGAACGATAAAACTGCTCCAAAGAGGGATCATAATAGCGAGTAACAACTTTTGTTGGCGTGAAGGGGGAGAGAGTGCCATATGCAGTGACATTGGAATAGCGATGCAGACACTGACAAGAGTTGTAATTCCACAGAGCCAAATAGTTCTCCAGGCTAAAATAAGAGACTGTTTTTCGAAAAGAGTTTTAATGGAATCAAGAGACCAACCAGGGAGCGTGGTTCCTGTGACATCAGCGCGTTTAAAAGCAAAGGCGTAGACAATACAAGCAGGGATAAAAAAGAAGAAAAAGAGCCATCCAAAAGAGGGAAATGTGAGAAACCATTCCTTAACCCTCTTCATCGCCCTCTTCCTCTTCTATCTCTCCGACCTTTTCTGAAGGCGCCTCTACAAGTTTTTCATCTAAAGCATCATAGCGCTCGAGAATATAGCCATCGTCAGCATGCCATCTGATCCACACTTCGTCTTTCCATTTAATTGGCTTTGTATCTAACAAAAAGCGGCTGTGTTGCTGTGTGACCGCAATTCTATGGCCACCAATTTTCACCCAATATTTTGTATGGTCTCCTTTATAGACAACATCTTCGACAGTGCCTTGAAGACAGTTTTGAAGATCATGTTCAGGTGGTTTTTCTAAAGAGATCCTGATCTTTTCAGGGCGAACACTTAAATGAACTAATTCTCCTGGAGAGAGCTTTTTATCGTTATAGCACAAAACCTCTGGAAACTCTTCGATATGAAGCTGGCTATACTCTTTTGCTGCGGTTTTAGAGACCCTTCCATCGAGAAAGTTGGTGTCTCCAATGAAAGCCGCTACAAAGCTGCTTTTGGGAGATTCATAGAGCTCGCATGGTCTTCCTACCTGTTCGATCTTGCCCTGGTGAAGTACCGCGATTTCATCGCTAACTGCCATAGCCTCTGTTTGATCATGGGTGATGTACAAAAAGGTGATACCAACCTCGTCGTGAATAAGATCGAGCTCGAGCAACAATTTTTGCCGAAGTTTAAGATCAAGCGCAGAGATCGGCTCATCTAATAAGAGCACTTTGGGTCTATTTACGAGCGCTCGTGCGATTGAAGCGCGCTGCTTTTGACCACCACTGAGCTGACTTGGAAATTTATCAGCATGGGCCTCCATTTGGATAAGAGAGAGCATTTTATCGACTTCTTTATCGATAAAGAAAGGATCCTTTTTGGCAATTTTTAAGCCAAAGGCGATATTGTCTCTCACCGAGAGGTGGGGGAAGAGAGCGTAGTTTTGAAAGACTGTATTTACAGGACGTTGATTGGGAGGAAGCTGTGAGAGATCCTGACCATCAATATAGATTTTGCCGCTATCTGGAGTATCAAATCCCGCAACCATTCGTAACAGCGTTGTCTTTCCACATCCGCTCGGTCCTAAGATAGAAAAAAAACTTCCTCCTTCGACTTTGAAGGAGACGTTGTCAGCTGCTGTGAGAGGTCCAAATCGTTTTGAAACACCGTCAAAAACAATAGAAGCGGCCATCTTCTTCCTAAATTTTAATGGTGAATAGTCAAGCAATGATAACAGACAAAACTAACTCTTTGCAATCGCTATGCGATAGAGCTTATGAAGCTCGGCAAAGAGGATAACAGTTGAGCAGAGTATGCAGATGAGAATCCAATCACTTGCAGTCAGAGAGACTGTCTCAAGAACACTCTGTAAGGGCATCCAAACAACCGCTATAATTTGTAGAATAAAGCAAAGAAGAAGCACTAGAAGAAGTGCTCTATTTTGAAAAAATGGAATTTTTTCTAGCTTTTTGTAGGAGAAAAAGAGAGAGCGATGAAGTGATCGAGAGTTTAGTGCATTACACATTTGAAATATTGAGAGTGTGGCAAAAGCTAAAGTTCTGCTGTAGATAAGAGCATCGTTTCTGATAAAAATGCTCCAGGAATAGATTCCAAGGGTTCCTAGCATCATAACAAGTGCTGCAACAAGAGATCTGCCCCATGTTTGCATAGAGAGGAAGGGAGCAGACCGCTTTCTCGGAGAAAAGTGCATGAGATTTCCATGCTCTCCTTCCATTGCAAGCGGAATGGTGGTTGTCCCATCTGTCACGAGATTAACCCAAAGAATTTGCAGGGGAAGCAGGGGAAGGGGGAGTCCCATTAAAACAGATGTAGCAATAGTTAAGACTCCTCCAAAACAGGTTGTCAAAAGATATGCTGCCATCTGCTGGAGGCTTTTAAAAAGGACACGCCCTTGCCGAATAGCTGTGACAATTGATGAGAGGTTGTTGTCGAGAACGACCATGTCTGATGCCTCTTTGGCCACATCACTTCCACTTCCCATAGAAATGCCGATATCAGCTTGTTGAAGTGGTGGGGCATCATTAACCCCATCTCCTGTCATTGCTACGACCTCACCGAGCTGTTGTAGCTGCTCAACGATCCGCAACTTGTGAATTGGAGTAACGCGAGCAAAGATATCGGTTGTAGAGACGATTTGTTTCAGCTCTTGATCATCCATCTCATCAATTTGCTCTCCTGTGCAGACAGAGAGGGGGTGGTGAAGGCCGACCTTTCGAGCAATATTACACGCGGTTCCTGGCAAATCTCCTGTGATCATAACAGTTTTAATGCCAGCTCTACTTGCCGCTTGGATAGCCTCTATAGCCTCTTTTCTGGGCGGATCCATAAGGCCGACAAGGCCTACCATGATGAAATCTTTTTCAACTTTATAGGCTAAGGCAAGAACGCGAAGGCCATCTTGAGCCATTTTTTGAAGCGGTTTTTCAAAATATTCGGTTTCAAATGGCACAATTGTATTATTTTGAGACATGTGAGAGCACATTTTTATTATTTTTTCAGGAGCGCCCTTGATAAGGGTATATGTTTCATCACCCCTACTAATTTGAACCTCCATCATTCTCGTTTCTGGTTCATAGGGCTGTGTGAGATCAACTTCCCATGTCTCATCAAAATCTTTTGCGTATTCAAGTAGGGCAATATCGAGAGGATCTCCGATATATTTCCCCTTTTCTTTTTTTGCCTCTGTGCAGAGTGCGCATATTCTCATTGCCCAGGGTGAATCTGCAAAAAGCTCGACTACTTTCATGGCGTTTTCAGTTAGTGTTCCTGTCTTGTCTGTGCAGATAACAGTTGTACAGCCAAGTGTTTCAACTGTTGGGAGGCGTCTGACAACAGCATTTTTTTTGGCCATAGTCAAAAGGCCTTGAGAGAGAACAACTGTTACTGCAACAGGAAGCCCCTCTGGAACAGCGGAGACGGTGAGACTGACACATGTCATGATAAGGTCTGTAAGGGAAAAGCCTTTACATATGCCGACTCCTACAATCAGGGCCATAAGACCGATTGCAACCATGCTAATTTTCCAGCCAAAAGAGTTGAGGCGCTCTTGAAGAGGGGAGGGCGGGGGTTTTGCAAGCTCTGTCGCCTCAATAATCTTTCCTGTTTGAGTCTTGCTTGCAGTTGCTACAACGATGGCAAGGCCCCGCCCCTTTGTGACAGTAGTTCCTGAAAAGAGCATATTTTTTTGCTCTGCAAGAGGAGTCTTTTCAGACAAATCTCCTGCCATCTTGCGTACAACTAAGGACTCTCCTGTTAGCATTGACTCATTGAGATCTAGGGCGTGCGATTCAATAAGGCGAGCATCTGCAGGAATGCGCATGCCGCTTTCAACGAAGATGAGATCTCCGGACACAAGCTCTTCAGCCTTAATCTCTTGCAATACGTCATCTCGAAAGACTTTAGCAGTTGGTGCTGTAAAGTCTCGAAGAGCTTGTAGCGCTCTGTCTGCTTTTCGTTCTTGAAAGAGGCCGAGAAGGGAGTTAAAGAGGATTACTACGAAAATGGCCATTGTGTGGCCAAGCTCTCCTAAAGAGAGTTTTAATAGAGCAGCAACTCCCAAAATAGCGACAATAGGGCTCTTCATTTGCTCGAAAAATTGTAGAAATATAGAAGGAGGGGCCCTTTCTGGCAGGCGGTTAGGGCCCTCTTTTAGAAGGCGTTTTTCTGCTTCTTGAGCATGTAAGCCATTGCTAGATGAAGAGAGTCTTTTAATAAGCGTCTCTATATCGAGGCTGTGCCAATTCTCGAGCATAGTAATCCTGCAAGCTTGTTCCCTTGCTATATGAAGTGAAAATGATTTTTTCACAACTTTCTTAATTAACAAATATTTAAACCCCCTGTATATAAAAATTATTTGGTATTTATTGGGGCTTAATCGTGTTGAACAGTTTTTTCTCCCCTAAATCTGTGGCTGTTATTGGGGCCAAGGATGAGGCAGGAAGTGTTGGGCGGACACTTATGTCTAATCTCTTGGACTATGATGCAGCTCTTTTTCCTGTAAATCCAAAGCATAAAACTGTATTGGGGCATAAGTGTTATCCATCTGTTCTTGAGATCAAAGAGAGCATTGATCTTGCTATCATTGTTGTTCCCGCACGTGTTGTGCCAGAGGTTTTGAGAAGCTGTGTTCAGGCAAAGATTCCCACGGCTATCGTTATTTCTGCAGGTTTTAAGGAGTCAGGTCCTGAGGGTGAGCAGTTAGAGAGAGAGCTTGTAGAAATTGTCAAGGAGAGTGAGATTCGCCTTATTGGACCAAACTGTCTTGGCATTATGAATCCCCATGTTGGATTTAACGGCTCCTTTTCTTCTTCTTTACCACTTGCGGGCTCACTTGCCTTTATCAGCCAATCTGGAGCGATGTGCACAGCTGTTTTAGACTGGAGTCTTTCTCAGGAGATTGGGTTTAGCTCCTTTGTCTCTATTGGATCGATGGCAGATGTTGGATGGGCAGATCTTATCGAATATTTTGGCTCTGATCCAAAAACAAAAGCGATCCTTATGTATATGGAGACTATTAAGGAGCCAAAACGGTTTTTAGAGGTCGCGCAAAAAGTTGCTCCTCAAAAGCCGCTTATCGTTATTAAACCAGGAAGAACAAAGGAAGCTGCAAAAGCAGCAGCCTCTCATACAGGAGCATTGGTTGGAAGTGATGCTGTCTTTGACGCTGTCTGTGAAAAAGCTGGAATTTTGCGTGTAGATACGATGAATGAGCTTTTTGATATGGCAGAAGTGTTAGAGCGCCAGCCCTATCCGAGCGGACCACATCTTGCCATAGTGACCAATGCGGGCGGGCCTGGAGTTTTAGCAACAGATGCTGCTGTTCGCTGTGGAGCGCATATGGCAGAACTTAGCAGTGAAACGGTAGGTAGGCTCAACACCTTTCTTCCTGAAGCATGGAGCCATAGTAATCCGGTCGATATTTTAGGTGATGCTGATCCAAAACGGTATGAGGAGGCGGTTTCAGAAGTGATAAAGGACCCTAATGTCGACGCTCTTCTTGTGATTTTAACTCCTCAAGAGATGACAGATCCTCTTCAAAGTGCTCAAAATTTAGAGCGCTTTTCGCATTATAATTCCAAACCTTTGTTTGCTAGCTGGATGGGAGGGGTTTCTGTACGAAACGGCAAAAAGGCTCTGCATGAAAGTGGAATTCCCTGCTTTTCATATCCTGAAGAAGCTGTTTGGAGCTTTTCAACACTTTGGAACCACTCTCAGGCCATTCAGGAATTAACAAAAAATTCAGAAAAATCTTCTCCAAGAGAGAGTCAGATTCCCATTATAGAAAAGGCTCGTAAAGAAGAAAGAGAGCTTCTTTCGGAATTTGAATCAAAAGAGATTATATCGACGTTTGGCCTTCCTGTTGTCAAAACTCTTTGTGCTGCAACGAAAGAAGAGGCAGTCTCTGCTGCTGAGAAAATAGAATATCCTGTTGTGATGAAGGTGCACTCTCACAAGGTGATACACAAAGCTGAAGTTGGGGGAGTTGCATTGAATCTTCAAGATGCACAAGAGGTAGAAAAAGCTTTTTCTTCTATGCAGAAGTCAGTTAGTAGCGCCCTTGGCGAAGAGGCTTTTTTAGGTGTGACAGTACAAAAAATGGTCTCCATTCAAGGTGTTGAGCTTATTATTGGAAGCTCAGTAGATCCTCAATTTGGTCCGGTTATTCTTTTTGGAACAGGTGGGCGTTATGTTGAGGCAATAGAGGATAAAACATTGGGCTTACCACCTCTTGGCCCAACATCTGCCAAACGAATGATCGAGAGGACAAGAGCATCAAACTCACTTCTTTTTGAGCTAGGTGAAGAAAAGATGGGGCAGATAGAAGAGCTGCTCATCAGCTTTTCTAGGATGGTATTGGAGCTTCCAGCTATTAAAGAGTGCGATATTAATCCTGTGCTGGTCAGCTCTGAAAAAATTGTCTGTTTGGATGCTCGTATTATCGTTTCAGGCTAGCTCGTCCTTTTTGCAGCATTTGGATTGGGCGATACGATCTTTTGAATTGACGAAGGCCCAAAATTCCCAAATCCTGTTCCCAGTTGAGATAGGTAAAAGAAATATCTTCAGCTGTACGCTGGCGCATATATTGGGCAAGGCCCCAATAATGAGAAAGCGCCTTAGAAAAGTGGTAGAGATAAATATCCTTTGAGAGTGGCTGGCCAAAAAGGCAGCCAACAGGTTGGGAATCTGCGTAAAAAACCCATCCTTTTATGAGGAGTTTTTCTGCGCATTGTAACCCTTCTATAAATGGATCAATATCTGCAGGCGTTTCTTTTTCATCTGCCCAATTGTGAATAATAGTAAGTACATCTTTGAGGAGTTCAGGACGATAGCGCGTGCAGGAAACGTCATAGGTACTTAAAAACTGTCTGACAATATTTCTATGGTTGGAAAGATGGCGTCCCTTGCACATGCGAATAGCTTCTGTTTCATAAAGGTAATCGCTTTCATCCTCTTTAACCATAATCGAAAGTCCTTCTTGTTCGATCTCTGGCCACCACTGTTCTGAGATTGGAAAGAGATAGTCCGCACCCAATTTTTTGGCAGATGAGAAAAACTCTTTCCAGTTTTTAGGGTGAAAGAGGGGCATTAAGAAAGTCTGCTTGTCGTAGGAGGTGCCAACAACAGAAAGATCACTGCCTATCTCATGAAGTTTGTAGTTATGAGCTTTTCGAAAAAGATAGAGATTGCTGAAATTGTATTCTGACAAGGGGAGGGCAAGCAGATCGCACGCTTTTTGTATAGCGACTTGATCATCAATTTCTATCTCGCGCACAAGTTGCTCCTTTTTTTTCTTTTTAGGCGATGAAGCAATTTCTGTACAAAAAAATAGAGCTTTCATGATATGTAACGAAGTATGTCCTTTGCAAACAGTACTTAGAAGGAGTATGGATATGTACAAACTTTTGGAACTTATCGTCGTTGTTTTGTTGATTATCGGCGGTTTGAATTGGGGTCTCGTTGGCCTTTTTGGCGTTGACCTCGTCGCAACCCTTTTGGGAGCCGGAACAGGCGCTGCCCGATTGGTCTACATTCTTGTTGGCCTTGCAGCTGTCTTTAGAATTGTCTCTTGGAAGTGTTCAAGCTGCAAGATCTGCAAATAAGATAGCCGAGAAGTCTTTTTCAAAAAAAAAGCCCCCATTTTTGGGGGCTTTTTTTTACGAAACCTCTTTCACTAGCTTTTGAACAGCTTGTGCTAAATCAGATAGCTCGGATTTTAGATTGAAAAGAGCAGCTAAAGCATTAAGAGTCTGCCGCTGTTCTTCTCTCGACTTATTTTGGAAAATTTTTCGAATAGAATGACAATTTTTCGATAGCAAATTTCCGGTAGAGATGCTTTCAGCGCTTTTTTGATAAAGAGCTGTGACTTTTCCCACACATCGGACGCCCACGCTCTTTCTCTCATCATCTGTGCTTACAAGTAGTGCTGTAGAGAGCAAATCCACAACTTCATCAAGTGACAGATCTTTTCTCTCAAAAATTGTGACAATGCGCTCTCCTGAGATGCTTATGGCTACGTCGGCTGCAGAAAGCGCCGAATCCAAGTCAGAAAGGCTTGTCGAAAAACCTAGTTGTTTTTCAATGTTACTTAAAGTAGTGCTCACTCTTTTCTCTCTCCAAAATATAATGTTTTTTATTTCTGTGTTTCTATTAAAGGGTAAAAATAATATCTTTCAGCTCTACTTTGATTCAAGAGCAATTAAGAACTGGTACAAGAAATCTCACCTTGTAATGAGAGAAGAAAGCAGGTATGCTCTTGTCTCATCTGTTGCTAAAGTTGTGTTTTATGGATAAAAGAATAGAAATTAGCGATACAGAGTCTGTTCATGCTGAGTCTTGGACGAGTCAGGTTGATGATGCTCTGCTCGAGAGATTTGAAAGAGCTATTCATAAGCAGACAGCGCTATATCAGCATAGCGAGTTGGCAGAGATTGCGCAGGAATATGATCCTATTGACCTTGCCAAAGCTTCGGTCCGCCTTCCTGTAAGTGCTCGCCTTGTTCTTTATAGAAATATCCCTGATATTGATGCTAAAACCTCTTTTATTCTCAATGCAACGTCACCAACGAAACAGACTATTTTTCGTGGCACTCGCAATGAAGAGATTTGTGAGATGCTCGAGCTCATGCCTGCAGATGAAGCGGTTGATGTTATTGAAGATTTGCCAATTCGTCGCTTAAAGCATATTTTTGAGAATTTGGAAGAAGAAAAGGCGCATAAGATCTTGGCATTGCGTCAACACCAGCCGCAAACAGCTGGGCGCTTGATGAGCAACGAGTTTTTTGCCTTTTCATTGAATAGAACAGTTGGAGAGGCTGTTGAATATATTCGAGACCATCCAGGCGTTGAATTTACCCATTGGATTTTTATCGTGGGTGACGATATGGAGCTTTTGGGCTTTGTTCCGAGCCGCAATTTGATTGTTAACCCACATCACTATCCTCTTCGGGCGCTGATGCAGCCGATTGTCCACCGTGTAGATCCAGAGGTAGATCGCGATGAGGTTGTCGAGCTCTTTGAGCGCTACCGTCTTCCAGCTCTTCCTGTTGTCGATGATGAGCACAGGCTGTTAGGTGTTATCAGCCAAGATGATGTTGTCTCCATGATGGAGGAGATTGCAGATGAAACGATCGCCTCAATTGGTGGTACAGCAGAGAGTTTGGCTGAAGATGAGCCCACTATTAAGCGTTATGGCTCTCGAGCTCCGTGGCTTCTCGTAACGCTTTTGGCAGGATTGACAACTGCAACCGGAATATCTCTCTTTCAGGGCTATCCGTGGGCACTGGCTGTTCCCTTTTTTGTGCCGCTGATAAACGGAATGTCTGGAAATGTCGGAATTCAGTGTAGTACAGTTCTTGTTCGACGTATGGCTACAGGAACAGTTTTGCCAAGAAGGCTCTCGACGATCTTATTTAAAGAGCTGCGAATTGGGCTGTTGATTGGGATTAGTTTTGGCATTATGTGTGGGATAGCCGCCTTTTCTCTCAACTACTTTGGTGTTCACTATACAGCTGTTGATCCGATTCTTATAGGGACTATGGTAGGCGCTGGTGTCTTTGGAACCTGTTTGATAGCAACTGTTGTTGGAACGCTCTCACCACTTCTTTTCGATCGTGTCGGCATTGATCCTGCTGTTGCCTCCGGCCCTATCGTTGCTGCCTGCAACGATGTCTTAGCCACCTATCTTTTCATGACCCTTGCCTGGGGTGTTGCTAAGCTCTTTGAGATTCTGTTCTAGTTGTTCTCTCCACAGAATCTGTCGTAACACTGTGCTCCATATTTTGAGAGCTCTCTCTTTTTTTCGAATTCGATAGTGAGAATTTGCTCTTAATAAAGCTGAAAAAGGAGGAGAGCTTCTGAAATATCTTTTTTACAAAAGCTGAAATACGACTTGCTAGAGTGGAAATATAGCCTTTTGAGGAAGGGCTGGCAGATATTTGCGTAGAATCTGATCCTTGAATAGAAGCGTGTTCTTCTAATATTGCTTGGGTCTCCCTCTCTAGCGTTCTTGGTGTGAAGTAAGCAGGTGGCAGTGATTTGCGAGTCTCTACTTGCGGCAGAGAGGTTCGCAGACTTAGGGGCGCTACTCTTCGCTTTGATAGTTCTGGGAGACATGGGTCTGGTTCGCCAACTGGCCTCAAAGTAATAAAAGCGTGTTCCGTTTCTATGGAAGTATTTGCTGATTCTTGTGCGCTTTCGAAATTTTCGCTCCAGTTTAATGGCGTTGCAAACTCGGGCTCTTCAGTGGGACCTCTTGGTGTCGAGACAGGAGAGAATTCGGTGTCTAATATGTGTACTTGTTCTCGTTGTGGAGAAGCGGCTTTTTGGGCTACTTGCATATTGAACTGCTCGACAAGCTCCTCTAAACTAAAAGTAGGATGTTCTTGCGTGGCGCTCTCTCTGATTGATAATGTGCCGTCTTGTTCTTTGGTTAGTTTGGCAACCGGTTGTTGTTCACTTTGCTCTTTTTGTGCCAAAAGGATGTCGAATGACATCCCTTCTGGGATATTGCCTACCATTTGTTTAAGCTTTTCTAGCTCTTTAAACCCTTCTGGTATAATTCCTCTTCTATTATCTCTTCCGCGTACACGGCCTTCAATATTATGCTGATCATTGCTAGGTTCCTCGAGAGGATTTCCATCGATTATGCTTTCTAGCTCAGCTTGGTATGAAAACGCGGGGGCTTGTTTAGTTATATCAACTTCATCAAGGAGGTGCTTGTCATCATGCAGTTCAGGGCGTATTCTGACTGATGAAAAAGCGTCTGAATTCGTAGAGCTCGTTGTATCGGTTGCATACCATGGATTTTGTGTGCTTACTGAAGTAGTTGGGGGGCGTGGGCCCTTCACCATGACGGCCATAAAAACCTCTTTAATAGTTGGTTGTTAAGTATAATAATATCACAAATAAAGCTTTTTGGTATAAATCTTCCACTCTTTTTGTTAAGGCTGAATAAATTTACCGATCAGCGGGGGGGGGAAACAGCGGGATTTTCTATACTTTTCTTTTCGACACCGCTATCTGAATTCGATCGCGAGAATTTGGCTTTGATATAACCGAAAAAGGAGAAAATAGATTGAAATATTCTTTTTGCTAAAGCCGAGATACGAGCTACTATAGCTGAAATACAGCTTCTAGATGCAGGGTGAGCCGCTATTTTGGTAGACGGTTCGTTAACAGGAGTTATCTTAATGGAAGATGAATCATTGAAAAGATGATTCGGGTCGTTGGGAGGTTGCTCAGTCAAATCCACTATATCGACCGTTACTTCTTCAGCGATTTTCGTAAAAAGCGTGTCTACGTTCGTAGAGCGGCCCAGGCTTTTGAGTGAGATTGAGCCACCTTTTTCTTTATGCAGTGTCCCTATCTTTGTCTTCTGCTCATTTTTCTTTTGTCGATTCAAAAAGATGGTAAGGCAATGCTCGTTTGGAAGCCCTGTTAGCATGTTTTTGAGGCTAGCAATATCTTTAAATTGAATTGGTAGAGACTTTCTTTTCCTGCGCATTCGTACCTTAACCGCAGAGTTACTTTCTGATCTGTGATACTTCTTCGCTTCTTCAGCAACACGTTTAGCTCCCTGATCATATACCAGCCCGTCTTTAAAATTCTGAAGAATTTCTTGCGGAAACTCTGTCGGTTGAGCTCCTGGACAAAATACCACTTCATCATCTGACTCATCATCTTCGCAGAATAATAAATCTTCTAATTGGAGTTCTCGATTGGGTGATACTGTGCCGATCATAAAATACCTTTTAGCCCCTGATTGTGACCTATCGTTCCTCGAGGGCTGAGCGAAGGAGACAAGATACAAGTGTTGCGATGAAGGCAAGGTTTTTAACCTTGCCGAAAAGCAACACGAAGTAGATTGTTTCCTACAGCCAGCCCTCGTGAGAAGATAGGTCACAATCAGGGGTTTAATGTTCTGAGGATTAATATTATCACAATTGGGGGTTAAAACCCAAGTTGCGCCCTATTTCCCATTATGGTGCTGATCGCGAGAAACAATCGGGGTTTACGTGCAGCCTGACTTGGCAAGGGCATATCTTGTCTCTTATCCTGGGGCATTAGCATTTGATAGTTCGTTAAGAAGGGAAATCTCCTCTTTTAGGGGGATTGCCTCTGGGTTAAACTTTTCGTCGACATCTTCTGCCATTTTTTGGAGGTGGTATGCCTCAGTAATTTCTGATGGTAGGGCCGGTCTTCCCTGGAAACCTCTTACCTTAACGTCGGGGGTAGTACCTGTGACGTAGAGTTGTTTTATCTGTTGAGCAACAGCTGTAGGCTCCATGTCACACGCGAGCGTCTCCATCATCTCTTGTATGGCCTCTGGTGGGATCGGATTTAGCTCTACGTTTTCATGGATCAGGAGTGTTTCGTCATCTTCCAAGTCATAATTAGCAAAAAGTGCAACTAGGTCGTTTTGTGTGGACTGTAGTGGCGCGGTCATAAAAACCCTCTTTTAAAGCAAGTAATTATAAATAATATAATCGCAAATATAGGTTTTTGTATAGATTTCCTTTCTAGTTTTTTTTATGCCCGCTCCGAGGTGTAAAGAACACTCAATTTACCGAGAGATCTTCGGGGATAGTTGACATGGTGGCGTATTTGCCGCCCATCTTCAGGAGAAGTGCTCTCCAGAGCTCTTCTGGGGGAGTTTCGAAGAGGAGTTCTTTTGTAGCTGGATAGACGAACCAGCTCCCGTCGAGAAATTCTCTTTCTAGTTGGCCTCCTGCCCAGCCCGAGTATCCAAAGCAGAGAAAGACATTTGGAGAGGTCTCATCTTCGATGAGAGTGTGGAGATATTGCAGATCTCCACCTAAATAGATGCCATCTTTGATCACAAGGAGCTGTTGGTCTTCTACAGGAGAGGAATGGAGCAGCATCATCTGATTGGTCTGTACTGGGCCGCCAGCACGGATGCTGATATTTTTGTTTGGGGCGCTTTGAAGGTTGACAATCTCTTCTGGAAGCTCGAGATCGAGTGGTTTATTGATTAAAATGGCAAAGGAGCCAGAAGCGTTATGTTCGCATACAAGCATAACACCGCGATAGAAAAGGGGATTTTCAATCTCAGGACAGGCGATGAGAAATGAGCCTTTTTCAACATTTGTGGGCAGGGGATTACTCATTTATTTTCCTCTTCTAAGGCTCTATCAACAGCCTCTTTGAGGCGCTGTACCTCATTTTGTAGCTGTGAAAGCCTTTCTATAAATTCCTTTTTAAAGCTTTCTTTGTTTTCCTGTACATACTCTTTATCAGCCTCTTCAAGAGCACGTTGCAGTTTAAGGAGTGACTCCGAAATTTGTTGAAAGTTTTGTTTTGAGGCTTCTGTTGCAGAAGGGGACTCTTCTCTTCGGTGGCGTTCTCTTTGCCAATCTCTATTTAAATGAAAGAGCCATCCATAGGTTGACATATCGGATAAAAGGGTGTTGAGGCGATCTGTACAAAGCAGCAACTGATCTTCAAGAGAACCTAATTTTTCTCCAAATCCAGTGGTGTTAAGCGTAGCAAAGAGATGAGAGAACTCATCGGATGCTTGAGTGATCGATGTCATCATTTGAATAAAGCTATCATCATTTTTTTTGATAAAGCTGCCGAGTTTTTCCAAGGTTTTCGCAGCCTTTTCTGCTACAGAAGAGATCTCGGAGAACGTGTCCTCCACAGTTCCCGGTTGTGCAGCTAAGAGGACATCATCTTCGGTTACTGGAACAAGCGCAGGAAGCTCATATGCTGGCTGTGGAATAATGGCGACAAACTTTTCCCCCATGAGCCCTGCAGTTCGCATGACAATCTCATCTGATTTATAGATAGTAACAGAGGAGTCGATAGAAAGGGTGAGCTCATATGGATAGATTGGCAGATCACAAAGAGCCCTTCTATCAAACGCTTCAGGCAAGAGTTTGATGTCGACAACCTTTCCCACCGGTTTTCCCGCAAAGGTAACGCGTGTTCCTCTGGAAACCTTATCGATATTTCGAAAACGGGCACGAATTATCTGTCCCTCATCGCCAGGAGTTGGGTTGAGAAAAAGAAGCGCTTTTGTAACAAGAACGATGGAGATGACCACCATAGCGCCGATAGCGATGAGATAGTTGCGTTTCATGTCTTTCCTCCTAACTTAGGTAAAAGATGGGGTGGGAGTGTTGAGTGGGAGATAAACTCTTGGACAAGCTGATTGGAATCAGAAAAGAAAGAGTTTCGATCTCCATACGCTTTGATCACACCCTCATCATGTAGAGCAAAGTAATTTCCTACTTTAAGGGCCAGTTGAATATCGTGGGTAACAATAACAGAGGTTGCTTGTAATTTTTTTTGCGTCTCATAGATGAGAGAGATAATCTGATCCCCTGTAATAGGATCAAGCCCTGCTGTTGGCTCATCAAAGAGAAGAATCTCTGGCTCATAGATCAAAAGACGTGCAAGAGCAATGCGTCGTTTTTGCCCACCAGAGAGCTCAGAGGTGAGCTTTTTCTGGTATCCGGAGAGCCCCACATCGTCAAGAGCAGTAGCAACTTTTTGTTCAATATCACCCTCTATATTGTGGGCTCTAAGGGCAAAGGCAACATTTTCTTCGATATTCATCGAGTCGAAAAGGGCGGAATGTTGGAAAAGCATTCCCATGAGATTTGTGAGCTCTGCACGCTCTTTTGGAGAAAGGGTTTCGAGATCTTTGCCGTTAACTTCTATTTGCCCGTTGTCAGGGGTCTCTAGTCCCAAAATCTGTTTTAATAGGACGCTCTTTCCAACGCCAGATCGGCCCAAAATAACGGTTACAGCTGATTTGGGGATGGTCAAAGTTAGCCCTTTAAGAACAGCTATGCCGTTATATGACTTCCAGACATTTTTAACGTCGATCAAACTAATTAAATCCATAAATAATCCAATAAATATCGTTAAGTATGATCGTCAACAGAAAGTTGATGCCCAATATGGCGCAGTAGGAGATGACAACGCACGATGTTGTTGATCTTCCAACACCAGCAGCACCTCCTTTTGTATGAAATCCTTTGTAGCAGGCTATCGAGACGACAAGAAGACCAAAGAGCCATGATTTCACGAAATTTGAGATGATGTCGTAGTTTGTTAAGTAGACCGAAATTGGGTCTAAAAATGTTTGAGAAGTCATCTCATAGAGTTGTGTGGCAAGCAGCCAGCCACCAAAAATACCACAGGCAGAGCTAAAGATTGTAAGAACTGGCATCATGATGGCCATGCTTAAGTAGCGGGGGACGACGAGATATTCAAGAGGACGAACACCCATCGAGACCATGGCATCGACCTGTTCGGTTACTTTCATGCTTCCAAGCTCTGCACAAATTGAAGCGCCAACTCTTCCTGTAATCATAAAAGAGGTGAGAATGGGGCCAATTTCAACAAGCATCGATTTTGCAACCATAATTCCAGTAACGCCAGTGAGCCCTTTATCAGAGAGTTGAAAAAAGGATTGGGCAGATAGGACCATTCCAGTAGCAAGTCCCGTAAGACAAATAAGAGGCAAAGAGCGCACACCAATCTCATAGAGATGGGGAACAAGCAAAGACCATTTTGGACGTTTGCTTAAGGAGAGGCGAAGAACCGAGGCTACCATCACAGTGTAGCGACCAATTCCAGATAACCAGTTTGATGTTGGGTTAAGAATGAATTTTTGAAAAATCATTGTCTTTGCTTTGGTTAATCATATAAATACATTTTTACAATTGAGCTATTAATGTCAAAGGGTTTTTGATTTTGTAAAAATGGTTGATAAAGAAAGTCTTGTCGCATATATTTCCGCAAAAGAGGTCATTGTATGCTTTTTCTTTATAGACTTGTCTATTTCATTGGATTTTTGTTTTACCTCCCAGTCCTATTGTGGGATAAGATCGTTCGCAAAAAGGAAATTTGCTTTTTTCAACGCCTCTTTTTTTGTCCAAAAGAGTATGTAGAGGGGCCCACTTTGTGGGTACATGCTGTCTCTGTTGGAGAGACCATGGCTGTTGCGCCATTGGTACGGGAATTTAAAAAAAAATACCCCTCATGGAAAATTCTCTTTTCTAATGTTACAGTAACGGGTCATCAGACTGCTAAAAAGCTTTTTCCAGACGCTTCTGCCCATCTACTTCTTCCATTTGAATTTCGCCACAGCATTCGAAGGGTGATGAAAAAACTGACACCTTCTCTTGTCCTCTTATCTGAAGGAGATATTTGGCCGCTTTTTCTGCACGAAGCAAAAAGAGCTGGAGCTCCTATTGTTGTTGTAAATGGAAAGATCTCTCATACCTCTTTTTCGCGATTGCAGCGCTTTTCGAAAATAGGAAAATGGCTCTATTCGTTTGTCGATTTCTTTTGTGTGCAAAGCGCGCTTTTCTACGATCGCCTTCTTGCTCTTGGGGTTTCTAAGGAGCAGCTCTCTATCACAGGGAATATCAAGGCTGATGTTCAGATAAAAGAGGTCTCAGAAAAAGAAAGGGGAGGGTGGAGAGAAAAGCTTGGACTAAAAGAGGGGGATGAGCTTCTTGTTGTGGGATCAACTCACGAGCCTGAAGAGAGGGAGGTCGTTACAGCCCTTCTTCCTTTGCTTAACAAGAGACCTAATTTTAAGGTTGCAATTGTTCCTCGTCATCCAGAGCGCTTTGATGGGGTCTATGATCAGATGAGAGCCTTGCTTCCAGATGTAGAGCGCTTTTCAGCAGGCTCACAGAGCTCTTCGTGGAAGGTAAAGGTTATCGATGCTCTTGGAGTGCTTTGTTCTCTCTATCAGCTTTCCACCCTCTCTATTGTGGCTGGAAGCTTTACTGAAGCTGTCGGTGGCCACAACATTTTAGAGCCTGCCTGCATTCCGGTTCCTGTTATTATTGGCCCCTATATGCACAGCCAACACGCTCTTTTTACCTCGGCAGAAGAGTATGATGCTGTGCTTTCTACAACGATTGAAAAACTTTCTCAAACAGTAGAAGAGCTTTTAGAAGACAAGGATAAGGCTTTTGAAGCTGCTTCTAATGCTAAAAAGTGGGCTGATACATTGCGTGGAGCAACCGAGCGCTCTTTATCTGCTCTTTGCCAATTTGTACCTTCTTCAGGAAAAACATCATGAGACTTTGTTCTTATCTTATTCTCATTTGTCTTTGTTTATCTGTTGTTGAGGCGAGAGGACGATTTTATAATCATCGATCGACAATTCAGACAGACCATCCAGATTGGATGCGGTGGTTGCCTGATGAGCTTTCTCTTTCACAACTTTCTCTTGCTGGAACGCATGATACAATGGCGGATAAATATGGTGGCCCTATACAGACGCAATCGCTTTCATTGAAGGCGCAGCTTGAGGCCGGAATTAGATTTATTGATATCAGAGCGCGGCATGAATCTGACAAATTCAAGATGTTTCACGGTATTTCTGATTTAGGATATTGGTTTGATGAGGATGTGCTCTCTGTCTGTGTTGATTTTTTGGATGATCATCCAACAGAGACCATTGTGATGAAAATAGGCTCTGCTGGTGTTCCTTCTCCAGAAGATGTTACGAGATCATATGAAGAGACATTTAGATCTTATAGAGATGATCCGAGATTTACTTCGTATTTTTGGAAGCCTGAAGATCCGTCTGTTGTGTCCTCTCTTCCAAGGTTAGAGGAGATTCGTGGAAAGATCGTTGTTGTACAAACGTTTTCTTCGAAAGAGCGATTTGGGTTTGATCATGCAAAACTTCCTTTTTATCGATTTTCTTCGTGGAAAGTGCCCTCTGTTTTTCACATAAAGGCAGAATGGGAAGAGAGAAAGGAATTTCTTCGCAAAGTTGACGCTCGGCACTATGGAAATTGGTGTTATATGACAGAGCTTAATGGATCCTCTCTATGGGCATATCCTCGTACTGTCTCTGGAGGCTTTTTATGTCTTGTTCGAGGAATCAATAGTCGCGCCTTGCGTCATATTTTTGAAGAAAACCATCAGCACCTTGGGATTGTAATAATGGACTTTCCTGGGGCAGGACTGATCGACGCTATCATTGCGAAAAATATGAAAAACGCAACCTCTCCTTCTGCTGTTATTCCTGATTTTGTGCATGTGTGGAAAAACATCTGCTACAGCGCACACAAGGGTGGGGAAGAGAGAGTTTCGCAGCTTATATCCTATCTTAATGGTATTCTTCCCAGCCAGAATTGGGGGGGTATTGTTTCTCAAAAAGAGTGGGGAGTAGATCTTGCAGAGAAGACCTTTTTCGTGGTTTCAGAAAATAGCGGTGGATACAACCACCTAGCCTTTACAAGAAATGAGTCTGATGTCTTCTTTCCTGCAAATTTTGCTAAAACAGTTGCGGATGTGGTACATGGCATTAAGGGAATTGCACAAGAGCGTGCGAAACAAGTAGCAAAATCAATACGGGCCCGCTTTCCCCAACATACGTGGAATGTGTTTGTAACAAAAGCGCCCGAAGGTCCTTCAAATTGGGCTTTTGATGTTGGCGGGGTCTACTACAAAGCAAGAATTGGTGAATATGCCTATCTTATTTGGGCATGAACCCCTAGATTATAAAGTCGACTAAAAAGCCTTTTTGTCTTACGATTGTTGTTCTTGTTTTTTATTATTGGGGTGTAGCCAAGCGGTAAGGCAGCGGTTTTTGGTATCGCCATGCGGAGGTTCGAATCCTCCCACCCCAGCTTCTCTTTCACTTTTTGTAGTACACAGAAACCTTCTACACACCATCGATCTAGAATGATGTGCGCAGGGCCAATTTCTAAATCAACTCAAACCTGATGTTTTGTCTAAAAGAGGGGGTAACATAGCGCTGCAGCACAAGTTTAACTGCGGTGTTATCTTCACAAGTCTTGAAGATTTTTGAGCCAGAGGCACAGACCCATATGTTATTGGAAAAGAAAGCCGAAAAGAAAAAGGGCTCTTAAGAGATAAGAGCCCCTTTTTAATAGCTATTTACCTAGAAGTTTAGGTAGGGCATCCATTAATTTTGTGAATGTTAACACGAACAGGGTTGTTGTTTGTTGAGAGGGGGTCGGCAGGATAAAATGGATCATATGCAAACAGGATGGGTCCTAACCAATTTGGATCTCGAAGCAATATGAATTTAACAACAGTGTTATCCTCTCCAATGGAAATAATCTTTGATCCGGAGAAGCTGGCCCAATAATATTGGCTAAAACCGTAAGGTGGGGCAGGTGTGGCATCATTAAGCCACATATTCCAATCTAAGGCGATTCTTGAAGAGTCGTTATTGATGTCTAAATACATATCCGTAAATCGAAAAAACCGTTCGCTAACAGGGCCAGAAACAGTAGAAGCTATCATAGAGAACTGAAACTTAAAAGAGTAAATACCCTTAGAAAGGGTAAAGCTGTCGGGGGCAACTGTCTCATCAAAGGTGATCCCTCTTGCCGTCTGTATCTTGTCAAAAGCAACTGTTATTTGTGATAGTGTCGTGGGTCCAGTTGAAGGGCTCGCAACACTTTGTATCAACGTCGCATATGTTGGGGTGAAACATGCAGTACATGTTGGTGTTTTTTTCGGGGGACAGCAGGATTTTTCAACGTCTGTCTCTTCAGTGGCTATCACATGTGCTGAAAGCAGGCAGCATGCAGAAATAACCCCTAAAACAATAGAAGGATATTTTTTCATTTTTTCTCCTTAAATGACCTTTGTTAAATGTATAGCTTTTTTCCTCTGCCTCTCTTTATTCGCAGCCATGAATTTTGTGTATGTCAATACGAACAGGGTTGTTGTTTGTTGTGAGGGGATAAGGAAGTGTTGGGTCATAGTTAAATCTGAAGTCTACTGTTGAATAGGTCGTATCTCGAACTAATACCATTTTGACAACCGTGTTATCAGCTCCAATAGAGAGGACCCTCGATCCAGAAAAAGTAGCCCAATAATAGCTATTAAACCCAATATCTGAGGCAGCAGCTCCACCATCATTAAGTTTCATATTCCAGTCTAGACCAATTCTTGCAGATTCATTGTTGATGTCTAAATACATGTCTGTAAATCGAAATTCTAGTTCTCCTGCGACTGTATTGCTTTGTGTTTCCATAGTAAACTGAAAATTAAAGGCATAGATGCCCTTAGGAAGGGTGAACGTGTCGGTTATATCATCAAAGGTGATGTTTTTTGCTGTTTGTATCTGAGTAAAAGGAACGGTTATTGTTGTTGTTGTTGAAGGTATCCAGGCGCTAGCGGTATTTTGTACCAATGTTGCATAGGCAGGGGTAAAGTACTTTGAACATGTTACCTTTTTGCAAGCTTTTTCAATGGCTGGCTCTTCGGAGGCCATCACATGTACTGAAAATAGGCAACATGCAGAGACAACTCCTAAAACAATAGAAGGGTATTTTTTCATCTTTTCTCCTTACGTTTCTTCTTTATAAATTCATGAGATGTACTCACAGCCATCGATCTTGTGGATGCTAATGCGAACAGGGTTGTTTTCTGTTGTGAGGGTAGGAGTAGTCGATGGGTTGTAGGTAAACCTGATATTTCCCTTATAGCCTGCATCTCGAACCAAGATAAATTTAACAACTGTGTTATCAGCTCCAATGGAGATGATCTTCGATCCAGAAAAAATAGCCCAGACATAGCTATTAAAACCCAGGTCAGAATTGAAGCCCAAGTTCCAGTCTAAAGCGATCCGTGAAGTGTCATTGTCAATATCTAAATACATGTCTGTAAATCGGAAATCCAGTTCATGGATAATATTGGCAGGCCCCTGTCTTTCCATAGTGAATTGAAAATCAAATGTGTAAACACCCTTGGGAAGGGTGAATGTCAGGTTAGTGGGATCAAAGGTGATGTTTTTTGCTGTCTGTAGGGCTTCAAAGGGAACAGTCATTTGTGCTGTGCTTATCCAACCTGAAGTAGTGGCTTGTATGATTGTCGCATGAGCTGGAGTGAAGGATTTTTTACAGGATATTGCTCGTGTTTTGAGACTGTTTTCATCAACTGTTTTTTCGGAAGCCATCACATGTGCTGAAACAAAACAACATACAGAAAGTGCTCCTAAAATAATCGAGAGTTGCTTTTTCATCTTTTCTCCTTAATGACTTGAATTCAAAGTTATAGCTTTTTCTTTGCCTGATATGAGAGATTTATTGCAAATATTTTTACTTAAAACTCAAGTTGCTCCCTATTCCTTATTGGGAGGCTGGCTGCAGAAAACAATCTACTTCGCGAAAGCTCCTTGCTAAGACCCTAATTGCTACCCAATCTCTCTCGTAGAAGGTCAAAACCTTAGACCCTAATTGCTACCCCCTCTCCCTCGTAAAATGACTGTAGGAGATAATCTACTTTGCGTTGCTCCTCGGAAAGGTTGAAAACCTTGCCTTCGTCACAACGCAAAGTATCTTATCTCCTTCGCTCATCCTACGAGAGAGATTGGGTAGCAATTAGGGTCTTAGCTTCGTCGCAACACTCGTATCCTGTTTCTTATCCTCACTCCCTAGAGGGGAGACAGGGCACAACTTGGGTTTTAAAACAGGGCTAAAATTGGAGGAACCGAGGTAGAAGTCTTGCCTCCTTTTTGCATCATTAACAATGAAGGGTAATAGAAAAAGGGACTTTTAGGAGAAGTTTTTCCTAAAAGTCCCTTTTAGATGCAGTGTTAAATGGTTAGCACCCATCAATCTTGTGAATGTTAACACGAACAGGACTGTTGTTTGTTGTAAGGGGATTGGGAGGATTGTATGGGTCATACGCAAATTGGATGGCCCCTAGATTGCCTGGATCTCGAACTACTATGAATTTGACAACTGTGTTATCGCTTCCAATGGAGATAATTTTTGATCCAGAGAAGGAGGCCGAGTAAATTTCGTTAAAACCACCGATTATACCAGGAATAATTCTCGTATTCCAGTACAGAGGGATTCGTAAAGAGTCGTTATTGAGATCTAAATACATATCTGTAAATCGAAACTTTCGTTCGTCTGTAATATCAGGAGAAGTACTTGATTCTACTGCCATAGAGAACTGAAACTTAAAACAGTAAACACCTTTAGGAAGGGTAAAGCTGTCGGGAGCAACTGTCTCATCAAAGGTGATCCCTTTTGCTGTTTGTATGTTGTCAAACGGAACTAAAAATTGTTGTGATGTAATGAATGGATCTGAACCACCGAGAGGGGTAGGGACACTTTGTATCAGTGTTGCATATATTGGGGTAAAGCATTTCGGAGGACAGCAGTGTTTTTCAACAGCTGTCTCTTCGGAGGCTATCGCATGTGTCGAAAGCAAGCAGCATGCGGAAATAGCCCCTAAAATAATAGACGGATATCTTTTCATTTTTTCTCCTTAAATGGTCTTTGTTAAATCTATAGCTTTTTCCTCTGCCCCTCGTTACTCGCAGCCATGAATTTTGTGTATGTTAATAAGAATGGGGTGGTTATTTGTTGCCTGAGTTATTGGGTGAGGTTCAGCGTCGAACCTGATGTTTCCAAGATAGGCTGGATCTCGAACCAATATGAATTTGACAGTAGTGTTATCAGCTCCAACAGAGACGACCTTCGATCCAGAAAAAGTAACCCAAACAGTATCGTTAAACCCAGTGGCCTGCCCAGCATTGAGTTTCATGCTCCAGTCTAAATTGTTTATTGCAAAACCGTTATTGAAATCTAAATACATGTCTGTAAATCGAAAATCGTACTCGTCAGTGGAAGTCGCAGTGTCTGCTTCCATAGTAAATTGAAAATCGAATTGATAGTTCCCTTTAGGGAGGGTAAAGCTATTGGTTCTTTTGTCGAAGGTAATGTTTTTTGCTATCTCTATCCGATTAAGGGGGACGGTTATTTGTGATGTTGTTAGCCAACCACTAGCAGGATACGCAGTATTTTGTGTCAGCGTTGCATATGCAGGGGTAAAATATTTTGAACATGCTGCCTTTGTGCAGCTTCTTTCAATGGCTGGCTCGAAGGAGGCCATCACATGTGCTGAAATCAGGCAGCATACAGAAATGGCCCCTAAAACAATAGAAGGATATTTTTTCATCTTTTCTCCTTAAAGGTTCTTCTTTATAAATTCAACAAACTTGGTCACAGCCATCAATCTTGTGAATGGTAATGCGAACAGGGCTGTTCTCTGTTGTAAGAGTAGGGGTAGCCGATTGGTCAAAGGTAAATCTGATATTTCCTAGAAAGGCTGAATCTCGAACCAATATGAATTTGACAAGCGTGTTATCAGTCCCAATGGAAAAAATCCTCGACCCAGTAAAGGTAGCCCAGAGGTATGTGTTAAAAGTAGTGCTGCTGTTGAACCCAAAAGTCCAGTCTAAGGCGATCTTCGAAGAGCCATTGTTGAGATCTAAATACATGTCTGTAAATCGGAAATCCCGTTCATGGAAAATCTTGGCTGGCCCCTCTCTTTCCATAGTAAATTGGAAATCAAAGGTGTACACACCCTTAGGAAGAATAAAACTATCGGGAGTAGCTGTCTCATCAAAGGTGATGTTTTTTGCTGCTTGTATAGAATTAAAGGGAACGGTTATTTGTGCTGACTGTATCCAACTCGGAATAGCGGCGGGATCGGGATATGTAGTATCTTGTATCAAGGTTGCATAAGCTGGAGAGAAGGGTTTTTTGTATGATATATCTCGTGTTTTCGTGCTATTTTCATCAGTTGTTTTTTCGGAAAGTGTCACATCTGCTGAAACAAAACAGCATATAGAAAGTGCTCCTAGAATGATCGAGAGTTGTTTTTTCATCTCTTTTCCTCAATGGGTTAAGTTTAAATTTATTGGTTTCTGTTTGCCAAAGTAGAAATTTTATTGCAAACATTTCCTTTTACATGTGTTGAGTATTGCGATGGTAAAAATAGAAAAAGGAGTTTGGAACAATATTTTTCAAACTCCTTTGCTCGTAAGCCTTAGAAATTCCTATACATTCCCGATCTTGTGTATGGTGATACGAACAGGACTGTTGTTTGTTGTGAGAGGGACAGGGCCAATGGGATCGTATTCAAATCGGATGCCCCCTAAATAATTTGGATCCCGATACAGTACGAATTTGACAACTGTGTCATTGTTTGCAACAGATATGATGTTCGATCCAGAAAATCCTGCCCAAATATTACCGTTAAAGTTTTGATCAGAGTTAAGAGCCATAGTCCAGTCTAGAGGGATTCTTGAAGAGTCATTGTTAAGATCTAAATACATGTCTGTAAATCGAAAAGAGCTTTCTCCCTGGGTGTTATTGGGGTCTGTTGCCATAGAAAACTGAAAGGTAAAAAAGTATGTTCCTTTGGGAAGAGTGAAGGTGTTGTTTGCCTCATCAAAAGTTATGCCGTTTGCTCTTTGTATGAGACTAAAGGGGACCGTTATTTCTGCCTCTTGATACGCAGATTCACTTCCAAGAGGAAATGAGGTGTCTTGTATCAGTGTCGCATATACAGAAGAGAGCGTTCCTGTAGGTCCCGTGGCTCCCATAGGTCCTGTAGGTCCCGTGGCTCCTGTGGCTCCCTTAGATCCAGGGCAAGGGCTGTCTGTTGGCATTCCTATTTTTACTTTCGATTCTGCTTTAGATCCCTTTTCAATAAGTGTGGCGCCACAATCCGATGTTTCCACGTGTGCTGAAAGGAAGCAGCATAAAGAAAGAGTGCCTAAAATCATAAAGAGTTGTTTTCTCATCTTTTTTCCTCGTTATGGGTTTTGGTTATGTATGGATTTTTCTTTAATCGATGAGAATGATTTGATGCAATATAAGTAAGGCTCTTAGGAGAGGACTTTCTCCTAAGAGCCCCTTGAATAAGTGATCGTTAAAAATAAATACTATACATCATCAATCTTATGTAGAGTGACACGAACAGCATTGTTATTCAGCAAATCGGCAAAGCTAGCATAGATGTCGAATTGGGACGAAAATTTGATGTTTAGAGTCCCGGAGATTTCTTCGGTTCGATGTAACACAAATTTAACAACCGTATTGTCTGCCGCAACTGAAAAGATCTTTGATCCAGAAAAGGAAGCCCAGGGGGCGCTGTTCATATTTCCAGAATCATCGAGCCCCATAGCCCAATCTAGAGCGACTGTCGAAGCGCCATTATTGAGATCTAGGTACATGTTTGTAAATCTAAGAAAGCTTACATTGTCTTTAGCGGTATTGCCGCTGCCATCTGTTATAATAACAAACTGAAAATTAATGCTATAGGTGCCCTTAGGAAGGGTAAAGGTGCTGGTAGCTGTATCAAGGGTGACGTTTTTTGCTGCCTGTATACTGGTAAAAGGAACGATTATGTCTAATGCATTTATCCAGGGGTCTGTCTCTGTCTCAGCATAGATCAGCGTTGCATAGGCAGATTGAGGGCTCGGTGGTTTTTTTGTTGGGCATGGTGGTTTTTCTGCTGGACAGGGTGGTTTTTTTGGAGGACATGGTGGTCTTTCCGGACAACAAGGACCACACGGCATCACTATTTTTGCTTTAGCCTTCGCTTTTGATCCTTTTTCAGCAAGTGTGCCGCTAGAGACTGAGGCTTCTATGTTTGCCGAAAGGAGGCAGCACAGAGAGAGCGTGCCTAAAATGATAGATAGTTGCTTTTTCATAACTTTTTTTCCTTACTTTTATGATTTAACGCTATTAAATTTGACATTTATTAAATTAAATCTTTTATTGCAAGAGGTAGTTTTTTTAAGAAAGGGATAGGCGAAAAAAAAGTAGACGAAAATTAAGCAAATAGTGTGAAATTGTCTACGTAATTGCTCGCATTTGGTCTCATCGGAGAGAAATATCCGGTGGACTAAAGAGTATACCTTCTCGCTGACATTGTCAGCTGAATAGACCGGGGGAAGGACGCTAATTATCTTGATGCTAAGCTTCAAGCGTCTTTACTTTCCCTAATGTCTATTTTTAAGGTTCTCTTGCCACGCGAGTGATAATGGTCATTTTTGGAGGAACCATGATAACGATTTCATGTAAAGATCGAAAGATAGGGACAAAAGGAGCAGTGGGAAGATTTCGACGAGATGGATTGATCCCATATGTCACATATTGTAAGGGAGAAACGAAAGAGCTTGGAGTGGTCTCAAAAGCAGAGATCGAAAAGCTTATTCGTTCTATTCGACCTGGGTTTTTGGCAACAACGAAAATTTTACTGAAAAATGAGTCTGGCCAGAAGAAAGAAGTCATTGTTAAAGAGATTCAATACCACCCAACGTCCTACAATATTCTCCACTTAGATTTTCTCGAGTTGGAAAAGTCAACACCAGTTACTGTCAGAGTTCCCATTGAATATGCAAACACTGTTGACTGTATTGGAGTGAAGTTAGGGGGAATGCTGCGTTCAGTTGCAAGAAATGTTCGTATAAAATGTCTTCCAAAAGATATTCCAACTCATTTTCAAGTCGATGTTAAGAATCTTGATCTTCGACAATCTTTGAGGATTAAATCGATTGATATACCAGAGGGCGTTCGTTGTTTAGCCAACCCCAATGATGTTGTTGTATCGGTTGTTAAGAAGTAGGGACATAGGTTGAGAACAAAGATTATTGTGGGGCTAGGAAACCCAGGAGCACGCTATGAGCGGACCCGTCACAATATCGGATCTCACATTGTTCGAGGATTGGCTGCAAAACAGTTTGTGTCCTTTAAGTCTGAGCGAAAGGTAGAGGCAGATGTTGCGACATACTCAGTTGAGGGAGAAAAAATAGTTTTAGCGATTCCTAAAACATATATGAATGAGAGCGGAAGATCTGTGCAGAGGCTCCTTCGCTTTTATGAAGGAGAGCTTCAGGATCTTTTGGTTGCAATCGATGATATTGAAACTCCATGGGGCACCTCAAAGCTTGCTTTTGAAGGCGGCACACGAGGTCATAATGGAATTCGAAGCATTCATCAGAGTGTAGGGGCTAAGGGCTTTACGCAGCTTCGAGTAGGAGTTGGCCATCCTGGAGCAAAAAATGTCGCAGACTATGTGTTAGACGACTTTACCAGAGAAGAGGTTGAAGAGCTTCCTGAGCTTGTAGAGAGGTCTATAGGATTGATAGAAAATTGGATTTTAGAGACAAACAAGGATAAAGGATAACGTACATGAGTAAAGAACAGCTGTACGAAGGAATGTACATTTTAGGAGCCCATCTTGGTGAAGATGCACGATCTACTGCAATTGCCAAGATTGAGGATCAGATCACCTCTCGGGGAGGGGAGATTAAAAAGATACACACTCAAGGACGAAAGCGTCTTGCGTATGAAATTGCACGACACCGCGAGGGCTATTACTATTTGATCTATTTTACATTGAACCCAGATCTTCTTAATGAATTATGGGAAGAATACCGACGAAACGAAGATCTGCTTCGATTCTTGACAATCAAGGCAGAAAAAGTTCTTGAAGAGATAAAATTTAAGCAACTTGTTGAGCAGTAGGAACATATATGAAACCAAGTAGACCAAGAAGAAAACCAGGGGGCGATCGGTCCCGAAAGAAGAAAAAATGCCCTTTTACAGCATCGAAATGTGCAGATATCGACTATAAAGATATTGACACCCTTTCGAAGTTTATCACTGATCGAGGAAAGATTTTACCTCGACGGATAACAGGTGTGTCAACCTATTTTCAGCGTCGTCTTGCCAAAGCCATTAAGCGGGCACGATACGTAGCATTACTTCCATTTGTAGCAAAGTAATTTAAGGAGATAACGAGGATGTCAAAGAAAATTCTCCTGCTTGAAGATGTAGAACATGTTGGTCTCAAAGGAGAGATTGCAACTGTTAAACCAGGATATGCGTATAACTTCCTTCTCCCTCAGGGTTTGGCAATGCTTGCCACCCGAGCAGCGTTGCGAAGACAGGCACAGTTGCAAGAAGAGCGCCGTATCCAAGCAGAACAAGAAAAGAAAGAGTCCCTAGCGATGGCCGAGCGTCTCGAGGGAGAAATTATTGAAGTCGAGGTTAAGGTTGATCACGAAGGCCATATGTATGGAAGCGTTTCAGCACTTAATATCATTGAACTCTTGAGACTGAAAACAGGAATCGAGCTCGAAAAGAAAATGGTTCAACTCAAAACACCTCTCAAAGCAATCGGCACATTTGATGTTAATATACGATTGAAAGAGGGCGTACTGGCCAAAATCCAGGTGAATATATCTGCACAAGAGCAAGAGTAAAAGATGAGCCAACAAGAAAAGAGCGTTATGGTTACTGGGGGAGCCGGATTTATCGGTTCTTGTGTAGTCAAAGAGCTCAATAACAGGGGGATCGACAATATTCTCATTGTCGATAATCTCGGAGATGGTGTTAAGTGGAAAAACCTTGTTGGCAAAAAGTTTGCAGATTGCGTGCACAAAACAGACCTTTTTAATTGGCTCTCAGCTCATGGGGAGGCTATTGGCTCTATTATTCACCTTGGAGCTTGTTCAGATACTGTAGAGACAGATGCTAACTATCTACTCGAGAATAATTATCGATACAGTAGGTGGTTAGCTGAATTTGCCGTTCCCCGTCAGATTCGGTTTATATATGCCTCAAGTGCAGCAACCTACGGAGATGGTTCTCTTGGCTTTTCCGACTCTCACGAAGGCCTTGAATCTCTTTGTCCCCTCAACATGTATGGATATTCAAAACACCTTTTTGATCTCTGGCTTCTTAGAAGCGGTATGCTCAACAAAGTAACCGGTATGAAGTATTTTAACGTCTTTGGACCGAATGAGTGGCATAAGGGGAGAATGGCTTCTGCAATAGTGCGCATGGTTCCAGAAGTACAAAAAGAGGGGAAGATCTCTCTTTTTGCCTCGTCTCACCCATCCTACAAAGATGGCGAGCAGCTTCGAGATTTTATTTATGTCAAAGATGTCGCTGCTATTACCTGCGATCTTCTAGATGCGCCGCCATGTGGGATTGTCAATGTTGGCAAAGGGGTGGCGACCTCGTGGAATGCATTAGCTCGAGCGGTATTCAAGGCGCTTTCTTTGGAAGAGTCTATTGAGTACATAGAGATGCCTGAGGATCTAAAGGGAAAATATCAATACTTTACAAAAGCTCAAACTGAAAAGCTTGAGAGAATTCTTAAACCTTCTGTACATTCAATTGATTCTGCAGTCTGTGACTACATCAACCAACACCTTTTGCCGGAGAAACGATGGTAGCCTCAGCGCTTTCAAAATTTAGCGCAAAAACCGTACTTATTGTTGGCGATTGCTTATTAGATCGCTATATTATAGGGTCTTCTCAGCGTATCTCTCCTGAAGCTCCTGTTCCCATTGTTCTTGAAGAAAAAAGATTTTCTCGTATAGGTGGAGCATGTAATGCTGCTGCCAATATTTTAGCTTTAGGGGGAATCCCTCGTCTTGTTGGTCGAGTTGGAGATGATATAGCGGGAAAAGAACTTCTCTCCCTTTTACAAACAGAGTCTATCGATACCTCTGGCGTTGTCATACAAAGGGGGCTTGTTACTCCATCAAAAACCAGGGTTGTTTCCCAATCACAACAGCTTTTGCGTGTTGATGGTGAAAAGAATATTCCATTGAGCTTCGAGTGCGAAAAAGAGATTTTGGATCGATTGCCAGAGCTTTTTAAAGGGGTTTCTTGTGTTGCTATCTCTGATTATGCAAAAGGAACACTTTCCGACGGACTTCTTAGGGCTATTATTGAGTATGCTCGTTCGAAGAAGATCCCTTCTGTCGCTGACCCTAAAGGAACCGATTTTTCAAAATATGCTGGTACTACTGTTTTAAAGCCAAATGCGCTTGAGACAATACGTGCCTCAAAACAAGAGACAGTTGAAGAGGCGGCCAAAGAGATTTTAGAAGAGATAGCATGTAGCGTTTTGATGGTAACGCGTTCTGACAAGGGAATTTCGCTCTTTTATCCTGGAGGAAAAGAGTCGCACTTTCCTGTACAGCCAAAAGAGGTTCGCGATGTAACAGGAGCAGGAGACACGGTTTTAGCCTTGATTAGCACAGCCCTTGCATCGGGGATACCTATTGAAGAGGCGGCTCCTTTGGCTAATGTCGCTGCAGCATGTGCGATAGAGCGTCTTGGATGTGCTGTTATTTCGCTTCAAGATATTGCCTCTCACCTTCTTCAGCACTCCCCATATGGAAAGGTCTGTACCAAAGAGCGTTTTAACCAACTGCTTCCTGCCCTTAAAGAGGACCCTCTTCTTTTTGTTCACATGCCCTCATATACCAGCATATCCTCAGATCATCTCCTTTGCCTTGCACAACATGTTCAGGATCACCCAGATAGAAAGGTGATCGCCTGCTTTGATGAGACGGTTGCAGATTCTCCATTTTTAGATCTTATAGGATCTATGCAGTCACTTCACCTTGTTGTCCACGGCACAAAAGATCTCTCTTTGGAAGCATTAAAAGATCGTCTCACTATTGAATTATAATCCTTGTCAAGAAATATCTTGTTTTTTACCTTGCGGACATAGATTCCAATAAGGTAATAAGGATGCACGTTGGCAATATAGACAAATCTTCACCAACAAAGATTGATAATAATCCCCAAACAGAAGTTCCAATTCCATCTTGGCAGTCGCGTCTTATATACTACATTCCCATTATCCCTTTTGTTTCGACTCCATTGGGAGTAGCTAGATGCAGTCAGGCTCTTTATTTTGGAGCCTGTTCTATATATCGGTTAAGCAGGGCCTGTTTTTCCTACCACTCGGATCGCATGCTTTCTCGTTCAGATTTACCACAAATAATAAAAAGGCAGTGGAAAGAGACATATGAAAAAGAGACACGAGTATTAAAAAAAGTTCAAAGTCGGTTAGCTCGAGGCATTTTGGAGATCATCCCAATTATTGGGAATATAGCGATCTACTACAGTGTTTGGTATCAAGGCGGAGATCGTATTCGAAAAAAAATACGAGAAATTAAAAAAGAAAAAAGTGATCTACACAAGAAAGAGGGGGATCTATTTAGTTATCTTCAAACATTAAATAGGTTGACGCAAGCTATTTCAAAAGAGGCTAAGGATCCTGCCAATTTTTGCGAACTTCAGGGACAGGTTTCTGATTTGAAAGACGAGATGAGCAATCACTATAATCGAGCACAAATTCGTCGAAAGCGCTCGTATCGCAAACATGTAAACAGCTGACTGCGGCCCTATTTTCTGTAGCTATCCCAATCAGCGGTAAGATTCCAGGCGGTTTTTGCTGAGCTCCTGCAATGCCTTACCAAACTCATAGTGAGAACAGATCTCTTCAAGGCTCTTTTTACACCGATATGTCCAGTTTGTTGGCAAAACAAGACCGGGAATATTTATTCGCTCTCGTGTAGCTGAATTCCAAGAAAGATCTGGAAAGAGGGTGAGCATTTCATTGAACATATTGACGTGAAAAAGACTTCCTGAGGTGTGACACAAAGAGAGTATATCGAAAAATTTGGAAGTGGAAAGAGTTTTTTCCCAGGCAATACCAAAGTTATGGGCGAGACGCTTACTTGCATTTGGCTCTTCAGTCCACCACTCTTTCATAATGGGAATGTCATGGGTAGAGAGTGTTGAAAGGGTGTTTGGAGGGTAGAGCTTAGGGTTGATAAATGATTGATCTTTATCGTGTGCTCTTTCCCAACGCATCACTTTTACTACAGGAATGCCGAGGCTTCGTATAGAGGCTGTCATAACATCCTCTGTAGCCCCCAATTCTTCACCAATTGGAAGCATCGAGGAGGAAGAGACGATCTCTGACAAAATCTCTTCACCAAGAGCTTTCCACTCATATTCATGTTCAGGAATAAAAGAGCCGTCTTTTGCACTTTTTTGTGGAGGAATAGTCCAAAAGCGAAAAAATCCAATGATATGGTCGAGTCGATATATGTGATACAGTTTTTCTTTTACTCGGAGCCGGTCTTTCCACCAGCGAAAACCGTCTTTTCTATGGTTATCCCATTGATAGGTAGGAAAGTTCCAATGTTGACCATCTTTATTATAGGTATCTGGAGGAGATCCAACAGAGAAGTTTAAATCGAAAAGATCGGGATTCCACCACGTATCAACACTGTCCTTATTGATGAGAATTGGAACATCGCCTTTAAGAAGAACCTGGTTGGCCTCTGCTGCTTTTTTTACCTCTTTAAATTGGGAAAAACAAAAGTATTGGATGACTCTCCAACGAAGAATTTCATTTGTGAGGGGAGTCTCGTCTATAATTTTGTATTGGGCAGCTTTTTCCCAATTCCACCAGACCTTGCCATTATGAACTGTTTTTAACGCTTTAAAAATCGAATACGAGGTAAGCCAAAACTGATTCTCTTCAAAAAATCGTTGAAATTCAGGGTCTTTTTCAATCTCAAGAAGAAAGCGGTCAAGATATAAGGAAAGGGCCTCAAGCTTCTTGTGAAGGACGTTTGTATAGTCAACTCTTTCTGTTTTATTTAAAGCAGCAAGCTCTTCAAGTTTTTTCGAAAAGCCTGCAACAGCATCATGGTTGGGGAGTGCGCGAAGAGAAAGGTAGATAGGATGAAGGGCGCATGAGCTTAGCCCCATATATGGGCTTGGATCATCGCCTGTATCAGTAAGAGGAAGCAGTTGGATCGTATCAAATCCCGTTGTGGCAAGCCATTGAATGAGGGGGATGAGATCAAAATACTCTCCAATGCCGCAGCTCTTTTCTGTAAAAATACTTGAGAGAGGAAAACAGATACCGTGATGATGATGTTTACCAACAAGATTCCACTGCACAGAAGTGATATCCATCTCTTCTCCTATAAGCCAAAAATGCCTCCCGGGCTTTTTGGGGCCCCTCCAGCTGCGTGAAGAGGGGGAAGCTCTCCATGTTCAATGGACTCTTTCCACAGTCGGCCTTTTTCAAGCAGTGATTCTAGTTGATCGAAAAGACGCTGACCACTCAAGTCTTCAAAAGGAATCTGCTCGGTAAGCAGTAAAATTTCCTTTTTATGGCTATAACAAAAGGTCCCATTTCGAGGGAAGGGAAGACCATTAGCACGAAGTGCTTCTTTCAAAATGTTTTCTCTAAACTTTCCATCGCCAGGCTTGGAGACCTCTATGACAACCATCAGAAGCTCCCCGAGTGCATCAGGTTCAACTGTAAGGGCCATACCATCTGGATATTCAATACGACATGCATTATGGGCATCTGGTGAGATAGGAATGTGCAAAACTGAGCTGAGCTCCTGTATAAGTGCTCCAAAACGATCTTCAATCATACAGGCTCCTCTTCAGTGGCTGGTTTTTGCATCTCTTCTTGTTTCCTGTTTTCTTTTTCCTGCTCCTCAAAAAGATCCTCCTCCTCGTACTCTTCTTCAAAGAGCTCGTCGAGCTCCTCTTCAAGCTGTTCTAAAGCTTCTAAAATTGATTTATAGATCTCGTCTCGATGTTGAAGGGATCTATAAAAGTGGTAGAAAGCGATCTCTCGAATAGCATCGCGCATTTGGCTAAAGACGACAATTTTTGCCAAAATCTCCTTGGTTATTCCAAGCTTTTGAGCGAGCTGGAGTACCTTTTCAGGAGAGGGGTATCTTTCCTGCAACAGGCTTACAAAAGCTCGAGACATTGTTTCAAAAGTAAGTTCCGGTGGTATATCAATTCCATTTTTCTGAAAGAGGAGTCCGATAAGCTTCATGCGGCCTCTAAAAAAGCGCATGATGCCAAGACCTGCTTGCAGGTTTCTGACCTCTGTTAAGAGGCGATGAAGTAGTCCTGGAGGAATAGAAGGGCCTTGCGATTTTAAGTCAGCGCCCATGGCATGGAAGAGGTATGCCAAAACCTTTCGCATCTCTTTGTAGTTAAAGCGATCGCCAAGCTCAAGAAAGAGCGCAACAGGATCTCGTGGATTTCCAGTAAGATCTCTGTAAAGATCTCGAAGTTTTGATGGGGTTCCAAGACCAAGCTCAACATATTGTTGAACCTGCTCTCCAATATTTTTACCAGCCTCAATCTCCCTTCCCTTATCTTTTTCATGTTGTTCTTTGGCTTCTTTGACAATCTCTTTAAGATTGCCCATCGTTGTTGCCAGAAGAAAATCGAGAGCTTCATCAGCAGTAGTTGGATCAGGATAAAACTCATTGAGAATTTTTAAGAGCTCTTCCTTATCTCGGCAATCTTTAACTTTAGAAAGCAAAAGAAGGAGAATATCCGATTTTAGCTCGGGGTTTCGTTTTTCAAATTTAGAGGCCTGATCCTTGACCTGGCGATCTGGAAGAACCTTTTGTTTTTCTTCAGCCCTTTCCTCTTTGGGAACGGAGATGGTGTGATCTTTGAGGTTTTTTGTCTTTTGTCTGAAGTAGTTGGCAAAAGGATGGGCCGCCTCTTCGTAGATGTTTTTCAGCGCGTCTGCAGTTTGAGCTTGCTGCGCGATCTCAAGACGTGCAATTTTAGCCTCTTTAGCCGCTAAAATCTTTGCTGCTGCAGCCTCAGGAGTTGGGATTCCTTTTGGCAGCGCGCCAGGACCAAGATCAACCACGTAAATGCTCCGTATATTTGGTTAAGCTTCTGTATCAAGTTTTTTCTATATTTTGTAAAGGGGGAGGCCTAGTAAAGAATGAACTCTAAGAAAGCTGGATACGACCCAGAGGTTGGATTCTGATCTCTGGAACAATCTCTTGGTAGGAGACAACAGAGATATCGGGAAACTCTAACTCGATGAGTTTTCGTACAAAGCGACGAACGTCAATGGCTGTAAGAATAACAGGCTGTTGACCTCCTGGAGGTGGTGCTGAGATAGTTGTCCTCACAGATTGCAGAATCAATTGCACAGAATCAGGATCAAGAGCGAGATAAGAGCCTGCTGAGGTCTGTTTGATAGCGCCACGAACAAGATCCTCAATCTCGGGATCGAGCACATAGACAGAGAGAACAGATTGGCCTTGAGAATAGCGGTAGCTGATATAGCGCTTTAGTGAGGATCGCACATATTCTGTAAGCAGAACAGGATCTTTTTCTGTTTGTGCCCACTCACTTAACGACTCGAGGATAGTGCGAAGATCTTTGACTGAGATCTGCTCTTGCGAGAGCCTCTTTACAATGTCTGTGAGTTTTTGAAGTGGGATTAATCTAGTAACCTCTCGAACAAGATCTGGGAAGGATTTTTCCATGAATTCTAGCATGGATTTTACTTCCTGAATTCCTAAAAACTCATTGGCATAGTGGCGGAAGAAGTAAGAGAGGTGCAACACCATTACCTCAAGAGGATTCCAGTATTTAATGCCAGCTTTATCCAATATCTCTTTATATTTGTTCTCAACCCATAGAGAGGGGAGTCCTAAAGAGTTTTTATATGTTGTGAAGGGAAGGTTGTATCGGTTGAGGTTTTCTTCCGATTCATTGGTAAGATAATGGTTTTCAATAACCTTTCCTCGAACAACAGGAACTTCATTTAGGTAGATGAGGTACTCATCTTGTGCAAGATTAGGTGAATCTGTACGAACATGGACACCTGGGAAACGAACACCGAGGTCAGCATAGAGTGCTTGACGCATCTTTGGAATCATCTGATCGATAAACCCTTGGGTCTTTCCTGTCTTTTGAATCTCAAGGCTCAACATCTTTCCAACTTCTAAAATGACAGGGAGGGTGAGAGAGTAGGTGTCAACACCCCCTCCAGAGATCACCTTGTGGCCCTTTACTGGTGTTTCTACAGCAGCAGCAGCGGATTCTATTGTTGCAGCAGGTGCAGCTCCTGCTCCAGGCGCAGCGGCAGGTCCAAATGTGGGTTCTCTTTGTTCTGTGCTCCAAAGTACGTATCCGAGTAATCCAAGACCTGCGGAAAGCAGAGAAAAGGGAGCAATCGGGAAGGCGGGGATAATACCAATACCGAGGACAATTGCCGAGGCAATCATAAGGGCTTTTGGTTGACGGAGAATTTGAGCGGAGATGTCGCGGCCAAGGTTGGCCCCCGCCTCATCACTCGAGACCCGTGTTGTGACAATACCCGCTGTAATTGAGACCAAAAGAGCGGGGATCTGTGAAACAAGACCATCTCCAATGGAGAGAAGGGCAAATGTTTTCGCTGAATCTCCAGCTGACATCCCCATCATTGCCATACCGATAATCAAGCCGCCAATGATGTTGATTGTTGTGATAACAATACCGGCAATAGCATCACCCTTAACAAACTTCATGGCACCATCCATGGCACCATAGAGCTGACTCTCTTTTTGAAGGGCAAGCCGCTTTTCTCGAGCTTGATTTGCATCGAGCATGCCTGCTCTCATATCAGCGTCAATAGACATCTGTTTTCCAGGCATAGCGTCCAAGGTAAAACGAGCGGCAACCTCTGCAACACGCTCAGCACCCTTCGTAATAACGATAAACTGAACAAGGGTGATGATCAAAAAGAGGACGCCACCGACAACGAAATTTCCTCCGACAACAAAGTTTCCAAAGGCCATGATGATCTCACCAGCATAGGCATTGAGCAATATCTGCCTCGTTGTCGAGATGTTTAAACCCAATCGAAAGAGCGTTGTGATAAGAAGCAACGATGGAAAAATAGAAAGCTGTGTTGCTCCTGGAATATAAATACCAACCATCAACAGTGTGACAGCAGCTGAAAGGTTGACTGCCAAAAGAAGGTCGATGATGGGGGGAGGAAGAGGCAAGATCAACATGCTGATGATCATAATCAAGGCAGCGGCCAAGACAAGATCACTGCTTCTAGAAACATTTTCTAAGGAGCGTTCACCACCAAGTCGTGCTGTGATGCCATCTAAAATATCTCTAATTTTACGCAGCATATGCTATAATGGTTTGCTTATGGGTTAACCCCCTGATTATGACCTTTTCTCACTCGTGGGCTGGCTGCAGGAAACAATCTCCTTCGCCCATCCCACGAGGGAGAAAAGGTCACAATCAAGGGTTAAAACGTTCACTTTAGCTACCATAGCAGAACGAGAGCTTTTTGGGCCATGCGTGATATAGAGTTAACATTAGGAGAGAAGATATGACACCAGTACCTTTTTGTACGCCAATTATTCTAAAGCAACTATCTATACATAAGATGACACGAAAAGAGAGGGTTCTTGAGTGGATCGATGACTACTTTTCTCTTGGAAATAGGGTTGCAGCTGTTGTGCCTTTTAAGAAGGCGCGCGAAGGGAGCACTCCAACAGAGATACGCGAACGTCCGAGATATATGTCCTCAGAAAGCATCAAGGTTGTGAGTTATTTTACAATAGTAGTGCCGCTTATTGTTCTCGTTGCAAAAATAGTCTTTCGCCACTACCACAAGTTTCACATAAAGCCCTCAATTATAGAGGACACAGTTCAAAAACTTCAGCCACAAGAGAGCCATTTTACAGTGGAAGATATAACTGCTATAGGAAACAGGGTGTTGGGACTTCGCTATGAAAGGGAGGCCTTCCTTTTGGAAGTGCCTACTTTTTTGATGTCATTACCCCTTAATGCTTCTACTCAGGACCGGTGTATAAACACAGATACAAAAATAGCTTCTTGGTGCAAGTGGAAACAACAACGGCTGCTCTCTTCATATGAAAAAGAAGTAGACAGGATTATTATGGGGTCCACGAAGTTAGTTCTTCCTACGCCCGGGGCCATTTTAGATGTAGCACGTAAGACCCGTTTTTCGGTTTTGGAATACGAGAGCGCTGAGAGTACCCATTCACCCAGCAAAGTTTTTCCATTGCCACAAGTGGATGTAGACAAGTGGGACCTTTCTGAAAAGTTTAAAAATTATGCCTTCTATGAAGCAGAAGATGCGAACAAAGTCTCGAACCTTCTCGTTTCTCACTACCGGAAAAGCTTTCTCGATTATATTAGAACGACTAATCAGATAGCCAAAAATAACAGTGGAAGCTAAGCGTCTATTTGCCCACAACTTTTAAATAATGGTATAATCTTTTCCAATATTAACTATAGCAAAGGATTGAACATGACGTTTTGTACACGGATCTTTGATAGTCGGGCTACAGGGCTGCAGAACTTTTTGTTAGAGGTAGACGGCTACTTTTCATTAAGTGATAAGGCGGCATCTATTCAGCATAAAAGGGGATATTTTTCACAGGTTTCGATGAGAAACTCTATAGAGTCTGGTACAGACTTGTATAGGGGGAGCATTCCCACGGAGATGGAAACCCAGTTTCAGCCCCTTTGGAAAAAAAGCGTCAAGGTTATCACATATGCAACTGGTGTAGTACCGCTTGTCATGTTGGTTGCAAAGATTATATTTCGGCTTTGTTACAAATTTCATGTGCAGTCTTCTCTCGTAGAAGAAACACTTCGAAAGCTTGAACCGAAAGATAGCCACGTTAGAGAACAAGATATTCTTGCTGTAGGAGACAAAAAAGTAGGGCTTGATTCTTCTTACCCCTCCTGCGCCTCTATGAATTTGAGTTTTGCCTTTAATGGTCATACTACTAATCTCCGTGGCTCAGGTATCAAGGATGAGAGATTCATGGACTTACATAAAAAAATAACTTCTTTTTCCGATGAGCAAAAACAGCAATGGTGCAACAAATACGAGGAAGCAATAAACAGTAGTATTGAGTTCTATCTTCATCTCGATGAATTGGTTAACTCCGGCACAAATGTTGCACTTATTTTAGGGAGAGTAAAAAAGACTCAATTTAGAGTTTTTAAATCTGAGAATGATCCTTACGAGCCTTCTTCTTTTAAACTTCTTGGTCGTCTTGACCCTTCTGCTAATAGCGAATTCTTTCCATTGTCGCGATTGGATGTAGATAGCTGGAATCTCCCAGAAGAGTTTAAAAATATGAGGATCCACTCAGACAAGGCGAAAGAAAAACTGTGTGAATTCTTTGTTTCCCACTACCGGAAAAAACTTCTCGATTACATTAGAGACCCTTTTTTCCCAGAAAATACAGTTCGAAAAATTTGTAATGACGATGTCAACTTTACGGTTCAAGATATAACCGCTATAGGCGAGAGAGTACTGGGACTTGGGTATGTCCCTTGCGAAGGAAAGGAGCTTAACTCTACGCAGCAACATCCATTAGCTTTAAGCTATAGATATATTGGGGAACCAACCTCTATTGATCCCAACCGTCCTTTGCCTCAGAATTATGAAAAGATACACAAAAAATTTGAATCTCTTTCGAAAGAAAAACAGCAGGGCGAGCTTTCTCGTTACGAAGAAACTGTAGATAAAGTTATTGAGCTGGGTATGTTATATAATGGACTTTCTGGCGCGGTAGTCCTTGGTCAAACTCCTGTTTCTTCAATTTTAGATATAGCTAAAAAAACTCAGTTTAAGCTGATGACATATGCTAGACCTTGGGCATCACCTTGTGATCCCAACTGGTATGGCTCGCTTAGCCGCATGCCATCAGAATTCTCTCCTAAAGAAACCTTGTTTTTACCACCGTTAGATACAGATAGTTGGGATCTGTCGGATGGGTACAGAGAAAAAGTGTTAGATACAGAGGAGTTTCATCAAGAAGTCACAGCTCTTATCATTTCCCAGTATCGAAAGACTCTTCTCGACGCTATTAGAACGAACAAGGTTTGAGCGCTTTAATCCATCCACATAGGTAAAGATACAAATACAGCTCTTCGAAAAAGGCTTTCGTAGCCTTTTCAAAGAGCTGTATTCTCTTTTTTACGCTATATGTTTTAGAACTTGAGCGCTTTAACCTCTTCTTCGTGGGCGAGCTCTGCGAGCCAGCTGATGATTTCGGCAACGGCCTCATAGGACTCTTCTGGGATATATTCAAAGACCTTTGCCTTTTCCCAGAGTGTGTGGGCAAGAGAAATATTGCGGATAATTGGGATCTCTTTATTTTCGGCAATTTTGATAATCTGTTCGGCTAGTATGCCCTTACCCATTGCAAGCACAAAAGGACAAGGGTCGAGCTCAGGATCAAAGCCAAGGGCAATGGCAAGAGCGTGAGGGTTTGTCACAACAGCTTTTGCATGGGCAGCGCCTGCGGCAGGGCTCTCAGAGTAGGCGATCTCCCGTGCAACTTCTCGTCGTTTACCTTTGATTTCAGGGTTACCTTCTGTCTCTTTATACTCTTGCTTGACCTCAAATTTCTCCATCATCATCTCTTTACCAAAGTTGTGCTTTTGGTACATAAAGTCGAAGATGGCAACAGCAATAAAGAAGAGACCGACTCGTTTAACAACTTCCCAGAGAAAGTAGGCAAAAAGATCGATAGATTCATAAATATTCAGGCCGTATGCATGAATAAGAACAGGAATACTGTTCTCGACAACCTGGTAGACAAGTATCGTTGCAACGAGAAGCTTGGCTATCGATTTGAGAAGTTCAACAAAGGTTTTTAGCTTAAATTTCGCCTTAAGGTTCTCGACAGGGTTGAACTTCTTGATATCAAATTTGAAGACTTCAGGCGCAAAAACAGGGCCTACACTTAAAAAAGTGACGAGCATGCCAACTAAAGTGACGATAACAACAATCGGTATACAGACCGAGAAAATTGTGTAGATTGCGACACCATAAGCAGCACCTAGAATCTGTGGTATATCCGGGTGAGTAACAAGAGAAAAGCAGCCCTTTAAAAACTCGCCGATCTGATTGTATATGCTCGGCATAAAGCCAATAGTTGCAGCTATTGAGACAATAAAGGTAGCTGCTGCTGGAAGGTCTTGAGACTTAGCAACTTGCCCTTTTTTCTTGGCGTCTCGCAGCTTCTTCGGTGTGGCCTTTTCGCTCTTTTCAGCCATAAGAATCCCTTTTATTTTCCCTCATACTCTATTGTACCGCTATTTACAAGACTAGTCAAATTTTTTTCAAAGAGTTCGTCATTCTAACATGCTTATTTTTAGGGAGATGCGTATTTTGATTCTTTCTCTATGGCCCTGCACAATAATTCTGCTCATAGTGTAGAATTATTCCTTTTTTCTGATAGGGAGAATAGATGGCTGGATTGTCGTGTGGAATTGTCGGTCTTCCAAATGTTGGGAAATCGACCCTATTTAATGCTCTTACTTCTTCAAGTCAGGCACCAGCCTCAAACTACCCCTTTTGCACCATAGACCCCAACGTTGGCATTGTCGAGGTAGAAGATCCCCGTTTAAAAACGTTGGGAGAGATATCAAAGAGCGAAAAAATAGTTCCCGCAGTCACCGAATTTGTCGATATCGCTGGCCTTGTTGCAGGAGCCTCAAAAGGGGAGGGATTGGGCAACGCCTTTTTGTCCAACATTCGAAATACCGACGCTATCGTTCAAGTTGTTCGCTGTTTTGAGTCAGAGGAGATCGTCCATGTCCGTGGAGATCTCGATCCTATCCAAGATATCGATATTATCAGCCTTGAGCTTATTCTCGCAGATCTTACAACCTGT
>Ga0180437_10001128_pt1 | contig 46686 bp, 64 predicted proteins | sample SS_ome_4_FD_132410 | JGI IMG/M metagenome (GOLD analysis project Ga0180437, IMG submission 132410) | Hypersaline lake sediment archaeal communities from the Salton Sea, California, USA - SS_3_D_1 metaG | ecosystem: Environmental > Aquatic > Non-marine Saline and Alkaline > Hypersaline >... | reverse complement strand
GTTACCAGCGCCGCCCGACATTTTTAGTTAATGGGCCGAAAAAGTTGTTATATTACGGGATGTTATAAAGGCGATGAAAAATATACCAATAAAATGCAAGGGACAACGCTATGTTTCTATAAATAAACTAAAATCCTTTCAGGGGAACCTAAAAGAGCTAAAGAAGGATGAGTTTGAGAAGTTGAAACGATCAATCTTGAAGTATGGTTTTAGTTTCCCAGTATTTGTGTGGAAACATTCCATCCTTGACGGCCACCAGCGGTTGTTTGTTGTCAAGGAAATGTTAAAGGAAGGATATGAAATCGGGGACATTCCTATTGTTGAGATTGAAGCGAAAAACAAAACCGAAGCGGCCGAGAAGTTGCTGTTATTGAATTCCCGATATGCCCATATAACCGATGAGGGATTATATGAATTCTTAAACGAATATTCGGTTGACATAAATGAAATAAGTGACGATCTGGAATTACCCGACATTGATATCGATAATTTTATATCCGGATACCTCGAGGAAGATGCTGGGGGATTGACTGATGATGATGAGATTCCCGAAGTGGACGAAGAACCTAAAACCAAGACGGGGGATCTATATGCTTTGGGCAACCACCGTTTATTGTGTGGGGATGCCACAAAGAAGGAAGATGTCGAGCGGTTGATGGATGGGAAGAAAGCGGACATGGTTTTTACGGATCCTCCGTATGGACTTGGGGGATATGGGGGGCGCAAAAATATGGAATTGCGCGGGGATGATTTAGATCCCCAACAATTTTATCACTCTATTCCTGATGCTAAAGAATTATATGTATGGGGTCGAGCCGAGAATTATGTTCATTTAAAATTTAAACCGCGAGACGTAATTGTGTGGGTTAAAAATAATTTTGGATTAGGAAAGGGGTACAGGGGGCAATATGAAATGTGTTTTTATAAAGGCGATTTTAATGGTTCTGATAGCGATGTTTGGCAGATTCCTAAAGACACAGGTTATCAACACCCCACACAAAAACCCGTGTTGCTTGCCGAAAGAGCCATAAAAAACAGCAATCAGTATTCGGTGTTGGATTTGTTCTTAGGTTCCGGCTCAACGTTAATCGCCTGCGAAAAAACAAACCGCAAATGTTACGGAATGGAGATAGACCCCCATTATTGTGATGTAATCGTCAAGCGTTGGGAAGATTACACCGGGAACAAGGCAGAACTTATTAAATGAACCAGGCAGAGTTTGCAAAACATATCGGAGTATCACAACCCAGAGTTGTCAGCTATATCAAAAATGGCAAGTTAAAAGAGTCTATTACCAAAAATGGGCGTTTTTACGATATAGACCCAGAAATTGCAAAAAGAGAACTGGGGCAGAACCTGGACCCGATAAAGTCTTCTAATAAAACAAATAAAAATAAAAAAACATCTGTGCCGCCCGTTAAGGCTGGAATGGATTATAGTGTTGGGCGTGCGGTAGATCAACAATATAAGGCGGGATTGCGCAAGTTGGAATATGAAATAAAAAGGGGGAAACTAATAGAAGCCGATCAGGTCCGGAAGGATGCTGACAAGGCGGCGCGGTTGGTCAAGGAAAAGGTTAACGCCTGGCCGGGGCGGGTATCGGCCCTGGTAGCCGCCGAGGATGATCAGTTTAAGTGTGAACAGATTCTAAAGAAGGAATGTAATGAACTCTTAGACGAAATATCGGAGGGGTTATAAAATGTGGATAAAATCAAAAAAATATGAAGAGCTTTTAGATGAAATATATGAACAAAAAAAATCAATTAATCATTTGGCCCATATACTTGCCGCTGTTATTTTACAAAAACACAATGGGATAGTTGAAATTGTTACCCCTTCTCTAACGGGGGCCTCTATTCATTGGGAAAATAAAGAAAACCATACAATAGAAATTAAAGCAAAACAATATTTGCAAGGGCCCGCAGATATCATATCTCCATAATTTAAAAATATGACTATCTATCTTGACACATTCAAACAGGCTATAAAACCCGACCCGTATATTACCATTTCCGAGTGGGCGGAAGCAAACTTTGTTTTGCCAAAGGAATCCACAAAGGAGCATGGCAAGTATCGGATTGATCGCACCCCGTTTGTGCGCGAGGTGCTTGACGAATTGTCTCCGATGTCAGCCGCCAGCGAGGTTGTATTGATTAAACCGACCCAGTTGGCCGGAACGACTATCGGGATTATATTTTTGATGTGCATTGCCGATTTATATCCAGGGCCGTGCCTGTTTATTACTGTGACAGAAAGTCTTGCAAAGCGGTTTTCTAAAAAGCGCATTACGCCGTCCATAAAATTAATTCCGTGCCTGAAAGACAAGATTAAAACCATGAAGACCCGCGACAGCCAAAACACTATTTTGGTTAAAGAGTTTCCGGGCGGGTCATGGTTATTGGCCGGGTCGAATGCGGCGGCATCGTATCGATCCGAACCGGCTAAGTATGTCATATTGGATGACTATGACGGCTTTGATATGGACATCGAGGGCGAGGGCGATCCGGGCGAGCTGGCTGACAGGCGTACCGGTTCGTTTGCCGACAGCAAGATTTACAAAAACAGCACACCAACCGTAAAGGGCGCATCCAATATTGAGCGCGATTGGGAAAACACCAGCCAAGGGTTATTCCAGGTTCCCTGCCCGCACTGTATGGAATATCAATACCTTGTATGGGGTGGCAAGGATAGCAGTTTCGGGATTAAGTTTACGCGGGACGATAACGGTCAGGTGGACGAGGTTTGGTATGAATGCAAGTTTTGCCATAACCGTATAGACGAGCATAAAAAACCCTGGATGTTGGAGCGCGGCAAGTACGTTCATAAATATCCGGAAAGGACATCAAAGCGCGGTTTTAAATATAATGCGTTATATAGCCCGTTGGGTTGGAAAAATACATGGAAGATCATTACCGAGAAATTCCTTGCGGCAACGAGAGAGGCCAAAGAGGGAAAACCCCAAAAGCTAAAAGCCTGGACTAATACCATGATGGCTGATTCGTGGGAGGAACGCGGCGCTTCCCCCGAATGGGAAGTCTTGAGCCAGCGCAGGGAGACATACGCGGAGAAATTCGTTCCCCATGACGGGTTATTTCTGTCGTGTGGCGTTGATACTCAGGATAACCGACTGGCGGTATTAGTCCGGGCCTGGGGGGTGGGTGAAGAAAGTTGGCTGATATATCATACGGAAATTTGGGGAGATCCGAACCAGGACGATGTTTGGGACAAGCTGGACATGATCTTAAACGCCGGTTATCAGCATGAAAGCGGCCATGTCCTGCAAATTCAATCAACCTTTATCGATGCCATGGGGCATCGTACCCAGCCAGTGTATAATTATTGCCGGTTAAGAGCCCCGCGTATTTATGCCATTCAGGGCATCCCCGGCGAGAACAAACCGATTGTGGGGTTTAAGCCGACCCTTGTAGATGTTAACTTTGCCGGGCAGGTAATCAAGGAAGGTTGCCAGTTATGGAAAATAGGCGTTCATCAGGCCAAGGTGACGATTTACAGCCGTTTAAACATGCCTGGGCATGGCGCCGGGGTGTATCATTGGCACCAAGCGGCTACGGATGAATATTTTAAGCAATTAACGGCCGAAAGGCTGGTTTTAAAGTACGTTAAGGGTTATCCCCGGTATGAGTGGACAAAAGAGCCGGGTCGGGCCAACGAGGCGCTTGATATCGAGGTTTATGCCTATGCGGCGGCGATTCGATACGGTATGAATCAGCCCGGATTTTGGCCCGAATTAAAGCGATATTTTGACGAAAAAAGCAAGAAAAAGGAAGAAAAGCCTATAATTACACAGGAAAACGGCCGAAAATGGGTTGAACCTAAAACGGGATGGTTGAATAGATAGAATATGTTAGCGATTATACCTGCCAGGGGCGGCTCAAAAGCGTTGCCCCGTAAAAACATTAAAGAATTAAAGGGCAAACCGCTGCTATTTCATACAATCGACCAGGCAAATCAGTCAATACTTGTATCAAAGATAATAGTTTCAACTGATTGTAGTATTATAGCATCATGGGCATCATGGTATAATACCAAAGTTGTAATGCGACCCGCTGAATTAGCCCAGGATGATACTCCGGTTGCGGATGCCGTTATTTTTACCATTGAACAAGAAGAACAATCCGTCGATAACGTGGTTATCCTTCAACCGACTTCGCCGCTCAGAACATCCAACGATATTGATGCCTGTATTTTAATGTTTTTCGAAAAGAAAGCCGATTCTGTGATCAGTTTTACCAAAGAAACCCATCCCATTGAGTGGCATAAGCGCATTTTGAATGACGGGCGGTTAATGACCATTATGGGTAAAGAAACGTACCAGCGCCAGGATTATTGCGAAAGCTATTATCCTAACGGCGCGGTTTATGTCTTTAAGTACGATTTGATTAAGCGTAAAGAGTATTATACCGACAGGACGTATGCGTATATTATGCCAGCCGATAGGTCGGTTGACATTGATACCATAGACGATTTTGAATATGCCGAATATTTAATGGAGAAAAAAGCAAATGAAATCCGATAAATCAATTTTGTTTTTTGGCAGGAAGGATCATCCCGACTGTTATGTAGTTTACGATTTTCTAAAGAACAATTTTTCAGACGTTTTCCCGATTTGGAATAGGGCGGGCGACGAAATCGGTTGGTGGCAGGGCGATTATATAATTTCGTATTTGTCAAAATATATCATCCCGAAGCATCTTATTGACAGCGCTTCTGTAGCTGCCATAAACTTTCACCCCGGATCGCCGCAATATCCGGGCATTGGTTGTGTTAATTTTGCGCTTTATGAAAACGCCGACTCGTTTGGTGTAACCTGTCATTTTATGGATGAACTTCCTGACACCGGGGGGGTGATTAGAGAAAGATGGTTCCCGATATTTAAAACGGATAATGTGACAACACTTCTAATCCGGACATATGATTATCTGCTTATTTTGTTTTACGAAGTGTGTATGGACATTTTGTTTAATTATCCCCTTGAGTCCAGGGATAAATGGTTTCGCAAACCGTTTACGCGCAAGCAGTTGGATGAATTGGCGACAATAACTCCGGATATGTCCAAAGACGAAGTTTATAGGCGCATCCGGGCGACAACCTACAAACAATGGAAACCAAAGGTTAAACTGCATGAATTTGAATTTGAACATACAGGATAAGGCCGTACACATTATCGGCAGGGCCTCCGGCTGGGAGTTGGCCCCGTTTAAACGGGATGCTATTACATGGGGATTAACGGGTTTAGTGTTGCGCAGACCTGTTTCGGTGGTGATAGATATCCACGACTATACCATGCTTGATCGTGAAACCGATCTGTTAAAAGATCACTTTAAGGAAGTGAGCAAGCGGGTTAATGCCTTGAAAATACCGTTTATTACCTGCTACAAAATTCCCGAAATACCTACAAGTTATGAATACCCATTAAAAAAGATATGCCGGGAATACCAGACCAATTATTTTAACAGCTCAATGGATTACGCCGTGGCCCTGGCTCTATACTGGGGGTTTAAGCATATCTGTATTTACGGGGTGCGGTTGGTTGACGAGGAGTATACCTATCAAAAACCGGGCATCGAATCATGGCTATCGTTTGCCAAAGGGTTAGGGGTAAAGGTCGAGGTGTTTGGAAAATCGGAAATATTCAAGATACCAAACCGGGAATTATACGGATATAATATGCCCCAGGATGATGGGTTGCTAACCGAATAAGGATAAAAATATATGGGTACTGGATCGGGCAATAATAGCAAAGTTCTGATCGGTAGGAAGGCCATTTGCAGTCATTTAGATGATATTTCTATTCCTATGTTTTATAAATTTATTAAAATGGGGATGCCGGCGATTGTTATCGATGGCCATTGGTATGCCCATGCCGATAACCTGGATAAATGGTTTCAAAAACTAACATTTGCCCATATGAAAGACATCCCCCAAGAAGCCGAATAAAAAACCCCTGTCAAGTCATTTAGTGTAACAATTCTGTTACATATCTGTTACAATTCTATTACATTTCTGTTCAAATCAATAAAACCCCAAAAACCTATGTTATAATACGTTCAATTATTGAACACTATTATATTTTTATGGGGTTTTTATGTATGATTCCCGCGCAACCTTAGTCGCACGATTGGATGATATTCGCACCGAGATTGCCAAGGCCCGCAAGGCAATTTCGTACACTACCGCACCGGGTCATTCCCTGACACGTTCCTATCAGACACTACTCCAAGAAGAAAAAGACATCCTCGAACAAATAAACGCGATTGATTCCAAAACTTCCGGTGGAATGTTTAACCGGGCGGAGTTTATTGACCCGACATGATGACACGCAAACCATTAGACCCGTTACTGCCCGAAGTTCGACAAAACTTTCTTGACCGTGCCATCGGCTGGGTATCTCCGAAGGTTGGCAACCAAAGAATGCTTGAACGCATCCGCATGGCTCTGGCGTTGCAATACAAAGGGGCCAGTGTGGGGCGGTTGCGGTCCAACTGGATTTTGGGCGAGGAAGACCCGACCCCGGACATTTGGGAACTCGAAACCCTGCGAAACCGTTCCCGTGATTTAAATCGGAACGACCCTATTGCATCCGGCGCTACTGATACGATGGGATTCAATATCGTTGGCAGGGGTTTACGGCCCCAGGCGCGTATCCGGGCCGACAGGTTGGGTATATCCGAAAGCAGGGCTCGCAAACTATGCCATCAGGCCGAGATGGTTTGGGAGCAATGGATCCCGTTTGCCGATTCAGGCAACCGCTTGACATTCGATGAAATTCAATTTGTCGCTTTACGCAAGATTATCGAGGATGGCGAGGTAATTGGGTTGCCGGTGATGGCAACCGAACCGTGGCGAGAAATTAAGCGTTGCATCGAGCTGGTGGAGTGCAACCGCCTGATGTCGGACGATGTGGATGATGGTATTACCGTCGGGTCGCGCGGGCAACCCGTAACCTATCACATCAAAGAGGCTAACAGTGAAAAGATAAGAGACATATCCGCCCTTGATATTGACGGCAGACCGAATGTTTTACACGTTTACGCCACAAAAAGGCCCGGCCAAAAGCGCGGGGTGCCGTTTTTGGCGCCCGTATTGAATTATTTCAAAGACCTGGCTGATTACCTGGAAGCTGAAGTCGTGGCCGCCCGGATTGCCGCCTGTCTTGCGGTGTTCATAACGAAAAACGATGCTTTCACGGCGGCGTATAACTTGAGCGCGGGCGAGGTGGACGCGAACGATAAGCGGGTGCAGCAATTAGAACCGGGCATGATCGGATATTTAAAACCGGGTGAAGCAATTAATACCGTTGAACCTAAGCGCCCCGGTGATTCGTTTGAATCGTTCATTACAACTATGATGCGTATTATCGGCATATCGCTGGGGTTGCCCTATGAAGTTTTCGCCAAAGATTTCAGTAAAACCAATTATAGTAGTGCGCGGGCGGCGCTATTAGAGGCCCGGCGGATGTTTATGACCTGGCGGCAATGGTTCGCGGCGCGATTCTGTCAACCTGTCTGGAACCTGGTCATGGAAGAAGCCTTTTTGCGCGGAAAGTTTAAGGCAAACGGGTTTTACAACAATAAAGCCGAGTATTGCCGGTGCGCATGGATAGGCGGCGGCTGGGGTTGGGTCGATCCGGTCAAAGAGGTCGAAGCGTCGCGCAAAGCGATTGATTTCGGGCTGTCAACCCTGGCGGAAGAAGTGGCCGGGCAGGGCCGCGACTGGGAAGAAGTGCTTGAACAATTAGCGCACGAAACCGATCGCATAACGGAATTGGACGTAAAGATTTTAAGAACCGGCAAAGCCAATGGAGGGAATCAGAATGCCTATGCCGACGAAGAATGAGAGTAAACAGGATTATTTAAAGCGTTGCACATCCGAAGTGATCGCCGAGGGCAAGGATGCCCAACAGGCGTATGCAATGTGCAATGCGTATTGGGACAACGACAAGGGGCAGCGATCCTCTTTGAACTTATCGTTGCCGGTTGAACTCAAAGAAGGCGAGAAGGAAGGGGATGCCAAGAAGTTTTTAATTACTGCTTATACCGGGCAACCCGTTCAGCGCCTTTGGGGAGGGAACCTTACCATCGATGTTGAAGGGATTAAAACGAAAAAGAAAATTCCGGTTTTACGGGAACACGCACGGGATCGTGTGGTTGGTTACGGCGCGTCATGGACGGCGGATAATAACCTGTATATCCAGGGCAATTTTTCCAAGCGAACCGCAGACGGCAAAGAGGTGCTTGAATTAGCGGAGGAAGGTTATCCGTGGCAAGCATCCATTGGGGTAAGCCCCACCAAGGTTAAAACCCTGGAAAAGGAACAGAAACTGACCGTTAACGGTAACGAGATCGAGGGCCCCGCCGAGATTTGGACCGAGAGCAAGGTTGGCGAAGTCAGCTTTGTATCTTTGGGTGCCGATGATGAAACGGCGGCAATAAGTTTTAGTGATGACAAGGTTAATATTAAACTTGAAAACGATTCACCACAAAATACACAAGGAGAAATTTTCATGGAATTAACGATAGACAATTTAAAGGCGGATGCCCCGGAACTTTTAGAGCAGATCACCAATGAAGCGTTCGGGGAAGGCGAGGTGGCTGAAAGAAATCGGGTGATCGAGATTCTGGAAGCGGATGGCGACTTCGAGGTTTCCTTGAAGTGCATCAAAGAGGGCCTCCCGGCATCCGAGGTATTTAAGATGCTGTTCAAGGCCGAGAAGGCCAAAATGGCCGAAAAGCTGGAAGAATTGGAAACGCAAGCCCCAGAGCCGGTTGGGTCCGAGGAACCGGAAGTCAAGGAAGAAAAGTTCATTGGCCCGGCGGACGAGGAGCTGGCAAAACTGGCGATTGCCTTAATGGACAAGGACAAAACGATTTCCTATGAGCTGGCCTTAAAGCAGGTTCGCAAGGAAAACCCGGAGCTGGATAAGGCATACCGGGAAAGTTACGTCGCGTAAGACAAGGATTTAAATAAAAAATAAAAGGAGTAATTTATCATGGCTATTGAGTATAGCGGATTAGACATCAGTTTTTTAGCTGATACAGAAAGTCTTGCGACCCACCAATATCGGTTTGTGCATTTAGCAGACGATAACACGGTGGATTTGCTGGACAGCGCAACCGAATATCCCATCGGGATTCTGCAAAATGCACCGGCGCTTGGCGAGGTTGCGGTTGTGCGCGTGGCAGGGGTTTCCAAGCTAGTGATGAATGATGCCGTGGCGGTCGGCACAAAGGTAAAGGCCGAATATGTCGGTGCGGCAGATAACGGCAAGGGGGATGCGGCCGATACCGCAAAGGACAATGTGCGCGGGATATGCGTTATGGCTTCAGGAGCCGAGGACGATGTCGGAGCCGTATTGCTTTGCTGCGATACGCTTTATGCAACCTAATAAAATTATAAAAAATCTAAAGGAGAAAAAGGACAATGCTACCAACACCTAAAAGCGCCCATGTAGATTCGGCGCTGACAAATATAAGCATCCTCCACAAGAATCAAAACTACGTGGCGGAGCGCGTGTTTCAAAATGTTACGGTGCCGAAGCAAAGCGATTATTACTATATTTTTCGCAAAGGCGCATGGTTCCGTAACGAGGCAAGGGTAAGGGGTCCGGGTGCCAAGGCCGCAAGGGGCGGGTATCCGATCACCTCCACGACCTACCGCTGCGACGAGTATGCGTTTGGGCATCCCGTACCCATCGAATTGATTAACAATGCCGATGACGTGCTTGACCCTATGGGCACCGGGGCGAAATTCGCAACCGATAAGATTTTGCTTGCGAAAGAGGTTTTGATGTCAACCCTGTGCATGACGGCGGCCAACTGGACGACCACAGACGATGTGGCAGCGGCATGGGTAAAGGATACGGATGGTTCAACCAATACGTTTATTGCTGACATTTTAACCCAGCGCCAGGTCATCCGGAAACTGATTGGGGTTATGCCCAATGTGCTTTTGATGGACTCAAAAACCTTTGATCAAATCAAGCAAACCTATTCAGTACTGGAACGCATCAAGTACACTGGCACCCAAGGCAGACCGGCCGATGTTACCCCTTCAACCATTGCTCAGTTGTTCGAGCTGGACGAGGTTATTATCGGCGGCTCGATTTATTCGAGCGCCGAGGAAGTCATGGCAGGTACGGATTTCACAGCAGTTGACCTTTGGGAAACCAACGCGACCAAGGGCGCGGCGCTGCTATATTACCGTCCACCGGCTCCAAGCATCGAAACCCCGGCGGCTGGTTACATTTTCAACTGGAAAGGCGATGCAGGGGCGGCAAACACCAAAATCAGCTCCGGGCCTTACCGGACGGTCAGGAAATACTGGGAAGATGCCGAAAAGCAGTGGATCGTTGAGGCAAGCGAGTATTTCGACCCGGTTGTTACCTGTGCCGATGCCGGGTGTTTGTTCTACGATACAATCGTAACCTAATAAACAAAAGGGTTGCATTAAATACCGGGGGCTTAAAAACCCCCGGATTCAAAGGTGTGCGGATTGCCTTAAGGCAAGAAACCGTGGTGAATGGGTGGGAACTTTTTAATACATGACGTTTAAAACGGACATGACCAGTGATTTATCCGTTATTTTTGATACGGACGAATTCGCTGAAAGTATTGATTACACGCCGAAGGATGACTGGGAGCGAACCATTCCGGCGATTGTGGACCGTACCGCATCCAGCCAGGAACCCTATGTCCGGGACGAAGACACGGCCACATGCGATATTACGGTTAAAGCCTCCGATGTGACTACCCCGCAGCAGGGCGACACGTTTTACATCGATGAGCAAACCTGGGAGATGTCTCCGGAGCTGGGGGTTGTTTACAAGGATGACCGTGTTTTAATTATTGCGTTAAGGCGACGGGATTAATGTGTTTCAGATAAAGATAGACGATAGCCAAATCAGGCGCTTTTTAAAAGTATCCCCGCAACGGGCCGAATGGTCGTTAAAGGAAGCGCTAAAGATGACCGGGGGTCATTACCGTAAGGCTTTACAACAAGACATCCGACACGGGCGCATAGGGGGCGATAAAACGCTTAACCCGATTACCGAGCGTGGCCGTGACAGGCGCAAGCCGCCGTTGTTTAATTTAGGCAGCATGACCCGTTTCCGGGTTTCCAAGTCGCGCAAGGCGGGCGGGTTGATGTTGCGGGTAGGTTTTTTAAATATTGGCAAACTAAAGGTCGGCACTAAAAGCGTTGTGGCTGTTGCTAAGATACATGAAGAAGGTAAACGCATTCGGGTAACGCCCAAGATGCGGAAGTTCTTTGCGCGAGAAAAGCACGAAAACCGAGGGGGCGCATACTTAAAGAAGTCCACCAAGTTTTTAACGATCCCTAAGCGCCCGATAATCGAGCCGTTCTGGCGAAGGTATCGAAACGAGATTCCGCGCTATCTGGAAAGGCGCTTTTTTCAAAAGTTTTTCAGCAAGGAAAATGCGAGGTTGCGCATATGAGTTTGAAGTTAACCGGGAAAAATGGGGTTTTAAGGCTTTACTCGTCTTACAGGATAACCGCCGGGGGTAGTGTAGCGGGCGGAACATCTAAAATCGTAAAATATGACGGGGCCTACACAGATATATCGGCAAATGTAAAAACCGATAATACGGCTTATTCAACCGTTTTAGAAGACAATACCGATGCCGTTTATTTGGGCTGTACCCGGCTTTTTAGTTATTGTCAGTATTTAAAGTCAGCCGGGACGAATTATGGTGCGGGAACCGGGGCCTTAATTTGTTATTATTTTGATGGAACCGATTTTAGCAATGAGGTAACGAGCCTTGAAGATACCACCGTATCGGGCGGAGATACTTTTGCGCAAGACGGTGAGTTCTCTTTTAAAATACCGAAGGATTGGACAACCGGGGCGAATATTATCGATAGCGAGTTAACATCTACTTATTACTGGATTAAAATTATGACGACCACCAGTGCGTCAACTGCCCCTGATGCCGATCTGTTATCCCCCATGATTCATCAGCATATTGAGGTGCCGTTTATCAATATGGATTTTACGGGCCCGATTGGAAGACCGTTAACCGAAGAAAAATTGATACTGGACAGGGGACGGATGGAGATGTGGTATGTCGGAGATGGTTATCGGCCACATTACATCGAGTTAATTGATGATAAGATTTATGAGCCGATGCCGATCAGTTTTACATGCTCGATTGACTCAACATGGAACGACGAAACGCTTTTTCTTGCCTTAGAGGGCGGTGATGCCGATTCAGGATGGGCGGGTTCCCCTGGGATTTGGGTTGAAACCCCGACGACCACAAAGGGAACAACGAAAAATGATGGCACCAATTACAACCCGGCTTTTGCGGATACCAACAAGAAATGTATCAATTTGCAGATTATATGGACATCTTCCTTGGCCGTTTCTTCACACTTCCATCAAGAAGGGGCTCCGGCAACCAGCATCGGATATGCCTATTATGAGGTGTTTTTCCCGAAAGAGTTGCAGAAAATAACGGAAGGGGATGATGCAATCACGTTATCCTGCGAGGGGGGCGTGTACGGTATAATTGAAAGGATTTACGGTTTCGGCATGAGATATGATCACTATATGCTTTCATAACAGGAGTAAATAATAATGGCAAAAAAGACAAAAAAAGACGCGAAAATACGGCTTTATGATAGTACGGCAACCCCGTACTATTTAGAGCTGGACCTCGATCCGGGCGATTTTTCAGCCCCAGCAGGAGCGCCGCTGACTGATGAAATACTGGTACTTGACAGGGGTGCGATGACTTCCGATGCGCATTACATTGAAGGTCCGGACGACAAACTAATGGCCCCTGTGCCGGTCACGTTTTCGGCAATTATTACCGATGGATCGCAGACAACCTATCTGCTTGATTGGCTGGCGGCCATGAATGATGGATTAACCACCACTGTTAACAGTAATACCCTGCAATCCACCGAATCGGATACACTACGGGATGGCAGCAACGCTAACCCGCCTTTTGCCGATTCCAACAAATCAACCTGCAATATAGAGTATTTAATTGAATTGGGCGGCACGGATTTGGGCTGGAAATATGCTGGGGTATGGTTCCCACTTGATCAGCAGCAGATATCCGAGGGGGATGATGCCATTACGGTATCATTAAACGGTATGTGTTACGGCACGATTACTCGAATTACGAGCTTTACCGCAGGGACGAGCGTTGAGGCTTAATGAAATTAACACGGCTACGGAAGGGAGATTATGGACGAGCAGGTTTTATCAGAGTTAATCGAGGATGCCGGGACGTTTGAAAGTCGCGGGTACTCGAATGTCAAGGTGACAAAGGGTGGTGTTGAACAATCGTTAAAGGTGCCTATCAAATCCACCGGGGTTTATGAATACCAGATCGAGTTAAGCAATAAAGCCCCGCAACCCCCATCGTCTGAAAGATACATTAAAAAAGATAGCAAGGAGGGCCAAAGCCTGGGCATCCCCAATAGCGGCGTGTTCCGGGTTTTTGATTTTACGGACGAGAAATATGTGGACGAGATGGATGCCCATAACCGGGAGTTCGTTTGGAAGATCGCAGTGTTCGCCCTGGATATGCCGTTGAAAAAGAAAGACGGCACGATGGCCGAATCCTACGATGATCGTAAGCGGGTTTTGCAATCCAACGGTATCACCGGGCATCAGCTCGATGTTATCTTTAACGATGTGCAGAGCTTAACTAAATGGGCGGAGGATAGGCAGGATTTTTTATCCGCCAGCGAATCGGATTAACCGATGCGGTTTTAGAAAAGTACAAAAAGCACAACGAAGAATCGAAAGACGACAGGCCGGTTGAACCGCTTTATAACGCTGTTTTAGACATGAAAGAATTCGGGTTATCCCCGAAGGAATACAACCGCTTGTCGCGTATTGACCGCAAGGTTTTGAGTTATTACCGCATCATGGAACGATATTACTTTGAATTCAGCCCGGAGCAAATTAAATTGCGTGAACGTCTAAAGAAACAGGAGCAGGAACGCAAGCAGGCGGATTTGATGGCGCGAATGCCGAAACTAAGGCGATAAAGGAATGGCAACCAAGCAAACCCATGTTGAAGTAACCGGCAATACTTCCAAGTATGAAAGGGCTATGCGTGAAGCCCGTTTAATTAATGAAAAGACTACTAACGCAATGAAAAAAGCATGGCGGGGGGTGGGAGCTGTTGTCGCCGGAATTTATTCCGTATCCAAAGTTAAAAACATGATGTTTGACTGGGCACAAGCAGCCGGGGTTCAGCAAAAAGCGGTTGCCGGGTTTCATCAAGCGCTTGTATCAATGGGCAGATACACTCCGGAATTTGAAAAACAAATGATTGGGGTTGCTCAATCTATCCAAAAAACTACGACGATGGGCGATGAAGCAGCTATCGCCGGCATGAAGTTTCTTGCTACCTATAAAGATATTGGAAATGATGTAATGCCGAGGGTGGCCCGAACAATGGCGGACCTGGCGGCACTTATGGGGGGCGATGCTAAACAGGCAGCTAATATGCTTGGCAAGGCATCGATGGGAATGGCTGGAGAATTACGAAGGGTTGGTATTACGATTGATAAAGATATCGCAAAGTCGGGAGATTTCCTTGCCATATTAAAACAAATTGAACAACAAGTAGGGGGACAAGCTAAAGCATTGGCAGAAACCGGGCTGGGGCCCTGGGAGCAGCTTGGGAATCTGATGGGAGATGCCAAAGAAGCAATGGGAGAATTTGTGCTAGCAGGAACAAAGCACCTTTTGCCATTTCTCACCGATTGGGCAGAAGGGGTTAAGATTATAGCTCATTGGATGACAAAGCTAACAGAAGGAATGAGCAGTATGGACATTTTAAATGCCCAACTGAGCAAATATCAATCGCAACTTAAAGTTTTAAGGGAAAAAGCTGAAAAGTCTTCTGGTTGGGTCATTTCCTTAATGTATGGAAGTCGAGAAAAACTTGATGCCCTAATTAGAGAAAAAGAAATGCAGATTGCAAATGTGCAAGCAACTATTCGGCGCGAACTTTCCCAAAAGAAAGAAGAAAAGCCATCCGCAGTTATTGGCGGTAGTATTATTGTGCCAGGCAAAGACGTAACCGACAAGGATATATTGAGACAGGCGCAAATATACGAATCGTTAAAAGATATGTATAATGTGCATGAGCAGCGAATGTTATCCGATAAATCTGAATATATGCAACGGCATCGGGAAATAGAAGCAGCGCAGATTGCCGGAATACACTCAATGAAATTAGGGGCGGAATATGACCATGAATCCAGGATGCTGGCATTAAAAGAAGGCACGATGACGGCCGAAATGGAGCTTGCCCATAAAACAGCACAAGAAGTTATCAAGACCGAGCAGCTAAAACAAAAAGCCAAGCAGGAATCTACAAAACGAAGTCTCGATTATGCGGTCTGGGCGTTTCAGCAATTGGGGCAATATAACGAGATAGCTTTTAGAATGTATCAGGGTGTGGCAATCGGTGAGGCGGTGATGTCTACCCATGCGGCGGTTGTAAGGGCATTGGCCGAGGTGCCGTGGCCCTTTAACTGGATAGAAGCCGGAACCCGCGCGGCATACGGGGCGATGCAGGTGGCTGCAATCGCATCCCAAAGCCCAACGGGTGGGGGTGGCGTGGTTTCGGCCGGAGGGGCTGTGCCAACTTATCCGGCCAGCCCGGCAACCGGATTGCCGGTTTCGACAACGGGGCAGGAAAGCAAAGGCGCGGTTACTATTAATATCGAGGGCGATTTTATCGGGGACGAGGCTTTTATTGATCGGTTGGTCGAAAAGATAAATGAAGCTGGGGATCGCGAGGTATTTGTAAACTAAAATGACAATACGAATTACATATGATTCAAACAATATTGATTTGAATATTGGTTCCGATGGCCTTGATATTATCCCTATGCAGTACAATTATCAAGAACGGTCTGCAAGCGGTAAAATTGAAACGCTTAACCTGTATAATTTTGGCGAAGCGATCACGTTTGATGCCTATTTTCAAGAAGCTGTTTACAGACAATTAATCGCGTGGCACGCCTGGGCCGAGCAGGGCAAGGTATTTTCTTTTGCCATGGATACCAGCCTAACCGTAAACACCACCCTGGACGGTGCGGCAGCAGCGGCGCAAAAGGTTATACCATTGACGGCGACTACGGGTTTGACAGTCGATGATGTTTGTTTCATCAGATCGGCCGACAGAACAAAATATGAGATCGGAGTAATTAATTCCATTAGCGCCGGGGTGTCGGTAACGATGGATGATAACCTGATTTATACATATGCCTCTGGGGATACGTTCAGGCATTGGCACTATTGGCCGGAAGTAGTATTGCCGGCCAGGGAAGGATTTAACCCCAGGCCAAACGGGTCGTGGTATCGACATACATTCAGGTTTTTAGAGAACCTTTAAATGTACTATTTTAATGTCGAATTAAGATGCTTTGAGAACGAGATACGAATTTTAAACAATACTGTTGAGTTGACCAAGTTAAAATGGATTGAGATTGACGGCTTTGGGCGCATTATAGGTTTTGGCATCCCGGTTGTTACCCAAAAATTAAAATCAAGAATAGCAAATTGCGATGTTAGCGACTAATACCAATTTCGATACTTACCATGCCCTTGATTATAAAACCCCGATGTATCTAATACATTTCGATGGGGAAGCGACGGATTACTGTAATCATCAGCCGGGCAGTCCGGATAATGCTTTAAAGCAATATGTAATATCTGTCAAAGGGCGAGGGCAAAGCGTTACCCCCGAAGAAGGCAAATCGACTATCGGTGACATTACTTTTGAGCTATTAGATTATAACGATGAAATAACGGCTTTAATCGCTACGGATACATATTACTTCCATCGAAAGAAAACAACCCTGAAATGGGGCTATTTGGGCATGGATGAGGCCGATATGTTAAGCGTCACGGGATGGATTACCGGGATGAAACTTTCTGTAAGCGGGCTTAAATATACCTTCAACATGACCGACCCTAAAAAATGGATGCAACGGCAAATATTCAGGGGCAGCGAAGACACGGCTGTAACGGTCCAGGGCAACCCGATTGATATATTTTTAAGGTGCTTGACATCTACCGGGGCCGGAACGAACGGGGATTATGATTGGTATGCAGCCGAAAACGGAGTCGGGCTCGATGATGATTTTATTAATGTAGCCAGCATCGAGGCTGTCCGGGACGATTGGTTCCCTGGCGATTCCCACCGAATATCCATTACTATTAACGAGCGCATAAAGGCGATTGATTTTTTTGAGACGGAAATATTTAGGCTGTTAAATGTGTATTTAACCATTGACGGCGACGGTAAAATAAACCTTAAACCCGTTAAGCCGCCATTGGCGGCATATACCGAGGTGCAATCATTTAACGAGGATTGCTTCCGGGATTTGCCCGAACTGGATATGAACCTTGATAGCCTAATTAACGAAGTTAACTTTTCATACAACTGGGACAGCACGGATAATGAGTTTGATAATGAGGTTTTTTATTTAGATTCGACATCTATTGCCAACCGGGGTCCGGGCAAGAAGGCCCTTAAAATCGAGTCGAAAGGGCTCCATACAGACCTTTCACCGGCCTCTTTAGCTTCACGGGCCCTTTATATCATGGAACGCAGAAAGACCGCCGTATTTGGGCGATTTGCCACCCCGCCGATTAAGATTAGCGCTAACTGTCATTTTTCGCGGATGATTTCCGAGGCCGGGGATATAGTTCCGGTAACTCATTCTAAGCTACCGGATTTAGAAAGCGGCACCAGGGGTATATCTGCAAAGCGCATGGAAATTATCAGTTTAGACCCAACCTGGCCGTCTGAGCATTCGAGCGGCGGTGTTAAGGTTAAATTATTAGATACGGGCTTTGCGAGAAGTATTTATCAGGTTATTTCGCCAACTATGACCATTACCGGGGTAACAGATAGGACGCACTTTGCGGTATCAGCGGCGGATGCGGCAAAGTACGCCTATTTTACCAACCCGGAAGTGCAGGTTTGCATGGCGCATATGCGGCAGCGGGTAGCGAATATAACCCTAACTTCAGTTAACGCCAGCACCGGCGCGATTGTTTGCGATGATCCCGGACTTGATTTGCAAATAGGATGGATCGTTCTTTTTGCTGATTATGATAACTGCACAAGCGAGCAAAAAAATTATGGCTTTATTGCCGATACATCAAACAACCTGGGTGCCGCTGATGACGATGCGCATTTAATTTGTCCATAATAGGATTATAAAAACATGGCAGCAGATATTTTTAAGGCAATATCAAATTTACGAATGGTGTTAGATACGGAAACGGATGCCGATTCACCAGATAACGAAACGACCTATCCCGCAATACGGCAGATGATCGAAACCCTGTTCATACTTTGTTTTGGTGAATCAACCGGCACCTTAACTTCTGACCCGCCGGATGATGCGACGGGTTACGCGATAGACACCGGGGCCGGGTTTACTGATGATGAGCATAATGGACGCACCATTCTCTTTACTTCCGGGAACGGGAAAGGGTTGTTTTATACGATTGATGATACGGTGGCGGCATCCAATCGGGTCGAATGTACGGGTGACAACCTCTATTCCGACGGCATAAGGTCGGGCGATGATTACATTATTTTGTTTGATATTAAATCAAACTCAGATGGCCACGACCATGATGGGGTGAACAGCAAAACTCCGGTTTTAGCCGATTCATCGGTAACAACCGCAAAGATTGCAGCTGCTAATGTAACAACCTCAAAACTAAAAACAACGGCGGACACCACCGGGGCCAGTGGAACCCTTACAGCGCTTACATATGTTGGGATTGCTATGCAGGATTATTGTTTTTCCCCCAATGCTTATAGTATTACCTCTGACATTCGATTTACGGGTCATTCTTCTAGTACGGCGGATACAACCGCGAGGTTTGGCCTTTATAACACCCACGCGACCACCGGGCGGGCTTATGCTGTGCGCTGGAGGTATGTTACCGCATCAGACGAGCCCTTTGTTTATGCGTTAAGGAATAAGGTTACCGGCGAAGTCGAGCATCTCTGGGCTTGCGACGATCCCCCTCCGGGTTATTGGGGTTTATCCGAAAAACCGATTGATTTTGTGCCGCCTATCTTATTGAGCATGGAAAAGGATGGAAAAAACCATGCGCAGATTGTTGCCGAGCAATATGATGAAATCGTGTGTTTTCATTATGACCGCGATTCAATAATCGAGATCGGCGAAAAGTCCCGGCAAGATAAAAAGCTACCGTTTGAAGTCTTAAAAGATTATGAATTTAATTCGAGCAAGAAACTGTTTGTGCGCAAAAATTTAGCGCATATTTAACGAGGGTTTATTATGACCGGATGGATATTATGTGAGCGCGACCCGTTTTTAAAGGCAATTGGAATATTTTCCACCCAGACAGCGGCGGAAGATGCGGCGATAGATGGGCGTTATGTGCTTATCCCGTTTAATGCTAACGACCTGTATGAAAACCTGCTGTCCGAGGGTAATGTCGGGGCGATTTACTTTGAGGCATCAGGGTTGCAAACCCAGGTGGCAAACCTTACCAGCACGATTGATGCCTTACAGGCGGCGGGGCAAGTCATGAATAATAAGATAAATCAATTAATCGATGCGGTTCAGGACTTAGTTGAACGGGTCGAGATACTTGAAGGGCAAGGGGGATAAAATGCCCGGCTTGAACTACTTGATAGGCGCTGGCGGAGGGTTGCTGCTTTTAACAATCGGCATAATTATTAAACGGCAGCATGAGGAAATCGGGGAGAGACAAGAAAAAGTTGTCTGTGATGAGCGTTATAGGGTTTTGGTTAAGATTGAAAACAAGCTGGACGAATTAATAAAAAAACAGGCTAAGATGGCGACGGACATTGCCATACTAAGCAACGGGCGCAAAAGGGTAACAGATCAATGACAGATCGCTATCTATTTTTCAGTAATAAAGAATTAAAATGCCATTGCGGTAAATGCAGTTTCGGTCAGAACGATATGGACCCGTTTTTTATGTCCAAGCTGATTGAGTTACGCATGGATGCCGGATTTCCTTTTCCAGCAACGTCTGCATTTCGTTGTATTGATTATGATAAAAAACTAAACGGTAGTGGTATTCATTCAGCCGGTCATGCTATTGATATTGCGGTATATGGACATCGGGCTTATTGGATTATCACTCACGCAGGTAAATATTTCACGGGCATTGGTATTAAGCAAACGGGTCCGTGCAAAGGAAGATTTATTCACTTGGATGATGCTTATCATTCAATAGATCACCCACGCCCTTGGGTGTGGACATATTAGGGGGGTTTAAGTATGTGGCAAGCATTAATCGGGCCGGTCGCTAATCTTTTTGTTAAGGGTTTGGATATTGTCGATGATATTATTCCTGACAAAGATTTGGCTGTAAAACTAAAAGCGGCCCTTAAGGATAAGATTTTAACCATTGCAAGCACCGAGTTTCTAACGCTATTGGAAAACAGAGCGAAGATTGTCATTGCTGAGATTCAGGGCAAGAGCTGGCTGCAAAGAAACTGGCGTCCGATTTTAATGCTAACCATAGTCGGTATAGTGGCTAATAATTATTTGCTGTATCCCTACCTTGCCTTGTTTTGGGATAAGGCCCCCGTTTTAGAACTTCCCGACCATTTATATAATTTAATGAAGATTGGTGTGGGGGGTTATATAGTCGGGCGCTCCGGTGAAAAAATTGCTGAGATTTATAAGAACAATAAATAGGAGGAACGATGAAGTATTTTAAAATATTATTTCTATTTACCATTGCATTTTTGCTTATGGTATCTGGGGCGTTTGCGGCGGGTTCGGTCACATTGTCTGACGCATTTACGAAAAATTATCAGGGGAACGCGCAATATTATGTCGTTACTTGTACATGTGTTGGAGATTCAAGCGACGGTTCTATTCCGGATACAGCTATTGCAAGCGGCGAGACAGGCATTTCTTTTGGTGGCCCGGTAGGTTGGATATTATACAAGGTAATTGCCGACCCCGGCACAACCGCCCCGGACGCGGCTGATGTATATGTAAAGGATAGCGGTGGGGATGATTTGCTTGACGGCAGAGGGGCGAACCTTCTTCATGCTACGGCAACCCAAGCTATCAAGGATATTAATCAACCAGTTGTCGGGACGATTACGCTAGACGTTGATAATCAGGCCACTGTAAGTGCAACCTATGTGATTACACTGGTTTTTTACAAGGCAAGTGCAGCAAGGGGGGTATCCGTGCCGGTTCTTGTTAGTCAGGGTGGAACAGGAGCTACTACCCTGACTGATGGCGGCGTGTTATTGGGGTCGGGTACTTCTGCGATAACGGCTATGGCTGTTCTTACTGACGGTCAAATGATTGTTGGTGACGGTACGACCGACCCCGCAGCGGAAAGCGGGGCAACCCTTAGAACTTCAATCGGGGTAGGAACGGGTGACAGCCCTCAGTTTACGGGGATTGAGTTAGGTCATGCTACTGATACCACTATTGCAAGGTCCGGGTCGGGTGATTTAACTATTGAGGGCAATGCGGTTTTCAGGGTTGGCGGAAAAGTTATGCGCGAATTCTGCAAGCTCGATTTAACAGCAGACACCAGTATATCCGAAGCGCAGATAATCGCCAATAAATATATTTCCAACCAGGGCGATGACGGTGAGGCCGACTTAACCCTCCCTGCGGTCAGCTATGCCGCTCAAGTTTTTTTTTTGGTTGAAGAAGCCCAGAACATAGAAATCAATCCACCATCTGGTGAAGCGTTTGACCTTGATGGGGTGACTCTTGACGCTAATGATTGCGTGGATTCGGACTCAACGGTAGGCAGCAAGATTTCATGCCTAAGGATGCAAAATGCGTCAGGTACTTGGATTTGGTCATTAGACACGATTAGAGGGGCATGGACTGATAGGGGTGCGAGTGATTAATATGAAAAAATTATTTTTATCTTTAGTGGCTTCACTGCTCTTGGTTGGGAATGCTTGGGGTGCTACCTATTATGTCACAGAAGACGGCGCAGGAGACAATGATGGCTCATCCTATGCCAATGCCGAAAGTTTGAGCGACTTCAATGGTGGTTCTTTTGGCGAATTAGACGGTGATACGGCCTATTTCTGTGATACTATTAGAGGTACAATTACTGTTCCTGATAGTGGGTCAGAGGGAAGTATTGCTACTTTTAGGGGGGATTATCCCGATCATGCGGGTGTAATATATGGTAGTGAGGAAAAAAACGATTCTGAAGATTGGACACAAGAAACAAGCGGCACACTAGATGGATATAGTGAAACAGATTCGGGATCTGATGCAGAGGTTGACGATGACGCGGCTCATGGTGGATCATATAGTTGGGAAATGCTGTTGGATGATGCAACGGCTGAATATATATCAAAAGATATTAGCGGAACCGCACCAACAACACTTCACTTTGTCGTATGGCTTAAATTTTCAACTATGACACCTGGGACTGACGGAAAATTTTATTTTTCTTTTGCTGACAACGCAGCAAATGCCTATATCGCTTATTTCCATATGGTTAATGGTTCTTCAAAAGTTCAGTTATATTCATCTTTCGATGATGCCTCTGACAATATGGACTATACAGATTTTTGCAATGATACAGATTGGCATAAATTAGAGGTTCATCTTAAAAAAGATTCTGGTGGCAACGGCTATCATAAAGTATATTTTGATGATGTAGAAAAACATAACTCAACTGGTCTTACGGGTACTGACAATGGATTCGAAACAGTTAAATTTGGAGCAGAAGCTTTCATTACTGCCCCAACAACTGTAACTATTTATTGGGATGACATTGTTCTTAGTGAAGGGATAAGTGATACTGCAGATTTCGAAAGTGGCACAAACCTTTGGTATTGGGCGACCGGAACAGAACCAAATGTGGCTTGGGGGGATACAGGTTCAGGCTTTGCCAGAATGACAAAAGTGGAAAAGGGTTCGTGCGATGCTGATGGCGAATGGTCATATGATGGTGGGAATGTATATGTCTATGATGATACAGGAGAACCGACAAGAAGTGGGGCAAGGGATTTTGAATTTCCACAAAGAAACAATGCTATTGCTGCTTCTGATAAATCTTATGTGACCTTAAACGGAATCACCACAAAATATTGTAATGAAGCAATAATTGATGTGGCATATTCATCTTCTGAGATTGTTGGTTGGACTGTGCAAAATTCAACAATAAGTGGTTGTTGGCAACATGGTATATCATTTCAAGGGGCGAGTGGACACAATTCTGATGCAATTACAATATCTTCTAACACAATAGATGATTGGGGTGGAACGGCGGCTGGGGGCCAGGGGGCTTCTGGTGTATGGTTACAGTATGTAGATGAATACACAATTAATTCAAACACCATACTTGGAAATGAAAATGCTCCTGTTGGGTATGGCTATCACAGGGGAATTTTTGTCCAACATACTGCTGCTGACGATAAGGGGTCATCTATTTATAAAAACAGTTTAAGTGGAACAATTACTGGGGCAAATTCGGCTGGCATCATGCTTTCCAATATTCACTATGCAGATGTATATAATAATAAAATTACAGGGGCTATCCCTGCTGCTGGACTGTGGGTTGATGAAAGTAGTGCTGGTTCACTTGATGGGTCTTTCTACTGCAACTTTTATAATAACTATATCAGTCTTACCGGTGAGTCGAATAGAGCAGCAAATTTCGAAGTTACCAACAATGACAACATATATTCAAATGTTTTTGATAATCTTGATAATAACACTGCTGGTTGGGGCGTATGGTTCGGAGTAACAGATGGGGATTCAAACACAAACTTCTACAACAACACAGTTACTACAACAACCGATGGGATAGTTTTACAAGTTGGAAGTAGCGTTTATGATGATTATTGCAAAGGGATTACATTTAAAAATAACATACTATACCTTTCTGGTACTGGTGGTGGAGTTCTAAAAACTGATAAAGAAGATGGAGAAACTGAAAACTTGTTGGTTTTTGATAATAATCTTTATTATAAGGTTGACGGAGTTTATTTAACATCTTGGTTTGGTGATACGGATAGTAGTTTGGCAAATTTTAATGCTACTTACTCCCCACAAGAAAATAACGGAATAGAATCCGACCCCCTTTTCACAGACGCAGGTTCAGACGACTTTACTCTGCAACCTGGCTCGCCGTGTCGAATCGGAGCAACATTAGTAGGGACTGGCAACATTGTTACCAATGGTAATGCTGAAGATGATGTATTTTCAATAGGCGACTTAGACAGTTCATCCAATTGTAGCGCCGCCATTGATGCAGGCCAGGCGCATGGCGGGGCCAAATCCTTGAAAGTAACGAAGACCGGGGTCGGGGTCGATAACTTCTATGTGAATTATGGTGATGCAACCATGGCTGGAAAAAAATATCTTATTACCGCATGGGTTTATATTCCATCCGGGCAGTCAGCGCACTATGTTGCAATGCGTATGGAGGGTGGGGATTTCGATTCGACTGAACTTACCGACCAATGGGTAAAACTGCAACTAATAGATACAAACGTGTATGGAGCTGGGACAGCCATTGATTTTTATTCAACCTTGGATGAGAACGAATTTATCTATATTGATGATTTTACAGTTGAAGAATTTTTAGAAACCAAGCTAAGGCCGGAATCATCGTGGCCCGATGGAGTATCAACAATGAAAGACATTTTAAGTATAGGCGCCTATGGAGCTTATCGAGGATCTTCAGGAATGAAATAACAAATAAACAAGGAGAAAGGTAAAAATGGAAAACGAAGTAAAAAACGAAATGATGTCCCTACGGGGTATGTTCAGAATACAGGTAGGGGAAGATGTCGAAACCGGGAAAGTAGTTGTGGGCGATTCCGGGTGGTGCAAAAACGAAGTCGTTAACGAAGGGTTTTTGCATTATATATGCAGCACCATCGGCGCAGTCGCCGGGTCGAAACAGGTCAGTTACATCGCCCTGGGAACCGGGACGGCACCGAACGTAACCCATAGCGCTCTGGACGGCGAAACCAAACGCGGCACTTGCGACAACAGTGTTGTTTCCAGTAAAACTTTACAATGCACGGTGGCATTTGCATCCGGCGCGCATCCGGGTGGTACGCCCACGATCCAAAACATTGCGCTTTTCAATACATCAGCCGGTGGGTCGATGCTGTGCGGGAATACTTATTCCACAAGCGTTTGGAACAGCAACCAGGGAGTTTCCGCAACCTATCAACTGCGGTTCGGAACTGCTTAATAATTAAAATTCGGAAGGGAATTAAAAATGCCTGTCAAACAGAAGATAATGCTTGACGTAGGCTGCGGAGCTAATTGTACGCCCGGTTATGTCGGTATGGATATACGCGACTTGCCGGGCGTTCAAATTGTGCATGACATAGAAATATTTCCGTGGCCGTTGGATGATGAATCGTGCGCGATGGTAGTTATGTCCCATTTGGTGGAGCATATCAAACCGTGGTTGCAGTTAAAACTAATGGACGAGGTTTGGCGCGTCTTAGAACCGGAAGGATATTGTCTAATCTCAACCCCGTATGGCGGGTCGTTCAGGTATAACCAGGACCCGACCCATTGCAGCCCATGGAACGAAGCCACAGTGGAATATTTTGTAGCCGGTACGCTTTTGTATCAAGTGTATAAACCCAAACCCTGGAAGGTTGATCGCCTGTTTTGGGACGTTAGGGGCGATTTAGAAGTCGCATATCAAAAATTAACGGAAGAAACGGAAGGGGATAATGGAAAAACAGATAGTTAAATACAACAAAATAAAGTGGCGCAAGCGGCTGTTAATCAGCACGGCCACCGAGGGTTGGATTCGCTACGAATGGGCCCATGCCCGGTACGGGCAAATCATCCCGGTTAACTGGGAAGCGTCCGGATTTGATTTGGCATTCACGGCATTCGGGTATTCGATTGATGATGCTTACAATCTTATCACCAAGCGGGCAATCGAGATGGAGTGTGAATGGCTGATCATAATCGAGGATGACGTTTTAATCCCGCCTGATACTTTTATAAAGTTTTCGCAATACATGGATGAGGGCAAAGAAGCGGTTGTTTCCGGGCTTTATTACACCAAGAGCAACCCTGCACAACCCCTTTTGTTCAGAGGCCGGGGAAACGGCGTTTTTCACGATTGGGAGCTTGGTGACAAGGTACGGGTTGACGGTTTGCCGATGGGATGTTTATTGATTCATATGTCGCTGGTTAAATGGGTTTGGGATAATTCGGAACCCTACCGGATGGTTGACGGCACCGAAGCAAGACGGGCGTTTATAACCCCGAAGCGCATATGGCTCGACCCGGAAACCGGGGCCTATATGCGTCAGGAAGGTACGCAGGACTTGTTCTTTTATGACCGTATAGTTGAAGAAGACATACTTAAAAAAACAGGATGGGACGCTTTGGCAAAAGAAGAATACCCGTTTTTATGCGATACGTCTATTTTTTGCCGTCATATTGATCGGCACAGCGGCAAGCAATATCCGACATAAAGAGGTTTTATTATTATGGCCATTTTCGAATTTCCAATTGCCGTCGCCGACGAACCAGAAGCATGGCGCAAAAACGAAGGGGATATCTTAAGCGTGCGCCCCTATCCTTGGGACTGGGGCCGTAGCGAAATCGATGCGGTGCTGATCGTATTGATTAGCATTCCGGATATCTATTTTACGGATGGAGAATTGCGGGCTTTTTTCCGTGAGCCACAATATGCCGATGGTGAAATATTGGGATATGATTTTCGAGATATTAACTATAGCCTCGACAAGATAAACAGACAATTCTTTCCGTCCAAATCTTTTGTAATCGACTTAAACAACCACCAGGGGGATTATTTTGGTATCAAACCCAGGCCGGTCAAAGTCGCAAAGCGCCGCTTTAAAATTGTTTTAAACGATCTATTACCTTATGGCATTAATTTGAACAAAGTTAGAAACAAAAAATACATTTATCAGCCCTTTAAAAAAGCAAGCCAGGTGGTTAACCCATTTGACGGCCTTGAAGGAAGGCATCTATTAAAAGCTAAAGATGTTGATTGCAAAACAGCGCTTATCGACACGGAAGTTGAAAACTTTATTGTATGGAATGATACGAATTCCGTTGTTTACGATAAGCATCTCAGTGCATATGTATCCCCATCAAATGTAAGGGATTGGATTAATGGCAGCCTCACGCCAATTGCCCATAAGCTATAATTCCGCCACTTATGGAACGGGCAAAACCTACACCGATTTAGGAGTGTGGGAACCTGCTACCGACAATGATTTGCCTTCGGCGACAAACGGGGAAGTACTGCTGGTCGATGCCGGAAATTGGGTAGATGATGTTATTATGGCAGATACCATTTGCGATGCCGATTATTTCCGGGTAGTTAAGCCAGCATCGGGAGCAAAGCATTCGGGCATTCCAAAATTTGACGGTAGTTGCGCGGCTTTTTCGTCTTCTAATCAATATAGAATATTCAGCCTGAGGGAAACAAACAGCCAAGTGCAGGATATTTGTGGTAGACAAACCCACGCCGATTTTAACGGGGGCTTGTTTCAGTTGCGTGGAGCCTGCCAGGATGCTGCCTTTGTTGGTTGTTTAGCCAAAGGGGATGCCGGTGCCGGAAATACTGGCGAAGCGTTATTTCAATCTTATTCCCGCGATGACTCAAACAAAGCCTTTTTTATTAACTGTATGGGCATAGATGCCGACGATGCGGGCTTGGATGTTGATAGCGGGGTGGTATATGCCTATAATGTGACCATTAAAGATTCCGATCTGGGCAACTTTTCAGTAGCATCTGGAGGCACTTTAGTTTGCAAGAATTGTTTATCAGACAATGCGGGATCGAATGATTATGGCGGGGCAGGAACGCCCACCCTAACCACATGCGGGTCCTCCGATGCAACGGGTAGTGCGGGCTTGCAAAGCCAAACTTATAACTTTGTTGATGCAGATAATGATGACCTTCATTTATCGTCGGACTCAGACGGAATTAACGACGGCACTGATTTAAGCAGTGATTCGGATTATGATTTCAATGATGATATTGATGGAGACACGAGAACTGGCGATTGGGATATAGGATTTGACGAATACGTTCTTAACAATTTGTCTTTAGACACATATGATGTTTTAGATATAGCCGACAACATCGCTCACGATTTACCCCTCGGGGACATATCCCAATATATTAATATCGCTATTACTGAAGATGCCGAAAGTCTCATCCCGTTGGCAGTTAGCATTCATGAGGATTGTGAAACATCTGAAAGCCTCGAAGACAGCTTGCCTCTTCCAGGCATATCTAAATATGTAACCATAACCCTTGAAGAACTCAAATCCGCGTTAACAAGCATTGCCCCAATCGTTTTCGAATCGATGACGGCATCGGAACTGGCTTCTCTAATAATAACGATTAAACCATCATTAGCCGAATCGATTAATATTAATGAATCGGTCGATTATTTATTTAGCCCAATTAATTTATTGGCATCTGACCTGCTTGATATTGTTGAAAGTATTGTTGTCGGATTAACCCTCGACAAACTTATTACGGCTGAAACAATTTCAATTAATTCTTTCAGGGATTTATTAATAAATATTGAAACCAATATTCACGAAACTATCAATATCGAAGAAAATATAGAACAGGCGATACCTCTTTCATCCCTTATTGCAGACGGCATAACCTTAACTGAATTTGAAGATTTATTACTTCAAATCGCCCCGAATACTTACCAAAACATTGCAATTACCGAAGACATTGAAGGCGCAATTAAAATATCGTTTTCGGTACATGATTTAATAAGCTTGACGGAAACGGTGTCTGCCTTTTTTTGTGGTGAAAATTTATCCACCCAAGAGCTGTTGACTATTGTGGAACAGGCGACATTTCGTTTTGATTGGATAGTGCAAAGCGCTTCCGATACAATACAAATTGTTGAAAATATTGTGTCGATAGTGCAAGGATGCGTTCCATTGACATATGACCAGGCGATATTGTCTGAGATAATTATGATGCGGTGTTTTGGAATGCCCCCTTTGTTAAGTTATGACAATGTTGGTATTGTCGAAAATTGTGCCGTAAGGCGAGGACTTGGGGGCATTTTAAGGGTTTATTTTTTAGGGGAGTAAAATGGCAATACCGGCATTCCCAGGCGCAGAAGGATTCGGCTCTACCACTCCCGGAGGTAGGGGTGGAACTTTATACAAAGTTACCAACTTAAATAATAGTGGAACCGGTAGCTTCAGATATGCCTGTGAAGCGGCGGGACCGCGCATTGTCGTGTTTGAAACAGGTGGGACTATAGATTTAAGTTCTACGCTTACCATAGATGATCCCTATATTACAATCGCCGGTCAAACCGCTCCGGGTGGCGGTATATGTATTAAAAGGGGAACAATCCGTGTAGAAACCCATGATGTTATTATCCGCGGATTACGACTTAGGCCGGGAGATGGTTCCGGGGGGACCCCCTATGACGTTCGGTCAGGGATACGGGTAACTGGCAGTTCGTACAATGTAATCATAGATCACTGTTCTATAACGTGGAGTACTGATACATGCTGTAATGTTTGGGGGGATGCACACGATGTAACATATCAATATTGCATTATATCCGAACCCTTACACGATGCCGGTCTTCATTCAGACAACCCTCACGGTTATAATTTTGGTGTTGGGCGTTATGGATATAATATTTCAATTCATCATAATCTTATTTCATCTGGCATGAATCGTATGCCACGTTTCGATCCGAATCTTTCTGGTAATGTCGAATTTATAAACAATGTTATTTATAATTGGAGATACCACGCTTCTGATCCTGAAAATGGTAATGGAGTTGACTTTATAAATAATTATTATAAAGCCGGACCAAACACACTTGCTGCAAGAAAAGGTATTACTATTAGCAGCCCAACTTATATTTATGTTAACGGTAACATTGGTCCTCATAGGACAGATCCATCTTCGGGTAGTGAATGGGATGTCTGTAATGGTGATGAATCAGGTCATCGTTCTTATTCTAGAACATGTGATACAACAAGTGTTACGATACAGTCTGCTAACGATGCCTATACAGATGTCTTGAAAAATGTTGGTGCGATTATACCAACATGGGATTCAGTAGATAGCAGACTTATAACTGAAGTTATCAATGGTACTGGCAATTCCGATTTAGGAGTAGACTCAGTAGAAGAAGCTGGTGGATATCCTTCATTAGCAGCAGGTACACCAGAAACTGATTCTGATGGGGATGGTATGCCGGATGATTGGGAAAACAGCCACGGCCTCGACCCAGACGATAACAGCGATATGAACCTAGATCGGGATTCAGACGGTTACTACAACATTGAAGAATATATAAACAACCTCATTCCCATGACCAACTTGACGGTTAGCCTGGTAGATAACATAACCGTGCAACCTTTTTCCTATACCCCATTAATTCCAGTCGAACCTCGCGCCATAGTAACATTCGATCTATTAAACATTATCGAAAGCGTTACTCCATTGTTGGGGGTAGCCCCTGTTTTGAACATTGATTCAACCGACACCATCGCGTTGACGGAACAAAAAACTATTACCATCGGAACCGATATTGATGAATCTGTAACCCTCGACGAAGAAGGGGCGACATACATTTTAACCAAGGATATTGCGTGCGCGGGAACCGCTTTTACGATAACGGCAGACAGCGTAACCCTTGACTTGAACGGTTTTACCGTGACTTATAATTTAAGTTCGGGGACATGCTATGGGGTTAGGGCATCTTCGGTATCTGATTTTACCTTAAAGAATGGAACAATAATTCAAGGAGCCGGGCAAAGCGCTGAATCACATGCCGTATATACGACAAGTGTGTCTAATTTTAGCTGTAGTTATAATGCCATCAAGGTAATTGGTGAAAAATGCTACGGTATTTATATGATGTACTCCCATCCCAACTTAAGCGTACACCATAACTATGTAGAGAATCACGGGACGCATAACCTGTCTACAACCAAGGATGTTAACTGTATAAAGCTCGAATATGGCGGCTCTGGTGGTGGGGGTATCTATGACAATGTGTGCTGTGAAGGTCATTCGGGCATTACAGTTATTGAAAACGACAACACTTTAAATATTTACAACAACCTTATTCAGGTTAGGCGCAGGTTGGGATTAAAAGCGCCATATAGCATCGCGCTGGTATATCATACCCATAACGTCAATGTTTATGGCAATCAGATGTTAAGCGATGAGGGGCGTGGTACGACTTGCGACGGATGGGGGCAGGGAGCTTCGGAAGGAGCCACGGGCAACCATATTTATAATAATAAAATAGGGGTAAAATATACCCAAACAGCAACAAGCGGGTTTTACCCTGAAAATAATTGTTACGGCATGCGTGACAGGTATAGCAGCGGGGATAATACATTTGAAGGCAACCTGATTGTTATCGACAATGACACTACGGGTAGAATTTGGGGTATTTATATCGGTAGCGACGGTTACGATCCCGCCATGGTTGATCTTCTGGTACAAAATAATACCGTGATTGCGCGTGATGATGACGAAAGCACAGTTTGGGGGGCTTGGTGCTTTTGTTTCCATGATGCAGAAGAAATAACCTGCATTAACAATGATACTTATTATGATGATACGGGTGGAGAGCTAAACGTACCCGGTTGGGGAACCCCCGTTACCAACCTTACATATACCGGCAACACCAAGCTATCACCGAGCAGTTTCTTCCCATCTGTTCCCACAGGGTTGAATATAACAAAGTTTTTCGATTCGTATTTACTAAAATGGACTGATAATGGCGAAAGCCAGGTTTATCAATATTGTGTTTATAGGGATGGCGAAAAGCTAGACATATTTCCAAGGGCTGGAACGTTCTATGTGGATGTAGATATTGGGGGGACTCATACTTATCAGGTTTCGGCCTTAAATCTTGCCGGAGATGAAAGCGTTCCATGCAGTGCCGTTTCAACTGATAGCGCCGCGCTGGGTTGGGATCTGGGCGGAATAACCATAAATGTAAACGATTCAATTGAAAGTACGGAAAGTTTAACCGAACAAGGGGGCTCGATAAGTGGCGACTGTTTCGACCTGTTAACGGTTGATGATGTTATCGAATATTTAATGAGCGGCCATCTGGTTAACAGGTATGACAATTTAAAAATAACGGAATTGTGCGACCAGTTAATATCAGGGAGCTCCCCTATCTCAATGGAACGGATTGCGATACTTTTAATTGACGAAGAAGTGCTTTTGTCTGTTCCCTTGCCAGGAATTGGGCCAATCTACAATGCCATAACACTGAATGAAAATATAATATCAAGCATTGGTACGGATATCGGTTTATACAATACGTTAAATATTACAGAAGCAAGAGACCTTGTGCTTCCCGTTGAAATCGATCGCTTTGATGAGTTTTTGTTTTTTGAAAATACAGTTTTAAATATGGATGTTAACCCAGAAGTTATCGAACCCGAAGTGGCTGGGAGCATAAAGGTGTCGGAGTGGATTGATTTAAACTTAGAAGGAACGAGTGTCGGGCGGTTAAGCGCGGCTTTTGTAGCGAGGCAACCCGGCGGGGTTTTTGTGGCTCGTAGGCCATCCGGGGCATGGATAGGAAGGTGTTAAAATGGCAATTTCAGCATTAAAAGATAGTTCGGGGAACGTGATTGAGGCCAGGGAAGAATCAACCCTGGTTATTCAGACTTCATTTACAAACGAGGACGGCGAAGCGGAAACCCCGCTAACCCTGACATGGACATTGACGGATGAAAATGGCACGGTTATTAACAGCCGCGAGGATGTCGAGGTATCCTCACCAGCCGCAAGCAACGATATTGTATTAAGCGGGGACGACTTGAGCATGCTGGCGGCCGAGGTTACAGCCGGAGACATAACGGTAGAGCGCAGGTTTCTGGTCGAGGCAACTTATAATTCTGATTTAGGGGCGGATTTGCCCTTAAAGGATGTTGTACGGTTTCAGATTCGCAACTTGGTTGGGGTGACCTAAACGTATCCCGGTTGCTCTGTGCCGGGTTAGGGCATGGAACAAATGTAGCTTTCATGCCATGGGGCAAATCCCTTCCGTGAGGGGCCTTTCGGGGCCCCTTTTTATTTGGGCATACAAAAAGAGTATTACCAATTTTAGTTGATACAATTACCTATATTTATTGATAAATGTATAGGTTAATCGCTTGGCAAGGGCGAACGCCCTGTTTTATTCCATTTAAAATATATGTAATTATTTGGATTGTTTGCGGTGCTTAGAAAGGTCAATGATGTTTAGTTTTTGGGCATACCCTGTATCCCCAATCGGGGGTATTTTTCCAACCACTTGCCGGTGTATTTCTTTTGATACATGCTGATAATGCCGCATAAGAGTTTCGGGCCGGGACCCCACGACTTCCGACAGGGCCTTCATATCGGCCCCTTCCTCTAATGCCCGCGTGACAAACCGGTGGCGCAAATCGTAAGGCCGCAACCGGCGCTTAATGCCGGCGCGTTTTAGGGTTAATTTCCAGCCGTGCCAAATGCTTTTAATCGTCTTGCCGCGATAATTAATCAACGGCCCCCGGTATCCATCCTTTAATCCCCATTTTGTTAAGGTAGATAAAAATTCCGGATGGATCGGCACATCCCTGGCAACCGGGCCGCCCTTATGGGCCGAACTTACGCGAATGGTCATGGTTTCAAAATTCACATTATCCCATGATAGGGTTAACAGTTCAACCGCACCGGGGCGCAAACCTAAGTAATAGGATAGAAAAATAGCACGGGTTAAATGCGGCGATGCCTGTTTTAAAATAGCATTAATTTCGGCTTGCGTGGGCGGTTGAATAACCTCACAATCGTTGGGCGGTAATTTATACTTATGGATGGGGTTATAGGGGATTAAAGATGGCCGCCTTGATACGGCCCAGTTAAGGATCGCCTGGACAATAGTTAATTCACGCCTGATGGTAGCGTTTTTAACTGCTTGCCGGCGATGCCGGATATATCTGTCAACATCATTGTGATCGATACGAATGGCGGGCATAGTTCCAAAATACGGATTAATGTGCTTTTTAAGTTTAGACTTTACGCAAATTCTCGAATGGCCCTGAAAGTTTCTGTGATGAAAATATTCCCGTGCGACTTCCCAAAAGAGCGGTCCGGCCATTTTGGGGGATTTGACTCTTTTTAATCCCAGCTCAATATTCCGATTTATTGCCTTTGATTCCCCGGTTATACCCCTTCCGAAATATTCCTTCTTAACCTTCCCGGCAATCCTGTAATAACAAATCCACCGTCCATCTTTTAGTTTCGTAACAGCCATTTTAAGCGGTAGCCAATACCTTTTGGGCTTTGGGCGTATTTAACGGAATCATGCCGGGTTGCTTGCATTTCGGGCATACCATTTCAATATTGCGAGAACGCCAGATGGTATAGCATAAGCCGGGCAAAATAAAGCACAGCCATAAAAGCAACTCAATTGCGAACAGGCCTTTCGGCACTCGCTTCGGCTTGCCGACATACTCGCAATTTAAACAAAGCATTTTATTTTTCATTTTAATTTATCTCCTTGGGGGGGGGGATCAATCTTAGACAGCTCGTTCCTCCCCCTTTTGTTGAGGGTTTTTATGTACCGCTGCTCCCCATTTTTCAAGCATAAGCAATATGTCATCGCATTTATTTTCCAGAGCAATAAGTCTCTTTTCCATATCATCCACGCGTTTTTCTATAACAGATGACTGGGGGGTTTTAGCGGGCCCTTCGCCCTTAAAAAGCCAATCCAAATTAATATTTTGGTTAATCGCCCAGTCGATTATTAAATTCAGCAATGTTCCTGATTTTTTTCTACGGCTCATATCGGGCGGCGAAATACCTAACATATCGGCAACTTGATACTCATTATCGAAATTTTGCAGGCGCATAAGGCGCTTGACGATTGCCGCATAATTAACTTTTTTTAAAATAATACTTGACATATTATATAATTTTGTAATATGGTTGTAATTAATTATAATTCAAATTAACGGAACTTATAATGACTCCTACCGAAATAAAAATCCTGCTCTTAAAAAACAATGTAACCCAATCCGATATTGCTAACAAATTAAACATTTCAATTCAAGCAGTTTCAATGGTCATACAAGGGGCCGCCCGATCAAGGCGAGTGCAACAGGCAGTTGCAGATGCTTGTAATTTAAATGTCAAAGATATTTGGCCCGAAGGTTTTGTGCCGAGGGGCCGCCCTAAAAAGTTAATTAAAACATAAATAATATTATTTAATTTGTCAAGTAAAAAATGCACAAAAATATACACCAAAGGGGCGGAAAAATGACAAATGACGGTTTTTGTTTGGAAAAGGTTATCAGGATTGAGGGCCGCTTAAATAAACTTGAGCGGGTGATTGATGAAATACGGGCCATGTTGAACGCTTTGGGCCCGCAAGGTGATCGTCCCGATCCGGCACCAGGGGATTGGGGTTTGGAGGAGAACAATGACCATGCCCGTAAAAGTCTATCCAAATAACCCGTGTAATTCATGCGTTCACCATTTGACGGCAAACCCCGATGACGACACGGCTTACAAAAATAATCCGGTCTGTCAAAACTGCAATGACAGGCTGGCATATTTTGATCTCATCGAAGACCCCGACTACAACGAGATCCCGGTTAAGACAAAGGAAACCAAGGCAAAGATGAAGGAAAAATCAAAAACAAAAAAATGCCGCGATTGCGGCGAAACAAAACCACTGGAAGAATTTCCGTCCATCGCGACATCCCCGGACGGATACGGGCATATTTGTGCTTTATGCCGTGGCCGCCGAATTAAGGCCGCCAAGGACGAAAAGCGGGAATCCCATAAGGATAACCCTGACTATAAGGATAACACCCAAATCAAGGTGACGCTTGATTTCAGGCGACACACTGATGTCTTGGACTGGATCAGGAAAAGGGCCAGGGATGAACTACGGACAATAGAAAACCAAGCGGTTTGGGAGTTATCGCAATTGTTTTTAACGGAGGATACTGACGAGATATGAGCCTTAAAGACGACATAAAAAATACATTTATTGACTGGCTTTTGCTTATTTTGGCGATCGCTTTCCTGGTTTACATCTCGTTTATGAGTATGGCCGAGCATAAGCCGTGCCGGTATTATGGGTTAGACAGTATCGGATATGGGGTAGCAACGGAATGTTTAAAATAGTCCGGATACTTGTTTTGTTGTCTGTAATATCCTGTATGGGCCCATACATTGACAGAGAATATGTGTTTAAGATGCCGGACACATATATTCATTACGTTCCGGCAGAGTATCTTGATGTCGCAAAATGCGACGGCATGTGCGTAATTCATGGTGGTAAAAACGGGATTACCGAATCCCATGTTTATGTTCGCGGGGTTTGGGTCGGAGACAAATTATTTGTGGAGTCTCAGGAAATATTCGGCCACGAGTTGCTCCATGTCATGCAACACGCATGGGGCGCAAAGAATCCAGATTAAAAGGGGGCAAAATGCCGATAGACAGTGAAAACACGATACTGTGCAGAATATGTGATGAAATAGCCGCAATTGAGGCTAAGAGTCACAGCGTTTTGCAGGACATTCGGTTGTTACAAGCACCGAATCTTACAGTGGAAGGTGTGTACTCTATTAATGCAATTGAAAAAACAGTCAAAAACATCATCAAATTAACCCAGGAAATCATCCCTGAACGCATTGAGCTGGAAAGCTCGTTGATTGCTGAGGATGACGAACCCGATTTTGACGAACACCGAATCGGATACCGTAAGTGTAGCGGATGTCTTGATTAGGGGGGCAAAACAATGTTTATTGGTGGTTTTGTGGTAGGCATATTTGTCGGCGCTTTTATTGGTGTTATCGGATTTGCGCTTGTTATTGCGAACCGTGAAATGGACCGCCAGCTATCTATCGAGCTGATGAAGCGGGACTTCCAAAAGAGATACGAAGATTTGTTTGCCCAGCGGGATTTGGATAAGGGATGATAATCTTAGACACCCCACAATATAGCCCCGAATACTGGGCCGCAAAAGCGGGGATACCATCGGCAAGCAAGTTCAGCCAGATTGTCACGACTGATGGTAGTCGCTCAAAACAGCGCAAGGATTTATTATATCAGCTTGCCGGTGAAGCCATACTCGGCAAGGCCGAAGAAGGTTATCAATCCTATGCTATGCAAATCGGGCTTGAACGTGAGGACGAGGCCAGGCTTTGTTTCAGCAAACTTTACGGAGATGAAGTAAGGCAAGTCGGTCTTATTTACAGGGACGAAAAGAAGGATGCTTTGTGTTCCCCGGATGGCCTTGTTGGTAATACCGGCTTAGAGCTTAAATCCCCGCTATTAAAAACTCATGTCAAGTATCTGTTGGATAACAAATTGCCAACGGAATATTTTCAACAGGTGCATGGTTCAATGTGGATTATGGATGTGGATCACTATTGGTTTATGTCCTACTATCCAGAGATACAACCGCTTATTAAACTGGTCAAGCGTGACTACAAATTTACAGATGCGCTTGAACGCGAGGTTGAAGCGTTCAATATCGAACTAAAACAAATAATTGAGAGATTAAAAAACTAAGGGAGGGATTATGGAAAACTTACCTGTAAAAAGCACAGGCTCATCGTTGTTTCTTGACGTAGAGCGGTTCGAGTTCGCTCAACGGGTGGCGAAGATGCTGGCAACGGCAACAATGGTTCCAGAACATTTCAGGAATAACATTGGCAACTGCATGGTGGCTTTAAACCTGGCAGACAGGTTCAAGGTCGACATCTTCATGTTGATGCAGAACGTCTATGTCGTTCACGGCAAACCGGGCCTTGAAGGGAAGCTCGTTATTGCCCTGATTAATCAATGCGGCAAATTCACCCCACTGCAATTCAGGATTGAAAATGACAAGGACGGTAAACCCATTTCATGTACGGCCTATGCCACTCATAAGGAAACAAAGGAAAAGCTCGAACAAACCGTAACATGGGAAATGGTCAAAGCGGAAGGATGGGATCGCAAGGCGGGTTCCAAATGGCTGACAATGCCCAGCCTTATGTTCCAATATCGGTCTGCAACATTCTTCGCTCGGGTATATTGCCCGGAAGTCATCTTGGGGATGCAAACAATTGATGAAATATTTGATTTTGTGGACATGAAGAAAGCCGCTGATGGCATCTACGAACCGTCAGAGCAGGAAAAAGCTCTTATGGAAGAATTGAAAAAGGAAGCCAACGGGAAGGGCAACGGGCTGGCAAATGAGAACGATGTACCTGAAGCGCAAGACCAAAAAGAAGGAAGATAAACCGATCAACATCAAAAAGGAGACTGAAGAACAAATGGAAGATGAGCGTAGAGCTTGCATAGGGCAAATCGTCCAATGGAAGATGACAAACCCAGGGGCATGGTTGTTAGTCGAAGCCATACCTGAATTAAAAGATATTCTTGAAAGTCCTCGTTCCGAATGGAGCTTGCAGGAAGCCGACCTTGTGATGGAATATTGCGTTAAACAGCTTAAGGAGATGCCGTAGGCAAGATGCAGGATAAGTTTTAGGGGGGATTAAAATGTCTGATATAGAAACAAGCGCAGGTATATCATTAGGCAGTGCATTAGGCAGCGCAATTGCAGTTGTAATTTCATGGACCACATGGAAATCAATTTGGTGGGCAATTTTGCATGGCCTATTGGGTTGGATTTATGTCATTTATTATGCACTAAAATACTAAGTCCCCGCGCTGCTGGACGCGGCAGTATCCAGCACCTCCTTTCAAACACGGCTTTCCCCGCGCCAGCCCTCGGCAAAGCGGGGATTAAAACCATGATACCACTAATCGAAATAAAAGAAACCAAGCAATGTGTGTGGTGTGGCAAGCCGACGGAGAATTTCCAAACAGTAGGGCCGCATCAAATTTATTACTGTAACACAAACCCTGTCTGCTATGCGGAATTTAGACGAATCAAAAACGATTTGCTATTCGGCTGGAAATACGATGCGGAGGATAAATGAAAATATTGGCGCTTGACCTTGCTACCAAAACCGGCTGGGCAACCAACATTAACGGGCGCATGTCGGGGGTAATAGAATTCCCGTTAAGGCGCGGGGAATCCCCCGGCATGAGATTTTTGCGATGCCGATCCTGGCTTTTCGATATGTATTATCTCTTACAGGGCAAAATTCAGGTGATCGCATATGAACAAGTTCACCATCGGGGCGGGTATGCGACCCAGGTGCTTGTAGGGCTGGAAACCGAAGTACAAACATTTGCAGCCCAAAAGGAAATACAGGTTTCGCCCGTACACACGGCAACCCTGAAAAAATGGGCAACGGGTAATGGCAGGGCTTCAAAGGCGGATATGATCAAAGCGGCAAAAACACACGGATGGAACCCGAAAGACGATAATGAAGCCGATGCGCAGTTGCTTCTAATGTATGCAAATACAACAGATTTAAGATAAGGCTTATAGCTTTACTTTATATTTTGCATATTAAGGGTTTATTTTGAAAGAGAATATCAAAACAAAATACATTCATCACAGGAACCTGCTTAATAGGGGCGTGGCTGAGTTCGGCTCGATTTACGGGGCCATAATGACAACGGGGGTCTTAGCGATGTGGTTGAACATCCCATTACGTTATGCCCCTTTTCTGTTTTTCGGGTTGCTTGGCGCTCAGTATTTATGGGGATGGTTGTTTTTCCGATATAAGTTGCTGCATCTCGATTACAAATGGCATAGCAACGCCGACCCGAATATCCTCGCAATCATAAAGTCGATTTACATGACGTACCAAAGGATTGCCGAACTAGAACAAAAATTAGTCTTGTTCACTAAAAATGAACAGGCTCAAAAAATGAACAAAAAGCGCAAGTGGTTTTCTCGCCGGGGCGATTATAACACTAAACAAGCATAGTCTATGCGCTTTGTTGCAAATTGGTTCTGTCAGTTGTTTCCATTTTGGAAAACACTGATGCGGATAGCCAAACCTACCGTCTCAATGAAGACATCAAAATCATTTCAAAAGGAATGCCCCGGCGGGATTAAAAAAGGGACAGAGACGATTTAATGTTAATTGACATTCGAATAAAATCAGAATTGCCGCGACACAGGAAATTTAAACGCCTTAAAAGAATTATAGGCGCATCAGCCATGGAACATTTAATTACATTTTGGTGCAACATTGCCGAACAAATCCCGAACGGGACGCTAAGCGGGTGGTCAAATGAAGACATTGCAGAGGCGGCCAATTGGAATGAAGAAGCCGATTGTTTTATAGACGCAATGGTGGATTCTGGTTTTATAGACCGTGAGGGCAACCAATTAATCATTCACGATTGGGCAGACCACCAGCCATGGGTAGTAGGGGCTAAAGAAAGAAGTGAAAGGGCAAAAATAGCAGGAAAAGCCAGTGCCAAGGCAAGGTTAAAAAAATATGGAACAACACAACCACCGAACGACTCCCGAACGGGTAGTTCGAAAACGGTTCTGAACTCAACCCGAACCCCTTCTCCAACCCCTTCTCCAACTCCTAATAGTTCTAAACGCCGCTGGGATGAAATTTTACCCCAAAACCAAGTTGATGAAATTATCGCTCTTTGTAAACAAATCGAAACCCTCCCATCAAAAAAGAACATCCGACCATTTGAGCCTTACAAGTGGATCCAAAAAGCATCAAACCACAACGCACATCCTTTAGCGATTATCAAAACCTTGGAAGCCTTAACAAAATATTATTCAACGGTGAAAAACCCGAACGGCTATGTCGAGCGAGTGTTCAAAATTGAAAATCAGAATTTACATGAAGCCGATAGCCTAAAGGAACATGAACAGCACAAACAGGAAAAACCACCAAGCAAGATTAAACAATTAACGGAAGGGATAGGATGATAATAAGTTTATTAACGGATGCCCCCAAGCACAATTTAGCCTTAATGCAACTAAGTGCCTATCACAAGTCAAGGGGAGATTCGATTTTATTTAATATGCCCCTATTCCATGCCGATTACACCTATGCCTCTATCTTGTTTGAAAAAAATAAAAATGCTTTTATTGCCGATGAATACGGAGGGTCCGCATATGATGGAATTTGTTTGCCAGAATCCATTAATAACATTTTTCCTGATTACACCCTTTACGATACTAATTTTTTTAGCCTGGGCTACACATTCCGACCCTGTTACAGACGATGTAGCTTTTGCAAGGTTGGGGATATGTCACATCCCGATAATAATCATCATTCTATCTGGGAATTTCATAATCCAGAGTTTAATATGATACGCCTTTTAAACAACAACACATTTTTTGATAAGCAATGGAAAGAAACATTTGAAGAAATATGGGATGCCGGTTTGTCCGTTATAGATGAAAATGGTTATGATTTGCGATTGTTAGATGATAAAAAGGCCGATGCACTTAAAAAAACAAGATGGGCATCTACGCTGCATTTTGCATGGGATAGAATAGAAGATGAAGGGGAAGTTATAAGGGGTTTAGAAATATTAAAAAAACACAAGATTTGTAATGCTCATATCTATGTTTTGATCGGGTTTGATACGACACAAGAGCAGGATTTTCATAGGTGCCAAAAAATTGTTAATTATGGGCATACTCCATATGTGATGCCGTACAATGCGACAAAACAAGAGAAACGGTTTAAACGGTTTATTGATACGTTTATGTGGAGAAAATACAAAACCCTAAAAGAAGCGTGGGAAGATTATAAATAGTTTAAATATGTGTAATTACGTTGACTTGTGGTCATCAAATAGTCACAAAACAGGGAGAATAACATGGAATCATACATCAGATTAACGATGGAAAGAAAGTGGCCGGACGGTCAGGAACACAGGATTAGCATAACTGATAATAATCCCGATTTAGAAATATTTGACCTTTTCAGTATGTTCAGGGACTTGGCCCTGGGCGCCGGTTATGGAACCGATATAACGAACGATTATTTTGGCGAGAGGTAAAACATGGCACGAGCATTTAAGAACCAAATAATTATCGATGCTGTAAGGCGATTTCAACACCTACCGACACGAACGATTGCAAGGCATGTGCTAAACACTCATGGTGAACTTTGGGAAAACGACCTTGAAAAAGTGCGTGATTCGGTGCGTTATTATCGCGGTCAGCATGGTGATTTCAACAGGGAACAGGCTTCCACTAAGGATTTCTTTTGTGATTCAATCTCAATGCCACAAACGTGGCGCAAAATCAGAACACCACACAAACTACACGAAGGAACATGGCTGGTTTTGTCTGACATTCACATTCCGTTTCACGAACCAAAGATAGTTGAAACCGCGATTGATGCCGGTATGGTTGAAAAGGTCAACGGGGTTTTGTTAAACGGGGATGTGCAGGACTGTAGTTCCATATCGTATTGGCGATCACTAAAGCGTGATTTCAACAAAGAGATTGAACTGTCAATAGATTTTCTTGATTATCTGCGAATCAAGTTCCCGAAATGCACGATTGTTTACAAGCCTGGAAACCATGAACTCAGGTTGCCAAGTTATTACATGAATCACGCCCCGGAATTAGCCGACACACCGTTAGCCTGCATGGAAACAATCCTTGGATTCGAGGAACGCGGAATAGAGTTTCTTGATTATTATCAGAAAGTCATGGCGGGCAAGCTGCCGATATTTCATGGGCATGAGTTCCGCAATATTACAATGGCGGTCAATGCGGCACGAGGACTGTTTTTAAAAACCCATTCTTTTGCGGCAATATCTCATTGCCACACAACCTCAATGCACCCAGGGACAAATGTTAACCGGGAAGCCCTAACAACATGGTCTTTTGGGTGTTTGTGCGATTTAAGCCCTGACTATAATCCATTTGGCAATCAATGGAACTGGGGCTTTGCGATTATCGAGATCGAAAAGAACGGAGACTTTTTTGTAAATAACCGGCGAATTTTGCCATCGGGAGATGTTGTATAATGGCTGACATAAAGGAATTTCCACCGGTAGATGAAGACCTGATAGACGAGCGGATCTTTTTCACTATTATCAAAGACATTCTTATAAGGCTAATTTTCGATATTATCAAAGACATTCTTATAAGGCTAAAAAGATCGGAAACGGAAACAGAAATGGTAATGTATAGCCAAGCTCTGAAAAATGTATCGGAATCGTTACAGATTTACATGGAAGAATTGAGCGAATAGGGAATAAACCATAACACATAAAACGGGAGGGATTAAAGATGAACGAGGAAAAAGTCAGGGAATTAAAATTCTTATTAAAAACCTACGACGCACTTAACAGGGCAATTGTAAGCACCAAAAACCGCCTAACGTCAATGAACCCGGATGCAAAACACGAACACGATTGGCTTTTAAATGGATGGAAAACCGGAAAAACGAAATACCACGGACTTGAAAATATCAAGGGGAGGGTGTCGCGGCAAATCGAAAAATGTCTGCAATACTGGGACATTTGGAATGCTTGGTTAAAGGATGTACCGGGTTGCGGACCGCATTGCGCGGGGAATTTAATTGTATTGTATTATTATCGATTCGTTCCGATCTGTAAAAAATGCGGTGCGGATTTAGTTGAATTTGAATGCCCCGAACACGGGAAAGCAAAAGGCGATGGAGTTTTAAATTTTAGGATAGAAGAACGGGAGCATCAAAATGTTGGTAAGTGGTGGGCACATTTAGGGCTTCATAATGACGAAGAAGGGAAAAAACCAAAACGACAAGCGGGCAAAAAGTCGAATTGGTCAAATATTGGCCGTCAAATATCATGGGCTTTGGGGGAAGGGTTTATAAAATCAAAAAATGAGTACTATAAACACTATCTTGAAAAAAAGGCTGAGTATGAGCGCACAAGACCGGATTGGACGAAGGCCCATAGATCAAATGCCGCCGCCAATGTAGCGGTTAAACTTTTTCAATCACATTTTTGGCATGTTGCCCGCACAATAGAGGGAAAACCAACGATTAACCCTTATGTGCAGGATATACTTGGACATAGCAATATTGTTCCGCCTTATTATTGGGATAACAACCAGAAAAATGTTGAAATCCAACTGCCCGATGTGAGCCATTATTGCTCTGAAATCCAGAAACCTGGTGTGAACCATTGCCGTTGTGAAATCCAGTGAATAGCTGTGAGCCATTAATATCTTGAAATCCACTAAAGTAATGTGAACCATTTTTATCTTGAAACCCAACACCCGAATGTGAACCAGTGGTTTTATGAAATCCATCACAGACATGTGAACCATTATCCGGTTGAAATCCAAGGTGACTGTGTGAACCGATCTTTTTATGAAATCCGTAAATTCGCTGTGAACCGATTGAATGCTGAAATCCAAGAAAGGTATGTGAACCGTGTTTTGTTTGAAATCCAAAAGAGAGGTGTGAACCACTTGAGTGCTGAAATCCACGGCGCCTGTGTGAACCGGGCCAAGCATGAAATCCAAAGGTCACGTGTGAACCGACCCAAAATTGAAATCCAGGCCCCTAATGTGAACCATTTTGTGTTTGAAATCCGTGTTGGCAATGTGAACCAGCAAGCCTCGGGAAATCCATAAAGGAGCTGTGAACCGTTTTTAAGTTGAAATCCATAATCACCATGTGAACCAAGATGATATTGAAATCCATCTAAAAAATGTGAATTATTAACACTCTAACGGAAGGGAAAACAAAAATGAAAGGTATAACAAAAACCATTGAGCAAAAATTTCAAGGACAAACCCCGGAACAGGTTAACGAAAAAGCAAAACGCTACAAGATCGCGGCTCAAACCAATATGATAGAATTTGTTGAACATCTGCACTGGCTTAAACGAAACAGCCGATTCAGAGAATTGCCAGCCTATAAAGATTCAACATTCGAGTATTTTGTTTATAACGAGCACGGAATAAAAGAACACGCATATTACAAGCTGGAATGGGCCGCGCTTAAACACCCCAAAGAAGTCATGCAATATGGTATTGGCACGATTATAAAAATTCGCGATAAATGCGGATTCTTGGGTGTGAAAAAAGTAATTGCTGAATTTGATAAAAAAAAGACGATTAATCAGGAACAAATCGATAAGGTTATTGGTAAACACGCATTGCCGGTAAGGCGCGCTGATTTACCGGCTGAATTAGATTCCGTATTTTTGCAAAAAGAAGTGGAATCGTTGCGGGTTATGCTTAGAGCGAAGGATTCAACAATTACGGAACAAGAACAACAGATCGAAAAATTAAAAAAGACCGTTGAGCTATTAAAAGAACAAATAAACGACAAATTAAATTCAATTATTGAAGCTGAAGCAGCATAAACAAAAAACCCAATTTTCAGGGGGCGCAAATGGCGGAAATAACATCAGAAGATATTCAGCAAGCATTATGTGAAATCGACGGCAAGGATTGGGAAAGATATGAAATAAGAGTAAAATATAAGGTTGAAACTAATCGCATATTGCAAGCTCTCCGGATCGCAAGGCGTAACTCGAAAAAAAGAAAAAATAATGGATGATAACGGCTATCAAGAGCTACTTCCAACAATCTTCTATTATCGGGAGGCCTTGGAAATAATCATATTTAGCTGCGGAAATAATTCATAGAATCAAGGGCGTATTACAACAACCGGCGCGAAACAACTCCCGGTGAACGCCGAAAACAAACCAAGCGAAACAAAATAAAACAAATGTGCAAGGCTGGGCTTAACCATACGGAAATCGCGGAAATAATTGGATGCCATCGGACAACCGTTAGTAAGTGTTTGGGAGAACTAAGGCTATGAACTTAGACGCTAATTACCATTACGGCTATCTGCCCCCTATCGACGATATGTTTGTGGAACGGGATAACCGGCGGGGAAAGATACACAAAATAATCCTAATTTGGGTAAAGCAACTATCCGGCAGGGGTGATTATGACGCTGCCTACCCGATGGGCCCAGCTTTTCCACCGGGCAAGATGATGTTGTGTTTATCGAGCCATATGCAGAGCATGACAATATGATATGGTTCGCCTTGCTTTGCGAGAAGCGCCACGTTTTGCGTCGTGTATGTAGCGCACATGGCATGCAAGTATTATATAAGCACTACCACGAGCCAGACAAAACGGACAATTCAAAGCAGGCCGAAGCGATAATAAAAAACCAAAAAGTTATAGATGAAACAGAGAGTGATGAGGAAGCAGCGGCGCATCACATGAAACAATACGCGCCTGGTGGTGGCACATGGTCTAAGTCGGGATGGGCGCAACAACAAGGGGGGAAACCATAATGACAGATGAAATTATAAAAGAAGCATTAAAGAGGATTGATGTAATAGCTGCCAAGATGGGAACAACAGCAGAGTATCTTTGGCCGCTAATTGTTAAACAGGAAATTGTTGACTCTATTTTAACCTTTCTGGGCATAACCTTTGCCACAATAACATTTATCATATTTTCTAAATGGCTTATTGATAGCAGAAAAAATAAAGAGACACATGATGACCCCGACACAAAAGAAGTAATACTTCTGGGTTTTCTAATTTTTAGTGCTATCGTTCTTATAATGTCTTTAATATTCTTTATAGCCGAAGGGTTTGATTGGATAAATCCTGAATATTGGGCGTTTAAAAATATAATTAGCATGTTAAGATGAATAACTCTTTGTTTTTATTATTAAAAAGGTACTTACAAACAATTAGAAGCGCTGGGTTACCAGCGC